>Ga0208041_1001401_pt1 | contig 15899 bp, 9 predicted proteins | sample AD_SCU002_MetaG_FD_184453 | JGI IMG/M metagenome (GOLD analysis project Ga0208041, IMG submission 184453) | Active sludge microbial communities of municipal wastewater-treating anaerobic digesters from China - AD_SCU002_MetaG (SPAdes) (version 2) | ecosystem: Engineered > Bioreactor > Anaerobic >...
TTTGCCTGCGGCTTCCTTCAGATTCCACCTCGCGATGGACACCCTTGCCGTCCGGCTAACAGTTCCCCCTGTCGGGCCTGTAGAGGACTTGCACCTCCAAGTGAACGCGCCCTGCCGGGCGCACCAACAAAAAACCAAAGCCCGCTTTTGACGGGCTTTGATCGGTCAGTCTGAGACTCCCTCAGACCTCGAAAAAACTGATTGTTCAGTGCGCGCGGTCATGGAGGCCACGGAGCAGAGGCGCCAAACGGACTTCGCCGCGCCTCCGCTCCAGGCTCCAGGCGCCTCAGGAAGCCCTGCCAAACGCCTTGATGCACACGTTGCAGGTCGAATCATAGGTGGTGATGTCGGTCCAGGTATTGCCGTCCGTGGAGTAGAAGCTCTGGTTCGCGGAGGCGGTGGCGCCGCTGGAATAGTCGGCCGCGGCAAGTTCGACCGGGAGAGGATAATTGAATCCCGGGGTATTGAACTTGATCAGAACCGAGAACTTCTTGCCGGCCGTGACCGTTTTCGGCGTGGAGAAGACGACCGTGTGGTATCCCATGGTCGGGATGGTCTTCGTCACCGCCGCTCCGACCTGGGTCCCACTTTTCGGGTTGGTCGCCGACACGTTTTTGCGGACATATATCGTCACCTTGGTATTCGGTGCTCCCGTGTAGAAGCTGACGGCCTTGATCGCGGGGGCATCGGATCTGGCGGTGAAGATGTTGGCGCCCCACAACGTCGTGGCGTCGATGCCCAGACTGGTGACCCAGCCAAGGGGATCGTACTGGTAGTTGCGCTTGTAGTTCGACGTCGCCTGAATGCCTCTGAAGGACGTGCCGGTCTGCAGGGACTTGTCGTAGTAGGACATCCAGAAGTAGCCGTTGTTGCCCCAGGTGGTTCCCCAGCTGTTCTTCACGAGAAACGCGCCGTTTCCGCCGGGCAGTGCGGTGCCGGCCTTCTTGAAGTTCGTTCTGGAGTAATTGTCGTTCCAGCCGATGATGGCCACGGCATGACCTTCGCCGCTCGTGCCGTTGTTCCAGTAGGCATACTTCGCCGCATTGTAACGGGTATCGAGCCACTTGAAGGAAACGTAAAGGGCACCGTGATTGGTTACGGCCGCCTTGATCCTGTTGTTGTCGGTATAGTTGGCGCGGTCCTTGATCTGGTCCACGTCCTGGATATGCTTTCTCACCACTGCGGCCGTTTCATCGACGCCGTACGGATACGGAACATCCGCTTCATTGACGGGACCGCTCCAGCGTCCCAGGTAGGCCATGGAAATGAAATCGTTCCCGCCGTCGCATTCCGCCCAGTCAAAACCGTGGGTCGCGTTGAGATGCTGTTCGGAATAGTTGGTCGACGGACCGGTTCCGGAAGCGCCCTTGAGCTTGGATTCCACGGAAGCATAGGTGGCGAATGCCCAGCACGAACCGCAATTCCCCTGGTCCCTGACCGAGGTGACTCGATGCAGAGTGCGCAGGTCGTAGGTTGCCGGATAGGTCACCGCCTCGACCGCGGCCGCCCGGCTGTCGGCATCCGGGAGGTTCTTCGCATAAGAAAGGTCGATGGGAGGGGGAATGTACCCCAGGGCATGTCCCTCCCCGGTGACTCTCAGAGGGCTTCTTCCCTGTCCGAGCTGCTCCCTGTATTTCAGAAAATCCGGGTTCAAAGGTGCCTGCCGCAGCTGTTGCGCCTGCGACACGCCCGGCGACACCGCGAAGAAAACACCGATGACGACCACCAGGCTGACGGTGCAGAGTATCCTCCACGCTGCATACTTTCCGGGTGAACGCATTTTCTCTCCTTTTCGATCCAATGTTCGCATTCGATGGGCCATTGGCTATACCGCCGCCAAACAAACGCGCCCGCCAATGCCCACGCAAGAGACAGGCTGCTTCCCGCGAGCATGCGTACAGATGCCGCTCTGTCTCGCTCAATCGACGCCTCCTCGATTCACGCCCTTCGCTTCATGCGGAGCTGAAAAAGAGGCGTCTCCCTTCACGTGCTCCACCTTTCCCGGCATCGCGATTGGGTGCCGGTCAACGTCGGGATTCGTCGACCGAAGCCAACACAGTCGAGGACCGGCCGCGAGCAACCGAACGCAAAAACCCGCTCCATGCCCTTTCCCTGGGCTGATACCGGGCAGGCCGCACAAACGCGCTAGCTCCGTAAAACAATATAATCGGCGTTTTTAAACTTCCTCCAAAACAATAATACACCGAGAGGCAAGTCCCGCGCCTGAATCGCAAATCCGCGGGAGAAACCGCTCCGTGCAAACAATGTTCATTATTCTCAATCAGCCAGCCACGGAACCGGTCCGCGGCGAGACTGCGAAGCTCCGCAATCCGTCGATACTCAGCCCGGTGGGAGCGGACTGGCTTTCCCCTCTTTCGGACAAGTCCCGTCAAGCAGGGCAAAACACGGCCGCACGAATCACCCCCGGTTGTGTGCGTCGAGTTATGCAGTTCCCGGTCACGGCACTTGATCGATCCAACCCCCGTCAGGACGGGCACTGTGCCGTGCCGTCACCCCCAGGCTCGGGTGACGGTCTTCACATCCGGCATCCCCGGCCGGCGCGCCGCCCCCCCGGGTCTGCTCTTTCCTGCCTTACAGGAGCCCTTGCGGAATCAAGGTATCAGGATCGTCTTTATCAGACTCCTGGTGACGGGATCCCGGATTTCGATTCCCGTCGTTGCATCGAGCAGATTGATCCCGAGAACGCCCAGATCATAGACGCCGTCACCGTTGATGTCGCCCGCGGCAAGCTTTTGGGGCAAAAACGCGCTGTTGAACGATACGTTTCGGAGCGCTTTGCCCGCGCGCAGGTCCATGATCTTCACCACCACTTTCTCCCCGGTTGCGCTCCTCGCAAGCACGCCCTGTTCGAGGCTACCGTTCCCGTTCAGATCCCCGATCGATGCGATGTCGACGGGAATCCACGATTCACTGAGGCATGGGATGGTCTTGATCGTCCTGCCGGTCCCGGTGTCCACCACTTTAAGGTGGCTGACCTGCGTGGCGGCCTTCCTCTGAAGCACCACCAGCTCCTGGGAGCCGTTGCCGTTCAGATCGTTCGAGTACGACAGCCCGATGGACTCGACCGTACTGTCCGGCCCCACGGTTATTCTCTTCACCAGGGCGCCCGTGAGCAGGTCCCTGATCTCCACCATCGATCTGCCGCCGTCCGGATGGGTGCCGAGCACCGCCAGCTCCCCGACGCCGCTGCCGTTCATATCCCTGTTGAGCCACCTCAGAGCCACGGGTCTGCAGCCCTTGGAAAAGCCGATGTTTCTTATGAGCTCACCGCTGGCGGGGTTTCTCAGCTCAACCCGGACCGCAAGGATTTCTTTCGCGGCATTTTCCCGCACGCCCAGAATCGCCAGGGCGGGGTTGCCATTGCCGTCGACGTTACTGATTCTGGCCATGCTCACGGGACGAAACAGGGGCCCAAGGCACTGCACCTGCCTGATTTCATCTCCGGTGGCGATGTCCCGGATCAGTACGGAGCCCCCGAAGGAGGAACCCTGCGTCACCTGGAGCAGTGCAAGCTCGGGGGAGCCGTTGCCGCTGAGATCGGACAGAAAGGCGTGCGCCGCCTGGCTGGTGACGGCTCCCGCCTTGATGGCCCCGCCGGAATCCTCGTAGGCCCACTCGTCGATCGTTCCGGAGAGGTCCGCCGGATCATTGCCTCCGGTGAAGTGGACCCAGCCGTTGTAGTCCTTGCCGCTCCCTCCCCGGAATTTCACTCCGACATAGCCCTTCGCCTCCTTGTTGAACGCCCCGTCCCCCCAGACAGTCCACCATCTGCAAATGATGGACGTGTTCGTGCCATTGGCGGGATAGCATGTAGTGAAATAGCGCTCGTTCATCAATACGGCCGCATCGGCATCCAGGGAGGGGGTCACCATGCTGCCTTTCTCCAGCCTTCGCACCAGGCGGCCCGTGCCGTCGAAGCGGCCGGCCGCATTCTTTCGGTTGACGGCCAGACTCCAGAACGTCTTCCCCATCGGCTGCAAGCCAAAAGAAATATCGCCGGTTCCATCGTTGTCCATGTCGATGGTCTTGGTATGCGAATGATCGACCTCAAAAGGTGTGGAGGGATGGAACCAATGGATGGCCGATTCCGCCTGAGGGCTCATCGCCAGCACCAGGCCGGCGGCCGCAGAGTATGCGGTGAGTCGTTTCGCAAGATGTGCCGCCAACAAACCGTCCTCGTTGTTTCTCGGTTTTGTCATGGCATCGATCCTCGTTGCTGAATTGCCCGTGGAACTGGGTCCGACTTGAATCATGAACCCGTATTTCTGAAACGACCGATTCAACCGCTATATGGAGACCCGGGATTTAATGACCTCAGTATACAGCGGTCAGATTTTATGTCAACCAGGCGACGGCGAACCCGGCTCCATGGGGCGTGCGGAATCACTCCGCATGGGCGAGACCTGCCCGGACGCGGGAGAAGCGGCTCGACAGCCATGTCAGGATGGGTTCAGTGCCTGCGGAGCCGCCCCCCTTTCCCGGGTCACGGTCTCTAAATGCGGCATTGCGGGCCGCTGCTCCGACCTCTTCCAAGTCTCCGTTTTCCTGCCGCACAGGGGCCTTTGCGGGATCACGGTATCAGGATGGTCTCTTTCAGACTCCCGGTAACGGGATCCCGGATTTCGATTCTATTCGTTGCATCGGCCGGATTGGTCCCGAGGACCCCCAGCTCATGAACTCCATTTCCATCGACGTCCCCTGTGGCAAGAGCCTGGGGCGAATACCTGCTGTTGAAGGACACGGTGCGAAGAATGCTGCCCGTGCGCACATCGATTATCTTCACGACTACTTTGTTCGCGGTTGCCCTCCTGGCAAGAATTCCCTGCTCGAGGCTCTTGTTCCCGTTCAAGTCCCCAACCGATGCGATGCCGACGGGAACCCACGATTCACTGAGGCATGGGATGGTCTTTATCCTCTTCCCTGTCTTGGTGTCTACAATGTTGAGGCGGCTGCGAAGCGTTTTGGCATTTCTCTGAAGTATCACCAGTTCCTGGGAACCGTTGCCGTTCAGATCGTTTGAATACGACAGCCCGATGGATTCGACCGTACTGTCCGGACCAACGGTTATTCTTTTCACCAGGGCGCCCGTGAGCAGGTCCCTGATCTCCACCACCGATCTGCCGGTGGCCGGATGGGTGCCGAGCACCGCCATTTCCCCCACACCGTTGCCGTTCATATCCCTGTTGAGCCACCTCAGCCCACTGGGCCTGTATCCCTTGGCAAACCCGATGTTTCTTATGAGGCTACCGGTGGCGGGGTTTCTCAGCTCAACCCGGACCGCAAGGATTTCTTTCGCGGCATTTTCCCTCACGCCCAGAATTGCCAGAGCGGGGTTGCCATTGCCGTCGACGTTATTGATTCTGGTCATGCCCACGGGACGAAACTGGGGCCCAAGGCACGGCACCTCTTTGATCCGGGTCCTGGTTACAATGTCATTGGTCAGGACTGAGCTAAAGTAGGAAGCTCCTTGTATCACCCGGAGCAGTGCATACTCGGAGAAACCATTGCCGTTCAGATCGTCAAGAAAGGCGTGCGCGATGGTGCTGGCCCCCGCCTTGATGGCCCCGCCGGAATCCTCGTAGGCCCACTCGTCGATCCTGCCGGAGAGGTGCTGGGCACTGGTGCCTCCGGTGAAGTGGATCCATCCGTTGTAGTCCTCGCCGACCCCTCCCCGAAATCTTACTCCGACATAGCCGCTTGCGCCCTCATTGAACGCGCCCGCTCCCCATAGATAGGTGGGGTAGCAGGTCATAGGCCGTGCAATGCGCCGGGCGGAAGAGGAAGGAAGGCAGTCCCATTCGGCTCTCATCAAGAGAGCTGCACCAACATCCAATGTTGGATGAACCACGTAGCCCTTCAGGAGCCTTTGTGCCACATTGCCTGTGCCGTCGAAGCGATTTGCGGCATGCTTTCTGTTGACGACCACACTCGCGACATCAAATGTAGAACCCGTCCAGGCAAAAGAAAAATCGGGGATTCCATCGTTGTCCATGTCGATGCTTATGCTGGTCGAATGATCGACGGTAAGAGGTGTCGCGGGTTGGAACCAGCGGATGGCCGCTTCCGCTCGCGGGCTCATGGCCAGCACAACCCCGGCGGCTGCCGAGTAGGCCGTGAGTCGTTTCGCAAGATGCGCCGTCAACAAACTGTCCTCATCCCGCCTTGGTCTTGTCATGGCATCACTCCTCGTGTTTCACTCGCTCAAGCGAAAAGGGGCAAGTCGTCGACTCAAGCACTCTTTGCCCCGATGACCGTTTTCAACCGGGGGTCCACCGCCGCGGCCATGCGGCCCTCATCCAGTCCTCCCCCGAGGAAAGCGTTGACTCTCGCCGCCGTCTCCCGAGGTTTCTCGAGGCTGTCCCCGTATGCAATGGAAAGTGTGGGGATGCGGCGCGAGGCGAGCATCTTCCTTATCGCTGAAACCTGGGCGGAGAACACTTCCCCCAGCTTCCCACTCGCCTGGCCCGCCCCCTCTTTCGACCGGTGCCCCAGCATCCGTTCCTGGGATTGCAGGACTTCCTCCATCTCCCGTTCCATGAAGACCACCCGGTAGTCGAGGCCGGGGCTGAGATGGGGGAGCAACTGCGCCACGACTTTCACCGCCTTGCCCCTGGCGCCCGGCAGCCACGATGCGTCCCGCTGGAGGTTTTTTGCCGGTTCGAACTCGAAGTAGCCCTTCGGGTTCAGGGCATCCGGCTCCCGCTTGCCGTCGGTCAGGGGCTCTATGCCTCCGGCGGCGAGCATCTGCATCATCATGGAGGTGCCCGAGCGTGGAAGCCCCGTGACCACCACGACGGTCTCGCGCAGGTTCACCGCGCCGAAAGTCGGCGAGACCGCCGGCACGGACCATGCGTCAACCTTCGCGGCCACGGGCTCGATTCCCGCCCGCATACCTTTTGCCTCCGCCGCTTCTTCCCGGGACGTCGCGACCCTCTTTCGCCGGACGTTCCGGATGCGCCGGGCCGCCTCGACGGCTAGTGCGTGGTGTATCGCAGCCCGTTCGACATCCTGAAGGCGGTTCTTGTAGATGAGGGAAAGCCGCCGATGAGCCCGGGGGAAGTTCGGGTTTTGCGAGACGGCGACCTTCAGCGCCTCGAGCGCCCTCGGGATGTGCCCAAGCCGGTGCAGGGCGACTCCCAGCAGGAAATGGCTCATGGGGTCGAAGTAAACCCTGCCGATGGCCTCGAGGGCCGCCTGCGCCGCATCCGTGTTGCGCCGCCGTGGAAGATGGCAGAGGGCGAGCCCTCGGTAGGCTTCGGCACAGTCCGGATCGAGCGCCACGGCTTTGCCGAAGGAAAGCTCCGCGTCCTCCCAGCGTTTCATGCGCAGGTACACCGCCCCGAGCTTCGCATGAATCCCGGGCTCCCCGGGAGCGGCGGCTTCGGCCCTTTTGAGGTGGTCGAGCGCGGCTTCCTTTTGCCCTTCGGAGAAGAGGAGGGAGCCCATGAGGTATTCCACGGCATAGGGATTCCATGAAGACCTCCCCCTGAGCTCCCGCAGCTCCCTCAATTCCTCCTCGCTCCACTCCTCCGGCTTCTTCCCCGTTCTCTCTTCCGTGAACAGGCGGAGCTTTTCCCGCGAAGCAAGCGCGTCTTCCTCTTTTCGTCGAAAAAGGCTCTCCAGCAGCTTCCGGGCATCCGCGAGCCATCCCATGGCCTGGTAGCAGGTGACGAGTTGAATTCCGAATCGGTGTTCGAAGGGCCACCCTTCAACCAGGTCCTCGAGAATCGACACGGCATCCGCATAACGGTTCGCGTCCATGCAAGAGCGCGCCTGGTTGTAGCGGAGCTCGCGCACCGTCTCGGCGACGGCCTCCTCCCGGTCTTCGCTCGGCTCTTCGATGTAGCCCAGGGCCACGAGCTGTTTTATGGCCTCGCTCGCGTCCACCGGATCGATCTTCATCTCGGGACCGTGCATTCCCGCGGAGCCTTCGAGCTGGTCCCAGCTGGCGATGGTCTCGATGCCGGGCCGGTCTTGGAACGCCCCGCCCAGGGGTTTTCCGTCCATGTCGAGCCCCACGGGAAGGCCGAAAAGGCTCAGGACAGTCGGGCAGACGTCCAGGATGCCGGCCCCGTAGACCCTTTCATCTTCTTTTATTCCGGGGCCCTTCATGGCAAAAACCCCGTAATGGCGGTGCATCACGGCGGGACCCGCGGGCTCCCGCGGGATATGGCGCGGCCGCAGATTGTCGCTCTTGAACCCGTGATCGGAGACAAGAAGCACGGTCGCGTCCTCTCCCGCCTTCTCGAGGAGCCGGCCCAGCATGATGTCGTGCAGGATGTAGCCGCTCTCCACCACCCGGCTGTAGAGCTCGAAGTCCCGCTCGTCGACCCAGTCCGCGCGCGGGGGGTGATAGCGCATGAAGCCGTGGCAGAAATGGTCGATGCCGTCGAAGTAAACCGCCGTGAAGTCCCAGGGTTCGTGGTGCATCAGGGCCAGCGCGGCGGCCTCTATGCTGAGGCACTCGCTGATGATCTTCGCCAGGCTCTCGAGCCTGTGGTCCCGATCCTGGTCGATTTCGGAAAATTTCGGAACAAACGGGTGGATGTGCCCGGCGTGGAGTTGCTGAGGATGAAAGCGAAGATTCGCGAGGTTTCGAACCAGCCGCGCGGGGTGCACAGTCCCCGGCACGAGGGGCCATGGCCGATCGAGCGGGCCAGCCGCCTTCTGGTAACGGTTGGAAACCATGACCCCGTTGATCGGTTCCGCCGGATGGGAAGGCCACCACCCGATGACATTGCACTTCCTGCCCGTCTGGCTGAGAATATTCCAGATTGCCTTGGTCTTCCGGGACAGGTTCGTGATGGGCCGAATGCCGCCGGTGTGAGGATCCGGCTCGATGAATCCCAGGATGCCGTGTTTGAACGGCCTTTTCCCGGTGGCGATGGACGTCCACAGCATGGGGGAGAGGTCGGGGTAAAGGGTCGCGAGATTGCCCATGACCCCTGAATTGATGAAGCGATCCAGGTGGGGCATCTTGCCCGCGTCGAGAAGCGGACCGATCACCTTCCAGTCGGCGGCATCCCAGCCGATGAGGAGAACCCTTCTGTCGGGAACCTTGGCCACGGCAAATCCTCTCGTGCTTGCAGAGTGGAAGTGCAGCCGGATAATCTATTCTATAATACCCGTCAAATCGTCAAAACGACAAGTGGTGAAATTCGTGCCCAAAAAGAGCGCAAGCTTGATTGTTTCGGCCCGAGAAGCCGACCTGCTCTCGATATACGGGTACATGTGTTCAATCAGAGTCAAGCAGAGCCTTAACGGTCAAAAAATGGAAGGCGGCGAGGACGAGAAGGGCTTTTTCCCGTGAGCAGACTATTGATGCCGATTCGCTTCAGGACTGAACAACACTCGTTCACCAGGCTGTTGGGATGGCGTGTCATGCGATGTCCATACGTGAAAGCAATCGTTCAAAGAGATCGTTCGTAAGATTTTGTTTGGAAAACATATGCAAAATGGGGATTATGCCTTTCCTACCCATGGCGTTCACGTCACTCACAAATAATGAAGCCGGATTCCTGGAAAAAGCTTCATGCCATTCTGTCAATATTCCCATCTTGAACGCGATTTTATATGGAAAACTGGTAAAAGCGAATTTTTAATTTGAAAAAAACAATTTTTTCCCTATCATACATCTCAAGGTCATGGCACACTATCCATATCTACTGGCGACCCATATTCTGTGAACCCTCAATGGAATTGGACGTATGCCCGATGGATAAGCCCCTCAAAACCAAAATAATCGATCTGCTCCTGGAACTCGACTGTGGAAAAGGTAGAGCCGTAAGCCCGAAAGCACGGAGTCCAAGCGCTCGCAACACGCAAGAGATGCCGTCAGTCTTCAGAAGCAAGAGCATCCGGATCGGGGATCTTCATGTTCACGGTAAGCTGGTCATCAAGGTCACTCAGATATCCAATTCCGCCCAACTCCTCAAGGAAATCGACCGCGTCACAGCCACCCTCCCCGAATCCAAGCGCGCCAGGGCGAAAAAACCCTTGTTACGGAGTCTGCCATGAATCGCGAACCCGCCCCGAGCAAAAGCCTGAAGGCAACGGCCAGTACCGAGCCTTGGATAGGCCTGGAGGCAAATTTCGAAGGATAACTCCCTCACAGCACACGCCGTGAGACTCGATTGGTAAGCCGATGATGCAACAAGATAATTTACCAAAACTCGCACTTGAAAGCCTCTCGAAGAAGATTCCCGTCATCACCCCGGAGGCAGTGGGCTTTTATTCTCAAAACTGCATGGTTTGTTTTGATCATAACGGACACGGAAGCGGCGTTCATCTGGAGGTTGTTTATGGGGCCAGAGTATCGTCCTTCGAAGTTCAATGGAATGGCGAGGTGACCGAGCAAATGCGAAAGAGCTATGGCGATTTGCTTCGTGCTACAGATAATGCAGCCTGCGCCATAGCTTTGCTCTTGGTCCGCGAACTTACCCCCTATACCGGGATTGAACAATCGGCGATCGGGACAACCTTTGATTACTACCTTGGAATGCAAGATAACCATTCCGATTTAATCTTTAACCATTCAGCAAGACTTGAAATCTCGGGTATTCTAAATGAAAACCCTACAAATTCCGTGAAAAGTAGGGTAAACGACAAAATTAGGCGGTTGAGTGCAGAATACGATTTGCCATCATTCGTTGTGGTCGTTGAATTTAGCAAGCCCTGGTCGGCAATGGTGGAACTATGAGCGCGGTTCGTGAGCTCCACAACAAGGCGATGCAACTGGCACAACGTGCCCTGATTGCGCGTCATCAAGGCAAAGAAGCCGAAGCTGAGGACCTAGCTCGCCAAGCCTGTGACTTTGAGTCTCGGGCCGCTCAGTTAATTCCGCTATCTGAAGAATCAGAACCAACACGCTCTATTCTTTATCGCAGCGCGGCATCTTTGGCGTACCAAGGCAAAGAATACGTACATGCTATTAAGCTCATAATGCAAGGGTTATCTGGCTTTCCACCAAATGAAATTTATAGTGAACTTAAAGAGTTATTTGAAAAGGTTCGTTTTGAGGAACATCTTCTTCGAGATGACCTGATTATGTCAGAGGATGATATTCACCTTACACTTCAGGGTGGGGCCGTTGGACCTGGCTTGATTCAATATAATCAATTTGTAAAACGCATTAAAACAATCCCTTCGATAATATATAGAACGACAGAACGCTTACTTGGAAAAGCTTATCAAAAGGCAGGTAGACCATCAAGTAAGACTGCTCGTATTGTCCCTGCTGTTATGGTTCCGCAAGGTGGATGCTTCTCGGTAACCGTTAGGCTCGTTTATTCAAAAGGTCAGATACTTTTGTCGCAAGCCACTCCAAACCGTGTTGTTGATGAAATAATGACATCATTTGAGCTTCTGAACGATATGAATCTGGAGGAACTTGCTAACCTCATGCAAGATGAGACATATCTTAGAAATTTCCTGAGTCTAGCGGGTGAAATGGCTCCGGATGGAAACGATATCACCCTACTGGGGTTGTCAAGCTCCAAAAGGAAGGTGGGTTTCGTGCGCACTCACAATGAGATTGCGTCCAAAACTGCGCTTCCGACACCTCCCACAGCTGTTCAGCAGGAAATCACCGTCATTGGCGAACTCGATTTTGCGACAAAGCGTGCCAAGAATCTGATAGGGCTTACGGTTGAGGGCGGGACTCGTTACGACATAAAGGTCGAAGAGGGCATGGAAGACTTGGTGAGAGCTTACTTTTCCGAGTGGGTAAAGGTTGCTGGTCTGTTTGATGGCAAACTCATTTATCTGTCCTCGATCCAGCCAGCCGATCCCGCTGACGATTGAGTACCGTTTGTGGTTTTCCCACCTTGGGGATAAATTCCATCTTTGATATTCTTTTTGAGAAATTCCTTCCACCAGGTCGGATGTTTCTCATTCTTCAATTTTCCTATTTTTCGCTTTCATCGACTCCCCGTAGTCCCGCTCCAGTCCTATATTTGTCTCACGTTTGTACCGCGCAACCCTGGCCCCGCAAAGTTTCTCAGTTTATATGCCCCTGTGTAGCCGCAACCGCCCCTCGGGCGCGGAAAAAACGAAAGCCCGCTTTTGGCGGGCTTGATCGTTTAGTTTGAGGACTCTGTAAGCCTCTGAAACTATTTTTTTGTCTGGTGGCGAGGCTCAGAATCGAACTGAGGACACGAGGATTTTCAGTCCACTGCTCTACCGACTGAGCTACCTCGCCCCAAACGCGCGGATGTTAACCAAATGTCGATTCCGTGTCAAGAAATTTTTGCCCTGCCCTTGCCGGGATGCGGCGGGTCGGGCGGCACATCTTTCAGGTCTTCGAGAATATTTTCAAGATCGCTGTCGGAGAGCTCGATCACCAGGCTGTCGTCGGCCGTCCCCGAAGGCTTCGCGGGGGCAGCCGGGCTGGGGGCAGGCTGCGGTATATACCGGCCGACATTGCCTTTCCCCGCGCCCGCATCCACGGCCATGGCGGCCGGGGCCTGAGCCCGGGACGCCGGCTCCTCGGTCTGGAGGAAGTCCAGATCGAGCGAGAAACCGTCTTCCTTATCCGCACCCGCATCGGAGCGGGAGATCAGGTCTTCCATGGAAATTCGCGCCGCGCCCCCGGAAGGAGGCGCCGGAGCCTGTTCCGCGCTCGGCTTCGAACCTCCCTGGTGTTCATCGTCGAACTCGATGTCCGGGAGTGTCGAGTCATAGGGTTCGTCCAAAACAAGCCCCTTCACCTCGGTCTGTCTCGTATCGATCTCCTTGGTCAACGATCCGAGGGAAAAAGGGAGCGCAGGTTTGACGTGCGGAAGCCCCAACTCATCCCGCACAGCAGCCAGGCTCGCGCCGCAGCCCTTGCATTCGGACTGGTAATCGAAGCTTACGAAACCACATTTGCTGCATCTCATGATCTTTTCCTTCCCTGGCGCTCATGCACCCAAATCGCCCCACAACAGTTGGACCGACGACAACACAATGGCCGCCGCCGTCTCCAGACGTAGAATCCTCGGCCCCAGATGGACCGCATGAAAACCATTGCGGGTCAGCAGCTCCGCCTCTTCGGAGCTCCATCCCCCTTCCGGCCCGACCGCAACCATCACCTCCGTGCACTGCGGAAATGCGCGATGCAAATCCACGATGCCCTTGCCGTTCCCTCTCTCGAAGGCGAGAATCCGCAGCAGGTTTCCGGAACGCTCCCTCTGTTCGATCTTCGCGAGCAATTCCCGAACGTCCGAGAGAATGACCATCTCGGGCACATTCAGTCTACCGCACTGGCAGACCGCCTCGCGCGCGATCTTCTGCCAGCGTTCCAGCCTCTTTCCCGCCGCCCTGCCCGTCAGAGCGTACTGGCTTCTTCGCGATCTGAAAGCGATGAACCGGTTCACACCGATTTCCGTAGCCTGCCTCAGAACCAAGTCCATCCGGTCGGCACGGGAAAAAGCCAACGCCAGTGAAAGATTGAGCGAAGATTCGGCGGGCGGACCGAGCCTGCCGGTAATCCTCACCCGCACCGTTCCCGTTCCCGCTTCCACGATTGCGCCCAGCCAGCCGCCACCAACCCCGTCGATCAGCTCCACTTCTTCTCCGGCTCTGAGACGGAGCACATGTTCGATATGGTGCGCGGCGTCAACGCCGAGATCAATCGTTCCTTCGCCGGGAACGGCCCTTTCCACAAAGAAGCGTTTTCGAGTCATTCCCGGCAATTTCCTCTAAATTCCGAGAAGGTCTCCCAGATACCAGGCGTAAAAGCTGTGGCCGAAAAATATGTAGCCGATCGCTCCGAGCGAGAGAAAAGGTCCGAACGGAATGGCCGTCTTGAGCCCCTCATTGGCGCGGCGCATGGCGATCATGCCGACCGCGGCCCCGATCACCGAAGCCACCAGGATGGTGAACACCACCCCGGCCCAGCCGACGTAAGCGCCGATCATGGCCAGCAGGTAGACGTCACCCCGGCCCAGTCCCTCGTCGTGCCGTATCCACTGATATCCCTTCTCGATGAGAAAGAACAGCCCCCCGCCGAGAATGATGCCGACGAGCGACTCCTCCCACGTGACCTGGATCGAAATGAACGAGAAGCCGAATCCGGCGACCAATCCTCCCAGGGAGAACAAGTCAAAAATCTTGAACGTGTCCAGATCGATGTACGTGATGACGATCAACAGCGAGATGAAGAAGAACTCGATTCCGAACTGCGCGTGCCAGCCGTACCGTCGGAACAGCAACACCGCGAACAAACCGGTCAAGGCTTCCACGAACGGGTAGCGCAAGCCGATCGGCTTGCCGCAGTGCCGGCACTTCCCCCGCAACAACACATAACTCAACAGCGGGATGTTGTCGTAGAACGCAATTTCCCGACGGCAGCCCGGACAGCGCGATCCGGGGTGCACGAGGGATTCGCCGGCCGGGAGGCGGTGGATCACCACGTTGAAGAAGCTCCCCAGGCAACACCCGACGACAAACACCAGCACCTGTTGAATGGTCATCGGAAGGACAACGGGCATCGTCAATCCTTTGCGGCCTTCCGGTCCGCCGCGGCGGGAACGGTTTCCACATACTTGCAGGACGGATTGACGCAGACCCGCTTCACACTCCCTCCCTTGCCCCCCTTTTCAATCAACGGCCCGGTGCCGCATGAAGGGCATTTCCCCGGGACCGGCCGCCCCGAAAAGGCCGTCTTGCATTCCGGATATCTGCTGCAGCCGAAGAAATGCCGGCCGCCTCTGCTGACCCGTTCCACCAACTCCCCCGAACATCCTTCGCGCGGACACGGGATTCCCGTACCGGGCGCCTTGGTGTTCTTGCACGCCGGATAGCCGCTGCAAGCCAGGAAGTTCCCGAAACGCCCCTTCTTCAGGATCATCGGTCGCCCGCACTTCTCACACGTCTCGCCGGTGGATTCCTCGGCCACCGGCTCGATGTTTCCCTTTTCATCCCGCCTGTAGTCCGACGAGAACCGGCAGTCCGGATAGCCGCTGCAGGCCAGGAACGGCCCGTTGCGACTCCACCGGATGTGCAGCGGCAGGCCGCACTGCGGGCACTGGAGATCGGTCCGGCGTCCGACCGCCTTGAGGTTCACCATGTTGGTCCGCGCGGATTCGAGCGTCTTCGAAAACTGCTCGTAAAATTCCGCCAAAAGGTTGCGATAAGGGTGCTGCCCCTGTTCGATTTCGTCCAGGCTTTTTTCCATTTTGGCGGTAAAATCGACGTCCACCACGCTGGGGAAGTTTTCCACCATCAGGCCGTCGATCAGCCATCCCAATTCGCTGGGGAAGAGGCTCTTCTTACGGACCACGGCATATTCCCGATCCAGGATCGTCGAAAGGATCGTGGCATAAGTGCTGGGCCGCCCGATGCCGAGATCTTCGAGCTCCTTGATCAGGGAGGCTTCGGTATACCGCGGCGGAGGCTGGGTGAAATGCTGATCTGCCTTCAGGTCTTCCAGCCTCAGGACCTCCCCTTCCTTCAGCTCGGGCAGCAGCCCCTCGGTCTCCGAATCCTCATCCCCGTTCTCCCGACCCTCGACATACAGCGTCATGAAACCCGGAAACTCGACGATCGAGCCGGACGCACGCAAGACGTAGTCCCCGGCCGCGATATCCACCGAGGTCTGGTCGAGAACGGCAGGCGCCATCTGGCATGCCGTGAAACGTTTCCAGATGAGCGTATAGAGCTTGAGCTGCTCTTTTGTCAGAAAGCCCGCAACGGTTTCCGGGGTCCGATTCACGTCCGTGGGCCGGATCGCCTCGTGCGCTCCCTGGGCGCCCGCTTTGCTCTTGTACGCGGCGGGCTTGGCCGGCAGATAGGCCTTGTCCCAATGTCCGGCGATGTAGTCCCGGACCGCCTGAACGGCATCCGCGGACAGCCGGGTCGAGTCGGTACGCATGTACGTGATCAGGCCGACGGCCCCT
>Ga0208041_1001415_pt1 | contig 15687 bp, 10 predicted proteins | sample AD_SCU002_MetaG_FD_184453 | JGI IMG/M metagenome (GOLD analysis project Ga0208041, IMG submission 184453) | Active sludge microbial communities of municipal wastewater-treating anaerobic digesters from China - AD_SCU002_MetaG (SPAdes) (version 2) | ecosystem: Engineered > Bioreactor > Anaerobic...
GGTCGCCTCCCTACCTCCCCGTCATCCTCTTGATCCTCGCGAGCGGCGATGCGCGTCCCATGAACCCCGAAAGGAATCCGGCAAACGCATCGTCCCAGCACTCCGCACCCACCTTCACCGTCCAGCCCTGTTTCATCGAGCGACGGACGTGCTTGCCGAGCGCGACATCAAAGAGGATCCTGGAACGCAGGAGATCGGCGGCACGGGTGAAGGGGCGGGGCACCTCCACGACGTAGCGGCCGTCCTCGATGTAGGGGCCGGCAAAGACATCCTCCTGCACGTACTTTGCGAGGAACTTCTCCGCGTTCTCTCTCGACGAGAGCGGCGGCCCGATATGCCGGCGCATCGCCGGGACATCGCTCGCCATCAGCTCGAAGAGGAGGACGCACCGCTCCTTCCCCATGCAGACGTCAATCCGGTTTGCCGCAAACCCGCTCCGCTCCAGGAGTTCGCGGATCGACTCGGCGGACTTCCGGAGCTGGGGGACTACCGTGTCGGGGGTGTAATCCGGCGTTGCAAACGTGACGGAGAAGAGGTGCGTCCCCCGTGCTGCGAGCAGGCGGGAAAAGACATCGCGGGTGAGGGGCGGAGAAGGCGACCGACAGAAGAACGCCTCCGACGGTTCGGCGAGGTAGCCGCGGGCGAGTTCAGCGAACTCAAACATACGCGAGAGCGAAAGCGCCGCCGCCACGTTCCTCTCCGGGTCGACCGGATCGATGACGACGAGCGGTTCGTCAAACGGCTTTCTCCCGTGCCCCTCGATATCGACCACCTCGCCCGGCCTCCAGCAGGCGGCGGCGCGGAGGAGCGCATGGAAACCGCCGTAGTAGATCGTCAGGATCTCGCAGAGGTAGCCGGAGAACCCCTCGGTCATGTGGTCCGACCCGTAGACCCCGCCCGCCTTTGCAAACTGCTTGGCTAAAAGGACGTCGTCGGCGTAGCCGTCGATGTGGGCGAGGATGTAGCGGGTGTGAAACGGTGTCCGGTCCACGGCGCTCTTGATATCGGTGGCACTTGCGACGGCGTAGCAGGGAACGAGGTCGATGTCGAGCGAGTTGATCGTCGCGTTGACGTAGGGGTGCTCGGCATACTTCTCGCGCCAGGTCGCGCCGAACTCCTCCGCGACCCGGTGCGCGAGGGAGAGGCCTTCCTCCTGGAGGGCCTCGCGGGAGAGGGCGGGGTCAAAGAGCATGAAGACATCGAGGTCCCGGTCGCCCCGGACGAAGGTGTCGCGGGCGACCGAGCCCACCATCATCGCCTTTGCCATACCTGACCGCTCCACCGCCTCGATCAGGCGCTCTCCTATCGTACGGATGTATGCCCGCTCCTCGGGTGTCGGGCGGATCCGCCGGAGCACTTCCTCCTCACAGGGGCACCGGGTCAAAGCGGGACCTCCAGAAGATCCTCGTAGATGGACCCCCGGGGGGTGAGCGTGCTCTTCTTGAGCTTGATGCTCGCGACGCGGCACCGCCCGAGCGGTTCAGGGGGCAGGGAAGCTACCTCCCGGCACTGCGAGGGGTGGAACTCCTTGACCCGCGCAAGGGTGACGTGGGGGCGAAAAGGGCGGTTCTCCCGGGAAAACCCGAGCGGCGAGAGGAGGTCGTCCACCTGCCGGGCAATAGCGGCGCTCTCTCCGGCGTCGATGACGTCGCACCAGATCACCCGCGCCCTCCGCGGGGGGTTGCAGACCGCACGCCCGACCGTCAGGTCGAAAGGGTCGGCCGTGACGGCCCCGAGCGCCTCGCCGATAGGCCCAATCTGTGCAGGATCGACCTCTCCGAGGAACTTCACCGTGACGTGAAGGTTTGCGGGGTCGACGATGGCGAGCCTTCCTTCGGCCCGTGCCAGAGCCGCCTGGGACGCACGCGCCCTCTCGCGGATCGCTTCGGGCAGGTCGATTGCAACGAACGTCCTGACCATACTACCGTACTATCGTGCCTCTCCCTACAAAATGGTGATTGTACGACAGGAGCGTACCCGACGGAGCCGGGATATCGAGCGGCGCAGGGGTGAGTTCCCGGCGATCCCCCGTAACGCCCGGGACACACGCTCACCGGGAGAGAGAGGCCTGTTCGGAAGAAAGGTACCTGTTATATCCGTACAGAACGAAAACATAACGACCGACTCCGGGGGTATTACCATTTCCGATACAGCGCAATTTATAGTCTATACACTGGAATTCTGCCCAAACTGCGAGATCCTCAAAGAGTTCCTCTCCTCCAGGGGTGCTTCCTTCATCGAGTGCGACATGGCGTCCGCCGAGGCACTGACCGAACTTCGCATGGGCGGGATATTCGTCCGGGAGGCGCCGGTGCTGCAGAAGGGCGAAGAGTTCTACACATCGGCCGACCTCTTTGCCGGCGGCGCGTTCCGGGAAGACCTCGTCGCCGACCTGATCGCGGAGGCATGAGGTTGGCGCGAAGGTCGACCCAGACGACTATATTCGGGGAGTTCGTCCCCACCTTCCCGAAAGTCAGGACATCGCGGGGCTACCTCCTGGACTGGGACAGGAACCGGATCATCCGGCAGATCGTTGAAGAGACCCGCCTCGTCGAGGTCTTCTACGGCTACGAGGGAGCCGACGAGGAGACGGCGAAGGATATCGCCCGCCGGGTCGAGAGAAAAATCCAGATGCTCGGGCTGCAGTCGCTCTCCGGCCCCCTGATCCGCGAGATCGTCAACATGACGCTCCTTGAGCGCGGCCTCATATCCTACCGCAACGTCTGCACCCGGGTAGGAACCCCGGTCTTTGACGCGCACCTCATCGACGTCGGGCGGGGATTTGAGGCTCACGACAACGCGAACCTCCAGGAGAACGCCGAGACGTCGCACAAGAAGAAAGCGGACAAGATCAGCAAGGAGCAGTACCTCCTGCAGCTCCCCCCCGATCTTGCGGACCACCATCTCCGCGGCGACCTCCACATCCACGACCTGGAATACTTCGGGACGCGCCCGTTCTGCATCGACGGGAGCACGGTCGTGCCCCTGCGGATGGAGAACCGGATCCGGAGTCTTCGCCTTGGCGAACTCCCGATCGATGCCGATGCATGGCTCCCGGAGGATCTCGCCGCGCTCACGCCGAAGGGCTGGCGCCGGGTTGCAAAGGTGACCCGCCGGAAGGTGGACCCCGGCGAGATGCGCCGGATTCGGACATCGGGCGGCCGGTCGCTCCTGGTCACCGGCGAGCACCGGATCCCGATCAAGGCAGAGGACGGCATGGCCATCCGCCGCGCCGACGAGGTCCGGCCCGGGGACGCCCTCTACCGGATCAGCGGGAGCGACGCCCTCCGCGGGGAGACGATCGAATCGATCGATCTCGTCCGCGAACTCGCGGCGTCGGTGCCGGCCAACCTCCTCGAGAACGTCTACGTCCGCGGTGCAGAGGAGATCTTTAGCCATGTGGTGCAGAGCGGGCAGGCCGCTTCGTACGCCGGGATCTCGCGGGAACTCGGCGTCGAGCACCAGAAGCAGTGGTATACGCGCGGGATCATGCCGGTCGCTCTCTTTAGCGCCTTTTCACGCCGCTACGGCATCGAAGACTACGCCGGGGTCACCATCGGGGTCGCGGGGAGCGAACACGAACTGCCTGCACAACTCACCCTTACGCCGGAACTCGTCCGGCTCCTCGGGTTCTTCGTCTCGGAGGGGAACTACAACGCCGCCCCGGCGGTCGGTCAGTACAACCTCGCGATAACCGAGAACCGTCAGGCGCCCGCCATCCAGGCGGCAGCACGCGCCGCCCTGAACACCTACGCAACGATCGCCGGAAGCACTCCCGATACCACGAACATCTACGGCATCGAGATGGAACACAACCGGGGCCTGCAGGTCTCCATCGGCGGGAAAGCAGGCTACCTCCTCTTCCGCCATGTCTTCGGCATCCCGGAGGGAGCGGCAGGAAAACGCCTTCCCTGGATCGTCTACCATCTGGACGACGTCCTCCTCCACGAGTTCCTCTCCGCCCTCTTCACGGGCGACGGCTCCGCATACTACCGCCCGGAAAAATCGGACTGCATCGTCAACTATACCACCGCGTCGTCGGCGCTCCGGCAGGAACTCGCTCTCCTGCTCACCGCGCTCGGTATGTCGCCGCACATCGCCGAATCCTCTGATGGGGAGACATTTTACCGGCTCCAGCTCAGCGGGAGAAGAGATATCGAGGCATTCGCACGATATACCACCTTCTTTGATGCGCGGCAGGACCAGATCGACAGGTTCCTCTCCGCAGTGAAAGAGAGGCAAACCGCCGGACGGGGAGAGATCGTCGTCGATGTCAGTCCGGCTGAGCCCACCGGTGAGTACGTCTACGACCTCTTCATCGACGGCGACGGGACCGAGGAGAGCCACACGTTCTACGCCTCCGACGGCCTCCTCATCCACAACTGCCAGGACTGGGACCTCCGCTACTTCTTCTACTACGGCCTGATGCCGGACGGCAACGGGACGAAAGCGTCGGTCGCCGGACCGGCAAAGAGGGCCGAGGTGGCCGTCCTCCACGCCGTCAAGGCGCTCGGCTCCGCGCAGACGAACTTCGCCGGCGGCCAGGGCTACTACAACTTCCTGACATTCATGGCACCCTTCTTCGAGGGGATGGAGTACGGGGAGATCAAGCAATTGATGCAGATGTTCGTCTACGAGATGACCCAGATGATGGTCGCGAGAGGCGGCCAGGTGGTCTTCTCGTCGGTCCAGCTCTCCCCGGGCGTCCCGACCCTCTGGCGGGACAAACCCTGCGTCTACCGCGGCAAGGTCTGGGACGGCAACCAGGCGCCGCTCCGGACCTACGGCGAGTTCGAGCGGGAGGTCAGGCTCCTCTTCAAGGCGCTGATGGAGGTGATGCTCGAGGGAGACTACTGGGGCAAGCCCTTCTCCTTCCCGAAACCCGAGATCAGCATCGAGCCCGACTTCCTCACCGAGAACGAGGCGTATAATCGCGAACACCCGGATCTCCCCACCTACCACGACCTCTACCTGATGACGTTTGAGCTCGCGTCGAAGTTCGGCACTCCCTACTACGACAACCAGATTCCAGCCTACCGGGGAGCCGGAGAAGGCATATCGTGCTACCAGTGCCTTGCGGGCGACGAACTGGTCCCGGTGGCCGACAGCACCGGCAGGGTCGTCGTGCGATCGATCCGGAGCCTCTTTGATGTCGCGGCAAAGAACGGGCGTCGGGTCGACCCGTTCGGCACGGAGCTTGCCTACTATGACGGGAAGACGCCGAGCGTCGATTTCACGACCCTGGAGGCATCGCTTCGCCCGTTCCGCGGCGTGATGCGCCGGCGATATACCGGCGACCTCCTCCGGATCACGCTTGAGTCGGGCCGGCAGATAACCGTCACCCCCGACCACCCGGTCTACATCCTGAACGGAGGCGGATTTGCCAGAGAGACGGCGGGAGACCTCGAGACCGGCGATTACCTGCCGGTGCTCACGGCAGAGGGACTCGGTGAGGGCAGCGTTACAGGCATCGATCTCGCAGAGGTTCTCACGAAGGCAGGCCACGCCGGTGCGATCCGCGTCACTGAAGATGCGGTGACGATCCCGGGCACCCGCCACCCCGGCCTGCCCCGCACCCTCCCGGTAAGCCCCGAACTCGCGGTGTTCCTCGGCTACTATCTTGCGGCAGGGTCGAGCGACCACGCCGGACGGCACTACACGGTCCGACTCGCGTTTGGAAGGCATGATGCGGATAGCGCAGCGGATGCCGCCGCCTGTATCCGCGCCGCCCTCGGGTACGAACCACAGATCCAGAAGTCGACGACAGGGATCGACGTTGTCGTCAGGAGTAAACTCATCTTCCTCCTGGTCGACGCTCTCGGGTGCGGTTCCTCGGCTGAAACACGATCGGTGCCCGACCTGCTCTTCAACCTCGACCGCATCCTCGCCGGCGACTACCTCGGTGCAGCCTTCCTCGCCACCGGGAAAAGAACCATCGGGCGCCGCGCCAGGAGCATCAGGCTGAAGACGGCCTCGGAGGATGCCGCACGGAAGGTGGTCTGGCTCGCCGGGCAGCTTGGCATCCAGATGAGTTACGCCGAACGGGAACACGGGATTCACCGGCCCGGTGCCCCACAGACGACCTACACCTGCAGCATCACGGCCCAGGATCAGATCGAACGGTTCTCCGCGGCAACCGGGTTCCCTGCAGAGATGCCCCTCGGGAGAGAGAGGGGCGGGGCCTTCACCCGCCTCCCGGAGGGCGAACGTGCTCGCGGGTACACGGCCCTCGCCTGCGCAAGCAAGTACAGCGCCGGCGGGGTGGAGGGGGTCCAGGTCTCGCTCTTCCTCCCGCCTATCACCCAACCAGCCGGGAAGGGCCGGTTCGCCGGGGGTGACGTCCACCCGCTCCGGGTCCGCTCGATCGAGCCGGTAGTCTACGATGGCCATGTCTACGACCTTGTCGACGTTGCCGGCACGCACACCTTCGCAAACGCCCTCGGCATCGTGACCGGGAACTGCTGCGCCTACCAGTTCTCCTCCCTTGCCGACGAGGACGACGAGTTCGAGGACAAACTCCACTTCAGAGAGGGAAAACACTTCTCGATGGGTTCCTGGCAGGTGATGTCCATCAACTGCCCGCGGGCGGCGTACAAGGCGGAAGGTAACCAGGAACGGCTCTTTGCCGAACTGAAGGCGCTCATGGACACCGCCGTCGGCCTCTACCGGATCAAGCGCCGGTGGATGTCGCTGATCCGGGCGAACGGGCGGATGCCGTTTGCGATGCAGCGCCCGAAAGATCCGAACACCGGCGAGCGCGGGGCGGTCGCCGTGGACCTCGAAGGCCTCGTCTACACCATCGGCGTGGTCGGCGTCAACGAGATGGTGCAGCACTTCACCGGACACCAGCTCCACGAGTCAAAGGAGGCGTTCCGCCTCGCCGTCCGGGCCATGACGGAACTCGAGATGTACGCCCGGGAACTCTCGCAGAAGCACAACATGACGATCGCCCTTGCCCGCACCCCGGCGGAGACGACCGGCCAGCGGTTCGCGGTCGCCGATCTCCTCGACGAACGGTTCCGGGAGCACGCACTCCGGGTCATCAAGGGCGACGTCGATGCGGCGGTCGATATGCTCGGCACGACGCTCGACCTTCCCATCTACTACACGAACGGGACCCACGTCACCCCGGCGGCCCCGGTCCCGCTCACGAAGAGGATCGAGATCGAGCACATCTTCTTCCCGATCGTGGATGGCGGGAACATATTCCACGTATGGCTCGGGGAGGCGCGCCCCGACCCCCGGGGGTTGATGGAGATGGCGATGAACCTCTGCCGGACGACCCAGATCGGCTACTTCGCCTTCACCCGCGACCTGACGGTCTCTTTAAAAGAATACCGGGAGCTGAAGCCAGCCCACCCCCGCCCGGGGAGGGCGGCCGGTTTCTCGCCGGCGGCAGACCGGGCGGACGCCTGACCGGCATCACACCTTTTTAGTCCCGGTAAAAGAGATCCTGTTAAGGCCGCCTGTCGTGAGGACGGCGGCGTGCGAGGCTCACTCATGATCGATCTGACGACACCGCTTCTTGCGATCGACGTCGGCAGGGGCACCCAGGATATCCTGGTCTACGAACCCGGCCGTTCTATCGAGAACAGCATCAAACTGGTCCTCCCCTCTCCGACGGTGGTGACGGCCGATCGGATCCGCCGGGCGACCCGGGCCGGCCGCCCGATCTTCCTTGAGGGGTTCCTGATGGGCGGCGGCGCGAACACCGGCGCGGTACGGCAGCACCTGGCGGCAGGCCTCCCCGTCTACGCCACTCCCGATGCCGCCGGAACCCTCCACGACGATCCGGAGAGGGTCCGGTCGATGGGAGTCGCTATCGAGACCAATCCCCCGGAAGATGCGGTGGTCGTCCATACCACCGATTACATGGAGTCAGAACTCCGGGCGGCACTCTCCCTCTTTGGCATCGCGTACCCGGAGAACGTCGCGGTCGCGGTCCAGGACCACGGCTACTCCCCGCACCGGAGCAACCGCATCCACCGGTTCGAACTGGTGCGGGAGCGGCTGGATGCCGGGGACTGGGATCTCCTCTCGTTCGTCTCCGACCCCCCGCTCGCCGCCATGACCAGGATGCAGGCCGTCCGGCGCCAGGCGCCCGGGGCGCTCGTCACCGATACCGGGCCGGTGGCGCTCATCGGGGCGCTCTGCGACCCCGAAGTCCGGCGTATGGCAGATAAAGGAGTGATCCTCGTCAACGCCGGGAACGGGCATACCCTCTGCTTTGCCCTGAAAGGACGGGAGATCTATGGGATCTTCGAGCATCATACCGGCGCCCTCACCCCGGCCAAACTCCGGCACTACATCCGGCGGCTCGCCGACGGCACGCTGACGTCGGAAGAGATCTTTGATGACGGCGGCCACGGGGCTGCGGTCAGAAAACCCCTTCCCACCGATGCCCTGGCCGTCACGGGCCCAAACCGGCTCCGGCTGCTCCCGGAGGCCTGCCAGGCAGCACCCTTCGGGGACATGATGCTCTCGGGATGCTTCGGGCTCATGCACCTCTGGAAGCAGTTCCGGGAGGGGTGAGGGGGTTCACCCTCAAAACTCTCCGAAGATACTGCGGAAGAACTCCACGATCAGGTCGATTATCGACGGCGAGGTGCCGGCCGCCGCCTCCGCCCCGGCTCTTCCTTCTGCGGTGTAGATGGCCGCCACCTCCTCCTTCCCGAGGCTCGCGAGAGTGCCGAGGTGCTCTCCGGCCCCGGCGGTGATCGCGTCATAGTCGATGCCCCGCCGCCACGCATCGACCATCGTCTCCGATGGGTCAAGGAGTGAGTCCTGAACTCCGACAAGCGTGTAGAGAGGAGGAAGAGAGGACTCCGCGGCCGCACTTCCGGCAGACCGGATGGCAATCACCGGATCGGAGAGCCCCATCGAGGGGATCTCCTGGGTGCCGGCAAGAGCGTAGGCCCGAAACGCGAAGGCATCGGGATACGACGTCAGGTCGGTGATGAGCCGCTCCTCAGGGAGCGTGAGGTTCTCGAGCATCAGCCGGCCGACATGGGTGGTGACCGAGAACTCCCAGACAGCCCGTTCCCCATCCAGGAGGTTCCGGGGCTCTTTTGTCCGCGTGATGTCATAGACGGCAACCTCGCCCGGCGGCGGCACCAGAACGACGTACGCCGGTTCCTCTCCCGTGACCGCCAGGCTCTGCGCCTCGACCGTCACCGTGACGGTGAACGTCTCGCCCTCCATCGCCACCCGTGGGCGCCGACCGCCAAGGCGCATGGCCGTATCGAGCAGCCAGTCGAGGTTCGCTGTCTCCACCCCGCTCCGGGTGAGGGCGACGTCTTCGGGGGTCCGGGTGAGGAGAACCCCGACGCCCCTGACGAAGAGGCCTTCGCGCGGTGTAACGTCCTCAGGCTGCTCCACGGTCTCATTCGTCTCATAGGGCGATGTAGGCCTGACGAGCGGGTGAGCTCCCTGGGCCAGCGGGCGGTCATGGTACTGATGCGACTTCGCCATCGTCGCATTCGGTCTCGGGGGAGCCTCCCGCTCCAGGGTCGGCACCGGCACCGGCGTCTCCTCCGGTTCATCCTCATCGTCGACGTCATCGGCCGTCGAGAGGGTCGACACGGTAGGCTCGGGAGAAGCGGTCACATTCGAGTCCTCCAGGGTCGGCACCGGCGTCTCCTCACCGTCGGCGCCATCGGGGGACGAAACAACAGGTTCAGGAGTGGCTGTCGCCGACAGGGAAGGTGTCGCGTTGATGATGTCGGAGGGCGGCGTCTCTCCCAGAGTGGCCGCGATATCCGCAGGCCTCGCCGTTACAGGCTTTTCTGCCAATCCTGGCGACTCGACCGCAGTACCCGGCAGTTCTGCGGTGACGGGTTTCTCGCCGGCAATGGTGCCGGGTGCCGGCGGCACTCCGGGAGTATCGTTCTCCCCGGGAACCGGGGCTGCAGCCGCACAAGAGGCGATCGAGCCAAGGCAGAGCGCCGCTATCGCGGCGGCGGCGAGGAGGTGCAAGATGAGCACCCCTCCCGGCATTCGCAAACTCCCTCTGCCCTCTCCCCGGGTTCTACCCGGAGGCCCCACCATCCGCCCGGATCCTCCGCTCATGGTTGGACCATGGAGCGCGCACGAGTATAAATAATTTCCGTATCAGGGCTCGCCCGGAACCTCCTGTGCGGATCAGCCCTGCGAGAGGACCCCCGGCAGTCGGGGATCGCCATTCCGGATAGGGAGGGTACGGATGCGGGTTGATTGAAAAGAAGGGGAGAAAGGTTCAGGCAGCCTCGTTCTGCATCAACACGACATCGGCGATGTCGTGCTGGCGCAGTGCAAGAACCTTTGCCTTGAATATATTCTTCCCCGCCTTGCCGATGGCAAGACCCCGGTCCTCGCTCCGCACCTCGATGTGGGCGACCTGCTGGTCCTCCTCGTTCGTATCGAAGTCGACGCCGGTGACCTGGGCGGGAAGGAAACAGTTCCGGAGGAACTGGGCCGGATCCGTGGAGTATTCCACGACCTCGATCCTCTTGCCCATAACCTCGGATGCCTTCTTGATGCTCGATCCGCTCTTGCCTATGGCAAGTCCCATGTCGCCGGGATTGATCACGAAGATGATCCGCTCGTTGCGGTTATCGACGACACAATCGCGGCTGCCTGCACCGGTGAGGCTCTCGAACTGAGAGATAAGGCGCATGCACTCCTCAGTCAGCACGACCTGCGGCATCATCTACACTCTCGCGGCATTCAGGATATCGGATTCACCTGGTTCGACCACGGCAAGCGCGCTGACGACATACGGCATACCGCAGGCTTTCCCGAGCTGGACACTCGAGCCCTCGTAGACGTAAACAGGGATATCGATCTCATTCACAAGATTTTTGACGGATTCCGGGCTGTTTTTGGCCACCACGACAAGTCTGGCCCTGCCCTCCTCGATGCATTCCCGGGTCTTGTTCTGGCCGAGGAATACTGTACCAGTCTTCACGGCTTTACGAAGTGAAGCATTAAAGTCCATGTATGGTTCTCCTAGATTTTCAGGTTTACAGGTTTTGCTATGAGTTTAACATCACCGGTGCCGAGCTGGATGGGCTGGCCCACGATCACGTTCTCGGTGACGCCGTTCAATTCATCCACCTCGTTTGCGATTGCGGCATCCAGCAGGTGGTTGACCGTCACCTCGAATGCAGCCCGGGAGAGGACGCTCTCCTTCTCGCCGGCGATACCGTGTCGGCCGATCTGCTTGACCTCGCCGTCCATGCACATCATATCCGCGACGAGCATGATGTGGCGGACATCGACGCCGATGCCCTGCTCGTTTAAGGTACTTAAGGCTTCCTGAATGATCGCGTTCCGCCCCGCCTCGATACCGAGCACATCGGCAATCTCGCTGATGTTGTTGCTCCGGGTGCGGGAGGTATCGACTCCCTCGACTTCGAAGACATCTCTTAGGTTGGAGCCTTCAGTATAAAGGATATACTCTCCGCCCTCCTTTCTGACGACGACCCTCTCGATGTCATCGATACCCTGAACGATGACGTTTCTGACGTGCTCTGCAAGCTGAAAGAGGTTCTGGTAACTCTCCCGGTTCTTCGGTATGAAGGCAATCGACGCCTTTTTTACGTCCTCTTCAGTATCGAAGTCACGAAAATGCCGTTTCTCGCGGATCTTTTTCGGGGCCGCCTCAAAGATCTCCTCAAGGCCAATCTTGCGCCGGTCACAGACCGACTTGTTCAACAGGACAAGGATCTGCATCTTCTCCATATCGATGGTGATATCGCCGAACTCATGGAGCGGCGCGGCCTCGATCTGCCAGCTCACCTCGCGGGCGCGGTCGCGGTTGAACGCCCAGTCGTCCTGCAGGTAAACCGCCATCGTGGGGGTGCTCGGTTCGCGCCGGGCATCCATGATCTCGATGAGGCGGGGAAGACCGAGAGTAACGTTGATCTCGGCCACACCCGCGTAGTGGAAGGTTCGCATCGTCATCTGGGTGCCGGGCTCACCTATCGACTGCGCCGCCACGATACCGACCGCCTCGCAGGGTTCTATCCGGCTCTTCTCGTACTCAGAGAAGATCATGCCAAGGATCCGGTCGAACTGCTCGTCGGTGATGTCACGGTCTGCAAGACTCGCCTTGAGGTCTATCCGGGTCCGGTAGGGCAGATCGAGGGCATCGATCCGCTGTTCCATGTCGCTGTTCACTTGATCTCCTCCTTTAAGACGCTCTCGACGATGCCTTTGACATCCACCGGGGCGCCGTAGCTGCTCCGTGCCGGATCGGTCCCGTCCTCGCCGTAGCAGAACTGGATGATCCGCCCGCCCGTCGTCCGGACAGTGCCGTCGTACTCGACCTTGAGATCCTGCAGGGCGTTGATCATCCGCCGCTGCAGGTAGCCGCTCTGCGACGTCCGGACCGCGGTGTCCACAAGACCCTCTCGCCCGCCGATGGCGTGGAAGAAGAACTCCGTGGGGGAGAGGCCGCTCTTGTAACTGTTGGTGATGAACCCGTGCGCCTCCGCACCGAGCTCGTTCCTCCGGAAGTGCGGCAGGGTCCGGTCCTCGTAGCCACGCATGATCCGCTCACCACGAACCGATTGCTGACCGAGACACCCGGCCATCTGCGTCAGGTTCAGCATCGATCCGCGGGCGCCGGAGACCGCCATCACCACGGCGCTGTTGTCCATGCCGAGGTGGCGTCCGGCGATCTCACCGGTGCGGTCACGGGCCTTGCCGAGCACCTGCATGATCTGCATCTCAAGCGTCTCCTCAAGCGTCCGGCCCGGCATCGGTTCGAGCTGCCCTTCCTTGAAGATCTTGATCCGGCGGTCGACGTCGCCGACGGCGCCCTTCAGGGCCTCGTCGATCTGGCCGTACTCGGTCCGGGTCAGGTCTTCGTCGTCGATACCGAACGAGAACCCTTCGAGCATGATGCCCCGGATAGAGAGTTTGGTCACGTCGTCGATGAACCGGGCGGCCCGCTTCATGCCGTGCTGCCGTATGATCCGGTGCAGGATCTGGCCGTCGAACGCGCCGATCGCCTTCTTGTCGATGGTCCCGGAGACCAGATTCCCGGCGGCGATCCGGACGAACGCGTCGTTTTCGCACATCTCTCGCCGGCAGGTCTCGCAGTTCTGGCACGACGAGGCCCGGAAGATCATGTTCAGGTCGTTGGGGAGGATCAGAGAGAAGATCTGCTTGTTGGTCCAGAGCGGGTGCCCGGCATCGTCGTGCCGGTCAGGTTCAGGCAGGCCCAGATCCTCGAGGGGCAGGTGTTGGGTGAGGTAGAGGGCATCCTCCTTTCCGAAATGTCGGACCCGGTGGGTCAGGAGGAATATGCCCGATATGTGGTCGTGGATGCCGCCGATGATCGGACCGCCGGTTCTCGGCGAGAGAATGTTTGCCTGCACCGATATCAGGATCTCGGCCTCGGCCCGCGCCTCCTCGGTCTGCGGGATATGCAGGTTCATCTCGTCGCCGTCAAAGTCGGCGTTGTAGGGCGGGCAGACGGCCGGATTCAGCCGGAAGGTCTTTCCATCCATCACGACGATCCGGTGGGCCATGATGCTCATCCGGTGCAGCGAGGGCTGCCGGTTGAAGAGAACGATATCCCCATCCTTTAGCTGACGTTCCACGATCCAGCCCACCTCAAGCATCTCCTTGACCGTCTCGAGATTCGCGTCGGAGAGGCGCATCCGCCGATTGTCGGGCCGGATCGCGTAATTTGCGCCGCAGGGCGACCGGATGGTGGGGCGTTCGGGGCCGTTCAAGACGTACTGCCGCATCTCATCGATGTTGAACGGCGTCACCCGCACGGGGACGGTCATCTCGTTTGCGATGGCAAGCGGTATACCGACCTCGGTGATGGAGAGGTTCGGATCGGGGGAGATCACCGTACGGGCGGAGAAGTTCACACGTTTTCCCGAGAGCGAGCCGCGGAATCGCCCTTCCTTCCCCTTGAGTCGCTGCGAGAGAGTCTTTAAGGGACGGCCGCTCCGGTGGCGGGCGGGCGGGCACCCCGCCACCTCGTTGTCGAGGTAGGTGGTGACGTGGTACTGCAGGAGCTCCCAGAGGTCCTCGATGATCAGCTGGGGTGCGCCGGCATCCTGGTTCTCCTTGAACCGCTGGTTGATCCGGATGATATCCACGAGTTTGTGGGTCAGGTCGTCCTCGGATCGCTGCCCGTTCTCAAGGATGATCGAGGGGCGCATCGTGACCGGCGGGACCGGGAGGACGGTGAGGATCGTCCACTCCGGCCGCGCGACGTCGGGATTGATCCCCATCACCCGCAGGTCGTCGTCCGGGATCTTCTCCAGGCGCGCACGGATGTCGGCCGGGGTCAGCTTGTGCTCGATCTTCCTCCCTTCCTCCACGAAGACCTCAGAGAAGGTGGTGGGCTTCTCGAAGTTGATCTTGAGCTGCTGCTCGTCGCAGTGGGGGCAGACCCGCTCTTTCTTGATATCCTTCTCGGAGACGATATCGCCGGCAATCTCGCTGTCTTCGGGCCCGACGACCTTTTCGACCTCTTCGGCCGTCATCAGCAGCCGCGAGCAGGACCGGCAGGTCACTCTGAGGAGCTTTCGGATTAGCCGGGTGTAGCCGACATGGATGACGGGTTTTGCAAGCTCGATGTGTCCGAAGTGGCCCGGACAATCGGCAGCCTTCTGGTCGCAGGTCTTGCACCGAAGACCGGGGTCGATGACCCCGAGGTTTAAGTCCATCAAGCCCTGCGGGTAGGGGAACCCGTCGTCATCGTAGGTGTCCGCCCAGATGATCTTCCTGACACTCATCTTACGGATCTCCTTCGGGGAGAAGAGCCCGAACTCGATCCTTCCAACACGTTTTGGACTGGTCATAATCTGATTGCGCCCCCTCTTACACCATATCGTCGAGTCGCAGGCGGGGAGCGATGCCCATGCTCTTCATCTCATCGAGGAGGAGTTTGAAGGCGTAGCTCATCTCGACGGGGTAGATGTCGGTCTCGCCGCCGCAGGCAAGACAGCGCGTCACCTTTCGCTTCCGGTCGAGCATCGCCACCATGCCGCACTTCGCGCAGACCCACTGGGTCACCTTGTCCGATTCATCGAGCAGCCGCTCTTTTAAGGCCATGGCCGCACCGTGGCCGATCATCACGTCCCGCTCCATCTCACCGAACCGGAGACCGCCCTCGCGCGCACGTCCTTCGGTCGGCTGCCGGGTGAGAACCTGCACGGGGCCGCGCGACCGCGCGTGCATCTTGCTTGAGACCATGTGGTAGAGCTTCTGGTAGTAGATGACGCCTATGTAGATATCGGCCGCAAACTGCCGCCCGGTGACGCCGTCGTACATCACCTCGCGGCCGTTGTGCGCAAACCCGAGTTCCCCGAGCGATCTCCGGAGGTTTGCCTCGCGCTCACCGCGGAACGCCGTCGCGTCGATCCGCCGGCCCTCGAGGGAGCCGACCTTGCCGCCCAGCATCTCGAGCATATGCCCGATGGTCATACGGCTCGGGACCGCGTGGGGGTTGATGATCAGGTCGGGCGTCATCCCCGACTCCGTGAACGGCATATCCGCCGCAGGCTGAATCAGCCCGATGACGCCTTTCTGGCCGTGCCGGGATGCGAACTTGTCGCCCACCTCCGGCACCCGGAGGTCACGGGTCCGGACCTTCACGAGGTGCGAGGAGTTCTCGCCCTCGGTGATGATGACGGTGTCCACGATGCCGTGCTCGTTGCTCCGCATCGTGACCGACGT
>Ga0208041_1001417_pt1 | contig 15643 bp, 20 predicted proteins | sample AD_SCU002_MetaG_FD_184453 | JGI IMG/M metagenome (GOLD analysis project Ga0208041, IMG submission 184453) | Active sludge microbial communities of municipal wastewater-treating anaerobic digesters from China - AD_SCU002_MetaG (SPAdes) (version 2) | ecosystem: Engineered > Bioreactor > Anaerobic...
CGTATTCGGCGAGCCCCCGGGCGTAGGCCTCGTCGGCCGGTGCAACAGGCTCGTTCTTCTCTTCCGTTGTGGCGATGCACCCTGCTGCAGCGATGAGGAGCAGGACGGATGCCACGAGGAGAGCGGTAATCGCTCGGTGAGTCATACGTGGAAGTGCATACGGAACGAGGAAAAACCTTTCTCTTTACTCGGGCTCTTTTCCGCACAGTACCGGGGATTTTTCACATATGTCACGGCCATTGAGACAGGCCAGGTGCCAGGCACGATGGAGTCTCAACTGCCTTGTCTTGAACGGGAACGGATAGAGGAGGAGATACATCGGATAAGCCAGCAGGGAGAACGGCCGGAAGAGAACTGGAAGAGACTATTTCTCCTCTCATAGAGAGATCCGCGATATCGTCCAGCAAGCCCGTCTGGCCGTAGCGCAGAACGTCAACTCGATACAGGTCGTCACGAGCTTCGAGATCGGCAGGCAGTTGAGGCGAACCGGCATCTACCCGAACCGCTGCCGGGCCAGAGCGAGGGCCCGGTGAGCCAGCCGGATACAGAACGCTGCTTCCTCTTCGCATACAAGCGATCCGCTGTACTGGACGTTGTGCCTGGCGACCCGCAGTTTGTCAAAGGCGTTCAGGAGATCGGCGATCTCAGGGTCATCACCGGATGTATGCCGCACTGCAGTAACGAGGCAGGCGTGGCTCCGCTCGACGTAGCCTGTAGCGTAGAGAAACGTCCGGACACTATGAAATGCACTGTTGTACGCGGCGAGGTGAGCCATCTCGTACTCTTCGATCGCCACATTCTTCTTCGCCGCCCGGAGGAACCTCGCCGCGGATGCAAGTGAGCCGGGGACGCGCTCCACCGCTCCGCGGTCGGGGCGGATGAGGCCCCGGTCGACACACTCCTGCCACCTCATAGGCGAGCCCCTCGAACAAGCATGTGGTTTTGCAGGACACTCGCGGCAAACCGGTCACCTTCCTCTTTCATCAGCTCCCATCGGTAGTAGGGAACGACCGTCACCTGCACCTCGCGGCCGGTCTCCGCCTCCAGTGCCGGCACCCGGCCGTGGTCGACCTGGCTCTCGTCGCCGATGATCAGGATGTCGATGTCGCTCTGCTCATCGAAGGTCCCCGCCGCAGTGCTCCCGTAGACCGCGACCGCGATGCTCTCGGGGGCGAGGTCCTCGATGCCGGCCCGGACGAGGAGGAGGGCCATGCAGGCCCGCTTCAACTCCCGGACGGCAAAGGAGTCGTTGTCGAGGGAGAGGAGCCGTGCGGTGCCGAGGCGTGTGACGGTGATCAACCCGTCGCGCTCGAAGGCATCGGCATACGCTTTGACGCTTCCCGGGCTGACCCCGATCTCCCGGGCGAGTTTGTTGATGTGGATCTCGCCCGTGGGGTGGGTGAGGAACCAGGCAAGGACCCGGAACCCGACGAACGTCTCGAACTCCCGAAGCATACAATATATTGCATGATCGTTCAACGTATTAAATGAGTGTGGAGCACGAGCTCCTGTCCCGGGAGGACCGGAGGAGTTCCGGGCGCCGTGGTGGTGGAGGTGATCGGAGAGACGATCCGTGAGCTCGAAGGCGTCAGGGTGGCGGAAGAGGGTCTGCTCGCTGCGGGGAGGGGGCGAATGCGTCATAGGAGAGACTGGAGAAGAAGTAGTGGATAACAAGGAGCCGTGCGCGGGTTGAAAGTGAAGGGGAGGGATCCCCTTCAGCGCAGCGCGGGGACGCCGTCGGGATAAGCGCACCCGTCATCGGGAACAGAGGGCATCTCACCGCCACGTTTATCGGTTCTCCTCTCGATCTCCTGGTAATAGGGTGAAACCGGCGATGCTGATGGAAGTGGGAGGAACTGCTCGGGCAAGATCCCCCGGCATACGCCGATGAGGACCTCGATCGAGACAATCCTGGGGCCAGGCCCCAATGGAGTCTCAACCGCCTGCCGTGAACGGGAACAGATAGAGGAGGAGATACATCGGATAAGCCAGCAGGGAGAACGGCCGGAAGAGAACTGGAAGAGACTATTTCTCCTCTCATAGAGAGATCCGCGATATCGTCCAGCAAGCCCGTCTGGCCGTAGCGCAGAACGTCAACTCGATACAGGTCGTCACGAGCTTCGAGATCGGCAGGCGGATCGTCGAACATGAGCAGGAAGGGAAGCCGAAGGCAGGGTATGGGAAACAGACCATACAGGAACGTTCACGTCAGCTGACCGAAGAGTTTGGGAGAGGGTTCTCTAAAAGAAATCTTGAGTATATGCGCCGGTTCTACCTTGAATACTGCGGATCGGCTCCCCCGGCAGTATCGTGCCAATCCGATGCGGCCGTTTCCACCGGGCAACCAATTGCGCAGACACCGTCTGCACAATTGGTTGCCCGGTTTGCTCTCAGCTGGTCTCACTATATCTTCCTGATGAACATCGGCAACCAGGAAGAGCGCCGGTTCTACGAGATCGAGGCTCAACAGAACCGCTGGTCGCTCTCAGAACTTAAACGGCAGTTCAACACCGGCCTGTATGAACGGCTTGCGCTCAGCCGGGACAGGAGCGGTGTGAGGGCCCTCGCCCGCACCGGCCACGTCATCGAGAAGCCACAGGATATGCTTAAAGATCCGTATGTTCTTGAATTCCTCGGCCTGGACGAGAAGGCCAGTTACAGAGAGGCCGATCTCGAATCAGCCATCATCGACAAACTGGAGACGTTTCTGAACTGGGCAAAGGTTTCCTCTTCGAAGCGCGACAGAAGCGGCTTACCTTCGATGCCGACCACTACTTCGTAGATCTCGTCTTCTACAACCGTATCCTCCGGTGCTATGTCCTGATCGACCTTAAGATTGGAAAGATTACCCACGGCGATCTCGGCCAGATGCAGATGTATGTCAACTACAGTTGACAGGGAAGTCAAACTCGATGACGAACATCCGACCGTCGGGATCATCCTGTGCAAGATCAAGAACGACGCACTGGTAGAACTCACTCTCCCGAAAGATGCCAATGTCTATCCCGGTATCAGGTCTATCTTCCTTCAAAAGAGGAACTCAAGAAGAGATTGATCGAATGGTCAAAAGACGCGCCGGAGGCAGAGTGATCGTATGATGCCGATTCGGGTCCGTTAAGGTCGCACGGGGCTGAAAGTGAAGGGGGAAGAGTCCCCTTCACGCCAGGGCGGGCACGGCGTCCGCCCAGGTCTCAACCGCGGTCCGGATGGCATCGTCCTGGTAGGACGAGATCCGGACGGTCTTCCGGGTGAAGGTGACATAATAGTCGTCACCCGAGTTGTCGTGGCACTTGAGCTGGGCGTAGTAGGTCTCGCCGGCGAAGTTCCGCTCGGCCACCCCGCCCATCGCGGCCTCGAGGGCCGCGTTGTCGAGCGCTTCCGCGGCGTTCGCGTTGAACGCAGCGATCGTCGGGGACTGCAGGGAGACGGTCCCGACGCGCTTGCCGGTAGCCTCGTCGACGAAGTTCACCTTCGCGGTATAGTGCTCGCGGTTCCGGATGACCGGGGCGACGAGCACGCCGTCGGCGTCGGTATGCTCGACGCACCCGAAGGGGTTGTCGGTGATGACGCTCTCGACGAGGGTGTTAAACGACGTTACATCAGCGATCGGGACGGTGAGGTCCCGGACCGCCGTTTTGTTCACGGTCTTCTGCACGAAGTCTGCCATGGGTTTGTTCTCCTTTTTGCCTGTATGCTCCCGGGAATATGACAGACAATTATAGGGTGGACGGGAGAGGATATCAGTCTGACTTTATCGGGGATCCCGGATTGGGCTTTAATTCACCGATATAACCCTTACGATCAGGCTTTTTCTCTTCGGCATCGTAGTGTTCACCAGGAGGCTTACCAGGATGACCGATGCAAAGACCACCCGGGAGCTCGGTCTTGTGAGACGAACCGGGATGTGAAGTGGATCTGCCGGACGCGATGCTCCATCAGGGGCGGAGCGGGAGCACCGTGAGGAACGATGTTCCGCAGGAACGGAGTTCGAGCACCGAAGGTGCGAGTTGCGACTTGAGGAGTTTGAGGCGCGGATCCGGGCGCTGGAGCGGCTCTCGGGCGGAGAAGGTGGGCGAGAGTGGAGAGTTTCGACGATCAGCGCTGGGGCCGGCGGGGTGCTGGCGGTGATTGTGCGGGTGCTGGGCGGGGGATAGGAGTGCAATAGACGCCTGGAGGGTGTGGGTACCGCAATCCCTCTCCAGCCCGACGACCGGGGACGTCTCCCGGGATCCAGATTTGAACCCGCGTTTGAACTCTTCCGAGCAGGCGAGATGACCACTCGAACACGTCGGTCAGTATTATCACCACAAAGGGAGATGCTATTCTATCGGTGAGATCATGAGGACGTTCACGGCCGTGCTCTACAGGGAAGAAGATATGTACGTCGCGGAGTGCCCGGAGGTCGGCACCGTCAGCCAGGGTCGGACGGTAGAGGAGTGCGACCGGCCGTAAGGGCGGGAGCTCGAGCACCAGAGGTGCGAAGGCGGTAGCCAACCTCAAAGAGGCTACGGAGCTGTACTTAGAGGAAGCCCCACACCTCCGGCGTGAGGCTCGTGCATCCGGTGACGGATGCACCGAATTCCCGCTAAAAGACGGGAGAAGGCCGATCATCACGACGTTTGAGGTGACCGAGGGTGCCCGGGCTTAAGCCGGTATCGGGCGAGACCGTGATAAAGATACTCTCGAAACAGTATGGATTCGCCGTAAGCGGGCAGACCGGGAGCCATGTGCGCCTGTCAAAGGCGACGCCCGGCGGGAGGATAGGTACCGTCGTCCCGCTGCACGACGAACCAAAAGATCGGCACGCTCCGCGGGGTTCTGAAGCTGGCGAAGATCGATCCCGAGGATTTTGCCCGGTATCTCTGAAGAGGATGCGGCATGATCCCGGAGCGATGCACGTCCTGTAAAGGAGCCCTGCACAAGGGAACGGCCGAACTCATTGCACGGGTCGGGGATGAGATCATCGTCATCCGGGATGTCCCTGCCTACATCTGCGACCGTTGCGGCGAGGCGTATTACACTGCAGAGACCTCCCGGAAGATCGATGCCGTGATGAAAGATTTCCATAGCGGCAGGCTTTGCTGCCGGCCTCTCGCAGCAGGCGAGGTTGAACTCACCGGGTGAAGCCGGAAGGCGCGGTGGCTTTCGGACCTGACACACCACCCTCCAGCCGGTCACAGATAGACGCTCCGCCCTCTTTTTCTGCGTATAACCCTTACGGTCAGGCGCTTTCCTGGCACTGGGGGCAAATTTATATCTCCAACCTTCGATAAGACTGATTGGAACAGCCATGTCCGTCACGCAGGATCTGATCCAGAAGAAGCGTTCCAGGATTCTCGCAATAGCCGGACGGCACGGTGCCACGAACCTGCGGATCTTCGGGTCGGTCGCCCGCGGCGAGGTGGGGCCGGAGAGCGACCTGGATCTCCTGGTGGACCTGGAGCCGGGCAGGAGCCTCCTCGATCATATTGCGCTCATCCAGGACCTGGAGGAGGCTCTCGGGTGCCGGGTGGACGTGGTGACGGAGACAGCGCTCAAGGAACGATACAAAAAGAGGGTCCTCAACGAGGCAGTGCCGCTATGAGGGACGGGAACGAGCGGCTCCTCTCCGCGTTCTCCGATACGGAAGGCGCCGAATAACACCGCTTTCCGAGTTTCTGGATAACGGGCACAATTTTTCCCAGGATGATCCTTAGGGTCTGACTTTTTCTCTCGGACGTCCCACTGTCCTCCAGGAGGCTTACCAGGAAGACCAATGAGAAGACCACCTGGGAGCTCGGTCTTACGAGACGAACCGGGATGTGTAGTGGATCTGTAAAGCGCTCGCCCGGATGGAGGCGCGGGAGCGGTGGTTCGTTAGAACCGGAGCGGGAGCACCGTAAGGAACGACTGCCAACACGGCAGGAGTTCGAGCACAGTAAGGTGCGAGAGAGGAGGTTATCGACGGTCAGCGACGGGGCGAGCGATGTCGTCGGCGGGGTCGTGGCGGTGATCGTGAGGGTGCTCGGTGGGGGGTGAGGCCGCCCTCGCCACAGTTGCGATCTCCTCCTCCGTGAGCCCGGAGAGGTCGTAGACCTGCCGGTCGCGTCGATCGTCCCGGCGAACCCCTCCTTCTCGTGCGGGGCCGCCGCTGCGAGGTGTTTGTTCAGGGCGAGCATCTTCTCGGCGAGGCGACGATCCGGTCGCGTCCGGGGGCGCCGGGTGGGAGAACTTCTTGAAGCCGGTCGCGGATGCCGTGGCGATCGTCGAGGCGGGGGATACGAGGCTGCAGCCGGAGGAGCGGGGGGTCGTTGCCGGGATCGTCCGGGCGATCACGGGGTCGGAGGAGGGGGGGGTTTAGGGGTTGTGGAGGGGCGAACCTGACCAACTGATACTTTTTAGTACGGTAGTATGTTGAGTTCTAGAGGAGCATTACGGCTCCCGCTTTTCTCACAGCATATCCTGCATAGATCAGTGGTTCAAGGGAGGCCATGAACTCCTGCGGTGCGGCGCGGGGTGACAACTGCGGTCTTGAGAAGATCATGATCCCATTACGTAATTACAAATTGAGGATATTTTGCAAATCCGGGGAACAGAATTTGTTTAAAAATATGCGGACCGGGCATTATGATCCCATTATGATCCCATTATGAACCCTTGCTGCCCTCCCTCTTTGCGTATGTCAGGGAGTAGCGCACGCCCGCTCCTGCCGTTCCCTCTTTACGGAGAATGCCTCGTTGAACCATGGCAGTAAGGTCCCGCGTTGCAGGCGACTTCTTACCATTGTAGAGGCGCTGACACTCCGGGTTTGAGATGGAACCCCCGCTCTTCAGGTGGTGTAGGGAAGCGATCTGCCGTTCATTCAGCTCGAGGGAGGCGAGCTGCTCTCCATATGCGGAGGACGGTTCTCACACCCGTGGTTATGGAAATAGTTATCTTTCTCCCCGGCGACCGTAGAATCATTGAAATGAAATAGTACTCCGGTGGAGGCTACCTGAATGAATTTGCGGCTCACTGATGATGAGATCGATGCGTTACTCAGAGAGGCCAAGCCGCTGCCGGGAGATTTCTCCAGGAGATTTCGCCCTAAAGAGAAGGGCGGCCATAAGGAGTACGAGATCGGTATAGAGGGTGCGAATCAATCCCGGTTCAGGTTAATATTTCGGCAAAGTCTATTCAACTCGCTGGACTTCTCCGTGATCCTCGGCTATATCATTCCAAACACAAACCAGGTGTTCCGGCTACGCCGATATAACGGGAAAAGTCACGAACACACGAACAGGCTTGAGCAGGAGAAGTTTTATGATTTCCACATCCATACTGCAACAGAGCGCTACCAGACCGCGGGCTGGAACGAGGATGGGTATGCGGTTCCGACAGACCGGTACTCGGATCACCACGGCGCGCTGAAGAGCATGTTCAACGACTGCGGGTTTGAGGGTTCAGCGGTAACCATGAAGGATCTTACCGACTGGGGGATATAACCAATGGCAATCGAGGCAATCGAAGAGGAGTTTCGGAGGAAGGTCTGCAGCCAGATCCATCTCCGCCCGGAGGGTATCAACCGGTATCGGGTCTTCACACCGTTTGTCTTTGACGATGGGGATAACCTCGCGATCGTCCTGAAGGATGAGGACGGCGCCTGGACGCTGACGGATGAGGGGCATACCCTCATGCACCTGACCTACTCGATCGACGCAAGGGAGTTAGAGCGGGGAACCCGCCAGAAGGTGATCGCGAGTGTGCTGTCCCGGTTCGGGCTGGAGAACAACCGGGGCGAGCTCGCTATTCGCATCACGGGCGACCGGTTTGGGGATGCCCTCTGGAGTTTCATCCAGGCGCTGATCCGGATATCGGATCTTGCGTATCTGTCGAGATCGCGCGTTCACTCCACGTTCCTGGAGGATCTCCGTGCGCTCATCGAGGAGGCTGTCCCTGAGGGGCGCAGGGAGTTTGACTGGCACGATCCCGAGCATGATCCGGAAGGGAAATACACCGTTGACTGCAGGATCAACGGCATGCAGAGGCCGATCTACATCTTTGCGCTCGCGAACGACGACCGGGTCCGTGACGCGACGATAAACATCCTGCAGTTCGAGAAGTGGGGGCGGCCCTTCGTCTCGGTCGGCATATTCGAGGATCAGGAGGAGGTCAACCGCAAGGCCCTCGCGAAGTTCAGCGATGTCTGCGATAAGCAGTTCTCAAACCTGCCGGGGAACAAAGACCGGATTATGCAGCACCTCCGGGATATGGCCGGGACGGCTTCCGGCTGAGGTTGCAGCGGCGTCCCGCTCTGCCAAGAGTTTGGGATAGATCTTTTGGTTTTGTGCTGTTTTTCAGGTTCATCGAAGAAAATGCCGGTTTTCAAATTAGTGAACTACTGTGTCACTAAGATCATGATCATAGTTTAAGATGAAAATTTCCTTCCCATTTGTAGCATTTAGCTTGTTTACGTTAGTCATTCCATATTTAAGGTTCCAAGGAATAATATCAGCAAAGTCAAACAGTTGACGCATTTCGGGTGTATCATCACAGGTTATGAGCCATCTGTAACGACATTTCTTGACATCTTCTGCAAATTTTTCATGCTCAAATTGCCTATGCAGATCTCCATTTCTCCCGTATAAATCTGATTTCCTCGCTGAAAGGTAGGGAGGATCAAGATATAGAAAGACACCACTCCCTCCGTCATGCAGAAGATGTTGATAGTCCATGTTTGTTATTGTAACATCTTGGAGGAGTTGAGAGAGGGGTAATACCTTATCGATGACAGAATTAGTGAATCTTTTATTATAAGATTCTTGTGAGAATCCTCCGGAGTCAATAAGGCCAGAAAAGGTGATGCGGTTCATTACAAAAAAACGAACTGCTCTCTCAAAATTATCTAAATCACGGTAATTTTTTTTGTAATGCTTATACAACTCTTTTCCAGATTCAAATTGACTTTTCATCGAGTAAACTTTGTTCAGAAATCGTTCTCCGTCCTGTTGCACACAGCGCCAAAAGAGGTACAGATCAGAATTGATATCATTGATCTTAAAGATTGTGTCTCCTTTAAACTGCTGTTTCACTTCGATAAAGACCGACCCCCCCCCAACAAAGGGTTCTCTATATTCTTTGATATCCCTCGGTATAAGTGGTAGAATCTTCTTTAATGCCTTGCTTTTACCACCGGGGTACCTTAATACTGACGTTACTTTACTCATGGGATAGGATGGATTCCTGCTTTCGCTTCTCTTGAAGACTAAAATTTGTTTTACTTCTATATGGCCTTGTTTATTTGATATTGGTTACGTCTGACAATCCATTTTTTCCCATTTAACCCTATCCTCAAGTATCTGAAATAATGCATCTTTAATAACATTTTTATATGATATATTAGAAAACACAAATCCCCCTCTCTCATCTGCGCTATAAACGTAATTCTTGTATTTATTAAGAACGTTATCGCAAAACACGTTTATTTCATTCTGCTCTTCAATAGGTATCTCTCCACCGAATATTTTCCATAGGAGATAACCTAGTTTGTCTAGTGAAATTTTCTGAGAATTTTCGTCATATACATCAATCCAATGTTTTTTCCCGCCGAAACAGTATATACCACGAGTACGTTTTTTCAATTCGTTACTTCTTCGGAAAATAGCTTCAATGGGGTCTTCATTACTCGGTTTTGTAAATTCAAAGTTTTTTATTTTACCCATATTCATTAGAAGGTTCTTTGATTCCTTTAAAGTCTCTAACATCTCTTCCAATGCATAATCGTTATTGCGATTTAGAGGAGTTTTCTCATAGAAGGATCTCAATGCGATTAAAGCCAAGACTATCACTTTTTCTTTATCATCTAAATTTCCACCTTTTTTAATTTCAAATTTGTACTTGTCAATACCATCAACTAGAATGTCTGGGTTGATGTGCCCCAAATAATTTTCAATTTCCCAAACACCCTTCGCAGTGATAATATATTGAGAAAAAGCTTCACCTCCACGAATGTAGTTGTTTGCAATAAGTGTTTGAATCGTCTTTGGGGGGATATCAGAGCTCTTAATACTCGCTTTATCGAGCCACTCCATTATATCATTAGACCTCATTCGTAAAATGGTAAGAATGATTGAGTTCTCAATTAACTTCTTGCCCGTAGGAATCGAATCTACTAGGGTATCGTAAAATGTTTCTTTGAGAAAAAGAATCTCTTCATCTGTCATCTCATATCACCTACGCAATTTCTGTTATCTTCATGTCCCCATCGATCGCCCTAGCAAAAAGAGCAAAGATAAGTCTATTGTTCTCTATGAGACGTTCTAACGTCCTTTTTATTGGTTGGAATGAGTTCGAATCCATTGTGGAGGCTTCGTCGAATATTACAATTAGCTTACGTTTATCATCCGAAGGTCGGTTTAATATCGCCTGAATGTACATGCTCATTGCCTGACCAGTACTGATATCTTTCATGTCAATTTCCCGCCCTGTATCCATGTAGATCTTCTGAAGAATAAAGTCAATCTTAACTGGCCTTACAAATTCATCGATATACGGAAATTCAGGGATTTTTAACGCCAAATACTGAGATATCTGATCATTATACTTAATTCCTAAGTCATCTTTTAGTTTCTCGCCGTTCCGAACACTATTAAGTAACTTTTTGTAACTAATGAGATCGAATTCTAGCGAATCAACAATAGAACTGATTTCCTCGATTTCTGAAACATACGCATCGTATTTGTGCTTCTCTCTATTTTCAAAGTCAGATAATCTTTGATTATACTGGTCCACCATTTGCTGAACTCGAGATTTATCCTCACTCAGTCGTATGATTTTTCCACTGAGTTCATTAAGGAGTTCAGATATTTTATTTTCATCCTGTTGAAATACTCTCAAAAACTGATTATTCTCATCAACAATCTGTTGTATTAATTTTTGAATAGTTATCTCATCCATATCATTAACTTTAAACCCGTATTTTTCTGCGGTTCGCGCATATTTTCTGGTTTTAGTAAGTTCTTTCTCTAAGTCTTCAGACAAACGCTCAATCTCATTATCAATTTCTTGCGGTTCTGGTGCAGTTTCGGACATTTCTTGTTGCTTATTGAATGCAACCTTTAAACTATCTAGATGCCTCGGTAAACTGTCAACAGTTTGTTTTATCTGAGATATTGTAGTATTACATTGATTTAATCTCATATATATATCAGTATATTCTTTATTTTTCTCATATTCTGGCCGGATTAGATTAATCAATTCTACGATATTTTTATCTGTACCCGGGATAAAAATATCGATTCCGCGATATGTTTCTAATATCTTTAAAATATCTTCAAAAAATTCCCCTTTTCTCGCGGCTTCTCTAACTTCCTTCCTTTCTTTGTATCGATTAATTTCGGTGGTAAAATATTCCAATTCTTTATTAATGGCAGGATTGACCTTGTATGTCTCGATTGCTCTATAGAACTCAATCTTCTGAAAATCTTCGACATGAAGCTTCATATCTCCGGATTCAATGAATATGTTCTCCAATTGGATTGACAATTGAGTCATTTGCTGACCAACTGAACCAATCATCCGTTCAAGGTCCCGCTTCTTTTTAGAATAGACTGTATTGTGTCTTTTCTTAGATTTCTCAAATTTTTTTATTTCTTTTCCTTTCCGTTCAATAGTATCGGTAAGTGACGCTGATGTTTTTGCGGCTTGGACAAAACCCCTCAACGCATAAAAAGGCTCAATAATTTTTATTTCCTCACTTACTTTATTAATATTGGCCTCTAGTTCTTCAATATTCATTGTGTGACTGGTAATAGTTAATTTTAAATCTTGGATCGCATTTTCATCTCTTGATCTCGCTAGTTGTTTTTTAATTTCTTCAAGATATTCTTTAAAGCCAGACACTTTTTTCTTATACCTATCTTGCTGATCATCTACTTCAATAAGAATTTCTTTAAGTCTATTGAGTGGGTTCTCAGGAATATCATAAACCAGATAATATTCATCTCTAAAAACTTGAAATGGTAATACTCTTGATTTTCCGTTATTGATCTCTTGAATAACAATATCATTGCTTTTTGGGTTATTTTTTATTGAGATTAACTGAATCGCCCCGTTTTTACTTGAAAACCTGACATCGAAAGTAAATGCCTGATCTTCTCTCTGCATCATGTATTCGATGTTTGACTTAAGAGTTGGGGAAATACGACTATCAGAACCATCAAGTTTGTGGCCATATAATGATATCGCCAGAACATTTAATAGAGAACTTTTTCCTTTGGCGTTTGGGGCTTCAAGATAAACAGCGTTACTTTCAATTATCTTGAGTGCAACATCAGGGTAAAATGTTCGATCATTACCCTCTCCCTCTTTTCGTGATATTTCGTAATCTACTTGCAGCATACCTATTCACCTTGGGAGATACCCAATAATCGATCCAGTAAGTCTTCGCCGTAGAGATCGTCTGATATGAAATTCAATATTTGGGTTTTTTCTTCATCATCCAAAATTTCCATGAGCAATTTTGCAACCGATATGTCCTCCATTTTTTCAGCTCCCTTTCTTTATAACTCCCGCAAACGCCAAAGGAAACTTCACCATCTTTAACTGTGGCATTTCATGAATATTCACAATAGCGAAGCCCTTTTTTAAATTCTGCATCTCTGAATCTGAAACGGAAACTCCATGCATTTTTACTGCACTTGCATCAGACTTAAAGAATAATTTTGTATTAATTACACTCGAAAGTCCCTTGGGGATATCTGTAGGTGTTTGAGATGAAAAAACGACACCGATCTCCTGGCTTCTTCCCTGTCGGCATATAGTATCGAGATCATCCAATGCTTCTTTGCTTTCGGGGTTATAAAACTGATGAACCTCATCAATGATAATTAAAATTGGGACTGTACTTCTTTCTGAACTTTTTAATTCAACAATCTGATGTAGTAAGTGACGTAACAAAATTGAACCAAATGTCTTTGCATTCGCGTCTTCCAGATCGATGACGGACATCATTCCTTTCGAAAGAATGTCTTCAGCGTTCAGTAACAAAGCTTTTGGGTCATCAAAGTACACTCTGGCGAGATTAAGGTTTCTCAGTATGTTTGCTGCAGTCCCGTGAGCGAGGGGTGCGTCGCCGATATCACCCCGGGTATTCTTAATGGGGAAGGTATTGCGATCGTCATCCCTCTGATGAATATGTGTAAACCAATTAACAAAATCATTAAAGGAAGTGTTTTGGCTATTTCCTCGATCTTGCTGATCATTTCTCCAATATCTAAATATATCAGGGAGATATTGTCCAGCAATATCAGTAATGTTTCGTAATAGCCCAGCAAGTGCCTCCGGCTCTATTGTTTTCACATCAAGAGAGATTGGTTTTGCTAAATTTGGGTTTACACCCTTGGTCGGTTTAATCTGAGTTGTTGCAGGGTAATAGATCCTAAAATTTTCCATTTTATGAGCGGACTCACCTAGTGAGTCCCATTCTTTCTCAATTTGCTCGGTAAGCTCATTCGATGGCCGGTCCATTCTAAGGAAATCAACATCCTTCACATTGATTGCTAATACCGCCCCTTTCTCCTCTTCAACGAAATACTGAGCTAAGTACTTCGTTGCTACAGTCTTCCCGCTTCCTGTTTTGCCAACAACGAGAGTCTGATGATAAATGAAATCCGGTCGGATGTGAGTGAAAAGGAAGTTCTGATTCTCATCCACTAAAATCTGATTTTTATTGTCATGAATTGTTGCGAGAAATACTTTGGGTCCTTGTATTTCAGATGGGCACACTTCATAACCCATTGCATTATTTACTTCTTCCTGGTTTGAACGTCTAGCAACAGACAATACAGATACTGGATTGACTAAACCATCGTTTCTCTCATTAAGATCTTTTATGATTCTTGCTGAAATATGATTCTGCCACTTTAAATCTGCTTTAATCCCCTGTAAATCCATATCGACAATTGTATGGGACGGGCTGTAGGGATACTCTATTGAACTGTCTTCGACTCGTAAAATAAATAGAGGTTTGTTTCCATTCGTCTCATCGATGATTGTAAGGTATGATCCTTTCGGCAGTACCCCATCAGTCCCTCTCCTTGAGATGAGTTTTACTTTATTGTCCTTGTCTGGTCCAGTGACAATCCAGTTCATTTAATCACCTAAATCCTCTGTTCTGATTCATAGTTGGCTGAATTTTAGCTTCTCTTAATATTTTGTTGATGTTGTACATCCTCTTCGATTCACGTGCGTACATTTCTGCAATGGCTACTGGTCTAACTTGAGGATTTTTGAGATCCCCTTGCACAATATAGAAGAAATAGAGAGTATCCATTAACTTTTTAATGAGGTCTTCTCTACCATTATAAGTCGTTGAATGAATCTCAACCCTTTGTGGTGATAGGTCAAATGGTTTAATATAACAGAATACCTTGGCAAAATTTCGATTGTTTGCGTCTTGATATAAGAAGAAATTCGTTCTTTCACCATGTGATAGATACTTATATGCCCAATGCATGTCTGAATTGAACTTTTCGTTTAATTCATGAATATTATCTGTTACTAGATTACTTGAACTGTTTTTAACAATAAATATTGGGATTATTGATTTTTCCAGCAATTTTTGGCTTAATTCAACGGTATAATCACTCATTTGATTTCCGATGAGAGGACCATCAACCAGAAGCACTGTGTTACGGGGGCAATTACTTAGAATGAATTTTGTTCTCTCAGTTGCGTAGTCACGTTTAAAAGTGGCTTCGATTGAATCTTTATTGTCAGCTTCATGCGCTACAGTTTTATTGATCCTTGCATCTCTCAATGTGTGATTCTTATCGAGAAGCACCTTTGATCGTGTATAAAAGGCAAAAGACAGGCAGTTTGATGCCAAATAGTCATTATCATCGATGAGCACCATTGAATGACAGGTTAAGTATCCAGAACCCTCAAGTGCTTGAAACTTTTCGATCGATTCATCATAAGCTAAGAAATTGAAACCACGATAGTATTCCCTGCCCATATAGGGATCGAGACGAATTCGATCCAGATTTCCAATGATGGACAAGTTTCCATGAGTTTTTATTGAGTAGTCGTCAACATTCAACGCCAAAGAGGACGGCACTAACGGCAGTTCTATTTCATTTTGAATTGCTTTTACTCTTTCTTTAAATCGCGGATGGAGAACAAAATTATTAGATAACACAATCTTTTCCATCCTCAAACCTCAAATTGGATTATTTTATTCTGTTATACTGCCTGATATCTTTTAATCAGACATTAATTTTTCGGAATGCAAAATGTATTCAGTGCTCATGCTCCTTAATTTTCTAAGTTCCTTGGGTAGAACCACTTGAGTTTTATCCTTGCACCCTTTGTGATAGAGCTCATCCCAATACTCTTGCGATCATAATGTTGAGGTGATCCTATAATTATAAGACCTCTCGGATAAAACTGGAGATCATGGCATTCCGGGAAATTGACGATGATCTCTGGGAGATTGTTCAGAAATACCTCCCCCCAACAAAGCCGCACATCGGTCGACCCCGGTGTGACCCCCGCAGACTGATCAACGGCATCCTGTACGTTCTGACCACCGGATGCTCCTGGCTCGATGTTCCAGCGAACTACGGCACCAAATCGACGGTTCACCGGTACCATCTCGAACTCTGCGAGAAGGGAGTGTACCAGG
>Ga0208041_1001421_pt1 | contig 15593 bp, 18 predicted proteins | sample AD_SCU002_MetaG_FD_184453 | JGI IMG/M metagenome (GOLD analysis project Ga0208041, IMG submission 184453) | Active sludge microbial communities of municipal wastewater-treating anaerobic digesters from China - AD_SCU002_MetaG (SPAdes) (version 2) | ecosystem: Engineered > Bioreactor > Anaerobic...
GGTCCGCTCAACAAGGTCGTCCGCAAACTCCTGGCAGATCGGATGATCGAGTACACCATCCCTGAAAAACCGCAAAGCCGGCACCAGAAGTACCGCCTCACCGGGCAAGGCCGGGCTGCGCTCGCGAAAGATCCCGGAGGAGACGCGTTGTGAGCACCTTCGGCGAGCGTGGGATTTTCACGCAGATGCTGGTCGTCACCTTCTTCCGGAGGATGCGTTAACCACGGCAGGCCCAAAGAGGTGACAAAAGAGCATCCGCACGGCATCACCGTGGCTCTTCACGGCCTGGTCGAGAAAGGGCTTCTGATGAGCGAGGGGTCGGGCCGGAGCACGTTCTACTACCGTCCCGGCCGTCACCCGATGGAAGGTGAAATGTTCGGAGCTCCTGGGATCTGTTCGAAGCCGAGCTCCGAACATTTGCCGGGGAGCTCCGAACATTTGCCAGAAAGCTTCGAACATTTGATCGCAAGCTCCGAACATTTGGTTACATTGCGCGAGATTGCAAGACCGGTTGGATCTGTGCGGAAAGCGTCGAGGAAGGTGGTTGAGGCAACAATTCTCCGCCTCTGCGAGGGGAGATACCTGACCCTTGATGACCTGGCCGACCTGTTGAACCGGAGCAAGGACTCGCTTCGGAACCACTACATCAATCCCATGCTGGAGGATGGCAGGATCGAAGCGAAGTACAAGAACGTCCCCACCCATCCCCTCCAGGGATACCGGACGGTGGCCCGGACAGAGAGCGAGGAGTGACGGTGGTCTGCCGCCGGCACCACGATCATCTATGGCACACTGGACGATAACTCTCGCACGAGAGGGAGCCGCGATCGTCGTCCGGGGCGAGGGCGACGATCCCCACGCTCCCGACAGGATCGACTACGAGGTCCGCGGCGATCCCGGCGGGGTATACCGGGCGTTGCTGGACCGGGTCGCGCCCGGCCCGTGGTCGTTTCTGCTCGACCGGATGAAGGATGAGCGCGACCTTTACTGGATCGCCGACTGCGCCTATACGGAGGCGCTGCTGCACCCCGGCTGGTCGGTAAAGACCGATCTTCCCCCGCTGCCGGAGCCGGAGGAACTTCCGGAGGATGCGGTCCCGTGAGAGAGAAGGAGGCAGCATGGCAGGATTCCGGCGGGGGGCCTCTCACCCGCTGCTCCTCACCGTGAACACTCCCGTGAACGGCCACGGGGGCTCTTCATCCTCGCTCCCGCCGTTGGATCGGGGAGAGGGGGTCCTGAAAGGAGACTGCTCTTTCGACGAACCGTACATCCTCCTTTGGGCTGGCGGGGTTCTCTCGGACGGCCGGCGCGCGCCTTCTTGGTTCCATTGCCTGCAATGATCCCGCACCTGACCGGATCACCGCCGGAACAGATGGGATAAATCTTGAATATCTGACGTTTTTTCTGGTAAAAACCACCTATAAAATATCGCATTCACAATCGGCAACATTTAATGGGTCTGATGCAGTAACGCAAAATGTGAACTATGGCGAAGAAATCATCCCCGCAGACGAAACCAATCGAGCAATACGACCATAAGGGGACCTGTCGGCTGAATAACCCGCCGGCGGGACTGGTCAGCGCGGCAACCGAACCCAATTACGGCACAAAGACCTACTCCTACGACCCTCACCTCGACCCGCAGCTCCAGTGGGCGGGGAAGGCCGAGCACACCTCCTTCGAGGTCCCGACGGTATCCCTCCACGTCCATGAGCGGATCGACCCGCGGACGATCATCAGGGCGGCGAAGGGCAGCAACGGCGACCACCGGCAGGCCTCACTCTTTGAGTTCTCGATCGAAAACCCGCCGCTGCGGGAGGCGGTGGAGTTCTACCGCCACAGGCATAACTGGAGCAACCGCCTCGTCGCCGGCGACTCCCTGCTCGTCATGAACTCCCTGCTGGAGAAGGAGGGGATGGCCGGGAAAGTGCAAATGATCTACATCGACCCGCCCTACGGGATCACGTATGGATCAAACTTCCAGCCCTTCGTGAACAAGCGGGACGTGAAGGACGGCAAGGACGAGGACCTCACGAGCGAGCCTGAGATGATCAGGGCCTTCCGAGATACTTGGGAGTTAGGGCTACACTCATACCTGACGTACCTGCGAGACAGGTTGCTGCTCGCCCGGGAACTCCTGACCGAGAGCGGGAGCGTGTTTGTGCAGATCTCGGACGAGAACGTACATCATGTGCGGGAGATCATGGATGAGGTGTTTGGGAAGGGGAACTTCATCAGCATTATCGCATACACAACAACAGGTGGTTTCCCTAGTAAAACGCTGAGCCGTGCAGGTGATTACCTAATCTGGTACTGTAAGGATGCTTCAAGCATTAAGTTCCATTCGTTGTTCACCGAAAAGGAGAGCCCTCTTGGAGATGGTGGGAGTAAATACGATCAAATCGAACTTTCTAGTGGGATAAGACGTGCGCTTCGGAAGGAAGAAAAATTTGGCGATATTTCGATTGAAAAGCAAAGTAGGATCTATCGTTTAGACAATATCCAAAGTCAAGGTGCAGCAAGTGAGGATACCCCATTTGAGTTCGAAGGATCTGTTTATCGCCCAAAGCAGGGAAGCCACTGGAAAGCGACCTTCCCTGAAGGTATGGAGAGGCTGAGAAAAAGCAGGAGAATCCAGGCTTCGAAGAGTACGTTAAACTATATCAGGTTCTTTGATGACTTCGTACTCACACCGATAAACAATCTTTGGTATGACATTGGGGGTTCCGTTCAAAGTCGTTCAGATCCAAAGCGGTACGTCGTTCAAACAGGAACTTCTATCCTCCAACGGTGTATTCTGATGACCACCGACCCCGGCGACCTCGTCCTCGACCCCACCTGCGGCTCCGGGACCACCGCCTATGTTGCCGAGAAGTGGGGCCGGCGGTGGATCACCTGCGACACCTCCCGCGTCGCCGTCACCCTCGCCAAGCAGCGGCTCATGACCGCCGTCTTCGACTACTACAACCTCGCCCATCCCGAGGAGGGCGTCGGGAGCGGGTTTGTCTATAAGACCGTCCCGCACATCACGCTCAAATCTATCGCGAACAACCCCGAGATCGACGCCATCTACGAGAAGCACCGGCCGAAGGTCGAGGCCGCACTCGCCGCTCTCAATGCCACCGCAAAAACCTCCTACGAGGAATGGGAGGTCCCCTTCGACCCCGATCCCGCTTGGCTGGAAGCGGCACAGAAAGCCCATACAAAGTTCCTCGCCGCCCGGAGGAAACGGCAGGCCGAAATTGACGAGAGCATCCAGCGAAACGCCCCCCAGGAGACCCTCTACGACGATCCCGTGAGCGACAAAACGAAAGTCCGCGTCACCGGCCCCTTCACCGTCGAGGCTGTCCCCGCTCCCACCGTCGAACCGCTCACCGGCGACACCCCCGCAGCCCTCCCGGCCGACGACTCCGCCGCTCGCACCGGCGAATCTCTCCGGCAGGACGAATGGCGGACCCAGCTCCTCGCCACCGGCATCCGCGGCAGGAGCGGTCAGCGGATCGCCTTCGCCCGGCTCGAACCCCTCGGCGGCACCCGGTGACTCCACGCCCACGGCGAGACCGCGGACGATACTCAAAAGCAGGTCGCCGTCTCCTTCGGCCCCGAACACGCCGCCCTCGATGCCCGGCAGGTCGAGATGGCGCTCAAAGAGGCACAGCGTCTTGTCCCCCGCCCCGAGATCCTCGTCTTCGCCGCCTTCCAGTTCGATCCCGAAGCCGCAAAAGACATCGATGAGACCAACTGGCCCGGCGTCACCCTCCTCAAAGTCCAGATGAACACCGACCTCCAGACCGACGACCTTAAGAAGAAACGCTCCAGCGATGAGAGTTTCTGGCTCATCGGCCAGCCCGACGTCACCTTAAACCTGATCACCGAGGGGCCTGAAGCCGGCACGATCCTCCTCTCCGTCAACGGCTTCGACTACTACGACACCCGCAAAGGCACCGTCGACGGCGGCGGTCCCGAGAAGATTGCCATGTGGATGCTTGATCCCGACTACGACGGCCGCAGCCTCTTCCCCCGGCAGGTCTTCTTCCCCATGGCCGGCAAAGACGACGGCTGGGCAAAACTCCAGAAGAGCCTCAAGGCCGAACTTGATGAAGAGAAGATCGAGGCCTACCGTGGCACCGTCTCCCTTCCCTTCAAACCCGGCAAAAAGCGGCGTATCGCCGTCAAGATCATCGACGACCGGGGCATCGAGTCCATCGTCGAGCGGGAGCTGGACGGCCTGGAGGCATGACCCATGCCGCAGAAGACCATCGACCGCCTCATCGTCACCTCGCCCTACACCGAACCCGCCTGCCATTGGCACTACGACCGGACCGCCCGCACTTTCGACCTCGTTAAGGGCCGGCGAAAGGCAGGTTACATCGTCGCCACGCAGGGCTCCAGCGCCTTCGATGACCCCGGCGTCTTCTACGAGATCCTCCTCGTCAACCAGATCCGGCCGCGAGTCAAGGCCTGGCGGGAGGCCGGCTACCCCGGCGTCACCGGCATCACCCGCCGCCTCCTCGAGTACTGGCAGGACCAGGAACGGGGAGGCATGCCCTTCTTCTTCTGCCAGCTCGAAGCCATCGAGACGCTCATCTGGCTCACCGAGGCGCCAGCCGCGGAAAAGACCGGGATCGATATCGAGGGCGACGGCGGCGGCTTCTCCAGGTACTGCTGCAAGATGGCCACCGGCACCGGCAAGACCGTCGTCATGGCCATGCTCATCGCCTGGCAGGTCCTCAACAAGACAGCCTACCCCGCTGACCCCCGTTACTCCAGAAACGTCCTCGTCATCGCCCCCGGCCTCACTGTCAAAAGCCGCCTCTCCGTCCTCGTCCCCTCCTCCGAGGGCAACTACTACGACGCCTTCGCCATCGTCCCGCCCGGCCTTGCAGAGAACCTCAGGCAGGGGAAAGTCCTTGTCCAGAACTGGCACGCGCTCGCCTGGGAGAGTGCAGAGCAGATCCAGAAGAGGAAGAGCGTCGACAAACGCGGTCCAAAGAGCGACGAGGCCTATGTCCGTGAAGTCCTCGGCGACATGGCCCGGCATAACAACCTCATCGTCATTAACGACGAGGCTCACCATGCCTGGCGGGTCCCGGCCGAGTCGAAGGTCAAAGGGGTCGCAAAAGATGAGATCGATCAAGCCACCGTCTGGATCCAGGGCCTCGACCGCATCCACCAGGCAAGGAACATCCTCTCCTGTTTCGACTTCACCGCCACGCCCTTTGCCCCGAGCGGAAAAAGGAGCGACGAAGAAGCCCTCTTCACCTGGATCGTCAGCGACTTCTCCTTGAACGACGCCATCGAGTCGGGCCTCGTCAAAACCCCCCGCGTCGTCATCCGCGACGACGCCAACCCGCGGCCCGAGGACTACCGGTCACGATTCTACCACATCTACACAGATCCTGAGGTCTACGACGACCTCACCCGCAAAGGCGCCGAAGAATCCGAACCCCTCCCCGATCTCCTCAACACCGCCTACTACTTCCTCGGCCTCGACTGGCTGGAGAAGAAGAAAGAATGGGAAGCGGCCGGCTACCGGACCCCGCCGGTCATGATCACCGTCGCGAACACCACCGAGACCGCCGCGAGGATCGCCTATGCTTTCACCCACAGAAAGATCCGCATCGACGACCTCTGCGACAGCAGCAGAATCCTCCACATCGACTCAAAGGTGCTCAAAGAGGCCGAAGCCCTCGACGAACCCCTGACTATCACAACAGGCGAGGATGAAGAGGAGAACCGGCCCCGCACCAAGAAAGAGATGGCACTCTACCTCCGGCAGCAGGTCGACACCGTCGGGAAATATGGTGAGCCGGGCGAGAAGATCCAGAATGTCATCTCCGTCGGTATGCTCTCCGAGGGCTGGGACGCCCGGACGGTCACGCATATCATGGGCCTCCGGGCCTTCTCCAGCCAGCTCCTCTGCGAACAGGTCATCGGCCGGGGGCTCCGGCGCACCAGTTACGATGTCGATGAGGAGACAGGCCTCTTCTCGCCCGAGTACGTCAACATCTTCGGCATCCCCTTCACCTTCCTCCCCCACGAAGGGGGAGACGACGCCCCGCCGAGGCCGGAGAAACCCAAGACCCGGATCGAGTCGCTCCCCTCCCGCCGGAAGCACGAGATCACCTGGCCGAACGTGCTCCGGGTCGAGCACACCTACCGGCCACGGCTCGCCCTCGATATAGAGACCGCAAAACCCCTCGTCCTCGACGCCGCCCAGACGCCGCGGATCGCCGAACTCGCTCCGGTCATCGATGGTAAACCCGCCGTCGACCGGGTCACCACTATCGACCTTGAGGAACTCGGCCGGATCAGGCTCCAGCGGATCATCTTCGAGACAACCCGGGACCTCCTCGACCAGATGCGCCCGGAGTGGCGGGGTACCGCCGCCGACCTCGTCGGGCAGTTGGTCGGCATCATCGATCGGTTCCTCCGCTCCGATAAGGTCAAATTCGCCCCCCTCATCTTCAGTACCGACGACACGCGCCGGCGGGTTCTGCTCATCCTCAACATGAACAAGGTCGTCCAGCACATCTACGAGCAGATCCGCGAGATGAACACCGAAGCCATCGTGCCGGTCCTCGATCCGGCACGCCCCATCCGCTCGACCGCCGACATGCCGGTCTGGTATACCACCAAACCCTGTGGCGAGACCGCAAAATCGCAGATCAACTTCTGCGTCTACGACAGCACCTGGGAGGCCACCGAGGCCTTCGCCCTCGACCGGAACCCTGCGGTGCAGGCATGGGCCAAGAACGACCATCTCGGGTTTGAGATCTTCTATCTCTACCAGGGTTACGTGCGAAGGTATCGCCCGGACTACCTGATCCGGCTTGAGAACGGCGAATACCTGGTACTGGAGACGAAGGGCCAGGACAGCCAGCAGAATAAGGCAAAGCGGGCCGCCCTTGCAGAATGGGTTCGTGCCGTCAACGGGCACGGCGGGTTCGGCACCTGGCACTGTGATGTTTCATTCAACACGGCTGATGTCGAGGGAATCATTGCGAAATACACCCCCGATAAGCAGCCTACCGGGCATGTGGAAAGTTTGACCGTATGACCGGGTGTTACAACCATAGTAGGAGGACGGGAATGGATCTTACTTTTCCAGTATTCATGCCGGACTCATCCCTCATTCAACTGCCTTTCCGCCATGGTCGCATGGTCGCCCTCGTCGAAAAGATGCTCGACCTGCACAAGCGCCTCGCGGCGGCGAAGGTCTCGCACGAGAAGGAGGTGCTCGCCGGGATGATCGACGCGACCGACCGGCAGATCGACAGGCTGGTGTATGAGTTGTACGGGCTGACGGAGGAGGAGATCGCGGTTGTGGAAAAAATCGGTCAGTAACGAGGCTGACTATAGTCAGGATTGATGTGCTATATGATAGATTACAAAGAATACCTCAATTCCCTCCTTGCCACCCAAACGTTAGGGTCTTTTACTGGTGATAATGCACTGGAGATTATCGGTAGTTTAGTAGATTTGTATCCGGATCTCCAAAGGAATAAGGGGATAGACACAGCGTTGAGACTCGCGGACGAGTTCCTCGATAGAAATCTCACACAGGAGATGAGGGCACTCATGCCGTCTTCCTGATCGGAAAATAATCTTCGATAAACGCTAAGGGATCCATGGCCCTGTTTCTCCTTTATACAAATTTAGGTTGGATCCAGGGTCAATTCAATTTTTCAGAAGATACGTTACGCTACTAGAAGAGCTCGAAGAAAATAGGTTATGTATTCCCGGGGAACTGCTCCTCGAACTCTTCTGGATCCATATTGAAATTTTTAACGAACAGTAGGTGTTCATCTGGGATTTCACTACCCTTGAGGAGGTATTTTGACTTCCGGCGTGCTCCATTAGCATTTCTCATGGTGCGCTGGAAATCGTCATCGGTCCAGCCGTCCATGATGCCTTTGTTCAGATCATCGAGGGTGAAGAAGTAGGCGTAAACTCCTACTATCAAATACCTCGACTTCCGCTCGCGCGGCGGTCTCCCATCGCGTTCGCGTTCTAGAGAATACTCGCTCGATCCGCCTTTCAGCTCTTCGTGCCATCGTCTGAAGTCGCCGTTTTCATCCTTAACGACCGCAGCATCTACAACAAGGAGGCCGATACCGCCGTGCTCCTTCACCAGGTCGTTATACCCCTTCACATCCCCCAGAGGGATATCGTCCGATCTCTCATTTGCATGGAACCGGGTGTCCCAGACATAATCACCCCGTACGAGGTGTCTCTTTTTATCAAGGTCGTATGGCTGCACCTCGCCGTTGAGTTTCTCTCTACATTCCCTCTGGACGAGAAACTTTACGTGAAACCCTGGCCATTCTACCTCTTGCCAACCGGGGAAACCTGCTTCCTTCATCTCCAGGATGGCTTCTCTTCCATCTACTCCGGGGCACTCTCCTCGTGTGATTCCACCCGTTCCATAGTCCTCGAACAATGCCTCTACGATCAGTTCCGCCTCTTCCCTAGGATTCCGCATCTATTTCCACACCCGCCTTTTTCAAGTATTTAATCGCTAGCGGGTACTTCTCTTTTGCCTTATCAATATTTTTTCGTTTTATCTCCTGCAAGGTTGTGTAATTCTTCCCTGGGGTTGTAGAATCGAGCCGCTCATCAATAACCGGCTGCATTAACTCGTTTTTCTCAAATCCGAAGAAATGCCGCCAGACAGATTTTGCAGCAACCGCGGTAGTTCCCATCCCCATGAACGGATCGAATACCAGATCGCCCGGTTTGGAACTGAACTCGATGCATTGCTTAACTACTTCAAGGGGTAACGTAGTGCCGTTCTTGACTTCCCCGACCTTATACTTCCGGTTAATGTCCCAGACATCCAGCGGATAATGTTCTATTTTGTTGAAGTAGTATTTGTTTGGGTCTTTGGCAAGCAGTAAAACGTGATAGTGGCTTGTTACGTATTTTCTCTTTGTAAAGACCCCGAACTGATACTTCCAGATAATATGGTTGATCGTGGTGAGACCGCTGAGCCGTGCCCCCCGTAGGACATCCTCGAGATGATTCCATCCACTGAAAACATAGGCTGTTGCATGCGGTTTCATGACCTTCTGCAGCGACGCCATCCATTGTTCCGTGAACTCCCCATAATCGGCATCGATTTCATGATACGAGTCTACCACTAAATCGCGGTTTCTGTTGTAAATTGGCTCTTTGCCTGAGAAGTCAATACCGAACGGAGGATCCGCGACGACCAGATCCACGCTCTCCGGGGGCATCCGCTCCATTCCCTTGATGCAGTCCTCGAAACAGATGGTGTCCTGCCGGACGGGAGAATGAGGCGGTCCTTCGTAGAGTCTTTGTGCCTCCTCCGGGCTCCAGTACTCGTCAGGTGTGAACTTTAGACACGCTAATCCGGGGATATACTTCCTCTTGCGTTTCCCTTTCGGGTTACCCTCTTTAACATCTGACTGAACCATGATACGGGTTATGGCGGATGAGAGCTTAAAATTAACGGTCCAATTTGGGAAATCTCGCTGTAAAATAAGGTGTATTCCCCTGCTTCATCCCGAGTGGGAGGGGGCAGGGTTTAACCCCCGCGCGCCTAGGCTCTTATGCTTATAGGAGGCTAGTCCCCCCCATACGAGTAATCCTGCGAATACTGGTCGTACCGCATCTTCCAGGTGATCGAGATGTCCATGATAAACAGCCCGAGCAGTAGGATCGCTATGCAGATGGCATAGAACAGGTTCCGGAAGAAGGCGACCTGCCCGGTCGAGCCCCGGCCGGACCGGGAATTTGTCAACGCATGCACAACGTTCATGGTAGAGCATTATCGCTCTGCTCGATCGCAAAGGATGGGCATCGTCCTGGGTCTCCCGTGCCGATAGTGCGAAGCGTTACGTCGCAGTTGCCTGCCAGCCGGAGTGGCCGACGCTCCGGCCGGCAACCCCTGGGGGAAAAGCGTTATCCTGATCGGCGGGTAACAGGAGTATGATACGACATGCTTACGGCTGACGGCATCCTCAGAGCGCTGGCGGAACACCGCGAACGGATCAGGAGCCTCGGCGTTCGGCGGATCGGGGTCTTCGGGTCGTTTGCCCGGGGCGAAGAGCGCGAAGAGAGCGATATCGATATCCTCATCGAGTTCAGGGAAGGGGGGCGCTCTTTTGACACGTACATGGACCTCAAGTTCTTCCTCGAAGATCTCTTCGGGAGAAGAGTCGACCTCGTCGACCGCGATGCCATAAAACCGGCTCTTGCACCACACATCCTTCCGAGCGTCAGGTATGTCCCGGGAATATAACCTCTATCTCCGTGATATCCTTGAGGCTATCAGGAGGATTGAACGGTATACCCGGGAAATGGACTACGAGGAGTTCCTGGCAAACGACCTGGTGCAGGACGGAGTGATCAGGAACCTCATGGTCATCGGCGAGGCCGTGAAACTCATCCCCGAACCGCTCAAATGCAAACATGCCGATATTTCCTGGAGAAAGGCTGCAGGGATGCGGGATATCCTCATCCACGCATATTTCGGGATCCACAATGAGATCGTGTGGGACGTCGTCAAGAACAAGATCCCGGAACTGCAGGTTGCAGTCAGGCAGATGCTTGATGACGAGGCGGGCTGATCACCCTCTGCCGTGGTTCGCCCGAAAATGGGCTTGCCCCGCCGACGTCGCCCACCACGACCAGATCGTCGCCCTCGTCGAGAAGATGCTCGACCTGAACAAACGCCTCGTGGCGGCGAAGGTCTCGCACGAGAAGGAGGTGCTCGCTGGGATGATCGACGCGACCGACCGGCAGATCGATAGGCTGGTGTATGAGTTGTATGGGCTGACGGAGGAGGAGATCGCGGTTGTGGAAAAAATCGGTCAATAACGAGGCTGACGATAACCAGAATTGATGTGCTCATGATGGATTACAAAGAATACTTCAATTCCCTCCTTGCCACCCAAATGTTAGAGTCTTTCACTGATGCTGAGGCGCTGGAGATTCTCGGTGATCTAGTAGATTTGTCTTTGGATTTACAGAGAAATGATGGGATAGAAACAGCATTGAGACTCGCGGACGAGTTCCTCGATAGAAATCTCACACAGGAGATGCGGGCACTCACGCATTATTTCCTTGCTAATGCCTGGGCTAATCGACAAAAGTTACAAAGAGTAGATTTTACTAAAGCGTGGGAATGGGAACAGGAAGAACTTGAGAAAGAGATTATTCACATTCGTTTAGCAGCCAAGTATGGTTGCCACCATACGGCCGGAGATCCAGAGATCCTACCTGCTCAAAGGCAGTGTCAAGTGTGGACAAATTATGGAAACCTCATGAATCTGGTGGGTAGAGTTGCTGAAGGGATCGAATACCGAGACAAGGCACTATGTATCGATCCATCGTTCTCCATGGCTCTAGGAACAAAGGGAAAGGGGCTTCTTGTTTATTCAGATTATCTCAGCGATGATGGGCATAGGGGAGTCTTCATCAAGCAGGCATATTCGCTGCTTAAGAAAGCGCTGGAAGGCGACCTTCATATCGACGCGAAAAAAGCCTTTGAAAAAGATGTGAAAAGAATTGAAGCGGCATTTCAACGCGAGTTTCTCACATCCTACTTTGATATGAGTTCGTTCTCCTTAGGGGATTCCGAATCAGAGATAGAATATCGGCAATGGTGTTTAAACAACAGGCTGTTTCTCAACCCGCTTAATGACCTGGGACCCTATTCAATCGGAGCGCGTGACATCATTTCTATGCCGTCAATTGTAGTCGGCATCAATGAAGGCCCATATTACATCGGTCTCTTCAATCAAATGAAGCAAGAGTTCGTTTCTGCTCGATATCTTTTCTTTGATGGGATAAATAGCAGTGAATTACACTTTTCTGATAAAGATGTTCTTCTTTATAACACTCTGGACTATCCCTCCTATGGTTTAGCTGTTGAGAAGGTAAAAATAGCATACCGAATGGTGTATTCACTGTTCGACAAACTCGCTTTCTTCTTGCGAAAATACCTTGACTTAGACATCTCTGAAAGGGACATCTCTTTCAGAAAAATCTGGTATGTTAAGAAGGGCCGTCGAGACATACTTAGGGAAGACTTCTACCATAAGGAGAACCTGCCTCTTCGAGGTCTGTTTTGGTTGAGTAAAGATTTCTATGAGGACTATGAGGAGAAAGACGCATTTAGGGATTCGATTGAGCCTGAGGCAAAGGATCTGCGTGAGATAAGAAATCACTTGGAACATAAATATCTGAAACTTCACCTCCCTGAGTGGAGCAAATCTGATGAAGACGAATTTTTTTCAATAGGTCTTATTGATTCACTGGCCCATTCTCTATATCGCAGTGACTTTGAAGTTAAAACATTAAAACTTCTTAAACTTGCTCGTTCTGCACTAATCTACTTGACTCTTGCTGTTCAATGTGAAGAACTAAAGAGGCGCACAGAGAAATGCCCGGACAGCGTGGTTGTAAGTTTGCCATCATATGTATTTGACGACAGTTGGAAGTGCTAAAATGCACTGCCATAGGTGCTCATGTTGGCAGGATAGAGTAACGAATCAATCGGCTGGTGTATGAATTGCATGGGCTCACGGAGGATGAGGTCGCGGTTGTGGAGGGGGCGGCCTGATGCAGGAGCCGATACCCTGGAGATCCAGCGCAGGGATATCTTGAAACTTCATCAGGAACAAGGAGGTGGTCAACATTCCGCTTTCAGCAATCATCAACGGTGAAAGGGTTATCGCCCCCGATCTATCTGATAGCGAATGGAGCGAACTCAAGGCTCAGCATAGAAAAGGCCTCACTATAACAATGCCCTGCTGCGGGATGAGCGGGCATGCCAGAATATCGAAGTGCGGCCTCAAACACTTCTACCATGCTCACAGATCTGATGAGTGTGGGAGAGAGCCGGAATCGCTCGACCACTTAAGACTCAAGAACCAGATTTACCAGATCTGCAAAGCAGAAGGATGGGATGCTCAACCCGAATACCAGTCGCCGGCCGGCGACTGGCGGGCAGATGTCTACGCAACGAGGGGAGAACGGAGCGTGGTGTTTGAGATCCAGCTCAGTAAGATCAGCCAGGAGGAACTTCAGGAACGGGAGGAGAAGTACGCCCGGGATGGAATCGAGTCCTACTGGCTCTTGAGAAATTACCTGGATCTTCAGCCCTATTATGAAACGTGGGGGGACTACGAGATCCCTTTGAACTTTCAGAATATCGATAGAAACGACCTCCGTTTAACTCACGAAAGGCTTTACTACGTTCGAAAAGGCATCCGTACTATCGGCATCAACTCCGACAACAAGACGCTGTGTACAACAAAAAACCCGTCGACAGGATTGAGGGAATGGGTCTGGTATGTGCTGAACGGGGATTACTCGCATTATCTCGCTGATGTTAAGGCGCAACACCAGAGATGTGCCAGATTAAGAGACTCTGTGTTACCCGTCCTGGACGATCTCACCGAGTTAAAGGACAAATACTACTATTATCGACGCGACCTGAAGAGACTCTATGCGGTGTTTAAAAGCAATACCTGGGACAATCCTACAACTCTGAGAGAAGAGATCAAATTAATGTACGCGTCATTTAAGGGATTCAAGGATGCTCTCTGGAAGGTCTACTCCCCAAAAAACGGGTTTGTATGGAAGACCAATTCCTATTCTGAAGGTAAATATAGGGAACTCGACCTCGTCTCAGAGAATCAGATATCCTCAATCCGTGAACAGGTGAGAGACCTTAAAGAGCTCGAAGCAAGGTTTTCGTCAATATTCAACGACCTGGATCACTATCTCGAACATAATGGCAGAAAGAACCAGACTGTGGTGCACACAATCGAGAGAGGGACGCTCCATAAACCGGATGATATCGAGCAAGTGATCCATAAGCCGGACAATAAAAAACAAGAACAAGTGATCCACAAACCAAACGATAGAAAGCGAGAACAAGAAGAGAAGGTGTACTTCGAATTTGCGAAAGTGCTGCCCGAGCTCACCCTCGTATCGCAACAGGGGCTGAGGTACAATAATCCATACGGATGCACGTGGGCTATCAACAAGGACGATGCAATAGAGTTTGAGCAAAAAGGCTACGGAAAAATCGTAAACCGAGCCTCAACTTAAGATCTTTTTCAACGTATCGCTCGCCACCGCGAGTTCTGGCCGAGTGGTGCAGTTCACGGCCTACCTGGGGGAAAAGCCGTGGGTCTGGACCCTCCACCGGCAGACCTCACTCCCTCCGGTCAGCGAGGGTCGCGCCTCCGGCGCTGCACTCCGTGCCCCCTCGCCACCCTCCGGTCGTGGCGTCTGCCTGCTCTCTTCTTCCTGTCCGGGCTCTCAGACGACCATGACCGGCTCGGAACTCGCCGGCCATCGTCTGCTAGGAAGTGCTCGTCACGCCGTGCTCCGCACCGCGCTCCTCGCACGGAGGGGTGGCGTAGGGGCACCCCTCAAACGACCCCCACCGCCCGGCGCTTCGCGCTCCTCCTCCGCACCTGACGGTGCTCAAACTCCGCTCCTGATGGAGCGTCGTTCCGCCCCCTCGGGGGGCGGGCAGTCCCTGGCGATAGACCCGGCCGGAGGGATAGGCAAGTATCCCTCCGGCCTGTGTATGGAGAGTGGGCGATCTCCTTCGTTACGGAGCAGACGCGGAGGCAGCCGTTGCGCCGCGAGGCCACCCGGGATACCGGCCATCAAATGAAAACAGGGCGATGTTTCGAAGCGTACCCGATCGAGGATGCTCGCCTGTCCGGTGGGATCCGGCCGCCCCTTACTCTTCCTCGACCGGCTCGAGAAGAAGAACCTTCACCTTCTTCCCTACCCATTCGGCCGGCAGGTAGACGTGTGCGCTGTTCCCGTGCTTTGTCACCTTTTTGTCAGCCATCCCATAGGCATTGATCCGGATCTCGAAAACTTCGCTACTCATTACTATCACATACGGTGCCCATACGGATAATGCTATTGTATGTGTAATGTATGTGTATTACACATACATTTAAATACTCAGCCACCCTATACTATAATAGTGAGACGAGAAGCGCTCACTGGAGGAATCGAGAGATGACATTCAAGAAAATCGGAAGGCTGGCCCTCTGCGACGGCCGGCTCAGGGTGGAGATCGACACGGTCGGATCGTTCCACTTCGATAATAACTGCCTGGTCGGCGAGGACGGCCGGCAGCACGGCTACGCGATGCCGAGCGCGACGGGGAAAGCGGTGAACCTGCACCTGACCGAAGGAGCACTCTGCACGGTGATCAAGTCACAGCTCCTGCAGGTCGTCAACGGGAGTATCGGAAAAGCAGCAGTGTTCGAGGTGGCGTAAATGTCCTGGTCAGACGCGACCACCACGAGCCCCTGCACAGACATGATCGGCGGGCAGCCCCTTAACCCTTCCGGGCGCCCCCTCTCTTTTACCGATGCGATCCCCTACCGCGACCTGCTGAAGATGGCAGAGTACGACGAGCAGGCTGCAGAACTCGACGGGTTCCGGGACCGGCTCGCAAGGCTGGCGGCCGAGGAGTGCCGGCAGAAAGCCGAGCAGATCCGGGAGCACTACCGGAGCCTGGTCGCGGAGCACGGCCTTGCATCCTGCGTCCGGCAGGCAACGGAAGAGGACGAGCGCTACGG
>Ga0208041_1001437_pt1 | contig 15442 bp, 9 predicted proteins | sample AD_SCU002_MetaG_FD_184453 | JGI IMG/M metagenome (GOLD analysis project Ga0208041, IMG submission 184453) | Active sludge microbial communities of municipal wastewater-treating anaerobic digesters from China - AD_SCU002_MetaG (SPAdes) (version 2) | ecosystem: Engineered > Bioreactor > Anaerobic >...
CACATATACATTCCCCGACGCATCCACCGCGATGCCGTCGATGCCGTCGACTCCATTTCCCGAGCCGTTGTAAGACCTGGCCCATTGACAGGCTCCGGCGGAGTTGTACTTAATGGTCAGGAAATCCGCGGTCCCGGCGGCGTACGATCCAATGCACCCTCCCACATAGACATTCCCCGAACGATCCAGGGCAATGTGGCGGGCAAATGCGTTCGCTTCAGAACCGAATCTTCTCGCCCACTGCAGCTTGCCGGCATTGTCGTACTTGACGGTCAGGACGCCGGTCCCGATCCCCCCCGTAACGTAAACGTTTCCCGCCCCGTCCACTGCAACGTCGTTCGCCCCGGAAGAAGCGTCCTGAGGCTTGGGGGGGTATTTTCTCACCCAGCCGCCGGGGTCGGCGGCCTGCCGCACAGTCGATCCATGAACGGAAAAGGTCGGATCGGCACCGACGCCCTCACTTTCCATCGACGGATCGGCCATCACGCCGGCCACAGGCGCATCGTCGCCCAACGACATGCCCGGGAACACCAGGAGCCAGCACAGGCTCAGGACCACAACCGTACAGAGATTTTGCGGCTTCATTTGCCTATCTCCTTCTCCCACTTGAGATTTGAAACAGCAGCATCCGCAACGCGCGTCCCGATCGATCGTGATGCGAAACCCCGCAACGGATCGTCTCAGTTGCCCCCATCCGTGGGGATCTTGATGGTCACGGCTTCGAAAATGGCGTCAGTTCGGTAGGATATTCCCGTCACAAAGGCATTTCCGGCCGCGTCGAAAGCAATTCCGCTGGGAGTATCGTGTCTTCCCGTCCCGTCGTATCGTTTGGACCATTGAAGGTGGCCGTCCGCATCGTATTTTGCAGCCGCAATGTCGCTCCCGATGCTCTGCCCGCTCAATCCTCCAGTGACGTACACAGCCCCCGGCCCGTCAACGGCAATGGCAGGCCAGTCACTGGTACTGTGGTCTTCGGTAGATTCGTGAATCCGTCTTTTCCATTGCCTGTCGCCGTTCGAATCGTATTTCGAAGTCGAGAAGCCACAGAGTAAGTCATTCCCCCTCGAAATATCGACAACATAGACATTCCCGGAACCGTCGACGGCAATGGAGGCCCAACAAGTGCCGGTGCACGGTTCAAAACGAGGTGTCCTCTCCCATTGCCTTGTGCCGTTGGCACGATACTTGTGAATGAGATACTTGGTTTCGTCGTCCCATCTGACGGTCAGTCCGCATACATAGGCATTTCCCGCGTCGTCCACGGCCACGGCAAAACCAACGCACCACTTGATTTCAGGCACGCCGCCGTAACGTCTCTTCCACCGGAGCCGGCCGTCGGTGCCGTATTTGAGAAGAAAAAAGGAGGGATTTTCACCCAAGGTGTGTCCGGCCACCACGTACACGTTCCCCGCCGCGTCCAACGCCATGTTGCGACGGCTTGCATCACCACCGCTTATATATCCCTTGTGGCGACTGGCCCAGTACAGCTCGCCGTTCCCGGAGTACTTGAGGGTCACGACGTAACTGTTGCCCGGCGCGACCTGGTCGGCAACCCCCGTGACATAGACGTTGCCCGACCCGTCCACCGCCATGGCGGCGGCCCAGTCGACCTGGTTCGTCGGGCCGTTGTAGTATCTGGCCCATTGATGGACTCCATCCGGGCTGTACTTGATCGCGACGATATCGACTGCGGGAGTCGATCCAATGCATCCCGCGACATAGACGTTCCCCGATGCGTCCACGGCGATGCAGCGACCCGCCGCGCCCCCTTCCCCCGCGAACCTTCTCGCCCACTGGAGTTTGCCGGCGTTGTCGTACTTGACGGTCAGGACGCCGGTCCCGATCCACCCCGTGATGTAAACGTTTCCCGCCCCGTCCACGGCAACGTCGCTCGCCCCGGCGGAAACATCCCGTGGTTGGGGAGGATATTTTCTCACCCAGCCGCCGGGGTCGGCGGCCTGCGGCACAGTCGATCCCTCAGCGGACAGGACCGGATCGGCACCGACGCCCTCACTTTCCATCGCCGGATCGGCCATCACGCCGGCCACAGGCGCGCCCGAGAACGTCTCGGCCGAAAGGCGATCGGTGCCCGCACCCCCCATCCCCCGACCATCGGCGATCGCGATGTCCCCCCGCGTCCAGCCGGCCAGTTCGGCGAAAGCGGACGCCGGCATCCAACTCATGAGCAGTGCGAGAAGTGACAGGAGCGTCCTTGCTTTCATTCAGCATTCCTTTCGGCATTGGATAAGAAAAATGCAGCTTGCGACTCTATTCTCGGAAGCGATTACAACTATTGACAGCCACATTTAGCGATAAGAACTATCATTTCTCTATGAATATTACAAGAATAATTTCTTTGGTTCGCTTTGAACATATATTTGCACCCTTTTAATCTCCAGCATTACTACATAAGAGTGGTTCGCAAAGAAAACCTTAAACGTTCTTTAATCTTAATCATAGCAAACCAGACACAGAGGCACGAATAGGATCGACCAATCCTTACGCGCCTGTTTCCTGCAAACGACGCGCTCATGCTGCTAACGGACTGCCGGCTCACGGCGCCTTTCGGGAACGGGGCGGCCTCGTCGCCGGCGAGGCTGCGTCCCGCGGACTTGCCGGTTTACAAGACGTCCGAATTTGAATAGAGTAACGGGTCGACTCGACCCGTCTTTTTTGCATGCAAGGGAAACGGGCGGCGCATTCTTTCTTGTGAGAGACAATCTGATGAATCTGCAGGACAGACAGGTCCTCAAGAATCTTCTTCCTTTGATCCGACCGCATCGGCGAAAACTGGCCTTTGCCGTGCTGTGCATGATCGTGTGTTCGGGTTCCACGGCTCTGACCGCCTACCTGATCAAGCCGGCCATGGACGAGATCTTCGTGCGCAAGGACATCGCCATGCTCTGGATCATCCCCCCGGTATTCCTGGCGGTATCCCTGGTGAACGCACTGTCGAAGTGGGGCAACGACTATTTCCTCAAGTCCGTGGGACTTTCGGTCATCGCAAACCTGCGCGAGAAGCTCTACAATCACATCCAGGAACTGCCCCTTTCCTTTTTCGACCGAGCCTCGACGGGCGTTCTCATGAGCCGCATCACCAGCGACGTCAACGAGATCGAGCATACCGTCACCACGGTTTTCACGGGGCTCATCCTGGACGGCTGCAGCGTGATCGCGCTCGCCTGCGTGGTCTTTTACCAGGACTGGAAACTGGCCCTGATCGCCATCCTGGTTTTGCCCGTGGCATTCTATCCCGTTTTCCTGTTCGGCTCCCGGCTCCGCAGGTTCGCCGTCAGGCGGCAGGAGACCATGGGCAGCCTCAACGTCGTTCTCCACGAAAGCTTCAGTGGAGCGCGCATCGTGAAGGCGTTCGGCATGGAGAATCATGAGAAGAAGCGATTCGCCGAACAGAACCGCAGGTTCCTGCACTATCAACTGAAGTCGGAATGGATCGATGCGCTCTCCACTCCCCTCATGGAGTTCATCGGGTCCATCGGCGTGGCCGCGGTGATCGCCTACGGCGGGTACCAGGTGGTGCAGGGGCTCTCGACGCCGGGCACCTTTTTTTCCTTCATGGCCGCCGTGCTGATGCTCTACCGCCCGATCAAGGATTTGAGCAGGATCAACAGCGTGCTGCAACGGGGCGTGGCATCGACCACGAGGGTTTATGCCATCCTCAACGAGCGCAATTCCCTGGTGGAAAAGCCGGACGCCCCGGACCTCCCACCCATCAGCCGGGAAATCGAATTTCGGCGCGTCTCCTTCGCCTATGACGAAAAACCGGTGCTCCATGACATCGATTTGAAGGTTCGGGCCGGAGAAGTCATCGCCCTGGTGGGCAGCAGCGGCGGGGGAAAGACCACGCTGGCAAATCTTGTGCCCCGCTTCTACGACGTGTCCGCGGGGGCGATACTGGTTGACGGCATGGATATTCGCGACGTGCGCATCAGGTCCCTGCGCGGCCAGATCGCCATCGTCACGCAGCAGAGCTTTCTGTTCAACGACACCGTGCGCAACAACATCGCTTACGGGGACATCGGCAGGCCCGAGCGGGACATCGTCGATGCGGCCCGGGCGGCCCATGCCTGCGATTTCATCCGGGAACTGCCCCAAGGCTTCGACACGATCATCGGGGAACAGGGAGTCATGCTCTCGGGGGGGCAGCGTCAGCGCATCTGCATCGCCCGAGCGCTCCTCAAGAATGCCCCCATTCTCATCCTGGATGAAGCCACCTCATCGCTCGACAGCGAGTCGGAGCTCGAAGTGCAGCAGGCTCTCGACAACCTGCTGCGGGGGCGCACGACCTTCGTCATCGCCCACCGGTTTTCGACCATCCAGTCGGCCGACCGCATCCTGGTCGTCGCGGACGGGAAGATCGTGGAAGAGGGCACGCACGCCGACCTCATGGCCCGTTCGGGCGAGTACCGACGGTTGTACGACATCCAGTTTCAGAAGTAGACCTGCCGCTATGCGGGAGAAATCGATTCCCGATCATCTTCCCGAGCCTCGGCCTTGGCGTCCACCACCACCACGGTCAGGCCCCGGGCCTTGACAATCAGGCGTTCGGCAAGGGTTTTCCCGCCCAGCAGACGCTTCCAGAGGGGCAAGGGGCCGGGACGCCCAATGACGATGTGGCCGACGCGGTATTCCCGGGCAAAATGAAGAATGGTGTCCACGATGTCTTCGCCCTTGTAGGTGAAGACGATGGCTCCCAGCACGTTCGCCAGAGTGAGGGTATCGGAGACGAGGCGCTGGGTGGCCGAATCGATGATCGCCGGCGCTTCCCGCGGGGTCTGAACGTAGACGGCATACCAATTGCGATTGAGACGCCCGGCGAGCCTCGACCCGTAGCGCAGCAGGGCCGGGCTGTTGGGCCCCCGGGAACTCAGGCACACCATCACCTGATCAGGGGCCGTGGTGCACGGTTCATCAGGCGCGCTGCGGCGTTTGAGGTCGATCTGGGAAGCGAGTTCGCGAAGCGTCAGCTCCCGAAGTTCATCCAGGTTCGAGCGCCTGAAGAAATTCTCCAGGGCAACCGCCATACGCTCTGTCGGATAGACCTTGCCTTCCCGGAGCCGCTGCTGGAGGTCTTCCGGCGCCAGGTCCACGTTGACGATTTCATCGGCTTCCGCCAGCATCGAATCGGGCAGACGCTCGTGTACCTTGACGCCCACCAGCGTTTCAACCGTGTTGTAGAGGCTTTCCAGGTGCTGGACGTTGAGGGTGGTGATCACGTGGATGCCTGCCGCGAGAATATCCAGCACATCCTGGTAGCGCTTGGCGTTGGGGCTCCCGGGAACGTTGCTGTGAGCGAGCTCGTCCACCAGAGCCACTCCGGGTTTGCGCGCCAGCAGGGCTTCGAGGTCCATTTCCTCGATGGCGATGCCATGATAACGGACCTGCCTGCGGGGAATGATTTCCAGGCCTTCGGCGAGCCTGGCCGTGTCGGCGCGCCCGTGGGTTTCCACGAGACCGGCCACCACGTCGATCCCCTCCTGTTTGAGGCGATGGCCCTCCAGGAGCATCTGCCAAGTCTTGCCGACACCCGGTCCGTAGCCGAGATAGACCTTCAGCCTTCCCCGTTGCGAACGGCGGATGAGATGCAAAAAGCTGAGCGCCTTGTCGGTGGACATGGTTTTTGCCTTTCAGCACAACGTGCGCCGGCTCGAGCCGCGGACCATTTCACCGGCACGCCGCGCACCGCATGCCCGCTTACCCCTCTGGTACAGCGAAGACCTGACCAACGTCTCTTTGCGCCCGCCCGTCCGGCAGCCGGCGCCCCCCGGGAGCGTCCACACCGGCACGGCTACAAAGCGCCGTACCGTCGCCGGAGTTCGAGATTGAGCTCGAGAACGTTTAGCATTTTCTCCCCGAAAAGTCCTCTGGCCGGCGCCCGGGCCTTTTCCTCCAAAAGCTGCCCGATTTCTTTTCGAACCGCCGCTGGATCGCGTTTCAGGCCTGCGGCCCATTCGGCCGCAACCCGGTCGAGTTGGAACTCGGCGTTGCGGAGCGTGATGTCGGGATCCAGCCCGGATGCCGAAGCGGTGACCATGTCGCCCGGAACGCCTTCAAGATCCGCCCCGGGATGGTCCTGGAGCCACATGTCGAAGAAGATCGACCGGACTTCCGGCCCTTCCCCCACAGGCTCGATTCGGGTTTCGGACCGGCCGTCGACTCCCGCGCCGCGCACCGCGGCAGGAAACCTCCCGGGGTTCTCCCTGGAGAACGTCTCGAAGAACACAACGGCGAGATCGACCGCCTTCGGCTCGGGGATGTCGGGATTGTCCTCGATGAACCGGGCCACCACGGCGGGATGAGACTTCGCCCAGACCTCGACGTACACTTCGTGAGCCGGGTCGGCCCTCACCCAGGCTATTGCCGGGGAGTTATGAAGGGCGGCCCATTGAGCCACGATATGCGGCTTGCCCTGGAACGCATCCTGCCGGAACCAGCGTTCGATATCCGGAGCCGCGAGTTGTCCGGCCCGGGGACCCGTTCGATATTTCACCATGGGACCGAGCATCCGGGCGACACGCTCGCGCAGCGCATAGTTGGAAGCGGCCAGGCTTGAAGAAGCCGACGCGGAAGCATCATACAACGCCGCGGAAGGACGGGGCTGAAAGTATTCTTCCCTGGTAAAAGGCTGGGCGATCAGCCGCGAGCCCACCGGGTTGCCGTCCGGCCCCGTCAGCAGGCTGCCATTGGCCTGGAATGGAAAGAAGGCCTGCCCGACTACCCAGAGGGACAGCGGGTAGACGAGGCCGCAGATGACCAGTGCAAGGGACAGGAGCAACAGGCTTTTCGAAAGATATGGCGACATGTTGGCAGCTCCTCGATGCGCTCTTCGATCAACCCACCAGGTGGAGGCCCACCATGGCGAGATCGATGAGCTTGATGCCTAGAAAGGGCAAAATGAGGCCCCCCAGGCCCCAGATCAAGAGGTTCCTTCGGAGCAGGGCGTCGGCGCCGAGCGCCCGGTACCGGACTCCCTTGAGCGCGATCGGAATGAGCGCGGGGATGATGAGCGCGTTGAAAATCACGGCCGAGAGGATCGCCGAAGTCGGGGAATGCAGATGCATGACGTCGAGCGCTTTCAGCCACGGGAGAGTCCCCGCGAAAAGCGCCGGGATGATGGCGAAGTATTTGGCCATGTCGTTGGCAATGGAGAAGGTCGTCAGGGAGCCTCGTGTGATCAGGAGCTGTTTTCCGACCTCCACGACTTCGATCAGCTTGGTGGGGTCGCTGTCCAGATCCACCATGTTGGCCGCTTCCCTGGCGGCCTGGGTGCCCGCGTTCATGGCCAGGGCCACGTCGGCCTGGGACAGCGCCGGGGCGTCGTTGGTGCCGTCGCCCATCATTGCCACCAGCTTTCCGGCAGCCTGCTCTTTTCGGATATAGGCAAGCTTGACCTCGGGCGTGGCCTGGGCGAGAAAATCGTCCACACCTGCCTGCCTGGCGATGGCGGCGGCGGTCAGAGGATTGTCTCCGGTGATCATGACGGTCCTCAACCCCATCTTTCTCAGGCGCTCGAAGCGCTCCTGCATGTGCGGCTTCAGAATGTCTTCGAGCACCACCACGCCCGCGACGCCGGTTTCATCGGCAACGACCAGCGGCGTGGCGCCCTTGGTCGCAACGCCATCCACCAGCGGCCCGAGCTCGCCGGGAACCTCGAGCCGGTTGCCTTCGACGAACCTGACGACGGCGTCCGGCGCCCCCTTGCGTATTCGCCTTCCTCCGGGGAGATCGACGCCGCTCATGCGCGTTTGTGCCGTAAAAGGCACGAACCGGGCGCCCTCCGGAACGCCGACCGGCGTGTTGAATCGGGTCTCGAAGAGCTTTACGATGCTCGTCCCCTCGGGTGTCTCGTCGGCGGCGGATGCCAGGGCGGCCAGCCTGCCGACGTCAGCGGCGGAGTACGCGTCGAGCGGCAGAAAGGTGGTCGCGTTCCGGTTTCCGATGGTGATCGTGCCGGTTTTGTCGAGCAGCACGACGTCGACATCACCAGCCAGTTCCACGGCCTTGCCGCTCTTGGCGACGATGTTGGCCTGCAGGGCGCGGTCCATCCCCGCGATGCCGATTGCGGCGAGCAAGGCGCCGATGGTGGTGGGAATCAGGCAGACCAGGAGCGCGATGAGGGTCGGGATATCGGTGCCGAGACCTTTGACGGGTTCTTTGACTCCCAGGTAGGCCGCCATGTACATTTCGGCGTTCCGGGACATGGGCCAGAGCGGGATCACCACGATCAGGAAGACGAGCGTGAATGCCGAGAGCACGAGGGTGAGCGCGATCTCGTTGGGGCTTCGCTGCCGTATGGCCCCTTCCACCAGGCCGATCATCCTGTCCAGGAACGATTCGCCGGACCCGCTGGTGATTCGGACCACGATCCGGTCGGAGAGCACCACGGTGCCTCCCGTCACGCCGGACCGGTCGCCGCCCGCGGCGCGAATGACGGGAGCCGATTCGCCCGTGATCGCCGACTCGTCGACGGAAGCCACTCCCTCGATGATCTCCCCGTCGCCCGGGATCGTCTGCCCCGACCGCACCACGACCCTGTCCCCCGGCTTCAGATCCGCCGACGAAACCTCCTCGACCTCCCCCGCCGCGTTCAGGCGGAAGGCCACCGTGTCGTGACGCGCCCGTCGGAGCGATTCGGCCTGGGCCTTGCCGCGGGCCTCGGCCAGAGCCGTGGCGAAGTTGGCGAAGAGCACCGTCAGGAAAAGCCATGCGTCCACCGCGACAAAGTAGCCGATGGGCACCTCGCCGGCCCGGCCGCCCCACCACGCATCGATGATGAACAACAAAGTCAGGATGGCGCCGACCTCGACCACGAACATCACCGGATTATTCCACTGGATGTCGGGCCGAAGCATCACAAAGGCCTGTCTCAGGGCCGCAAAGGCAGTCTGCTTTTCGAGCAGCCGCTTGGGTTTCACGCGACGCAGCGGCCGCGACTGTTCCGAAAGCGAACGCAACTCCCGAACGGTCTCGGAGGGATCGGATACTCCGTTCATTTTACGCTCCCTTGACTGCTTCATTCACATCGTTGATTCCCGCCGTGACTTCATCGCATTGCCGCCGGCGAGCGTCGAAGGTTTCCGGTCACCCGCCGAACGGGACGGGTCCCAGATGTTCCGCAAAGGGCCCCAGGGCGGCTACCGGCAGAAAGAGCAGCGCCCCGATGATGAGGACAGTCCCGAGGAGAAGGACCCCGAAGGTGATGCCGTCATCGCGCAAGGTCCCCAGACCGAACGGACTCGATCGCTTCGCTCCCAGGGACGCCGCCATGGCCATCGGGGCAAGGATCGGCAGAAAGCGGCCGACAATAATCACCAGGGCCGTCGCGATGTCCCATGCGACGGCGGTGGGAGCAGGAGTGGGATTGTGGTGGAAACCGTAGACGACGCCCAGACCGTCGAAAGCCGAGCCGTTGTTGGCAGAGGCCGAAGAGAACTGGTAGAGCATCTGGGAGAAACCATGCGCCCCGGGATTGCTGACGGCCAGGAGTCCCCAGTCGGTCGCCGCGAAAAGCCCGGTGGGCAGAAGAATCATCAGGGGATGAACGAGCAGGGCGAGCGTCGCGAGCTTCATTTCGCGCGCCTCGATCTTCTTGCCGAGGTATTCGGGCGTCCGCCCCACCATCATGCCGGCGATGAATATCGCGACAATGATGTAGAGCAGCACGTTGATCATCCCCACCCCTTTGCCGCCGAAGATGCAATTCAGCCACATACCGATCATGGGCGAGAGCGCGGCCAGCGGGTTGAGACTGTCGGCTTCGGCGTTCACGGCCCCGCACGTGACGTCCGTCGTGATCGCCGCAAAGGTGGCGCCTGCGGCGGTCCCGAACCTCAACTCCTTGCCTTCGAGGTTGCCCAGGTGCTGGTCCACCGGCAGACCCGGGATTGCCGGCACGGAAACGGTCCACTTTCCGCCCGGCGCCGTCGCGCTCGGAATTTCGTAAGTTCGAGGAACGGGAGAAGCGGTCAATCCCGGGTTCGGCCGCAGCGTGTCGAAAACGACGGTCCACGCGATGGTACCTGCCATCATCAACAGCAGGACCGAAAAGATGACAATCGAGTGGCGCACGCGTTGGAGCATCCGGCCGTACACGAGCACGAGCGAGAATGGAAAAAGCATCATGGACAGGGTGGCCAGGAAATTCGTGAGCGCGTTGGGGTTTTCAAAGGGATGGGCGGAGTTCATGCCGTAAAATCCGCCGCCGTTGGTGCCGAGCATCTTGATGGATTCGAACGCCGCCACGGGGCCGACCACAATCGTCTGCGGCTTCGCCTCACCCCGGTCGGCGATCCCCATGTCCGCAGTCTCGAGGATCGAGACCTGATACGAGGATCGGAAGGTCATCGGACTCCCCTGGGTCAGAAAAATGAAACCGACCAGGAAGGCCGCCGGAACGAACAGGTAGACCACCACCCGCCACATGTCCACAAAGAAGTTGCCCAGCGAGGGGTCGCCGCGCAATGCCCGGATGATCGCAGTGAGGGCGCACAACCCGATGGCCGCGGAGAGGAAGAGATTGATCATGCCGAAAAAGATCTGGCTGAAATTCGAGAGATGCCGCTCACCGGCGTAGTGCTGCAGGTCCGTGTTCGTCATGAACGACGCCACGCTGTGAAAGATGGTGCTCGGGGCGAGCATGCCCTTGCCGTCAGGATTCAACGGCATCCACGGTTGAAGCGCCAGCACAAGGAATCCGAACGCGAACAGCAGCGTGTTGAACGCGAGCAGCGAACCTGCATACTGCTTCCAGTTCTGCGGACCGCTGTCCAAACGTTCTTCGAACCAGCGAAAGAACGGGGCGGGCCGGTATTTTCCGTCCATGATCCACGCCAGGTAACGGCTCAACGGAAACGCCGCCAGGGTCGCCGTCGCCAGGAGCAGGAAGGGAAGCGACCACGTTTGCAGAAACATCGTTTTGGGTCCTTTCAGTTTTTCAATGCCTGCCGTTCCGCCCGTTCAAAACCATTCCGGCCGGATCAGGGCCACGAAAAGGTAGATCGCCAGGAAAACGGCCACAACCGCCGCAAAATAGACAATCATCGGCGCACCTCGACTTTCAGATCTTTTCACAGGCCTTCATGAACAGGGCGCACAACGCCATCATCGCCAAGCCCAGGAAAAGCATTGCGGGCAACCCGACTGCAAGTTCCATCGATGAATCCTCCCGATAGTTCGAACCGCACCTCAAATGCCTTGCGTGGGAGAATCCGCCACGCTCAGCGTAAATGTGAACCTGGCCCCTTTCCCCGGTTCACTCACGACGCCGATGGTCCCGCCGTGCGCCTCGACGATTTCCCTGGCGATGGCAAGCCCCAACCCGGAGTCCCTGCGTCCTTCCCTGCCCGGCCCCCGGTAAAACTTCTCGAACACGTGCGGAAGGCTCTCCGCGGGTATTCCCGAGCCGGTGTCCTCTACGGAGAACTGCACGGCGTCGCCTTTGCGCCGTGCCGATACCGTCACCCGCCCGCCGGCTGGAGTGTGCCGGAGGGCATTGCTCAAGAGATTCGCAAAAACGCTCTCGAGGTAAAACGCTTCGGCCAGAACGGGAGGAATGTCCTCCGGCAGATCGAGCACGAGGGTGACCTTCCGGTCCATGTAGGCCGAGCGCATCTCATCCGTTGCCTGCAAAACCATTTGTTCGGTGTCCACCGGGGAAAGCCTGATTTTGGAACGGTCCGTTTCAATGCGGCTGATATCGAGCAGATTCTCTATGATCTGGTACAACCGGTCGCTGTCCTCACGCGCCGCGACAAGGATCTCCACCTGTTTGGGGTTCAGCGGGCCGAGCTTCTCGCTGAGGAGCACGTGGGCCGCGAGCCGAACGGAGGTGAGCGGAGTCTTGAGCTCGTGCGAAACGGTGGAGATGAGCCCGCTCTTGACCTCGTCGATCCGGCGCACTCCCGTGACGTCTGTCAGCACCAGGGTGATGCCGGCCAGTTGGTGGTCTTCGTCGAGGATGGGGATGCCCCTGGGCAGGTAAAACCGCTCCTCGCCCTCCCTGAAAACCTGGATCGCCGAATCGTAGCCCTGGTGCCGGACGGCTCTCATCTCCCTGCGAACCCGGGCGAAGAGTTCCCCGATCTTCTCGTTGCCCGCCGATTCGATGGTGGATTCCGGACTCAGGTTGAACACCCGCCGAGCCGTATCGTTGGCGAGTTCCACCTCGCCGGCCGGACTGCAGACGGCAACGGCGTCCGAGAGCGTATCCAGCGCCGACTGCGTGGCCCGCTGCGTGCGCAGAAGCCGGGCACGGTCCGTCCTTCTGTATTCTCGAAGGCTCGAAGCCATCTCGTTGAAAGCGGCCGCCAGGCGCCCGATTTCGTCCTTGGAGCGGGGCTTGACGAGCAGATCGAGATTGCCCCGCTGGATTTCTCGAACCGAGCGGGTGAGACCGGTAATGGGGCGCACGACAAAAGGGGCGATCAACGCGATGAAAAGCAACGCCAGGCCCACCCCCGAAACCACCAGGGCGAACATGGTGCGGTTGGCTTCATCGGCTTGTCGGCGTGCCTGGCCATCCGCGGAAAGCATGTTTTCAAGATTGATGTCGGCGATGCGCTGCACCGTGTCGCGGATTTCCCGGGACCCGGGCACAAGCCGGTTGCGGTAGAAGTCCCGCCGCTCCCCGTCGGTTTCCGGCAGCCGTCGAAAGTCCTCGTAATCTTTGCGATACGTCTCCCAGAGCCGGGTCAGGCGCTCGGTGAGCTCGTGTTCCCCGGCCAGGGTGATGTTCCCCTGCTGGAATCGAAGGTTCCGCTCGAATTCGGCCGTTAGAGCCCCGTTTTCGTGCCCGGCTTCAGCCCCTTCCCCCCACAGGGAAAACTCGGCGGCCCGGTCCAGGCGTTCGACGGCCCCTTTCATTTTCAGACTGGCATCGACCGAATCGTAATTCTCGCGAAAAATCCGCTCCACGGCCCTGCTGGACTGCGTGACCGTCCGAACGCTCATCACCCCTACGATGAGCAGGATCACCAGCGGACCGCAAAAGGCAATGGCCAGTTTCAGCTTGAGGCTCATCACGGAATCTCCTTCAGCCATCTGAAGGAGCAATTGTCGTGCCCGGCACGTTCGGCGAGGGAAGAAATTATTTCATTTGATCACGGATACTTGGGCAGTGATACACTGAAGGGTGCGGGACAGGGGATTTCAAATTGCAGGAAAGTCGTTCTTCGACATTTCAAAATGAAACGGACCTCAGATACCGTATTTCTTCCGCCTCCGCCACAGCGTGACGGAGTCCATGTCCAGCACCCGGCAGGCTTCCTCGATGGATTTGGTGACCGCCAGTACCCGGCGGATATGCGCTTCTTCGATCCGTTCCAGAGAGACCAGATCTCCCAGGCTCAGGGATGGCTCGCCCGGCCCGAGCCTGAGCTGAAGGCATTCCACGCCGACGCGCTCTCCGTTGCAGAGCAGGACCGCCCGCTCGACGGCATTGCGCAGTTCCCGCACGTTTCCGGGCCAGCGATAGCGGAGCAGGACCTCGCCGGCCTCCTCCGTGAACCCCAGGACGCGCCGGTGATTCTGGCCGGCGAAGAAGGCGAGCAGTCGTTCCGCAAGGGGAAGGATATCCTCGCGACGCTCGCGTAACGGGGGAATGTTGATCTCCACCACGTCCAGCCGGTAGAAGAGGTCTTCGCGAAATCGTCCGGCCTTCATGGCACTCTCCAGGTCCATGTTTGTCGCGGCGATGATCCGCAGGTCGGCCTTGCGGGTTTCGAGGCCCCCGACTCGCTCGTAGGTCTTCTCCTGAAGGACCCGCAAGAGTTTTGCCTGAACCGAAAGGGGCAGGTCGCCGATTTCGTCCAGCAACAGCGTGCCGCCCTCGCAGGCGGCGATGCGCCCGGGAGTGTCGCGTACAGCCCCGGTGAAGGCGCCCTTCACGTGTCCGAAGAGCTCGCTCTCGAGCAACTCCGCGGACAGGGAAGGACAGGACACGGTGCCGAAGGGTTTGGAGGTGCGGGGACTCCAGGTGTGGATGGCGCGGGCGAGTATGGTTTTTCCCGTGCCGCTCTCTCCGCGCAAGAGGATCGTGGCCTCGCTCGCCGCCACTTGCCGGGCCATGGCGAGCGTGTGCTGCATGGAAGGGCTGCCGCTGGTGAAATCCGCCTCCGGAGCCGCCTGCCTCAACACCTCCTGCAGCGCTTCGATTTTCTGCTCGAGTGTCCGGACTTCAACAACCTTGCGGACCAGGAGCACAACCTGGTCGTGCGTGAACGGCTTGGGCAGATAATCGAAGGCCCCGCGACGCATCGCCTCGACGGCGCTGTCGATGGACGCATAAGCGGTGATGACCGCCGACTTCATCCACGGGCAGGAGGCATGCAATGCCGTGATCAACTCCATCCCGGACTCGGCGCCGAGACGAAGATCGATGAGGGCCAGGTCGAAATGGCGGCGTCGAGCTTCCATCAAAGCATCCCTGGAATTGCTCACGGCCGCGACCCGGTGCCCTTCCGCCTCCAGTGAGATGGTCAGCGTCTTGCGAATGTTTGGTTCGTCATCGACGACCAGGATCAAAAGACTCGTTTGCTCGCTTCCGGTTTCGTCCATTCATGCCTCCGGTCACTGCGTCGAGCTCAGGCCAGATCAGTGCACTTCCGACAGCAGTCCTGATGCCGATTCGCGTTGGAGATCGCGGGTTGAGGAATCAGCGGAAGGTGAGGCGGGCGGGATGAATCGCGCCCCGAAGACCCGAGCGATTGTGAGGCGGGGTCTTGTGCCTTCCCGTCATATCTTGCCGTCTTGAACGCGAGCCGGTTCGAGGGAGCACACTTCCCCTCGGCCATATTTTCAAAGACTATGATTGTCATAATCCATGGCAAAAGCAATGCCTCGTTCATTACCGACGGCTGTTCGTCCCTTTGTTCATCGGTTGAGTTCGATTATTAAATTATCTCGATTGCGGACTCTTACGGTAACATTTCACGGAGGAAAATCCGATTGAGTGTATTGAAGTGCGGCGCACGGGAGGCCGATCTATCCCGTGAGCCGTGCGAGCGACCGGAAGCCACAAGGGGAAAACGGCCCGAAGAAAACTACCGCGTGCAAACAGGCAGGACGGCATCTTCGTGTGCGGCGGGGCGGAGAGGGACGAATTTCGCCCCAGGCCGCGAAACGAATCCGGGCGAGGGCTTATCGCCTTCACGACCGTGGCGGCGGTTTCGAGCGCAACAGGCTGAGTAGCCTCGAATGCCCTATGAATACGCTCCATTGCCCGAAAAGCTCCTCAAGGTTACCATTGGGTCGAAGAAACCGGGGGGAACCCGCGCGGACCCGTCCGCCCGGGTGAGGGTCCGCGCCCAAGCCCTCCCGAACACCGGCAGACACAGGAGGACGCTCATGCCGAAATTCCACGAAGACAGGCATCTGCACGTTGGAGCCATCATCTTCCCGCACATCGATCAGCTCGATTTCACGGGTC
>Ga0208041_1001448_pt1 | contig 15327 bp, 13 predicted proteins | sample AD_SCU002_MetaG_FD_184453 | JGI IMG/M metagenome (GOLD analysis project Ga0208041, IMG submission 184453) | Active sludge microbial communities of municipal wastewater-treating anaerobic digesters from China - AD_SCU002_MetaG (SPAdes) (version 2) | ecosystem: Engineered > Bioreactor > Anaerobic...
TCATCGCTCGTATTACCCTTGACAAAGTCGGAATACGTGGTAACTTTGTCTGACATGGATGACAATGCGAATGAAATAGTACTAAACCCTTTTAATAAAACTGTCCAGGAAATAGGGTGTTAAGACAAAATTGGTAAAGGACAATTCTCGAAACGACAAAGTACTTTTTCAACACATTTGGACATTACGAATAGGACTTCTATCATATTCAAAATATTTAGGACAAGAAAGTGACCCTGTGCTGAATAGGATAATTCGAGAATTTAAAGCGGACCAATATTGGCACTTGTGGATGACGCTTATTGAAATGATTGTTACTAGTACCAATGAATGGAAGTATGCTGCAAGCAAAAAAGTTGTGGATTTTTATAAAAAAACTAGTTTGAAAAAAGGTTGGGCGAGTTTAATTGAAGAAATAAATAAACCAGGAGAACAATACGCCTTAAAATGTTTTGAAAAATTCATTGGAGAAATGTCAATAACAACAATATAGAAATTATGGCTAAAGTAAACTTAGATGCAATAATACCAAGAGAAGACTTCGAAGTTGAAGAAAATGCAACACCAGGAAAGAAGAAAGAAACACTTTCAATAGAAGATATAAAATCCGACTCATTCTTTTTTTCAAATGTTCGAAAACCAGACTTTCAACGAGAGACGAATGAATGGGACAGTAAAAAAATTGCTGACTTTATCGAGAGCTTTCTTGATGGCGACCTTATACCTGCAATCATATTGTGGCGAAGCACAGGTGGTTACTTGTTCGTAATTGACGGGTCTCACAGACTTAGTTCTTTAGCAGCATGGATAAATGATGACTATGGAGATGGACCTATATCAAAACAGTTTTATGATGGCATCATCCCAGACGAACAAATTGAAATTGCTGAAGAAACTCGAAAAATAATACGCAAAAGAATTGGTTCTTATTTGGACTATAAATTAGCACTTAGTAATCCTGAAAAAGTATCACCTGAAATCCTGAGAAAAGCGAAAAATCTTGCTGCATTGGCAATTCAGTTGCAATGGGTTGATGGTGGTGCAAACAAAGCTGAAAACTCTTTCTTTAAAATTAATCAACAAGCAGCACCTATAGACAAGACCGAATTAGTTTTATTAGAAGCAAGAAGAAAACCTAATTGTATAGCGGCAAGAGCAATAATAAGAAGCGGTAAAGGGCATAAGTACTGGTCCAACTTTTCAAAAGATAATCAGACAACTATCCAAGAATTAGCTAAAGAAATAAACTCTGTTCTTTTTACTCCTAAACTTGAAACACCAATAAAGACCTTAGACATACCTGTGGGTGGAAAAAACTACTCTGCTCACACATTGCCCCTAATTCTTGAATTTATTAACATCGTAAACAATATTCCAACTGACTTTAAAGAAAGTTTAGAAGACGATTTAACAGGAGATGTAACCGTCAAGATACTCAAGCAGACAAGACGAATTGCTTGGCGGATAAACAGCAACCACCCTTCTTCTTTAGGACTTCATCCAATAGTATATTTTTATTCACAAGACGGCAGACACAAGGTCGCTTCATTTTATGCAACGCTTGCGTTTGTGAAAGAACTTGAAGAGAAGAAAAAACTTTCGGAGTTCAGCTCAGTCAGACCTCAGTTTGAGGATATTCTTTTGCAAAATGACACGCTAATTCAGCAGATAAACCGCAAATACAGAAGTGCGATTGCGAGTTACAGCCAAATTAAAGATTTTTACATTTCAATAATTGAACTGCTTCAAAAAGGAGTTGATGAAAACGAAGTTATTTCGCAACTAATCAAAACAAGCAAGTTTAATTATCTAACACTGACAGTAGAACAGAACGAGATCACAACCAATAAATTCTCAACTGAAAGAAAATCGGCTGTTTATATAAAAGAAGCACTTTCAAATGCTCCTAAATGTAAATTATGTGGTGGTTACATTCATAGAAATTCAATATCTATTGACCATATTGACAGGAAACAAGACGGTGGCCTCGGAACAATTGAAAACGGACAAATAACACATCCATATTGCAATACGACATTAAAAAATTAAGAAAAACTACCGCCAATCAAGTAGCCCGCCCCGCCACCCTACCCTCACAAAGAACGCCCCTCATACCCACCAATAACCCAACACAGTTGGTTATATCGTATTACTGTAGTAAATTAGCCGTTCAACGCTTGAAATTCATAAAAATGGCAAAAAGACAGGGCAACGCAGCGGAAGAACCTTTAGAAAAGCAGCTTTGGAAGGCAGCGGATAAGCTGAGGAAGAACATTGACGCGGCAGAATACAAGCATGTGGTGCTGGGTTTGATCTTTCTGAAGTATATCTCGGATGCCTTTGAAGAATTCTATGAAAGGCTGAAAGCCGAGGAAAGTCAGGGTGCCGATCCTGAGGATAAAGATGAGTACAAAGCTGAAAATGTTTTCTTCGTGCCGCCGGATGCCCGGTGGCAATACCTTCAATCCAAAGCAAAGCAGCCTGAAATTGGGAAGTTTGTGGACGATGCAATGGATGCCATTGAAAAAGAAAATGCTTCTCTGAAAGGTGTTTTACCCAAAGTATTCGCCCGACAAAACCTCGACCCGACCAGTTTAGGTGAACTGATAGACTTGGTTGGAAACATCGCCCTGGGTGATGCCAAAGCAAGAAGTGCCGATGTGCTCGGGCACGTTTTCGAATATTTCTTGGGTGAGTTTGCCCTTGCAGAAGGCAAGAAAGGCGGACAGTTCTATACGCCAAGAAGCGTTGTAGAATTATTGGTTGAAATGTTGGAGCCATACAAAGGGCGTGTATTTGACCCTTGCTGTGGTTCGGGCGGTATGTTCGTTCACTCCGAGAAATTTGTAAGCGAACACCAGGGAAAGGTAAACGACATTTCCATTTACGGACAAGAGAGCAACCAAACCACCTGGCGACTGGCTAAAATGAACCTGGCTATACGCGGTATTGACAGTTCACAAGTGAAATGGAACAACGAAGGTTCATTTTTAAACGATGCTCACAAAGACCTGAAAGCCGATTATATCATCGCCAATCCGCCATTTAACGTGAGTGATTGGGGCGGTGATTTGATGCGCACCGATGGACGTTGGCAGTATGGTGTGCCACCCACTGGCAATGCCAATTATGCCTGGATCCAACATTTCCTCTACCATCTTGCACCCAACGGACAAGCTGGTTTTGTATTGGCGAAAGGTTCCCTCACCACGAAAACATCGGGTGAAGGCGAGATCAGGAAAGCCTTGATAGAAAACAACCTGATTGACTGCATTGTAAACCTGCCTGCAAAGCTTTTCCTGAATACTCAAATTCCAGCTTCGCTTTGGTTTATGAACCGCAACCGTAAGAACGGGAAATTCCGAGACCGCAGCAACGAGATATTATTTATTGATGCCCGAAACCTGGGACACCTGATAAACCGCCGAACCAAAGAACTTTCAGCGGAAGACATTGAGAAAATTGCCAGCACCTACCACAATTGGAGGGCTGCAACAGGTTCAGCCCCACCGTATGAGGATATCCCCGGATTTTGTGCATCAGCTCCTTTGAGTAAGGTTAGAGAACTGGACTATGTGCTTACACCGGGCAGATACGTTGGGTTACCTGATGAAGAAGACGAGTTCAATTTTGCAGAACGATTTGCAAGCTTAAAGGAAGAATTGGAAGCACAACTGGAAGAAGAAGCAAAACTTAATGAATTGATTGCTGCAAATCTTCTAAAGATTAAGATCAATGAGTAGTAAAAAAACCACAATTGGAAGTTGTCCTGCTCATTGGGATGTAGTGAAGTTCAGTAAAGTTGCTGAATTACAGCACGGCTATCAATTTAGAACAACTGATTTTACAGAGCAAGGAATTAAAATTCTTAAAATCACTCAAATTAAAGATAATGGTTGTATTGATATATCCTCGTGCAGCTACATTGATTCAAAAAGATTAAAAACTTTTGAAAGCAATATTGTCAAAAAAGGTGATATTCTTATGGCTCTTTCTGGGGCAACGATTGGTAAGATTGGCAGATATAATTCAGATGAAATAGTATTACAAAACTACCGTGTTGGTAATTTTGTGCCACATGATGAGCGAGTTTTAAATAAAGACTACTTCTATCATTTTCTATCAACAGAAAAAGTATATTTTCAAATACTTGCTAATCAAAATCAATCTGCCCAAGAGAATGTAGGAAAGGAAGATATACATAACATACTGGTGTTTCTTCCCCCACTACCCGAACAAACCGCCATTGCCTCCGTCCTCAACAGTTTAGACGACAAAATAGACCTGCTCCACCGCCAAAACGCCACCCTCGAAAAAATGGCCGAAACACTGTTTAGGCAGTGGTTTTTAGAGGAGCCCAGAGAAGAATGGGATAATGGTAAGGTCAGCGATTTAATTAAAATATTATCTGGCTTTGCCTTTAAATCAATATCATTTGTTGAATCAGGAAAGTATCGTTTGATAACTATCAAAGGTGTTCAAGACGGCTATTTGGAACTAAATAATGCAGATAGAATTGAAGAACTGCCAGACCGAATGCCTGATTTTTGCAAACTACAAATTGGAGACATTCTATTATCACTTACTGGAAACGTGGGGAGATGCTGTTTGGTTGACACAAATGATTTACTCTTAAATCAGCGAGTTGCAAAACTACACCCAATTAAAGAAAGAGACAGAGCATTCACTTATTTCCTGTTTCGTCAGCCACAAATTAAGCAACTACTTGTGGAAATGGGTAAAGGAACTGCACAGTCAAATCTTAGCTCGATTGAAACATCAAATATGGAGTTGATAATACCAGATGAAGGAAAGCTAAATGAATTTTCAGCCATTTCGACGCCATGGTTGAATAAAATTCTTTTCAATAAAAGATCAATTCAAACATTAGTAGTATTAAAAGAAATCCTGCTGCCGAAATTGATGAATGGTGAAGTTTCCGTTGAGCTTAATAAAAACGAAGATTATAAATCGCTATAATATAAAGCAGTATGCTAATAATAAGAAAAGCACAACAGCAACAGAGCTTACAGTTTTTAAAATTTATGCAAAAATTCTGAGAACATTAGTCTGAAATTTAGGATGCAAACACTTCAAAGAAGCTGCAGACTAACCTTTTAAAGATTAAAATCAATGAATGAAGAGCAGGCATACTTAGTTGAAGTTCTCAAAAATGCAATTAATGCTGTTTATCAGGAAGAAAGGTTTCTGCTGCATTTTGCCCAAGGAGACAGAGAAGGATTAGAACAAGCATTTGTTTTTAGAACTGGCGTCCATTTAAGCAATCAACTTGCTGGAACAATATACGAATTGTTGGACTTAGATTCTGAATACAACAAGAATCACGGAAATGCAAAAACATCAAGGCGATTTCCAAATGGCCTAAGACCAGATTTGATAATTCATAGACGAGATTCAAACGCTGAAAATAAATTGGTAGTTGAGTTTAAAGGATATTGGAAACGCAGTATTTGGCGAGATATAAGAAAATTAGAAGACTTAACCGACCTAAACGATAATTACCATTATCTGTTAGGTGTGTTTGTTCATATTGGTAGAACCGAAGCAACATTTCGTTACTTCATAAATGGTGTTGAGCATGAGTGAGTGGAAAGAAATAGAGTTTTCAAAAATGTTAATAGACGAAAGTATTTCCTATGGTATTGTTCAACCTGGAGCACATACGGAGATTAATTCAGTTCCAATCATTAGAGTAAATAATATCAAGAACGGCTATATAAAAACAGACGATGTTTTAAAAGTTGATGCATCAATTGAAGAGAAATATAAAAGAACAAGGTTAAGTGGAGGTGAGTTATTAATTACAGTTGTTGGGAGTATTGGAGAATGTGCAATTGTTCCAGTAAATCTCAAAGGATGGAATGTTGCACGGGCTGTAAGTGTTGCCAAGATTAAAAACGACTTTGATACTCGTTTCATTAAATATGCTTTTAAAACTGATGGCATTATTTTTCAGATGTATGGCAATACTAATGATACAGTTCAACCAACTCTTAATTTGTCATCATTAAAGGCATTAAAATTTCAGATTCCGCCATTTCCCGAACAAACCGCAATTGCCACAATCCTTAGCATTTTAGATGATAAAATAGACCTGCTGCACCGCCAAAACGCCACCCTCGAAAAAATGGCCGAAACACTGTTTAGGCAGTGGTTTGTGGAAGAAGCGAAGGAGGAATGGGAAATGGGTAAAGTATCAGATTTTTCACTGCATTTCAATGCTTCCATGCGACCTCAACAACACCAATCAACAAAATATTTTCATTATAGTATTCCATCTTATGACAATGGCAAGAATCCAATAATGGAGCTTGGCAAAGAAATTCAGAGTAATAAATATATAGTGCCTAAGAATTGTATTCTTTTCTCAAAATTGAATCCTCATAAAAATAAAAGAGTTTGGCTACTTCAAGATGAAGTGGAAACAAATGCAATCTGTTCAACCGAATTTCAAATTGTTTTGCCAAAAATAAAAAAGCAATTATATTTCATATACTGTTGGCTAACATTTAATGAAAATTACAGCGAAATAGCTTCAGGCATTGGTGGCACTAGTGGTAGCCACCAAAGAATTGACCCCAAGACAATTTTTGATTTTCGATGCCCATTAGTTTCAGAAGGAGTTATTGATAATTTTAACCTGAAAATAGAGCCCCTTTTCAGAAAGCAAGTAAATAACAAAACCCAAATACGCACCCTAACCGCTTTGCGCGATATTTTGCTGCCGAAGTTGATGAGTGGGGAGGTGCGTCTGAACACGATTTGAAAGATTATATGGAATCCTATGTCGAGCAAAAGTGAACATTTACGACTAAAGAAGGAGAGAGGCAGGTTTACGGTGGATTGTAATACTGACATATTTTCCCTGGAAGAAATAGCCATACTGGAAGAATGGGGTCATTGGTTCCAGGCGCTGACCACAGGCGAGCTGGAACCGATCACTGAGCTTCAAAAGGCCTTTGTTGCGGTTGCCCGTCAGGAACGTACTCCTTTCTCGCTCCACGAAATAGCCTGGAACAAATACCTGAACCGTAAGAGGTTGGAAGAAGACCCGAATAGCAGACTGGATGTGCGCTATGGCCTGGATGACGACACCTTCTACAACCGGGACATGGTCAGGCAGCAGCGCGGCATCATGCGCGCCGTGGTCCTTCAGGCGCACAAAGGGTAAATCTACTTAGCAATGGTTTTTATGTTATAAAAAACTATATTTATCCCCCAAACTGGCGGCATCCGAAGCACTTAAGGTGTTAACCTGATCCCGAAGCTAATGCGTGGGGTGGTGATGTTCACAAAAAATTAGTTGGCGTATTATTGAAAACAGACTCTAACATGATCGATAAAGCTGTACCCAGAATTGAGTATTTGCGTGTCCAAAATTACAGAGCGCTTCAAAACCTTGAGCTTAAAGATATTAAGCCGCTTACAGTGTTTTTGGGACCAAACGGGAGTGGGAAATCAACGGTGTTTGACGTTTTCGCGTTCCTGAGCGAGTGCTTCTCCGTTGGTTTGCGTAAAGCCTGGGATAAACGAGGCCGTTTTAAGGAGTTACGTACACGTGGATGTGACGGTCCCATCGCGTTTGAGATTAAATACAGGGAAACACCTAAATCCCCGATTATTACCTATGAGCTTAAGATTGATGAAAACAACAAAGGACCTTTTGTAGCAAGCGAAAGGCTATTGTGGAAAAGAAGCCCTGCCGGCAGGCCTTTTGCATTTCTTGACTTTACAGAAGGCATAGGTAGGGTAATCACTGGGGAATCGCCGGATATTTCTGACCAACGAATTGAAGAATCGCTGGATAGTTCAGAGATGTTGGCAGTAAATACCCTGGGACAGCTTTCGAAACATCCGAGGGTAATAGCGCTTCGCAGGTTTATTACAGGCTGGTACTTGTCATACCTGACAGCTGATCAAACGCGCGGGATTACTGAGGCCGGACCTCAGGAGCGTCTTTCTGCAACTGGTGATAACCTCCCTAATGTTATTCAATACCTGAAAGAGCAGCATCCTGAACGTTTGACGAAAGTATTGAGCATTCTTGCGAATAGAGTCCCCCGTCTCGAAAAAGTTGAAACAGAACTCATGCAAGACGGCAGACTATTGCTACAGATAAAGGATGCGCCGTTTGAGCGCCCGGTTTTATCAAAATTTGCTTCCGATGGAACATTAAAGTTATTAGCCTATCTGACAGTCTTATACGATCCGGATCCACCACAATTGATAGGCATTGAAGAACCAGAAAACCAACTACACCCTAGGTTATTGCCTGAGTTATCGGAAGAATGCAGGAAATCAGCAGAGACGTCACAGCTCATGGTTACAACTCATTCTCCTTTCTTTGTCAATGGATTAAATCCGAATGAACTATGGGTTTTATACAGGGATGAAAAGGGTTATACAAATGCCAGATGTGCGGCAGCTATGAGGGGAATAAATGACTTAATGGCTGAAGGAGCTTTATTGGGCAATCTTTGGGTTGAAGGGCACTTCGAAGTAGGCGATCCACTTGTTAATCAGGGGAGTGAAAAGTTTAATCCCAAAAGGCGTTAAGATGCATCTGGAATTCTTGGTTGAGGAGCTTTCCGTTGAAATGGCCCTGCATAATTTGCTGCCAAAACTCGTTACCGGTGAACATACCTATAAGATCATAACCTTTCAGGGGAAACAGGATTTGCTGAAGAAGGTAACAATGGAGCTCCGGGGCTATCGCAGATGGATACCTCAGGACTTTAAAATAATTGTTCTCGTTGATCGGGACAGTCAGGATTGCCATGAACTGAAAGAACATCTTGAAAATTGCGCAAAAGCAGCGGGTTTGGTAACTAAAACACAGTCTGCAGGCGGGACATTTACCGTTATGAATAGGATAGCCATTGAAGAAATTGAATCATGGTATTTTGGCGATCCCGACGCAGTCAGAGCAGCATACCCCAAAATATCTACAAATTTTCATAAGAAAGCAAAATTTCGTTACCCGGATCAGATTGGCGGAGGAACCTGGGAGGCACTTGAAAAACTATTGAAGTCTAAAGGTTATTATAGACATGGATTAAGGAAAACCGAGCTCGCACGTGATATATCTAAGCATATGGAGCCATTGAAAAACAGATCAAAGAGTTTCCAAATCTTCTGGCACGGGATCACAGAAATAATTACCGACAATTGAAATCGATTAACGAAAATATTATTGAAGAATTTGTCATAGAATTACTAGGCAATCTTGGCTACGAATACATCTATGCCCCCAGTATAGCCCCCGATGGTAAAACGCCGGAAAGAGATACTTACGAGCAGGTTTTGCTGTTGAGTCGCCTGCAACATGCAGTTAGAAGAATCAACCACCATATACCGCTTGATGCGCAGGCAGAAGCCATCAAAGAATTGCAGCGCATTGCTTCACCGGAACTTCTGGCAAACAACGAAGCATTCCACAGACTTCTAACTGAAGGAGTTCCGGTTTCGAAAACGATAGATGGCATTGATCGGGGCGACCGTGTCTGGTTGATTGACTTCAACAATCCCCGCAACAACGATTTTGTGGTGGCCAACCAGTTTACCGTGGTTGAAAACAACAGTAATAAGCGGCCAGATGTCATTTTGTTTATCAATGGCATTCCCTTGGTAGTAATGGAATTAAAGAATGCCGCTGATGAAAATGCCACCATACTATCTGCATTCAGGCAGATAGAAACTTACAAATACGCTATTCCAGGCCTCTTTACATACAATGGTTTCACGGTTATTTCAGATGGACTGGAAGCAAAAGCGGGATCCATTTCAGCTGATATGAGCCGTTTCATGGCCTGGAAATCAGCCGATGGCAAAGCTGAGGCATCCAATCTGGTCAGTCAGTTAGAGACCCTAATTGTAGGAATGCTGAATAAGGAAACCCTACTTGACATTATTCGCCATTTTATTGTCTTTGAGAAATCTAAACGGGAAGATCCTGAAACAGGGCTTATCACCATAAGCACTGTTAAGAAGCTGGCAGCCTATCACCAGTACTATGCTGTAAACCGTGCGGTTGAATCTACACTCAGGGCCGCAGGCTTTATCGTAGAAAATGGGTCACCATCCAGCATCTTCCTGGAAACGCCAGAAAGTTATGGGGTTCCAGGCGTAAAAGATCAACCTCATGGCGACCGCAAGGGCGGGGTGGTATGGCATACCCAGGGCAGCGGGAAGTCACTATCAATGGTCTTCTATGCAGGAAAGATCGTCCTTACGATGGATAATCCTACTGTAGTCGTCATTACCGATCGCAACGACCTGGACGATCAGCTCTTTGATACCTTCGCATCATCAAAACAGCTCTTACGCCAGGAGCCGGTGCAGGCCGTCGATAGGAACCACCTTAAGGAGCTGTTAAAAGTGGGTTCTGGGGGTGTTGTTTTCACGACTATACAAAAGTTTCAACCAGATCCTACTGCAGACTCCGGGGCGCCAGCTGTGTATGAATTACTTTCCAGGCGTGAAAACATCGTGGTCATAGCGGATGAAGCACACCGAACGCAATATGGGTTTAAGGCTAAAACCATTGATGCGAAAGACGGGTATAAAAATGTAGTGGGTAAGAAAATCGTCTATGGTTTCGCTAAATACCTTCGTGATGCGCTGCCGAATGCAACCTACCTTGGATTCACTGGCACACCCATTGAAAGCACTGATGTGAACACCATTGCGGTTTTCGGAAACTACATCGACATATACGACATTGCCCAGGCCGTCGAAGATGGGGCTACCGTTCGCATATACTACGAAAACCGTTTGGCAAAAGTAAACCTGAGCGACGAGGGTAGGGTATTGGTTGATGAGCTGGATGAAGAACTTGATCCTGAAGATTTTACCGTAACTCAAAAAGCCAAAGCCAAATGGACGCAGTTGGAAGCATTGGTTGGCAGCGAGAACCGCATCAATCAGATAGCCAAAGACATCATTGAACATTTTGAGCAGCGGCAGGCGGTTTTTGAAGGTAAAGCGATGATTGTAACCATGAGTCGCAGGATTGCAGCCAACCTATACCAAGCCATCATCAAACTAAAACCTGATTGGCATTCAGATAAAATCAACAATGGTGTAATCAAAGTGGTGATGACATCTTCATCCTCGGATGGCCCTATGATTGCAAAACACCATACCACAAAAGAACAACGACGGGTGCTGGCTGATCGGATGAAGAATCCTGAAGATGAGCTGAAGCTTGTTATCGTCAGGGATATGTGGCTAACCGGTTTTGATGTTCCCTGTCTGCACACCCAGTATATCGACAAACCCATGAAAGGGCACAACCTGATGCAGGCCATTGCCAGGGTAAACCGCGTATATAAAGACAAGCCAGGCGGATTGATTGTCGATTACTTGGGTATTGCTGCAGATTTGAAGAAAGCCCTATCTTTTTATTCAGATTCTGGCGGTAAAGGCGATCCGACCATTTTACAGGAACAAGCGGTACAACTGATGCTTGAAAAGATCGAAGTAGTCTCCAATATGTTCCATGGTTTCCCCTATGAGGATTATTTCCTCGCTGATGTTTCCAAAAAGCTTTCCATGATTTTGGCCGCTGAGGAGCATATTTTGGGTCTGGACGATGGAAAGAAACGGTATATCAATGAGGTCACTGCCCTTTCAAAGGCATTTGCCATCGCCATTCCAAACGATCAGGCCATGGATGTCAAGGATGAAATATCATTCTTTCAGGCCGTTAAAGCCCGCTTAGCGAAGTTCGACAGCACAGGTTCCGGAAAAACCAATGAAGAAATAGAAACAACCATTCGTCAGGTTATCGATAAGGCACTGGTCTCCGAAAGCGTGATTGATGTCTTTGATGCGGCAGGGTTGAAGAAGCCTGATATTTCTATCCTTTCAGAAGAATTCCTGCTTGAACTGAAGGGGATGGAACATAAAAATATTGCGTTGGAGGTCTTGAAAAAACTTCTCAATGATGAAATAAAATCCAGGGCGAAGATGAACCTCGTTAAAAGCAGGACCTTGATGGAAATGCTCGAAAATGCCCTTAAGAAATACCATAATAAGATTCTCACAGCAGCAGAAGTAATTGATGAGCTGATCAGCTTAAGCAAAGACATCGTTCACATTGACAACGAGGCCGTCGCCATGGGCTTGTCAGATTTTGAGTATGCCTTTTACACAGCAGTGGCTGATAATGAAAGTGCCCGAGAGCTGATGCAAAAAGAAAAACTACGGGAGCTAGCCGTAGTGCTCACGGAGACCATCAGGCAAAATGCCAGCATTGACTGGACCATCAAGGAAAGTGTGAAAGCAAAACTGAAAGTGTCGGTAAAGCGATTGTTGCGCAAGTACGGATATCCTCCTGACATGCAAAAGCTCGCAACCGAAACCGTTTTGAAGCAAGCCGAGATGATTGCTAATGAATTGATAATGAGCAATTAGGCGGATATGGTACTAGTTATCCCGAGATTGATGGCATAAATTGGACTTAAAATGATTCATAGTATGATTGGAAAATTAGTAAAAGTACCATTAAGAGAAATTTGGAAACATGAAGCGAAAGACTTTACAGCTTGGCTTCAATCCAACATAGATGTTCTGAATCAGGTTTTAGATTTCCAGATATCTAACGTAGAGCGCGAACAATCGACAGGCAATTTTAATGTCGACCTTGTGGCGGAAGACGAGAATGGAAACCTCGCTGTCCGTAGCGTCCACGCTACGGACTTGATAATCATGATATTTGCTTAAGGTTCCTATCATTCATCTATGTCGATTCCTCGCTGTCCGTAGCGTCCACGCTACGGACTTGATAATCATAATTTTTGCTTAAGGTTCCTATCATTCATCTATGTCGATTCTACTAGTTGAGTTGTATTTGATCTGATGGGAAATTCTTCTTGTTCATTTCTTTGCTCGCCCAAAGAAATGAACCAAAGAAAGGGCGCTTTTTTCGAATGGATTTTTCAGCCTTTGGCTGAAAAACATGGCTGATTGGCTAAATTTCCTCCAGGGCTTCGGAAATTTTAACGCCAATCAGCCATTATCCTGCGAGAAAAGGGTTTATCCGCTACGCGGATAACAATTGAAATTTCGCAATGCGCTGCGAGGAATCATGATTTATTTCCCGGATGCGAGCGATAGTGAGTAGCGAGTAAGCCAGGCTACCAGAATAACACCCTTCAGGGTTTGGTTGCCCTCCGTTCAGGTATTTCGCTGATGTCTGAGTGCTGTAAACTGAGTGCTGTAAACTGATTGCTGTAAACTGATTGCTGTAAACTGATCCTTCGCTGTCCGTAGGTCCACGCAACCGACCTGTTTGACAACTGGGTTCGCCTGTGACAGCTCATCCCTCCACTTGCATATCGAAAATGGCGTAATTCAACAGAGCTCCAGCCTCCCTGAACCTTTGGCCGATTAGCGTGTTTATTAGTCCTTTCATCAAATATTCACCCTTCTTAAAGGCTTTATATCATGCTGCGCCAGGCACTTATCATATGCTCGATCATGCTGCTGGTCGTCCATGCAGCCTTTGCTGTCGGGAACAAGTCTTTTATGAGCAAAATGGGTATAGTTGTTTATTGCACCACACCTGCAGCTGCACTGAATGGCCTGAGATGCATGGGTGGCCTGGATTTCGATATCCCATCTGAACAGTTATTCCTATGCATTCTAAAACTGACAGGTAACTTAAACGAACAGACTTAACATAGTAATCCGCGGAATTTATGGCTGACAAATTAAATGCAATAGCCGACACCATTATCACCCGCAAGGCTTTCGAATGGTTTATTGCTTTAGTGATTCTTGTGAATTGTACATTTATCGGAATAGAAACGTATTTCACAAATCCTTTCATACTGTCAATTCAGCGCATTACGCTTGGCGTTTTTACTATTGAGCTTATATTGAGATGGATAGCCAGGAAAAGTACAAGAGCTTTCTTTTCGGATGGCTGGATATTGTTTGATATGACCATTGTTTTGGTTAGCTATATTCCTGAGCAGTTGTTTGCTGACACTTCCATGATTACCACATTAAGGATCCTGCGTGTGTTCAGAATCTTCCGTTTGCTGCGTGCTTTTCCGGAACTCAAACTCATGACTTCTGTCCTCATCCGCTCCCTATCTACCTTGTTTTACAACGGCTTATTCTTCTTTGTTTTTATGTACCTGTTTGCCATCGTTGGCATTACACTATTCAAATTGCCATCAGCAGGAACAGCAGACGCTCAAAAAGAAAAGGCACTGGCAGAATATCTGGAACAAGTGCCTAATGCTCCAGGTATTTCTCCCGACCCTTATGGCTCCTTGGGCGAAACAATGTTCACACTTTTCAGGATTCTCACAGGAGAAGACTGGACCGACCTTCGATACAACCTGGTGCAGGCAAGCCGTATGGATGTTATTGATACTAATGAAACAATAATTACCGTATATCATGTTTCATGGTTTGTTGTGGCAACATTTCTGCTGTTGAATTTACTCGTAGGTGCAATCCTGAATAACTACCAGATTGCAATGTCAGAGCTAAGAAATAAGAAGGAATGATCATGTTGCCGTGTCTCCATCATAGAATTTGGAGATAAAACACATTTGCTTGCCCAGGTAGTAATCCGAAGACAGCAAGGCAATTTTGTCAATTTTCTCAAGAAATCCTCGCTGTCCGTAGCGTCCACGCTACGGACTTGATAATCATGGTTTTTGCTTAAGGTTCCTATCATTCATCTATGTCGATTCTACTAGTTGAGTTGTATTTGATCTGATGGGAAATTCTTCTTGTTCATTTCTTTGCTCGCCCAAAGAAATGAACAAAAGAAAGGGCGCTTTTTCGAATGGATTTTTCAGCCTCCGGCTGAAAACCATGGCTGATTGGCTAAATTTCCTCCAGGGCTTCGGAAATTTTTAACGCCAATCAGCCATTATCCTGCGAAAAAAGGGTTTATCCGCTACGCGGATAACAATTGAAATTTCGCAAGGTGCTGCGAGGAATCATGATTTATTTCCCGGATGAGAGCGAGAGTGAGGAGCGGGTAAGCCAGGCTACCAGAATAACACCCTTCAGGGTTTGGTTGCCCTCCGTTCAGGTATTTCGCTGATGGCTGTAAACTGACCTTCGCTGTCCGTAGGTCTACGCTACGGACTTGATAATCATAATTTTTGCTTAAGGTTCCTATCATTCATCTATGTCGATTCTACTGGTTGAGTTGTATTTGATCTGATGGGAAATTCTTCTTGTTCATTTCTTTGCTCGCCCAAAGAAATGAACCAAAGAAAGGGCGCTTTTTTCGAATGGATTTTTCAGCCTTCGGCTGAAAACCATGGCTGATTG
>Ga0208041_1001452_pt1 | contig 15307 bp, 19 predicted proteins | sample AD_SCU002_MetaG_FD_184453 | JGI IMG/M metagenome (GOLD analysis project Ga0208041, IMG submission 184453) | Active sludge microbial communities of municipal wastewater-treating anaerobic digesters from China - AD_SCU002_MetaG (SPAdes) (version 2) | ecosystem: Engineered > Bioreactor > Anaerobic...
TATGATGAAATTCAGAGAGAATGAAGACGCAGTATCACCGGTGATCGGGGTCATCCTCATGGTCGCGATCACGGTGATCCTCGCTGCGGTGATCGCGGCGTTTGTGTTTGGGATGGGCGGGAACATCGAGACTCAGAAGCAGGTTGCGATTAATGCGAAGCAGATTACAGATAACAAGCTCCAGGTGACTGTCCAGAGCGGAGCTGACCTGTCGAGCTTGAAGCACTTGAGAATTGAAATAACTCCGGGCACCGGAAGTAATTCCCCTAAGGCCTACTACGCATATACAACCAGCACTGGTAAGACAGTCGCTGACACTACCTCAGGTCTCAGCGGTGCAACAGCGATCAGCGTTGGTAGTACTTACACAACACCTGGATATCTGACAGATGCCTCAGACCATGTCGTGATTGTTGGGCACTTCGCCGATGGTAGAGAGCAGATGTTGTTAGATATTAACCTTTAATCCCCTTTTTTATGGATGATATTTACAAAAAGTGCTTATTTTCGGTTACATTAATTTTAATAATCTCTTGGTCTCTAAGTTACCCTGCCCTTTTCCTCACCGACGAGTGGATCACCGCCGACCAGTTGAACCACCTCGTCACCGGCGACGACCTCCTCTTCGACTACACCCCCTACGGCGCTGCCGACTACGCCGCCTCCCACCACGACACCCTCTGCTACACCCTCGCCCTCCCGGTCGCCTCGCTCCCCGCCTACTACCTCTTCTCGCTCTTCGGCGACGACTTCCGCCTCGCCGTCATCCTCCTCTGGTCCGCCCTCCTCCTCGCCCTCCTCCTCATGATCGAGTTCTGGTATCCTCGATACGCACGCTTTCGGGGGATCCCCTGGACCTGGGCCGGGATCATATCCTCCGGGATTCTCTTCGTCCTCAACGCGGCGCTCTACCGGTCGTTCTGGTTCGTGCGGGGCGTGCAGCCCTATGACGTGGGGGTCTACCCCGAGGTCGCGGCGATCGTCTTCACAAACAGCCTTGCCTTCGCCCTCCTCGCGGTCGTCGCCTTCCTCATCTTCCGGGAAGTCCTCGGCTCCGACCGCTGGGGGGTCTTCGGGCTCGCCGCGACGGTCTGCTGCTCCTCGTACCTCTTCTGGTCCGGGAACGCGAAGGACCACGCGCTCGTCGCCCTCCTCTTCGCCGTCGCGCTCTACTGCTTCACCCTCTACCTCTCGCGGGAGAACCCGCTCTACCTCTTTGCGTCGTTCGTCGCCGTCGGTTGGACGGCGTTTGCGCGGCCGGAACTCGGCCCGGCGCTCGCCGCCGGGTTCTTCCTCTTCGCCCTCGCCGCCGCGGCCGGTAAGGGGCGGCGAGAGGTTGGCAAAACCGTGCTCGCCGCCGCCGGGGTCCCGCTCGGCGCCCTCCCGCTCATCGTGAACAACTGGGGGCTCTCCGGCCACCCCCTCGTCCTCCCCTGGGTGGCGGGCTACGCCGCAGCCGGGGGGACGGCGCTCCCCTCCGGGACGCGGAGCCTCTTGAGCACCGTGGCCGGGCACTACACTCCCCCAGCGGGGGACCTCCTCACCGGCCTCTACGGCGCCTTCTTCGAGCCCGCCCGGGCCGGCTCCGCCGCGTTCTTCCAGGTCTCCCCGCTCTCGTTCTTCGCCCTCCTCCTCGCCGGGGCGGCAGCATACGCCCTCATCCGCAAAAGACCGACCGGGATCAGCCCCCGTGACGCACGGCTCCTCGCCTTCTTCGCCCTCGCCGCCGTCCTGGTGGTGCTCACCTACGCCCGGTCCCTCCCCGGCATGCCGACGAGCCCCGGCATCGTCCCCGACATGCGCTACCTCTCCCCGGCCTATCTCCCCATGCTCGTCATCGGGGTCTACGCCCTCAAATACGCCGGCCTCGACGGCGACGGGGTGCAGGAGGCGCTCAAAACCCTCTTCTGGCTCGCGGTCATCAACATTCCGCTCATCTTTGTCGTCCTCCAGGTCATCGCCGGCCGAAACCTCGCCGGGCAGGTCACGTTCGTCACGACCCTCACCTACCTCTTCCTCGCCGGGACCGCGGGGCTTTATGTCGCCGTGCTCGCCCGCCGTGCCTCCCCCCGCCTCCTCGCCTACGCCGCCCCGGTGCTGATGCTCTTCCCGCTTGCGTGGGAGCTCATCGTCGACTTCCGGTTCGCGACGAGCTGCTGGGAGGGGTATCACTTCTGGATACCGGTGGTGCAGTACGTCTGGTACATCCAGTACACGATCTTCCCGCTGTGAGAGGGGCGGGGGCCTTGCGGCCTTCGCATGCTCCGCTCGCACCTGGTGGTGCTCAAATTCCAGCCCTTCGGTCCATCGCTACTCGAAAACGCGAAGCGTTTTCTCGAACTCCTTCTCCTTCAGGGAAGTCGCTCACATCACCCCCTCCCGCCCGTTCCACTCCCGGACCAGGTCGGCTGTAGCACCCTCGCACCTAACGGTGCTCGAACTCCTTCCCCTCCGGGGAAGTCGTTCCTCCCATACCTTCGCCTGCGCCTCCCGCGACCGATACACCGCCTTCCCCGCCCCGCAGACGTCACACCGGCCGATCTCCACCCGCACCCGTTCAAACGTCCGGTGGTCGAGGGGCCCGGCAGGGACCGGATACCGTTTGCAACGTTTGCAACATTTGTACCCGTGTTGCAAACGGGGTTGCAAAGGTGGTTGCAAACACTTTCCGCGCTTGAACTCAACGCTACGTTGAGCTTTCTACTATTAATACATAAATAATCATTTTTGAATTCTTCGTTTGCAACAATTTCGGAAACACACAGCACAGTCTGGCCGTACACATGATCCGAGGGGTCTTCCAGTGGAGCCGGATCGGATGAACTGTGTGATCTGGAATTTGTTGCAAACGACCCCGGAACACGGGCATCGATCTCTGCTTTATTCTCTCCGTTCAGGTAAAATTCGTCGTTTTACGGAGATTTGTCTTCATCGATCTCTTTGCAACCCCCTTTGCAACTCCCTTTGAAACCAGGGTTGCAACCACTATTGCAACCTTCATCCGGGGAGGGGTCATCCTCGCCCGCCGTGCCTCCCCCCGCCGCTCGAAGACCTTCGGTCTTCTCAAGCTCCGGACTCGAAGCCTGATGGCTTCTCAAACTCCTGCCTTCGAAGACTCCGGCCTTCTCATGCGCCGGTTCTCGCACCTAACGGTGCTCACGCTCCTGCCCTTCGGCCAGTCGCGCTCCGAACCGTCGCACGTTCCGGCAGTCGCACCCTTCGGCCCGTCGCTGCTCGCCCACGCCGTCCCGGTGCTGATGCTCTTCCCGCTTGCGTGGGAACTCATCGTCGACTTCCGGTTCGCGACGAGCTGCTGGGAGGGGTATCACTTCTGGATACCGGTGGTGCAGTACGTCTGGTACATCCAGTACGCGATCTTTCCGCTGTGAGGGGGGCGGAAGCGGTTGGCCTGGGACGCCCTCAAAAATCCATTCAAACGGTTCGATATCTTTATCGTGCCGCCGACGGGATAACCATATATGGTTGGTCCCCGGACTGCACAGGAGCACAAAAGACGACTCGAAGACGAGTTACGGGTGTTCATTGACCAATGGAGCCGGGATCCATCGATCAAAAAGATCATCCTCTTCGGCTCGGTTGCCCGTGGGGAGGTCCATCGCGGCAGCGATCTCGATCTCATCATTATCCAGGAGACGGACAAGAAATTCCTATCGCGTCTGGAACCGTTTTACCGTGATGCCCGTGTCGCCATGGATATCCTGGTATATACCCCGGAAGAGTTCGCTGCCATGACGGAAGGTGTCTTTCTTAAAAATGCATTGCGAGATGGTGTTGTGATCTATGAGGCAGGAACCGGGAAAGGAAGGAAGCAGGTGGCTGAGACAGGCAGAGCGTGACCTTGATGATGCACAGTATGCTTTTGCAGGCGAAAGATACAATCTGGTCTGCTTTTTAGCCCAGCAGGCGGCAGAAAAAGCTATCAAGGCGTTTCTTTACCTCTCCGGAGAGGAGAAAGTACTTGGTCATTCCGTCGCGGACCTCCTGAACCGGGCTTCTTCTTTCAACAGCGCTTTCAATACCATCTCGCGGGCAAGGACTCTTGACCTGTATTATATCCCGACTCGCTACCCGAACGGGATCCCTGGAGGTCTGCCGTATGAAGCGTTCGATCAGGAGGAGGGGGAGAAGGCTCTGGCACTCGCCACCTCCGTTATTTACTTTGTAAGAGAACAATTCACGGATTAGACGGCCAGACGCAGCCGCAGACCTGTGCAACGATGAGCCAGGGCGACGCCACCGGCCTGGTCCGATGGCGGCAGTTGACGCAGACCGGATCATAAGCGCTAAACCAGAGGGACCAGGTAGGGACCAAGCTGGGACTAAGTGAGGACCAAGTCGAAGTGCTGCGCACCTGTATGGCAGAGACATCTATCTCCGAGCTTATGGATAGTGCAGGGAGGACGAACCGCACTAAGTTCAGGAACTCCGTGCTGAAGCCACTGATGCAGGCGGGGTCGATCGAGATGACCATCCCGGACAGGCCCCGGAGCAGCAACCAGAAGTACCGAGTTACTGAGAGGGGCCGTGCCCTGCTTGCCGGAAGGGATACGCCGTGACCACCCGCACCACCCGGCAACAGACGCCTGTGCAGTGTGATATCCCGGAGGCGATGATGACAGAGGCCGTCGCCAACGCGGTCATCTGTCGCGACTCTACGAGGAACTGCAGTTCCAGATGATGCTCTTCTCTGACCGGGATCAGTCACCGGGACGCACGGTTCCTCGCCTTCTTCACCCTCGCCGCCGTCCTGGTGGTGCTCGCCTACGCCCGGACCATCCCCGGTATGCCGGCAAGCCCCGGAATCACCCCCGACATGCGCTACCTCTCCCCGGCCTACCTCCCCATGCTCGTCATCGGGGTCTATGCCCTGAAACACGCCGGTCTCGACGGAGACGGAGTGCAGGAGGCACTCAAAACCCTCTTCTGGCTTGCGGCCATCGACCTCCCGCTCATATACATCGTCCTCCAGGTCATCGCCGGCAACAACCTCGCCGGGCAGGTCACGTTCGTCACGACCCTCACCTACCTCTTCCTCGCCGGTGCCGGGAGCCGTGTGCGTATTTTGCTGTACTTCAGTACTAAGAGAGATGCGTCTCTCTATCTGTACAAGTACTCTCAGATCCGGAGTCTTTCCCGGCCGTTTGATCTTCGCACCCGGTGCTGGAATTTCGCGGTAAACCTGCTGCAATGCTGCAAGGGCCGGGAACGTCATCTCGGGGCGGGGCGGGGACCGGGGCGTATATCACCCCGGTAAACAACCCCTCTTCAGACAGAGATATGTAGATTGAAGCACCAGAGTATCCTGTACTGCAGAGGTGAAACAGCTATGAGCCAGGTAAAAGAGGAGATCATCAGCGAGCTCGAAGGCCTCCCGCCCCGGACGTATGACGAGGTGCTTGATTTCATCCGGTATCTCAAGTTCCGGCGCCGGAGGGCCGCCCCGGACACCGCCCTCGCAAGCGAACCCACGCTCCGGAAAGATTGGCTCCGGCCCGAGGAGGACGAGGCGTGGAGCGATTTGTAAAGGGTGACGTTGTCGTTGTACCGTTCCCTTTCTCGGACCTGTCGACGGTGAAGCGGCGGCCCGCTCTTGTCGCCGCGGCGCCTGGCGGGGACGATGTCATCCTGTGCCAGATCACGAGCCAGCAGATCCGAGATCGCTATGCCATCGGTATCGACGAGATGGATTTTACGGAGGGGACACTCCAGAAACCGAGCAATATCCGGCCAAATCGGCTCTTTTCGGCCAGCATCAACCTGATTCTTTATCGAGCCGGCCATCTAAACGACCGGGTTGTCATGTCGGCCGTCGACCGGATTATCGAGATCCTGCAGGCAGAGTAACTTCCTGCCCCAATATTCCGCCCGGAAACCTGCAGCAGTGACCTTCGCACCTCTTTCACGTTCAACCCACACGGAGTCTGCCTGCTATCAACCTCTCTTCTCTAGACTCAACCGAACAAGTAACCGAACAAGTAACCGAACAAGTAACCGAACAAGTAAAACGCCTTCTGATCTGTTTGAAGGAGAGGCCATCCGGAACAAAAGATGCGATGCAATGCCTGGGGCTCAGCCACCGCCCCACATTTCTGTACGATTACCTGAGGCCGGCGATTCAGGCGGGATTTATTCAAATGACGCAACCGGATTCACCCAGAAGCCCAACCCAGAAATACTGCCTGACAGAAAAGGGAAGGAAATACCTGAAAAGGAGGAGATGATACGTCGGGCGGGGGTGACGACGACGCCCTCCGTCACCATCAGGGCGGGCGGACGTTCACGGTTCTGCAAGTCCCGGACGGCAGGGTTCACGGCTCCTCCGTAATCCTTCGCCCGGGGGCGATCCTCCCGGTTTCTTCCTGAAACGCAGCAAAGATCCAGCGGACAGGGGGGGTCTTCCCGGGGGGGCCGCGGAGGACGGCATTCAGTCCCCGGTCTCCTCCACACCAAGATCGTCGAGGAGGCGCTGCACCGCAGGCCTGAGTGGAGGAATATCGTCTCGGACCGTTCTCCAGATGATCGCCCTGTTGATCCCGAAGTAGGCATGGATCATTTTGTCACGCATACCAGCCATTTCGCTCCAGGGTAGCGAGGGATCTCTTTCCCCGATATCCCGGGGGATGCACTTGGTCGCCTCGCCGATCACTTCCAGTGCTCGTACAACGGCATAGACGGTCTTGTCTCGTCTTCAGAGAACTCCTCATAGGACATATCCCGGGTGAAGGCCTCGATCTTATCTGTGGCGTCAAGGATGTCGTCCAGGTAATCAAGAGTGCTCCGTGGGGCCGTCATACGTAGATGACCTCTTCTGCAACACGGCGGCCGATACGAGGTTTAAGCGCATTTTTTTCAACCAGATCCACCTTCCGTCCGAGAAGTTCTGAGAGATACCGCTCAAGCCTGATAAACCCAAAGATCCCCGGCGCCCTGGAGAACTCGACCAGAATGTCTACGTCGCTTCCCTCGTGCTCCTCACCACGCCGGTACGAACCGAAGATGCCTATAGACCTGACGTGATAGGTCTCTGCCAGGTACGCCCTCTTCTCCCGGAGAATGTCAATGATCCTCGCACACGCTCCATCGGGCTCGCAGGTGACTCCATCCATTTCTGATCGGGATATGTGCCTTCCTTGCTAGTATCGGTATCCCCCGGCTCCCCGAGCATCTCCAGCCGAAGACTATCGCTCTCGCCATCCCCGCAACGGCGACCACGACCCTCACCATGAGAAGGGCACTCACCACCTCCAGAATACTTTTATTTGAACAGGTGATCACTACTATTCATGACTCCGGCGGTCACCATCGATGAACTCTATCGTGAAATCAAAAAAATACAGGAGACCATGGTCCGGCGGGAAGATCTTAACGCCCTCCTCGATACCATCGAGATTCTCAGCAACCCCGAAACGATGGCAACGATACAAAAGAGCGAAGAAGACATCGCAGCCGGACGATACCGGGAGATATCCTCAATAGACGACCTGCTCGGTGAACTGTCCTGATGGAATGGACGATCCGGAGGACCGATACATTTGTCGAGAGCCTCTCAAAGGTCAAGGGCAATAAAGAAGTCATAATCGAACTCGGGAAAAAACTTCAGCGCCTGAAACAGGACCCCCTCAATACGGGCGGTTGGCTTTCAGGTGCATTACATGGGAAGAAAGCAACCCGGATTGCAAAGCGTTATCGACTGATATTCCTTCCCGACGAAAGAGAAAGAACGGTGTACCTGATAGCAATCGATCATCGTCAGCACGTCTACAGGTTGCGGTGAAGGCCTGCGGCCTTCTCATGCTCCGCTTGCGCTCGCATCCCGCACCTTCGCCTGCGGCTCTCACAAGCGATGCACCACCTTCTCCGTCCCACAGACGTCGCACCGACCGAGTCGACCCGCACCAATTCAGATGTCCGGGCTAACACTTGAATATCCTCATCTCCTCCTGCAGTCTATCGCCTCCACATCAGCAGGCCATCCACCATCTTTTATGTCACCCGAGAAGAAGATCGTCAAGATTGAGAAGTTGTGACGATCGAGCAGGCCCATAAGGAGTACTCGGGCAGGTGAGGCCCCGATCTCGCTCGCCGGGGGAGAGGGGCTGGAGCAGTCTGGTCGCCGGACGCTCCTCAGCCACCCGCGGGGTTCCCCGGCCGGCACCCGGGCAGATACACTTACATTTGAGATTTATTTAAATATTTAAAAAATACACGTAGACCCATGGGCACGATAACCCTGAGCATCGATGACCGGACGGAGCAGGAGTTCCGGAGGCTGGTCGAGAAGACCCTCGGAAAGCGGAAGGGAGCCCTCGGTGAGGCGGCGACCGAGGCGATGGAGATCTGGATCCGGGCAAAGACCCAGGAAGAGATTGCACGGGACGCCCTTGAGCTGGCCGAGAAGGCGTACCACTTCGGGGTGCGGAGGTATACGTCAAGGAAGGATCTCTATGACCGGCAACCCGCCGCTGATTGACACAAACGTTCTCGTCTACCTCTTCGACGCAGGCGCCCCCGAAAAGAGGCAGATCTCAAAGGATCTCGTTACCGCCTGCTGGAGGTCGGAACGATCCTACTCGGTCTCGGTGCAGAACCTCGCGGAGTTCTCGGTGGTCGTGACCGAGAAGGTCGAGAACCCGATGCCGGTCGAGGATGTGACCCGGTTCATACGGAACGTCCAGGAGTTCGAGGGATGGAACGTCGTCGGCTACGGCAGCAGGACCATCCTCGCGGCCCATGAGATCCGGGACCGCTACCGTGTTCACTTCTGGGATGCACTTCTTGCCGCAACAATGATCGAGTCGTCGATCGATACGATCATCACGGAAGATGCCCACCTCCTGCGTATCCCCGGGATCACGGTCGTCAACCCGTACCGGTGATAGAAGAACGGCCCGCACCAGCCCTGATACGCCCGTCGTCCAGGTCGACCCGACCCGGGTCTTCAGCGTTTCGCTGAGGGGTGCCGAGCCCACCTCGCCGATCCAGCGCCGGATCCCGGCTATCCAATTCATGCCCCGCCCCGATGAGCCCTACCGGTCCGTCATCCACCGGCTGCTGGAGCGAAGACCCCGAGCCCGGAGACACTCGCCGGATCCGGGCACCGCTTGACGAGATCCGGCAGGGAGAGTTCGTGGCGCACGGGGTGTTGAAACGGGATCAGGGAATGGCGTGACCTCAGGCCCCTCTGATCATGGCCACGCTTTTATATTCCATAGCGACCCATAACACCTTATGACCGAGGAAACGACCACGATCGAGATCACCAGGTCTGACCGGGACCGATTGAATCGTCTGCGTCGCTATCCCAGAGAACCCTACCGGTCCGTAGTGCGCCGGTTGCTGGAGCAGACCGAGGACTGCGAGCCCCTGAGCCCTGAGGCGATCGCCGAGATCCAGGCCTCGCTTGATGAGATCAGACGGGGCGAGTTTGTAACACATGAAGCACTGAAGCAGGACCTGGGGATTGAGTGAGGTACTCGCTCATCTACCCAAAAATAGTCCAGCGCAAGTTAAAACACCTCCCAGAGGAGGCTGCTATAAGGATAGTCAGGGCGCTGGAACTGCTGGCGGAAGAAGAGTCGCCTCACCCGCAGGTGAAGCGTCTGGTAAATTCCCCGCTATTCTCCCTGCGGGTAGGAGTGTACCGGGTAATCATGGCATTTGAGCATCAACAACTTGTCATCATGGCGGTCGATCTCGACCATCGGAAAAATGTCTATGACAACCTGTGAGGTGCTACGACTCCCTCTGCTGCCTCCGCATCCCTCACCTGACCGCCACATAGCGGACGTGAGCCCCTGCTCCCTCCTTCCGGACCAGGCCGAGCCCTTCGAGGGTCTTTAACCGCCTCACAACCGTCGGCCTTGAGAGCCCGACCTCCCCGGCGATCTCGCCACTCTTCCGGGGCCTCAGGATCGCATTCAGGATCCTCCGGTCCGTCTCATCGGTCAGGGATCCGACCGTCTTCCTGAAGATGACGCTGAACCGGTTCGATACCGTCGAGAAGGCGACCGAACAGAAAGGATGCTCTGCAACCTCACGCCGGATCAGGCGGATCCCGTATCCATAGCGCTCGATAAACCCGGTGTCGTAGAGGAGGTTCGAGAGCGCTGGGTTCCGGGGGACGTGCTCGGGATCGGCAATGTCGACGCCCGGCATCAGCCCGCCCGGATTCCGGATCTCAATCCCGTCAGGATGGAGGAAGATCCTGATATCGGCGCTCACGGTGTAGTTCCGGTGAGCGACGGCATTGATGACCGCCTCCCGGATGGCTCTGGGTGGGTATTCCTCAATCCTGACACGCCGCGCCCCGACGACCACCTCGATCTTCCGTATCTCGGCAAGGAGGCTGGAGTACACCGCGTCGATCACCTTCCATACCGGTCCCTCGAACTCCCGGCTCCACACCGGCACTTCGTCCTCCATCCGGATCATGCGGATCCGGGCGTGGGGGACATGCTCACAGGCGTCGGTGAAGAAGAGAACGCCTGCGTTGGTCAGCATCCCATCCCTGACAGCCCCGGCACTGCGGAGGTAGCGATCGCGGTCCTCGTCTGCGATCGTCTTTCCCCGGGATTGTTCTAGTGCCTCAAAAAACCAGTCAGTATTGTGGGGATCGGCCTCCGCGAGAGCCGCAATCGGAGCCCCGTCCCAGGCGACGATCCCGAGTTCGGCAGAGAGCATGAGTATCTCCTGGAGCGAGAGAGGGCGGATGCCGGTCCCGACCCTGATGTAGACGACACCGCCGACGGAACAGAGCGAACTGCCTTTCTGCACCTCGACAATAAGAAGATCCCTGCCGTTCACAGAGAATTTCCGGGTGGCGATATGCGGCGGCGGGACGATTGGCTGGAGGGCGCTCGTAACCGCTTCTTGCGCCGCTTTCACGTCGGTCCCGACAATATTGCCGCTGTCGTCGACGCCGATGATGAGATGCCCCCCTTCTGCATTGGCGAACGCGACAATCTCATGGTGGAGTGTCCTCGAGGGCGCCCTCTTGAACTCAACCCGCTCTGACTCTCCACCCCGGATGAGGGCGAGGAGGTGATCGAGATCCATAGTTACTGTAAACTACTGTAACAGGGAAGAATGTTACGGTAGATGATTTACTGAATCATAATGCGATGATTCAGTGTGATACAGTAACATCCGGATGAATGACGCCGGATCTCACACGCCGTCTCATTCACAAGCGCCCGGCGAAGAACCTGGCCTTCACCACCTCGACCACCGCAAGGTAACCCGCCACCAGCCCTGCGAGGACCAGGTAGAAGTGCGGCGGCAGCGGGACAAAGCCGAATGCGGCCCCCAGGGGGATATAGGGCACAACGAGGGCGGCGGCGACGACCGCGGCGGTGCTGAAGGCCAGCTGCCAGCTCGGCCTGCTCCGGTAGAACGGGCTCAACCGTGTCCTGATGATGAAGATGATCAGGGTCTGGGTGACAATCGACTCGATGAACCACGCGGTCTGGAAGAGAGGGGCCGTCGCGTGGAAGACCAGCAGGAGGACACCGAACGTGAGGAAGTCGAAGAGCGAACTGATGGGGCCGAAGACGAGAATGAAGTCCCTGATGAAATGGATGTCCCAGCGCCTGGGCCGGGATATGTACTCGTCGTCGACCCGGTCGGTCGGGATCGTCGACTCGGAGAGGTCGTAGAGGAGGTTGTTGAGGAGGATCTGGATCGGGAGCATCGGCAGGAAAGGCAGGAACAGCGACGCTCCTGCGACGCTGAACATATTCCCGAAGTTCGAACTCGTCCCCATCATGAGGTACTTCATCGTGTTCCCAAACGTCCTGCGCCCCTCCATGACGCCGTCCCCGAGGACCTGGAGGTCTTTTTTGAGGAGGACGATATCTGCGGACTCTTTTGCGATATCGACCGCCGTGTCGACCGATATACCGACGTCGGCGGTCCGGAGGGCCGGAGCATCGTTGATCCCGTCTCCCAGGAAACCGACGATGTGGTTGTTTCTCATCAGCGCCCGGATGATCTGGTCCTTCTGGATGGGCGTCACCCGGGCAAAGATCGTGGTCTCGTCGGCCACCTGCGCCAGGACCTCGTCGGTCATGTGAGTGATATCGGCGCCGGTCAGGGACCGGCGCACCGGGAAGTCCAGGTCGCGGCAGATCTTCCTCGTAACCTGCTCATTATCCCCGGTGACGATCTTCACGTCAACCCCGTCCGCGATAAGCCGTTGCAGCGACTCCCGCGCCTTCTCTTTCGGAGGGTCGATAAAGGCCACAAAACCGAGCAGGACCAGATCCTTCTCGTCGTCGCGCGTATAGACCGCCCGGGCATCCAGGGCCGGCCGGCAGGCGACCGCAAGGACCCGGAAGCCGTCGGCGCTCAACGCCTCGTAGCGGCGTATCACCTCCTCCCGCACCTCATCGGTGAACGGCCGGACCCCTGTCTCGCCGCTGGCCGAAGAACAGATAGCAAAGACCTGTTCCGGCGCACCCTTTGTGACCAGGAACCGTTCGCCGCCCTTCTCGACGATGACGGAGACCCGCTTCCTGACGAAATCAAAAGGGATCTCGTCGACCTTCCTGTAGTCCTCGTGCGGAATGTCGCGGTATGCAAGGATCGCCTCATCGAGCGGGCTTTTTAATCCTGTCTGGTTGAGGCTGTTGAGGTACGAGAAGAGCAGCACCCTCTCGTCGTCGCGTCCAGCCGGATCGACATGGAGGACGAGGGAGATGGCGTTCTCCGTCAATGTCCCGGTCTTGTCGGTGCAGAGGACGTCCATGCTCCCGAAGTTCTGGATCGCCTCAGGGTGCTTCACGAGGACGCCCTTCTCCGACATGGCAATGGCACCTTTTGCAAGGTTGAGGGAGAGGATCATGGGGAGGAGTTCAGGCGTCAACCCTACGGCGAGGGCCACGGCGAAGAGGAGCGACTCAAGGACGCCGTGTTTGAAGACGGCGTTGACCAGGAATACGACCAGCACCAGGAGGAAGGTGGTGCGCATGATCAGGTAGCCGAAGTGCCGAAGCCCCCTCTCGAACTCGGTCTCAGGAGGGCGTGCGGCAAGCGCCCGGGCAATATGCCCGTATTCGGTATTCTTCCCGGTCATGACGACCACGGCGGTCGCGTGGCCGCTCACCACCGATGTCCCGAGGAAGAGGTAGTTATTCCACGCGGTCCGGTCCGCATCTGCCGCAGGAAGGGGGTCTGCGGTCTTCTCGACCGGGAACGGTTCGCCGGTCAGGGCCGACTGGTTGACGAAGAAGTCGCGGGCGGCAAGGACACGGGCGTCTGCGGGTACGATATCCCCGGCGGCAAGATCGACGACATCGCCGGGGACCAGTTCAGCCATCCGTACCTCCCGGCGTTCTCCGTCCCGAAGGGCTCTCGCTGTCCTGCTGATCTTCCGCTTGAGGAGATCGACCGCCGATTCGGCCCGGTACTCCTGGAAGAAGTCCAGGGTAACACTGAGGACGACGATGACGAGGATGATTATAGCCTGGACGATCTCGCCGACGAAGGCGGATATGATCGCGGCGATGACGAGGATGATCACGAGCGGATTCTTCAGGTGGCCGAGGAAAGCGATCAGGCCGCGATACCGTCGCGCCTCTGCGATCTCGTTCATCCCGTACCGTTTCTGCCTCAGGGCCGCCTCGGCGGTCGAGAGGCCGGAGGGAGACGACCCGAGGTGAGCGAGGCAGTCGTTGGCGGTCATCGTGAGCAGGTCCTCGGCCCTCATGTACCCCTGCAACAGACGGCGGCCATGTGATAATAGTTTCGAAAGCCTGTCTCTGCACGCTTTGAACTCATATCCGGGTGGACGACGAGACCGGAGCCCATACGCCGCCTCACCCGGGGATCTGACCCTCGCGGAGCCGGGCTGGTCCGCCCCGGCAACCCTTATCACCTCCCGTACCAGAACGCTGCAGAAGAGAGCCCCTGCCGGTCCCCCCACCCGGGCGGCGCCGGGGAACGCGGAAGAGGTCCTGGAGATGAAGATCCTGGTCGTCATGGGAAGCCCCCGGAAGGGCAACACCTTTCGGGCGGCGCAGAGGATCGAAGAGGTCATGCGGTCCCTCGGGGACGTCGAGTTCGAGTACCTCATGCTCAGGGACGTCGGCCTCGAACCCTGCCGGGGGTGCCTGACCTGTTTCACGTGGGGCGAGGAGCGCTGCCCCGTCCGGGACGACGCCCCCGCCGTCGGGCAGAAGCTGCACGATGCCGACGGGGTGATCTTCCCCCGGTCTACGGTCTCGCCGTCACCGGCCTCATGAAGACCTTCATCGACCGGTTCTCTTACGTATTCCACCGGCCCCGGTTCTTCGGGAAGCCCTCCTCCTCACCACCGCCGGAGTGGTCGGCACAAAAGACGTCCTCGACTACCTCGACTCCGTCGCGGACCTATGGGGCTACGACGTCGTCTCCCGCGTCGGTATCATCACGCCTCCCCTCTCCGGGAAGAAGGCGCAGGAGAACGACAAAAAGGTAGACCGGGCCGCCCGGGCATTCTTCCGGGCCCTGGCGGAAGGAAGAGAGCGGCGGCCGGCGCTTGGAAGCGTCATCGTCTTCCACGCCCAGCGGGCATCGTTGAACTCGCGGACTTTGCCCCGACGGACCACGCCTACTGGAAGGAGCGGGGCTGGCTCGACCCGTCCGCCCGCTACTACACGAGCGCCCGGGTGAACCCGCTCTACGACGCCGTGGGGAGGATCGTCGAGTGGGTCCTCCGGTGGAACCTCCGTCGAGACCTTGCCGGGACACGGTGAACGGCAGTTGTGCTGCGGTTTCGATAGAAAAGCGACAGCCATATTGGTCCCAGGGCTGAGAGCAGCAACCACCGGTTTTCCCGCTCCCCGGCAGGCGTCGAGCAATAGAGAGCCTCCCACGATCCCCTGCAGCCTGATGGGGATATCTGTCCTTCCTGTTTTTATTATAAAACTTTGAGAATAAAATCCCGAAAAGGATATATATCTATATCACTATTCACGCATTCACCGGCTACCCCATGACCGGGCCTTAAATCGAATTCGCTCCCGCTTGCCGGAGAATCAGGCGAGCCCCTGCTTTAGCTAGCTCGTTTGTGCCTACCGTGAGGTATGTACAGCGATCCCGCGGCCGGGGAGCGATCAACAAGGGGGAAAAAATGAGAAAACATACACATCTGGCATTATTGTGCATAGTCATCGTCATCGTGGGGCTGCTGATATCGCCGGCTATGGCGGCAATAGCGGCCCCGGGGGAGGCGATCTATCGTCCCTTCAACGGAGCGCAGGAACGTCCTGATATCGACGGCAACACGATCGTCTGGGAAGACGACCGA
>Ga0208041_1001474_pt1 | contig 15114 bp, 9 predicted proteins | sample AD_SCU002_MetaG_FD_184453 | JGI IMG/M metagenome (GOLD analysis project Ga0208041, IMG submission 184453) | Active sludge microbial communities of municipal wastewater-treating anaerobic digesters from China - AD_SCU002_MetaG (SPAdes) (version 2) | ecosystem: Engineered > Bioreactor > Anaerobic >...
TCCTCTCCAGCAGCTTTGCAGCATAATCGATGGAGCTTCCTTTTACCCAGGCCCAGAGGTATAGCGTCGCCCTGGGCTTCTCCAGTACTAGATCGATATCCTTGAGGGCCTTGTACAGGATCTCTATCCGCTGCTGGTAGACCTTGCGGATCTCATCCACCACTTCTTTTGGGCTGCTCAAGGCCACGATTCCTGCATCCTGCACTGCGCCAAAGGTTCCCGAATCGATGTTGCTCTTGACCTTGCCTATCCCGGCCAGGACATCGGCATTGCCCACGACCGATCCTATCCTCCAGCCGGTCATGTTGTAGGTCTTGGAGAGGGAATGAAACTCCACGGCAACCTCCTTTGCCCCATCTATCTCCAGAATGCTCAGGGATCTATTGCCATCGTAGTAGATCTCGGAGTAGGGATTGTCGTGCATTATTATGATATTATGATCCCGAGCGTAGTCGACCAATTCTCCGAAGAACTTCTCGCTAGCCGTAGCACCGATGGGGTTGTTTGGATAGTTGAGAAACATGATCTTCGCCCGTCGGGCGACATCTGCCGGGATGGCATCGAGGTCCGGCAAAAAGCCGTTCTCCCTCAAAAGCGGCATTATGGCGGGCTCTCCGCCGGCGAAGGCCGTGGCCGTTGCATAAACCGGGTAAGCAGGATCAGGGACAAGCGCCACGTCTCCCGGATTGATGAAGGCCAGCGGTGCATGAGCGATACCCTCCTTGGAGCCGATCAGAGTGAGCACCTCGTTCTTTGGATCCAGATCAATATCAAAGGTCTTTTTATACCAGTCTGCCACTGCATTCCGGAAGGCGAGTTTTCCCTCATAAGATGGGTACTGATGGTTCGATGAGTCATTCGCCGCCTGCTTTAAGGCCTGAACAATGTGATCGGGCGTCGGAAGATCCGGATCGCCAACGCTCAGATCGATTACGTCCACGCCTTTTGCCCTTGCCTCCTGTTTCGCCTTATCGATGCCGGCAAAAAGGTACGGCGGGAGATTCTTTATCCGATCGGCATACATTAGGTTCTCTCCATGGAAGATGCATTTATATGATGACGGTAATTCTTTTTTCGTTCCTGTCCAGGTTATTATCCCGCAGGTACTACTTTCACGTAGTATTTAAGATTAGAGGAGCCCGGGCAGATCCTTGAAGGTCATATAGAAGATCGGTCGAGATAGGACGTCTTGAAGTTATCGAGCCGAAAGGGAGATTGATGCTGGAGATTAGGGATTTGAGCCGCTGGCTGCCCCAGGAGGCCATCGAGCTTTACGAAGGGCAGGGGTATAACGAGCTTTATCCGCCACAGGCACAAGCCGTGGAACGAGGCCTTCTGGAAGGCAAAAACATGCTTCTTGCCCTGGCTACCGCTTCGGGCAAGACCTTCCTGGCGGAGCTGGCCATGCTCAAAGCCGCTTTGCAGTCGAAGCGATCCCTTTACATCGTCCCTCTGCGCGCCCTGGCAGCAGAGAAGTTCGATTCTTTTCAAAGATTCAAAGATCTGGGCGTGAGCGTAGGCATAAGCACAGGCGACTTCGATAAGAAGGACGAACGCCTGGGCAGAAATCAGATCATCATCGCCACCTCAGAGAAGGCGGACTCATTGATGAGAAACGGCGCCTCCTGGATTCGAGACCTGGCCGTTCTGGTGATCGATGAGATCCACCTCTTAAACGACGTTGGCCGGGGTCCTACCCTGGAGATGACCATCACCAAGCTGCGTCGCTCTAACTCTGGATTGCAGATCATCGGCCTTTCGGCGACGGTGGCCAACTCCCGAGAACTGGCAGACTGGCTGGATGCAGAGCTGGTGAGCAGCGATTGGAGGCCCATAGCTCTGAAGGAGGGGGTCATCTGCAAGGGCAGGCTGGTCTTCTCGGACGAAGAGAGGGCTCTTGAGGCGAAGAAGGATGAGAAGAAGGACGAGTCTATCGCCCTGGTCAGAGACACCCTCTCTCAGGACGCCCAGATTCTGATATTCGAGAACTCCCGCAAGAATGCCGAGGCTGCAGCCATCAAGCTCAGCAACCTGATTCCTCCAGATCCAAAGGCCGAGACCCTGTCGGAAAGCATCCTGGCCACAGGAGAGAGCGAGACCTGCCATCGCCTGGCCTCATGTGTCTCCAGAGGCATTGCATTTCATCATGCAGGCCTCCTGCCCGATCAGCGCAGGCTGGTTGAGCAGGGTTTCCGGGAGAACAGGATCAAGGTCATCGCCAGCACTCCGACCCTGGCTGCCGGCCTGAACCTGCCCGCGCGCAGGGTGCTGATCAAGAGCTACCGGAGGTATGAGTACGGCTCGGGAATGGTCCCCATACCGGTGATCGAGTACCGCCAGATGGCGGGCAGGGCGGGAAGGCCGGGGCTGGATCCTTATGGCGAATCCTTCCTCATGGCCAAGGACGACTCGGAGATGCGTAATCTGAAGGAGCACTATATCGACGGCTCGCCTGAGGAGATCTGGTCGAAACTGGCCAGCGAGAGCGCTCTGCGCACTCATATCCTCTCCACCATCACCGCCGGTTTTGCCCGGACGGAGGGCGAGCTGAAGGAGTTCATTGCCACCACATTTTATGCTTATCAGCAGGATCCCTGGCACCTGGATGCTGCTTTGGAGAAGGTTCTCGCCTTCCTCTCAGATAACGGAATGATCGTGGACAGTCCGGAGGGCGACCTTACGCCAACAAAGCTGGGCTCTCTGGTCTCCAAGCTGTATATCGACCCCTTGAGCGCGGTCATCATGTTGGAGAACCTGGCAGAGAAGGGGGGGCGGGAGGAGAAAAACGGCAAAGAAGCTACAGTGAGAAAGCCCACCGACCTCTCCCTCATCCATCTCATAACCATGACTCCGGATATGGCATTGCTTTACATCCAGTCGGCAGACGGCTGGGTGGAGGAGTTCATCGATCTCAATCAGAGCGAGCTGTTCAATGAGGAGAATTATGATTATCTCCTCCGCGAGGCCAAGACCTCCTCTATGCTGTTCGACTGGATCGGTGAGGTTAAAGAGGAGCTTATAAGCGACCGGTATCGCATCGGACCAGGTGACATCCGCCGGTCTGCGGAGACCGCAGAGTGGCTGATGCACTCTTTAGCAGAGCTGTCCAAGCACCTTGATCTGGGAATCACCTACAGGGCGGAGCAGCTATCGGTTCGCCTCCATTATGGCGCCGGCCAGGATCTCTTATCCTTGCTGGATCTGAAGGGAGTGGGACGGGTGAGGGCAAGAAAGCTCCATCAGTCCGGCATAACCAACCGGGAGAAGCTTAAGAGCACAGATCCGGTGGAGATCGCCAGGCTTCTTGGACCGAAGATCGCAGAGAAGGTCCTCCTTCAGCTGGCTCGTGAGGAGAGGATGGACGGGATGAGATCAGATGAAGCCATTGAAGGATATGGAAAAGACGGAGAGGAAGAGGTGAACGGGATTACGAAAAATCAAGCAGCAAGCGAAGCGCAGCCTCCAGGAGAACGGCCGCCTGCAAACAAGACAAAAGCAAGAAGGTCAAAGCAGGGGAGACTGCCTTGAATTGGCTGAGGAAGATCTTCTCGGGATCGGGATCGGAGGCGGGGGAGAGCCTGAGGCTGGAGGATGTAATCTCCTGGCTGGAGGATAAGGAGACCTCCGCTGGATGGGAGAAGAGCCTCTCCGAGATATATCGCCATCTTGAGGATCAAGCAAAAGAGCTTTCTCAAGACGTCTCCAGACTGGCCTCGGCCGAGCCGGACCCTTCCACTCCTCCAAAGCTCCTCAGGGCAGGGCTCGCCGCCCGGGGTGAGGTGGTCAAGCAGATGGAATCGCTGGAAGAGAAGATAGATCCTCCCAGGAAAATGGATCTTCAGTCCGCCAGCGAGCACCACTGGGCTTTGGTCAAGGGCCTGGAGAGAACGGTGACCACCTTTGGAAGGGCGCAGCGCTATGTAGCTGCCATCTTTCCCAAGAGCCTGGAGAGCATAAACTCCGATCTGGGCCAGATCAGCCGCACTTTGGTCGAGCTGGAAGAGATGATCGACAAGAGAAGGAAGCTGTCTGAGGAGATCTGGTACTCAAAGGAGCTGGCAGAAGAGCTTGGAAAGGGCCTCGTGGCCATAGACTCCTTGAAGAAGAAGGTGGCCGGAGAGGAGGCGCTCATTGGCAGCACTGCTGCTCGGCTGAGGGATCATGAGGAGAGAATAAGGAATCTGGCGGCAAGCGAGCTGGGCAGAAGGACCGAAGAGCTGAAAAAGAGCCTGGAGGAGAAAAAAAGGGAGAAGATCCAGACAGAAGAGGAGCTGAGATCCCTTATCTCTCCCCTGACCAAGGCCCTGGGCAGGATCACCAAGCAAAGCTCGAGCGACAGGATCAGCCTCGAGCATGGCGAGGTTTTCCTGCAGCTGATGAACAATCCCGCCCATGTCTCGGATAATGAAATTGCTGGATCCCTGGAGGAGTTGCGCGCTCACCTGGCCACCCTGGGATTGAAGGATCGAAAGAAGGAGAAGGTCTTGGATCATATCGACCAGCTGATCGGGAAGAGGTCGCTGGAATTGGCCCGGTCCCGCCATTTCAGCCTGGCAGAGGAGATCAAATCCCTGGAGGTTCAGTTGAAGGAGAGCAGCAAAGAGGCGCTTCAATTGAAAGACGCCATCTCTCAGGATAAGAAAGCCCTGATAAAGCTCGATGCTGCGCTGGAGCAGAGCCGCAAGGACCTTTTGATGCTGGAGGAGAGGATGGGGTCAAAGCAGTCAGAGCTTGTGGAGAGGCTGACCAGGATCGCCGGCAAAGAGATGAGTCTTATTCTGCCAGAAAAAAGCGGGTGATGAGCTGTTGGTCAACTTTGGGGGCATAGTCCCTCTATCCACGGTGGACTGGCTGGGAAAGGCGGCATTGGTCGTATTCCTGCGCGGCTGTCCCCTCCGCTGCCCCCACTGCCACAATCATGCCCTTCAGACCGGCGAGAGCGAAATCGAATTTCATGCTCTGGCATCCCGGATAGTCTGCCGGACCAAAGGCCTGCATACTCCGGCTATAAAATTGAGAGCCAATCTCCGCCAGATCAGCCTGGAAGACGCATCCATTAGGGCAGCGTCCCGGCCATTTGTCGAAGCCTTCGTCCTCTCGGGAGGCGAGCCCCTGCAGCAGCTAAAGGCCTGTCATAGGCTGTTTGGCCTGGCTCGAAGCCTTGAGCTGGCCTGTGGGCTTGAGACCTCGGGATTCTACCCCGACAGGCTGAGGAGGCTGCTGGAGGCGGATGTGGTGGACAAAGTCTTCTTGGACCTGAAAACTGAGCTTGATGAGCCCGCCTATCAGATGGCCACGGGCATAAGGGGTGTAGCCGCCCGGGTCCGGGAGAGCCTGGAGATCTGCTATGAATTTGGCGTAGTATTCGACGCCAGGTGCACGATCTTTCCTGAACTGCCCTCCACAGGCCAGATAAAGGAGATCGCCAGGATTCTGGAAAAGCTTGGTGGAGAGTACCCTGATAGCCATCTGGAGCACTTTGTCCTCCAGCAGGGTCATCCCAGGGAGGGCGAGCCCTGGTTTGAGCCGGTATCACTGGAGGCGATGCAGGAGATGGTCCGGGTCGCGGGTGGGGGAATTCCGGTTCAGGTGCGAGCGCCGCCTGCGATCAAATGGGCGGGCGAGATTGCCAAGAGCACATGAATGGTGAAGAGATGAAGAGAGAATGAAGATCATCGGTTTTGTGGGCCTGCCGGGGTCAGGCAAGGGCGAGGCCTCGAAGATCGCTCGAGAGCTGGGTTTGAGCGTGGTGGTAATGGGGGATGTCATCCGCCAGGAGGCGGCCCGGCAGGGTTTGGAGCCGACCGACCAGAACCTGGGCCGGATAGGCAATGCCCTGCGGGAGAAAGAAGGGGCGGAGGCCATAGCCAGAAAGACTCTAAAGATGGCTCGAAAGACGGGAAGAGACCTGGTTGTGGTAGACGGTCTGCGCTCCGGAGCGGAGGCGGAGTTCTTTCGATCCCAGGCAGATGAGTTCTACTTAATTGAGGTCTGGGCAGCAGCAGAGGCCCGGCTGGGGCGGCTGGAGAAGAGGGGGCGGCCGGACGATCCGAAGGCATGCGGAGAGGTGGGGGGCAATGCTTCTGCTGAAGGCCAGGCAAAAAGCAATTCTGCCACCGCTCTAGAGGAGAGGGAGTGCCGGGAGAAGGGCTGGGGATTAGCCCGGGCCATGGAGAGGGCGGATTACCGGATAGACAACTCGGGAAGCCTGGAGGATCTGCGCCGGAAGGTGGTGAAGCTCGTGGGGGAGATTGAGAGGGGCTCTGGGGAAAGATAGAAGAAAATTTATGGATGCTATCCTTTTATGCAGAGGATCTGCTGCTAAAAAATGGCGAAGAGGTTAGCTGAGCACGCAATACAAGGACAGCCTCTTCGATTGCTGCCGGATTATCTGCCTCTACTTCTGGCTAAATATCCGCTTGAGGTCATACGCTTTCTTCTCGGTTGTGCCTGCGGGAGATCGTCGCCCCGGTGATTGAAAATTAAAGATTTCCGGACATTTGCCGTCACAAACAGCTTCGTAGATGATACTGGCATCATACATTGCCTTCGGCATCGGTCTTTATCAGCCACAGATCCCCACCACCTGCCCCGAAGGAATTTGTAGAGCCAGCAATGATATACCCGCCATCGGGGGTCTGCTGGACTGAACCGCCCCAATCAAATTCTGATCCGCCAAACGTCCTATCCCATAGCTTGTTTCCCTGTTCATCGGTCTTGATCAGCCACAGATCATCATTGCCTGCCCCGAAGGAGGATGTACTGCCAGTAATGATATACCCGCCATCGAGGGTCTGCTGGACTTCACTGCCGCCATCACCTTTTGCTCCGCCAAACGTCCTCTCCCATAGCTTGCTGCCCTTGTCATCGGTCTTTATCAGCCACAGATCTCTAATGCCTGCCCCGAAGGACTCTGTCCTGCCCATAATGATATACCCGCCATCGGGGGTCTGCTGGACTGAACGGCCCTTATCAGATTCTGCTCCGCCAAACGTCCTCTCCCATAGCCTGTTTCCCTGGTCATCGGTCTTGATCAGCCATAGATCGCTATCACCTGCCCCGAAAGACCCTGTATAGCCAGTAATTATATACCCGCCATCGGGGGTCTGCTGGACTGACATGCCCCAATCATATGCTGCTCCGCCAAACGTCTTATCCCATAGCCTGTTGCCCAGGTCATCGGTCTTTATCAGCCATAGATCGATATTACCTGCCCCGAAAGATACTGTATAGCCAGTAATTATATACCCGCCATCGAGAGTCTGCTGGACTGAATAGCCCTCATCCAAATCTGCACCGCCAAACGTCCTATCCCATAGCCTGTTTCCCTGGTCATCGGTCTTTATCAGCCACAGATCGTGATCGCCTGCCCCGAAAGACCCTGTACAGCCAGTAATTATATACCCGCCATCGAGGGTCTGCTGGACTGACTCGCCCCAATCATATTCTGTACCGCCAAATGTCCTCTCCCATAGCCTGTTGCCCTCATCATCGGTCTTTATCAGCCATAAATCCTGATTGCCGGCCCCGAAGGAGAATGTATAGCCAGCAATAATATACCCACCATCGAGGGTCTGCTGGACTGACGCGCTCTCATCATTTTCTGCACCGCCAAATGTCTTGGACCAGGTTTCTACTTCAGATACGATGCGATCATCCACATCCGCAGTCACATCCACCGCTACTGAACTCTCTTCAGGTACGGCTCTGTTATCCTCGATCCTATCTGGCTTCACAGGCTGCGTCTGCTCGGCCTCAGCTATCTTGAAGCTGGCGACCTTTCTGCTGTCGAATCCTTCTGCCCCTGCGTGCTTTCCATCTCTTACTCGAACCTCGATCTGGTTCTCGCCAGCATCATAATCCTCTGCCGTCCAGGTCCACATATCTTCGTTGATCCATTTGGTTGCAGGCTCATCGTTCAGGTAAAACCGGTACAGCATTTGGTCTTCTTCTGGATCCCTGGCCTCTGCAGTCCAGGTGATGGCAGCACCCGCCTCCTGAGGGCTGAGCTTGTCTGCAGTCAGGCTGATCAGCTTTGGTGGTTTATTGGATTTCTCAGGCATCCGTAGAGGAGTCTTCAACACTTTGTCCCTGACACAGAGCACTATGTGCTTGTCTCCCTGGTAGAACGGCCCTCCGGGGTGAGCGGACCCCTTCTCGTCCGGCCCCCAATCCAGGTTCAGCCATACGTCTTTTGTGTCAGTATCGATATGGGTATAGATCTTATCCGCATCAAGCTTCTCTTTCAGCCAACCGATGATTGCCTCCACCTGGTCGCCGCTATCACTATTATTGATCCTCCCCAGATAGACCTCGGTATAGGCATGCCCCCCGGTGCTGTTGTTTCGTGCGAGTATGATCCTTGTCGTTCCGCCTATGGACTCCACCAGTGCGGACATGAGTATGGCAAAGTCATCGCAATCGCCACCGCCCACACAGTTCGCTCTCTCGCCATTCCTGAGAGTCTGGTTGGCGAACATGAAATCGTCTATGCCCCTAGGATCGGATACGTATCCCCACCCTTTTTTAGATTCATCGCCATTCTTCAGGTAGTCATATATGGAGACTATCTGATCGATGGTCTTCTCGCCGGGATACTTGAGCGCCAGGACCACCGCCTCATCTCGTACCCGTGGGTTATCAGGCTCTACCCTGGCATCCAGGGTCCTCTTGAGCTCTCCGATGTTCTTCTCCTGTGTCCCTGAACCACTGCCTCCGCCTGTAATTGGGATCTCCAGGGACTCGTTATCAGACGGTGAAGAGACGATTGGCACTCCAGCCAGATCGGGAGAGGTGGTATGGTCCTGCTCGATTTGGGCGGAAGTATAGCCAGCAACGCCCGATGTGCTCTGGTCAAAGACGAAGGGCACATCTGCCGCTGACCCTAATCCAACGAGAAGTACCATGCACAGCCAGATTGCCCCGTGAGCCATAGTGATCTGCATTTGCTTATCCGCTATTCATTATCTAATTCACGCTAAATAATGTGGCTTTCTCCTCTTAGCACCGCATAGTCCATTCAGTTTCGCGGATGATACAGGCATCAAACATTGCCCTGGTCGTCTGTCTTAATCAGCCACAGATCAAAACCGCCTGCCCCGAAGGAGGATGTTTTGCCTGTAATGGTATACCCGCCATCGAGGGTCTGCTGGACTGAAAAACCCACATCACCTTCTGCTCCGCCAAATGTCCTATCCCATATCTTGTTTCCCTGGTCATCGGTCTTTATCAGCCATAAATCCTGATTGCCGGCCCCAAAGGAGAATGTTTCGCCTGCAATGATATACCCGCCATCGAGGGTCTGCTGGACTGAATAGCCCGCATCAGGTTCTGCTCGGCCAAATGTCCTATCCCATATCTTGTTTCCCTGTTCATCGGTCTTGATCAGCCATAGATCATGACCGCCTGCCCCGAAGGAGACTGTAGCGCCAGTAATTATATACCCGCCATCGAGGGTCTGCTGGACTGAAATGCCCCAATCATCTTCTGCTCGGCCAAACGTCCTATCCCATAGCTTATTTCCCTGCTCATCGGTCTTTATCAGCCACAGATCCAGATCTCCTGTCCCGAAGGATGCTGTAGAGCCTGTAATGATATACCCGCCATCGAGGGTCTGCTGGACTGACTCGCCATCATCTTCTTCTGCTCCGCCAAATGTCCTATCCCATAGCTTGTTTCCCTGTTCATCGGTCTTTATTAGCCATAGATCCCCACCACCTGCCCCTAAGGACTCTGTATAGCCCGTAATTATATACCCGCCATCGAGGATCTGCTGGACTGACCAGCCCCCATCATTTTCTGCACCGCCAAACGTCCTATCCCATAACTTGTTTCCCTGTTCATCGGTCTTGATCAGCCACAGTTCCCCACCGCCTGCCCCGTAGGAGCCTGCAACGCCCGTAATGATATATCCGCTATCGATGGTCTGCTGGACTGAGCAGCCCGCATCAGGTTCTGCTCGGCCAAATGTCCTATCCCAGAGTTTATTGCCTTGGTCATCGGTCTTTATCAGCCACAGATCCCAATCGCCTTCCCCGAAGGATTTTGTATAGCCCGTAATGATATACCCGCCATCGATGGTCTGCTGGACTGACTCGCCCTTATCATCTTCTGCTCCGCCATATGTCTTGGACCAGGACTGGGCTTCTATGCCTGAGGTGCTGGTTGTCTGTTGCCCTACGCGCGATTGGTCGATACTAACCGTTTCTTGAGGTGATTCAGTGACCGTTTGGCCAATAGTGTTGTTGCCATCCTCTCGCCGCTCAGGCGTGTCTTGTTCAGCTTCATCTTCTGGTGCCTCCGGCAGCCTTAGCGGGGTTCTGCTAAAGGCGTCTCTTATGCACAGCACTATGTGCTTATCTCCCTGATAGAATGGTCCTCCGGGGTGAGCATTACCTTTCCTGTCTGCTCCCCAATCAAGGTTCAGCCAGACATCCTTGCTGTCGGTGTCGATATGAGTGTAGATTTTGTCCGTATCAGAGTTTGATTTCAGCCACTTGATAATATCTTCGACCAGGCTGTTCTGTTCGCCGATTTGACCGAGATAGACTTCCGCATAAGCATGTCCGCCGGTAGTATTATTATGGGCTAGAATAATTCTCGTGGTCCCGCCCACGGATTCCACCAGTGCAGCCATGAGGATGGCAAAATCGTCGCAGTCACCTGCACCTGCGCATCCCACCTCTTTGCCTATCTTTATCGTCTCATTGGCATACATGAAGTAATCTATGCCCCTCGGATCTGGAACATAGCTCCATCCTCTCTTCGAGTCGTCGCCATTCTTGAGATATTCATAAATTGAAGCTATCTGATCAATGGTATGATCTCCTGGGTACTTTGCCCCAAGGACAACCGCTTCATAATGGACGACTGGATTATCCGGCTCCGTCCTGGCGCTCAATGATTTTTTGAGTTCACCCACCTTCTTGCTGTTTTCTCCTTCCGGCATACTGCCGCCGCCAGCAACAGGAAATACCATAACCTCGTCATCAGCCGCAAGTGTCACTGCGGGCACTCCCGCAAGGTCAGCAGATGAGAGATGCGCTTGTTCAAGTTGAGACGGACTGAAGCCAGCTATGCCCGAAGTGCTCTGGTCAAAGACGAAGGGCACATCTGCCGCTGACCCTGATCCAACGAGAAGTACCATGCACAGCCAGATTGCCCCGTGAGCCATAATGATCTGTATTGCTTATCTGCTATCAATTATCTAATTCATACGTGTGACGCTTCTCTGCTCCACTTGGCGCTGCATAGTCCTATCACAAGCAGCCTCGCAGATGATACCGGCATCATACATTGCCTTCGGCATCGGTCTTGATCAGCCACAGATCATAAGAGCCTGCCCCGAAGGACACTGTATAACCCGTAATGATATATGATATACCCGCCATCGAGGGTCTGCTGGACTGAACTGCTCAAATCATGTGCTGCTCTGCCAAAGGTTTTTTCCCACGATTTTACTTCAGATATGATGCGACCATTAATAGTCACATTCATCGCCACGGGATATTCTTCAGGAATGACTCTATCATCTCCGCACCAATCTCCTTCACTCGACTGATCTGCATTATCGAATAGGTTTCATCCCTATGTTCCTTTTCAAGAGGCTATGTTCTATATCCTCTATTGATGTGAGACCAGCACCTTCTAGCAGCGATGATGAGATACCAGGAAGCTCTGGTGATGATGAGCTACTAGCATCCTCCGGCCCATTTATCATCGCAACTTGATTCGTTTGCTCTGCCTCAGCTATCTCGAAGCTGGCGACCTTTCTGCTATCGAAACCTTCTGCTCCTGCGTGCTTTCCATCTCTTATTCGAACCTCGATCTGGTTCTCGCCAGAATCATAATCCTCTGCAGTCCAAGTCCACATATCTTCGCTGATCCATTTGGTTGCCGGCTCATTATTCAGGTAAAACCGGTATAGCATTTGATCTTCTTCTGGATCCCTGGCCTCTGCAGTCCAGGTGATGGCAGCACCAGCCTCCTGAGGGCTGAGCTTGTCTGCCGTCAGGCTGATCATCTTTGGTGGTTTATTGGATATCTCAGGCGTGCCTTGTTCAGCTTCATCTTCTGGTGCCTCCGGCAGCCTTAGCGGGGTCCTGCTAAAGGCATCTCTTATGCACAGCACTATGTGCTTATCTCCCTGGTAGAACGGCCCACCCGGGTGAGCGGATCCCTTCTCGTCCGGCCCCCAGTCTAGGTTCAGCCATACGTCTTTAGTGTCAGTATCGATATGGGTATAGATCTTATCCGCATCAAGCTTCTCTTTCAGCCAATCGATGATTGCCTCCACCTGGTCGCCGCTATCACTATTATTGATCCTCCCCAGATAGACCTCGGTATAAGCATGCCCCCCGGTGCTGTTGTTTCGTGCGAGTATGATCCTTGTCGTCCCGCCGATTGACTCCACAAGTGCAGACATGAGTATGGCAAAGTCATCGCAATCGCCACCGCCCACACAGTTCGCTCTCTCGCCATTCTTGAGAGTCTGGTTGGCGAACATGAAATCGTCTATGCCTCTCGGATCGGATACGTATCCCCACCCTTTCTTAGATTCATCACCATTCTTCAGGTAGTCATAGATGGAGACTATCTGATCGATGGTCTTCTCGCCGGGATACTTGAGCGCCAGGACCACCGCCTCATCTCGCACCCGCGGGTTATCAGGCTCTACCCTGGCATCCAGAGTCCTCTTGAGCTCTCCGATGTTCTTCTCCTGTGTCCCTGAACCACTGCCTCCGCCTGTAATTGGGATCTCCAGGAACTCGTTATCAAACGGTGAAGAGACGATTGGCACTCCGGCCAGATCGGGAGAGGTGGTATGGTCCTGCTCGATTTGGGCGGAAGTATAGCCAGCTACGCCCGATGTGCTCTGGTCAAAGACGAAGGGCACATCTGCCGCTGACCCTGATCCAACGAGAAGTACCATGCACAGCCAGATTGCCCCGTGAGCCATAATGATCTGCATTTGCGTGTATGCTATTAATTAACTAATTCATACGTCATCCCACGAGCTTATGGCAGCCATGAACATGTATCTGCTTCTCTGCGCATCCTCAGGCTCTGGCGCCGCCAACCACAATTCTCGGTGAGACATAGCTACCAATGCTCATTTTTTAATAATGAATGTTATTTCTATCATGCTATTGTTGCAGATTTTTTGCTATAATCTACCTATTGCCCAGCCAAACCTCCAAAAATTAACCAAAAAAGGGGATAGAGTAATGAGCATAATCCCAGAACTCTATACCACATCGATGGTTATGTAGTTGCTTGGCTTATCGAATATGGTGAACAGCGATACATGCCTTCCTGGCGTATCTGCATAGAACCAGATGTACTTGTAGCCCGGATTGTTGAATCCATAGCTGTAGAGCTTGACAGTCCCGTCAGGATAGAACTCATACATCTTCATGGTTCCGGTGTAGGGCACATACATTAGATTCTGGATCCAGCCGCCAACAGGACAAGTCGCTTGCCAGGACCAGCCGGCAGACGATGCCACCCACAGCAAGGGCGAATTCGCCTGGAATGTTTGCGAGAACGATGCCCAGGGCATGAAAGTGCCGCTGTAATACACCGCCGTTGGTGGGGCAGTCTGGACATTGTAGTTCAGCAGAACCTTCTGCTCAGTGACCGGCGGGGCCTGGGTGGTATAGGTCGCGGTTATTTTGCTATTGGTCGTAACGCTCTCCGCTCTGCCCACTGAGCCAATCTGAATCAACGGCTTTCCCGTCTTTACCATGGATGTAACTGATTCCTGAACCACGGTGGTGGCTGTCTGGCCAGGCGTAGTGGTGCTGACTATGGTTGCCTGCGCCTGCTGCCCGGAGACGGGCTGTGGTCCCCCAGGATATGCGTCATATGTCCCATCACCCTGATTGTCTGCGGCCGAAGCAAATCCGACTAAAACGATCCCGGCCAATGCAATGCCCAGGCAAAGAAAGCTCAGCAGCGACCTTTTAGCTAAGTTGAGTATCATATCATCATCCTTTCTTGATCATTCAATTTTCCACAGCTTGAAATGAGATCGGTTGAGCTATGCCGCGTCGACTATGATGTAGTTGCTCGGAATATCGGCTATAGTAACCATGGTCATGTACCTGCCGGGCGTATCAGCGCGGAACCACCTGAGCTTATAGCCCGGAGTGGCAAATCCGTAGTTGACGTATCTTGTGGTGCCGTCGGGGTACAGGTCATACACCTTCATGGCTCCCGTGACTGGGACATACATCAGCTCCTGCACCCAGCTCCCCGCAGGACTGGTGGCATACCAGGCCCATCCCAGGGATGATGAGATCCAGAGTGCTGGGGCGTTTGCTGAGAATACCTGATAGAAAGATGTCCAGGGCAAATATGATCCGCTGTAGTATACCGCTGAGGGAGGAGCGGTCTGAACATCATATGCCAGCAGTACATTCTGCTGTGTTGCAGGAGGTGCCTGAGCAGAGTAAACAGCAGTGGCGGTGGCTGAGCTAGATGATACAACCGGTGTGGTCATGACTGCCGTTTGCTGCTGTTGCGCTGCCGATGGTGCCACAATGGAAGTGGGTTGCATCTGATTCGAGGCAGGCACTGTCGTCTGTACCTGTGAAGGGATAGTCGTTTGGGTCTCGGCCGTTGGTGCCGGTGTGGGGATCTGAGTGGTCACTGGTGTGGGCGCTCCAGGGTATGCATCGTATGTATTCTGCCCTATGGCTAATCCAAAGAGCGATATCCCTATGCATAAGGCCCATAGGGCCAGCAATGCTTTTCGCTGTCTGTATATCAATGTACTACCTCCTACATCCTACATCTATTTTTTATACATATTCCACGCCTTTATTTATAGGTTATGTGATGGCGTATGTTTAGGCGCTCCCCAGAAGGTCGAAAAGTGCCCGTTTTCAGTTCACTGATTATTTTATATTTATATATATATTGAACGTGATTGATCTTAATTTACTTTGCCTGAAAAATGAAAAAAAGGGCTATTCGCTGTTTCCGGTCGTGAGTCAATAATAGGTTTGAATTTTATGATATGGATATACCAATAGCTCATGCAAACACCAGACATGGTCGATCAAACCTGCATGTTTCGCGGGGCAATTTAGTCTCGTAATTCCCGTCTCA
>Ga0208041_1001498_pt1 | contig 14920 bp, 10 predicted proteins | sample AD_SCU002_MetaG_FD_184453 | JGI IMG/M metagenome (GOLD analysis project Ga0208041, IMG submission 184453) | Active sludge microbial communities of municipal wastewater-treating anaerobic digesters from China - AD_SCU002_MetaG (SPAdes) (version 2) | ecosystem: Engineered > Bioreactor > Anaerobic...
GCCATTGCATCTGAGATCGGAGGCCCTGACCAGTTTGTTGCCAAGATATTGCAGGCCATGGTGCACCGCGGTATACTGCAGGCTGGCAGGGGTAGGGGAGGTGGTTTCAGCTTCCTTCCGGAAGCCCGTGAAATCACGCTTCATGACCTCATTATGATGCTGGATGGGGAGAAGAAGTGGTATGGATGTGGTATCGGACTGGAGCGCTGCAGCGCTGAAAACCCCTGTCCCTTCCATCAAAACTATGCGCCTGTACGTGAGCAAATTCTGGACATGCTCAGGAGTACCAGTATTCTCGGACTTTCTGAAAGTGTGATGGAGGGTCGTACCAAGCTGTCTTCGGTCCTACCCATGTTGTCTGTCCAGGAATAAGAACAGGCTGAGGATAAAGAGCGCATCGTGGCCTGATGGTTAGCCTCTTCATAATCCACACTTAAGACGTAATTTCCTTTGGAGCCACTTGCATCCCAGCAGTAGTACGACCGATTATTTCGATATTTTTGTTGAAAAGGATCAGCCCTGTATAAGGGTGATGTTTTATATAAAAAGTTACTTCTGAGGCTATATGAGTAAATGGATGATCAGGTTGGGTGTTCCCTTGTTGGTGGGCTTGTTGGGAGCAGCCTGGATCGCGTGGCGAATGTATGTGAAAGTGTTCAGTCCCGCAGTCCACGTGCCCACTGGACAAACCTGGCTCTACATCCCTACCGGTGCTGGCCTGACGCAGGTTTGTGACAGCCTGATGTACAACGGGTGGCTCGCCGACACCTCGCAATTTGCCTGGGTAGCCCGCCGGATGGATTATGCCGGACGCGTTAAGCCAGGGCGTTACCAGATCAGTGATGGCATGAGTCTTCGGGAGCTAACCGGCCTGTTACGGTCCGGTGCCCAGGATCCTGTACGCCTGGTCGTCAAACCCTTCCGCACCATGCCTGAATTAATTGCCTTTCTAGACCAGCAGCTCGAACCTGATGCCAACTCGCTGACGCAGGCGCTCAGGGATCCTGAAGTGCTCAAAAAAGCTGGTCTGACGGAAGAGCAGTCGCTCCTGCTGGTCATTCCCAATACCTACGAGGTATGGTGGAACACTTCTGCTTCCGGTTTTGCCGAGAGGATGGTTGTGGAATACGAGCGCTTCTGGACCGAAGAAAAAAGGCTGAAGGCTGCAGATCTGGGTCTTACCCCCATGCAGGTAGGTATCCTGGCCAGTATTGTTCAGGAAGAGACAAATAAAAGAGATGAGATGTCCCGCATCGCCGGTGTATACCTCAACAGATTAAAAATCGGGATGTTCCTTCAGGCTGATCCCACTGTGAAGTACGCTCTGGGAAATCCCGCAATCCGCAGAATCCTGTTCAAACACCTTGAAACAGATTCACCATATAACACTTACCGCTACGGAGGTTTACCGCCCGGGCCGATCGCCATGCCTGAGACCTTTGTGCTGAATGCCGTCCTGAATGCAGAAGATCACAATTATCTCTTCTTCTGTGCCCGGGCCGACCTTTCCGGCTACCATGCGTTTTCAAGGACAGGAGCGGAACACGCCCGCTATGCCCGGGCATATCAACAGGCATTGAATCGACAAGGTATAAAATAGCAAACGATGGGAGCATTCAAAGCATACGACATCCGGGGAGTTTATGGAGAAGAGCTGAATGAAGAAATGGCATACCGCATTGGTTTCTTTCTGCCCGATTTGCTCAAAACAAGAGAGATACTGGTGGGGCATGATGCCAGGCTGAGTTCAGGTCCGCTTACGGCTGCCCTGATCCAGGGAATCACCGATAGTGGCAACGATGTGCTGTTTGCCGGCCTTTGTTCCACACCCATGATCTATTACGGCAGTGGGCGTTTTCAAGTCCAGGGTTCTGTACAGGTTACCGCATCCCACAACCCCCCTGAATACAACGGGATGAAGGTCAGCGGCGCCTGGGCCATGCCTGTCGGATATGACAATGGTCTGGGGCAGCTGGAGCAACAAATAAAACATGCACCGGTGCCCGGGCACGTCAGAGGGCAGGTCAGAAGCATTGACCTGAAATCACCCTATCTTGCTTTTTTAAAAGGCTTCGCACCGGCAGAAATGATGGTGGATCTGGTGATCGATGCTTCGCATGGGATGGCTGGGTTGCTCGTCAGGCAGGTTTTTGGAGATCGATGCATCTACCTCAACGAAACCCCTGACGGACGTTTTCCGGCGCATGAACCGAATCCTCTGGACCCTGCCAGCCGCAAACAACTCGAAGCGACGGTAAGAAACAAGAACGCTAAACTTGGGATGATTTTCGATGGGGATGGGGACAGGGTCATGTTTGTGGATGAAAACGGTGCCTTTATCCCACCGGACCTGATGATCGCCGTCCTTGGTCATCATTTCCTGGAAGATCTTTCGCCTCAAACTGTTTTGCAGGATATCCGGACTTCAAGATCGGTGGCGGCCTATCTCAGCCAATGGCACGCAAAAGTGGTGACGTGGAGGGTTGGAAGGGCCTATGCAGCACCCAGGCTACGTGAAATAAAGGGTTTGTATGGAGGTGAGCTGGCCGGACATTACTACTTCAGCGATTTCTATTATTCAGATTCCGGATTGCTTGCAGCGCTGCTGATCTCCCGGGTATTCTCCCGCTTCATGGCAGGCGGAACGCCACCTTCAGTATTGATGGAGCGCATCAGGACCTATCACAGCTCTGGGGAGATGAACTATAAAATACAGGACAAACAATCGGCCATTCAGGCATTTATCGCGGAGCTGCCGGAAAAAGAAGTGCCGGTAAGCATCATGGACTTCGATGGATACAGACTGGATTTCAGGGATTGGTGGTTCAATGTCAGGCCCTCAAACACTGAGCCTTACCTGCGTTTTATTGTTGAGGCGATAAGCACCGACTTACTGGAACAGAAGCGGGGGCTGGCTGACAGGATCGCCGCAAGTTTCATTAATTAAAGAAAAATATTTCAATATGTTGAAAATAAGCAAGTTGAAAATTGGGGTGACCCTGGTTGCCATCATCACGATGGGCTCTTTTCTTCTTTCATGTACCTCCCGCACTGAGAAGGTAAGGAAGAAAATGGATGAAGCCATGTTTATGAATTATGAAGGTGATTACCAGGGAGCTATCGCTGTTCTGAGCGAAGTAATCAGGATACAGCCGGATAATGAACAGGCCTGGTTTATGCGCGGCAATGCCTGGTTCAACCTGCGGGATACAGAAAAGGCGATGCACGATCTGGATAAAGCCATTGAAATCAACCCTGCCTTTGCTGATGCCTGGTTCAATCGAGGTAATATATGGTTTTTCCTGAATGACCAGCAGCGGGCCTGTGATGACTGGAAAGAGGCGGAACGCCTTGGTAAACCCAATGTAGGCGATAAGACCAGGGGTTGTTTCTGATATTTAAATGAGCTTATGCCTACGATTAAAAACAAAGAAGGGCAGTTTTGCTGCCCTTCCATTCGTGCTGAAGATATATAACCTTAGGCTAGTCTAACTTTCACAGCGTTCAAACCCCTTCTTCCTTCCTGTAGTTCGAAAGTTACTTCGTCTCCTTCTTTCACATTGTCAATGAGACCTGTAACGTGCACGAAATGATCCTGTTCGGATCCTTCTTCCTTGATAAAACCAAATCCCTTGGTCGTATCGAAGAATTTTACTGTTCCTTGATGCATAATAGAGTGTTGTTAAAAAATTTTGGCAAAGGTATGATAATATTCTTTCAAACCTAATATTATTTTAAACCGGGCCTTTTTGTATTAAATCATTGTTAACTAGCCAGAACATTGAATATTCGCACTAATTTTCCTGCCTTTAAAGGTGAGCTGAGATGCGAAAATCTGATTCTTCAGTTGTGATCATTGGTGCCGGGTTTGCCGGTTTGTCTGCCGGCATTTACGCCCGCATGAACGGATATAAAACTCATATTCTGGAAGCACACAACCTTCCGGGTGGATTATGCACATCATGGCAGCGGAAGGGTTATACCATCGATGGCTGTATCCATTGGTTGGTTGGCTCCAATCCCCACAGTGGTATGCATCAGCTATGGGAAGAAGTTGGTATTGCCAAAGAAAGGCAATTTATTGATGCAGAGGAGTATATGCGTTTTGAGGGAGTTGATGGCCGAACCCTGATTTTCTACACGGATGTGGACCGGCTGGAGCAGCATATGCTTGAATTATCACCCCAGGACAGGCCATCCATCCTAGAATTTACAGGCGGGATCAGGATGTGCCTGCCGCTCGACCGGCCCTCCCGTCATGACAGTCCGGGCGTACGCTGGCGTAAATCGCTGCAGGCAGCCCGTGCCTTCCTCCTATATGGCCCAAAGATAAAGCGCTGGATGAAGGTAACCGTTGAGGAATTTGCCAGCAGGTTTAAGGACCCCTTGCTGCGCGCCGGATTGAGAGATGCCTGGTTCCCGGAGTTCTCTATGTTTTTTATCCTCTTCACCTTTGCCGTATTACATAAACGCAATGCCGGTTACCCGCTCGGAGGATCTCTTCCCATGTCCAAAACTATGGAAAAAAGATACCTCTCCATGGGCGGTCAGATCTCTTATGAAGCCAAGGTGGAACGTATTCTGCATGAAAATGGAAGTGCCACTGGCGTGGTTTTGCAGGATGGATCCCGGATCATGGCCGACAGGATTATCTCTGCAGCCGATGGCCATAGTACGATATATAAAATGCTGAATGGCAGGTTCCTCGACAGCAAGGTGGAAGAACCCTACCTTAGCTGGCCCACCTTTCCACCTTTGATCTTCGTTGGGTTGGGCGTTGCGAGGACTTTCCCTGAGCTGCCCTTCTCAGTTTCAGGCCTTAGCATCGAGCTGGATAACCCCACCATCATAGGGGAGAAGGAACGCACCAGCTTGTGGGTACATCCCTACCATCAGGACCCTTCTCTGGCTCCCGATGGCAGGACCATGATGGTCATAATGCTGCCAACCGACTACCAGTGGTGGGCAGCATTGGCGCATCAACCACTGCGGTATAAAGAGATGAAGGCGGAGATCCTGCAAACGATTACAGAGATACTGGACAAACGGTTCCCCGGAATCGCAGGGCAGATTGAAATGAGCGATGTTGCCACGCCCCTCACGTTTGAACGGTATACAGGAAACTGGAAAGGCAGCTTCGAAGGCTGGCTGCTTACACCTGCCAATGCGAACGTTTTCATGAAACGCATGCCCCAATCCCTGCCAGGTTTGCAGCGTTTTTATATGTGCGGACAATGGGTTGAACCGGGTGGTGGTCTGCCTACCAGTGTGATGTCAGCTAGAAGGTTGATCAAAAGGATATGCAGGGAAGATGGCAAACGCTTTCACACCCTGCTTACCTGACAGAAGGAAGCCGCAAGATCATATCCTTTCAATGACCATGGCAATGCCCTGCCCAACACCGATACACATGCTGCACAATGCCAGTGATCCATCTGTATGCCCCAGTTGATAAAAAGCTGACGTCAGAATCCTTGCTCCACTCATTCCCAGCGGGTGACCCAATGCGATGGCTCCCCCCAGCGGATTGATCCTTGGATCCTGGTCCTCTAGTCCCAGCAGGCGCGTGCAGCCCAATGCCTGCGCGGCAAAGGCTTCATTTAACTCGATGATGTCCATGTCATCCAGCGACATGCCCAGCCGTTTCAGCAGCATCTGTGTGGCAGGTACTGGACCCAGTCCCATGACCCTCGGAAGCACTCCGGCAGCCTGCATGCCCAGAATGCGGGCACGGGGCTTCAATCCATGGCGCAAGGCAGCTTCCCGGCTGGCAATGACCAGAACGGCAGCCCCATCGTTGATGCCCGATGCGTTCCCTGCCGTAACAGTCCCGTGCTCACTAACAATGGGTCTCAATGTACCCAGCTTTTCCAGTGAGGTGGCCCTGGGATGTTCGTCTTTGTCAACAACGACCGGATCAGCTTTGCGTTGAGGGATGATGACCGGCATGATTTCCTCTGCCAGCCTGCCGTTCGACTGGGCCACCAAAGCTTTCTCCTGACTCCAGAGCGCAAACCTGTCCTGATCCACCCGGCTGATCTGGTAATCCGTGGCGATGTTTTCGGCCGTTTCCATCATGGACTCAGTCCCGTAACGCTTGCTTAGGGCAGGATTGATGAAACGCCAGCCTATCGTAGTGTCATAGATCTTTTGCGTCCTGCTGAACGCCTCCGTCGCCTTGTCCATGACCAGGGGAGATCTGGACATGCTTTCCACACCGCCAGCAAGAATCAGGGATGCCTCTCCTGCAGCAATGGCGCGAGCAGCCGTTCCAACAGCCTCCATACCTGAGCCGCAGAGGCGGTTGACCGTCATGCCTGGAACGGTTTCCGGCAAGCCAGCCAGCAGCGCAGCCATACGGGCGATATTGCGGTTGTCTTCACCGGCCTGATTGGCGCAGCCCAGCATGATATCATCGATCTGGCCGGGATCTATCCCTGGATTGCGCTTGAGTATCTCAGCCAGGGTAATGGCCGCCAGATCGTCGGGCCTGACGGTGGACAAAGAACCGCCATAACGCCCTACAGGCGTGCGGATCGCATCACAAATAAAAACCTCTTGTCTCATGCCGGTACAGGTATTTGGGACAATGCCTCGATCTGGGGCTTTAAATCACGGAAAGCATGCAACAGGCCCTCTGATAAACGGTCCACCTCCTTGGTTGTCAATGCGGTAGAAAACATGCAACTGAAGGTGTTGATCATCAGAATATTTTCTTTGTAATACATATAATCCAGCAGGGTAGTGATCATCTGAGAATACTCCTTTGGCTGGTATGCTTCGCGGTAAGTGCGGGGAGGATGGGCTTTCAGGTGCATCCGGAACATGGATCCTGCTCCCGTGATGGATACCGGGACACCGGCGATGCTGATCGCTTCCTGAATTTGAGCAATCGCACGTGAGGTGGTGTTGTTTAATTGTTCAACAGCTACCCTGTCGAACAGCTTCATCGCGGCATAGCCTGCTGTCATCGTAATAGGGTTGGCAGAGAAGGTGCCTGAATGCGGAAATAAGACCTTGGTTTCCCTGGGATTCAGAACCTGCATGACTTCTGTACGCCCTGCCAGCGCGCCAACCGGAAAACCACCCCCAATGATTTTGCCCAGTGCCGTCAGGTCAGGGCGGTGGGGATATGCGGTTTGCGCACCACCGTAGGCAACACGGAAAGTGACAACCTCGTCGAATACCATCAGGGCGTTGTTTCGGCGGGTCCAGTTGTAGATTGCTTCAATGAATTCGGGTGTAGCGGGAACCAGTCCCACCCGGTGCGGAACAGGGTCAATGATGACACAGGCAATACGATCCGCCTGGCGGTCCAGGATCGCGAGGGTCCTTTCAATGTCATTGAAGGGGAAAATGATAACATCCTCCAGCACCCCTTTGGGCGTACCATGCGCCAGCGCAACGGAATTGGGCTGATCAATATCACCCCAGTTCGAGGGATTGGCAGTTTGACTGACTTCAGCAAAATCATAGGTGCCATGGTAGGCACCTTCAGCTTTGGCAATCTTTGGTTTACCGGTATAGGCCCTGGCAGCTTTGATCATGGCCATCACCGCTTCCGTTCCCGAATTGACGAAACGGATCTTTTCGAAACTGTCAGACCGCTCACATAAAAGTTGGGCATAGGCTACTTCGATTTCAGAAGCCATGGTATAGGCAGAGCCGCGTTTCAACTGTGCCGTGACCGCTTCCACGATGGCCGGATGCGCATGGCCATGGATGAGGGCAGCCATGTTGTTGGCGAAGTCAATCCTGCGGATGCCTTCAATGTCCGTGATATAGCATCCTTCCACAGATTCAACATAATGGGGATATGGTCGCCGGAACACCGTGTTTCTGCTGACCCCTCCGGGTAATACTTCCAGGGCCCGGTTGTAAATCTCTTCGCTCGTCTGCCTGACGGGAGAAGCCTGCATGTCGGCTGAATTCATATAAAAATAAGTTAAATGTCCTAAGAAAGAAGCTTTATACTCGTATCACAGATGCAGCTTAGCACCGGTCTTACCCTGCAGAAAGTCAAAGTCGATACCCGGTGCCATTTCCCTTACCCACAGTTTTTGATCGATGACATCCAAAATCGCGTAGTTCGTATAGATGCGGTTCACGACCTGCTTCCCGGTCAACGGGTAGGAGCACTGCGCTACAATTTTGGGTTCACCCGATTTGGTGCAGTGCTGGGTGATGACAAAAATATGCTTGACCCCGGCCACCAGGTCCATGGCGCCACCCACAGCAGGTATGGCACCTTCTTCTCCGGTTGACCAGTTGGCCAGGTCCCCTTCTTCCGAGACCTGGAAAGCGCCCAGGACACAGTAATCAATGTGCCCGCCGCGTATCATGGCAAAGCTGTCGGCATGATGAAAAAAGCAGGCGCCGGGAATAGCGGTGACACACTTTTTACCGGCATTGATCAACTCCTGATCCTCTTGTCCGGCTTCAGGGGCAGGTCCCATACCCAATAGTCCGTTCTCCGTATGGTATATCAGTTCTCGTCCTGGAGGGACAAAGCCAGCTACCATTTCCGGAATACCGATACCGAGGTTGACATAGGCCCCATCGGGAATATCGCGTGCAACTTTCTGGGCTACCTCATGGATTTCCCATCCCTTTTTCTTCTCCATCATTTCCATAAGTACCTCCTTCCTGCTGCGACCAGTCTGGATTCATCTTCCGGATTGGAAACTTCGACCACTCGCTGTACAAAAATACCAGGTGTGACCACACATTCCGGGTCTAACTCGCCTAATCCAAGAACCTTGCGTACCTGTACGATGGTTGTGGCACCCGCCATGCACATGACAGGTCCAAAATTCCGGGCCGTTTTATTGAAGGTCAGATTGCCGTAACGGTCTGCGTATTGGGCTTTGACGAGTGAAAAATCAGCCTTGATACCGTATTCCAGTACATAGGTCTGACCATTGAAAACCCGTCTTTCCTTGCTTTCTGCCAGACTGGTGTTGACGGAAGCAGGTGTGTAAAACGCCGGAATCCCGGCACCCCCGGCCCGTATCCTTTCAGCCAGCGTCCCCTGGGGAACAAGCTCCAGCTCGATCTCACCCTTCACATATAAGTCAGGAAATACGAAAGAATTTGCAGATTTCGGGAAGGAGCAGATGACTTTTTTTACCTGCCTGTTTTCGATCAGTGCGGCCAGACCAACATAACCGCTGCCGGTGTTGTTGCTGACTACTGTAAGGTCTCTGGCACCCTGGTCAATGAGCGCGTGGATCAGTTCTATCGGACTGCCGGCTTCCCCAAAACCACTGATCATGATGGTGGCACCGTCATGAATGTCTGCAACCGCCCCGGCTGCCGACGGCACAATCTTGTCGATCATAACCGCTTCCTTTCTCGTTGATTACCTGGCCATGACGGCAAGAATCTTCTCCTCAAGCTCGTTTTCAATCCGGACAAGCTCCTCTGCAAAGAAATACTTATCACCCTCAAAGGGTTTAAGCTTTTCTATGGTATTCTCATGAGCATCATACTTGGCAAGGAAAACCTTGTCCATCCATTCCATGTTCCTGGCTTCATTGAATTTCAGGACAAATACCTTCTCCCCATTCACTTCAGCCACGCCCAGCATAGAGGTCTTGCCTGCCGAGGATGTCATGGTGATATAACGTGAAGGACGGTTGATGGAGGCCAGCGTCCGGTAAACTTTACTGAAAACCTCGTTGATTACCGCCAGGGGGGCTGTGAAGTAGTGGTGCTCTCCCGTGGGACGGGCGCAATACATGGAGTGGAAACCTACGCCCAGCATGGCCAGGATATTTCCCAAATCGATCCAGTTCTGGGCTGAACGGTCAATATCTATCTCCCCGTTTTTATCCAGCAACAGACTGATATGCTTCATAATGGGACTTTGGCTCTTGATCATCACACCATGATCCTTGAGCCGGTTGATGGCAGCGATGGTGGCCGGATTCAGCAATTCCCTGGGAGTGGAGAAATGCGCCATCAGGAGCACCTGAACACCATTGCGTTTCAGTTTTCTGAATAATTCCAGGTTCTTCTTGTATTTATCACTGAGGATATGTTCTGGTTTGTAGGTCAGTACGCGCGTGCCCAGACGCAGGGTACGGATATGCATCAGATTTTCATTCTCGATTAACGGAAGGGCATATTGTTCCAGCCGCTCATAAGTGATATAGCCTCCATCTCCGCCTGTGATAAGCACATCCGTCACCTCTTTGTGCTTTGCAAGGTATTCATGTACCTGGCTGATGTCTTCCTGAATGAACATATCTTCATCACCCCTGACCTGGGCGTGACGGAAGCAGTAGTTGCAAAAGGCAAAGCAATTTTGCGTGGTTTTATCAAAAATCAGCGCCACGGGTGGATATTTATGCTGGCTGCCGGCCAGGATCTCCAGGTCGTCCTCATCGTTGAGGTACCAGGGTTTGTTCAGCTTTTGCTTGCCATCATGCGGATTGGTCTTTTCCATATAGGCTTCCACGATGGCAGCACGCTCAGCGTCATCTTTGGCATCGACATATGCCTGGGTTGTTACGTCATTGATCATGCCAGGCTGCGGGAAGACAAGCTGGAAAATGGCATCCTTCTCAAAATTGTCCCAGTCGATGGCATTCAGGATATGCCGGGTTGCCATGAAGCGGTACACATCGATGAACAGTTCCCTTTCCCTGAGATGGCCAATTTCATAGCCATTTTCGCGGAGCACTTCCACGATCTGGCGAAATCCTTTGATCCCCGTATAACTCTCCTTGTCTGTAAAGAAAGGGAGGTGCTTGTTCAGTATGCCGGAATCTTTTGTGTAACAGGTGTGAAGGCGGTGCAGCAAACCTGCTTCCAGCAAATCCTCCTGCATGATGTTGGCAATCGTCTCGTCAGAATAACCCTTCTCTTGCAGCACCAGTTCTGGTCTGAATTCAGACACCTTTTTCATGTTCATCGCTTTTGCCGTTTAATGATCTGTTTTGTGTTTGTTCCTGGCCTGACGGGAATTGAATCCCTTTCCGGCTTTTTCATGCAACGGCAAAGTTAGAGAGAATTCCCTTGCAAGAGAGATGTTGGCATAACGGTTTATGCCAGGAGAGGATACCCTAAAAACGCGGCTTTTGATTGCTGGACGTGCGAAGAAATAATGTCGCACTAAAAACTGATATCAATCTTATTTAGATTGATTCTAATTATTATATGTTATATTTTTGAAAACACGAGGTAGGTTAATAGACATATGTCGAGAGTGTGTCTTGATCCTGACTCTGGTTATTGATATTTTTTGCCCGTCATTCTGCCGGAAAAGGACTATTACAGCAATCTTCACCGATAATTCACACTTTTATGAAAAGATGTGCCACGCTTGGGTTATTCAGCAGGGTATTCCTGTTGTCATGTTGTATGTTCACATTCTGGCATACGAATGCAAAGACTGTTGATATGCAATCAGCTACGATTGTAGCCCGCCATTTCTACTGGCAGGAAGTTGCCTATGCCAAAGGGCTTCCTCTTAACACTATCATGCCACTGCTGGATAGTATTGTCACGGAAAATGGAGATACCCTGCTTTATGTGTTTAATGTACCTGCAAATCAAGGATTTGTGGTTGTAAGCGGGCAGGATAATGTTATTCCTGTGTTGGCCTATGGGTCCAATGGCCAAATGGAGATGTCTAACCTGAACCCGGGGGCATCGCTACTAATAGGAGAGTATATAGCGCAAATAAAGCATGCAGCACAGCAGACTGCGTTGCCCTCAAAAGAGATTCAGCAGGCCTGGTCAGATCTTATTAATGGCAATGCAATGCCTTCCCAGTCAAAGGCTATTATTGGGCCTATGCTCACTACCACCTGGGGTCAGGGATGTAATTATAATTATAGCTGTCCCAGCATGACAGGCGGGCCTTGTGGACATGCGCTGGTAGGTTGCGCTGCCGTAGCCATGGGACAGATTGTCAAATTCTGGAATTTTCCACCCAGGGGAAGCGGTTCGCATTCATATACACATTCCAGCCTTGGGACCATGAGTGCAACTTTTAACCTGGCGTATGATTGGGCGAATATGCCAAATAGTCTTACTTCCTCCTCTACACATGCAGATGAACTGTTGTTTCATTGCGGTGTGACCTTGAATATGAATTACGGGATAGGAGAATCCAGTGCATTTTCAGAAGATGTGCCAGGAGCACTTATTGATCATTTTTACTATAAGACCACCGCATCCCATAAGTACCGTTCCAATTATACAACAACCAGCTGGCGTAACCTGATGATTGCAGAGATTAATGCCGGCCGGCCAGCATTATATGCGGGCCATCTGAGTGGAGGTGGTGGCCATGGATGGGTCATGGATGGCTATAATAACAATACGTCTACTATATATTTTCATATGAACTGGGGGTGGGGTGGATCAGAGGATGGTTGGTATACTGTTGATAATCTGGCGCCAGGGCCTTACAACTTTAGTGTGGATCACAAATTGGTAATTGGCATTGAGCCAAAACAAACAAACCTGACATTCTTAAGTGGTTCTAGCAATATGTCATTTAATAATGATAATCTGAGCATCTCCTGCACAGTTCAGAACAATGGAGCTGCCTCATCCAAATCCGTGGAATTAGGGTATTATATCATCTCAGGTTCCACCAGCAGGTTATTCGATACGGATGCTATACCTGTTCTTGCGCCCAGTTTCACCTCCTCACAGAGTGCCTTTAAAAGTATCTACAGTTCTGACAATGCTATTCCGCCGGGGTCGCATATGGTTGGGATTTTCGTTGACCATCTGGGGCAAGAAAACAACGAGTCGAATGAAGGAGATAACATGTTAGTCTTTCCGAATGCGATCACCACTAATTGTTTCCCTCCTTCCAATGTCAATGCATCGGATGGTACCTATGCCGACCGGGTTTATATATCCTGGTCTCCAGTTGTGGGAGCTAACTATTACAAAGTCTACCGAAACACAACTAATTCTACTAGCGGTGCCGTTGCTTTGACCGGATGGCAGATGAGCACGTTCTATCAGAACCTGAGCGCTTTGCCGGGTATCACCTATTACTATTTCGTGCAGGCTTCCACATCAACATCTGGGGCATATCTCAGCCCATTTTCTTCTGGTGATGCCGGTTATGTCCAGATAACTAACCTGAGTGACGATGTATCACAAAGTGTCACCACCGATCCCCAGTATTATCAGGTGCTGAATAGTTCGATATACTGGTATGCCGTCGGTGTTCGTCCCAATGTATCTACAGAGGACTGGGACATATATATGTACAGCGATGCAACCATGACAACATCTCTGGCTTCTTCCACCCAGGGTAGCGGAAGGGTGGATGTGATCGTCGTGGATGGCAATCACACTCCATCAGCGAATAAATATATTAAGGCTGACCGGTACAGTGGTAGCGGTAATGCCACCATCGAATATGAAAATGCCGGCGACCTGCTTACCCTGAATACGACACATTCGTTTGCCTGGCCAACCAACGATGTGGTCGAAATCTGGGATATCTATCTTACACCTGGCACATATACTTTTGATCTGGATATCAAGAATACAACCGCAGACCTGGATTTTGCCCTGTTCAAATCCAATGGATCGGCCTACCATGCCGGCAGAAATGCGGCCATTGCCAGCAGCGCCAATATATCTGCCGGGCAGGATGAGCAATTCAGTTTCACAGTCACTGCCTCTGATTACTACGGTTTATGTGTCTGGTCCAATAATGGTGTTGCTTGTAATTTTACCCTGCATATCGGCCCGGCCGGAAGGTGGGTTGGCGGTGTTTCCAATAACTGGCATACCAGCGCCAACTGGTCTGGTGGTTTCATTCCGGATTTGCTCACAGATGTTGTGATCTCTCCGGGCTATACCTATTATCCCATACTGCAGAATGCGAATGGGGGATGTCGCAACTTAACGGTCAATGCAGGCGCCAGGCTTGATATCGGTGCGTATGATCTCACGGTGACCGGCAACACGGTCATACATGGGAGCCTCAACCTAACCCAATCCACATCTGATATTCTATCATCGGGTTTTATCAATTTCGAGAATGGCAGCACCGCCTCCATGGTGAACGGCGCCAGGATCACTTTAGAAGGTACCCTCTGGCTGAAACCCGGCAATGGGGTACAACTGAGTGATGGCGAAATCGTTTTCAGCGGTGCTTCCCCTGCGAGCATTGCCAGCGATGGGGATAACAGTAATCTGTATCATATCAAAGCTGCCAAAACCGGCACAACTTTGACCATCAATGGGCAGGAAAAGCTGAACATTTTAGGCAACATCACCTTCGCCAATGGCTGTGAGATGAATATGGCCGGAACATCCCAGCCCCTGGTTCTTTCTGGTTACATCAATACCACGGGAGGATCCATGCATTTTGATTACGGAGATTTTATCATGATCGGACCCTCCTATACCAGCACACTGCAGTCAGGAGATTACTTTAATAACCTTATTATCGGGCAGCCCGGACTAGTTACTTTCGTTCAGAAATCCTTCAATACAGATATCCGGATCTATGGCAGCCTGACAATACATAACAGAATTCTAAATATTAATAACAATACTATTTTTATTAAAGGGAACTGGACTAATAACCGTGGTAGCATCGGGTTTACTGAAGGGACAGGTGTAGTGCATTTTATCGGGAGTACCCCTTCTGATATCACCACGGATGAAACCTTCTATGATCTTATCCTGAATAAGACCTATGCGAACTTTGATGGGCTTGAGATGACGGGCAATATTTATGTAACAAATAACCTGAGCATCCAGGATGGCACCCTGGAAATCAATCCTCCATGCACCCTCAATGTGGGCAAGAGCGTGTCCATAAGTTCCGGAGCGGGTCTGAATGCCAATGACGCGGGCGCTATCCTGATCAACGTAGGGAACGACTGGAATGATTATAATGGAAGTAACACTACGATGGTAGGGTTTA
>Ga0208041_1001518_pt1 | contig 14744 bp, 8 predicted proteins | sample AD_SCU002_MetaG_FD_184453 | JGI IMG/M metagenome (GOLD analysis project Ga0208041, IMG submission 184453) | Active sludge microbial communities of municipal wastewater-treating anaerobic digesters from China - AD_SCU002_MetaG (SPAdes) (version 2) | ecosystem: Engineered > Bioreactor > Anaerobic >...
ACCGCATCAGTGTTTCCACCATGAACTGGCAGACGTTTTCCGAGCTTTCCTTCCGCTTCGCCCTGGACTCCTCCATCGTCGTGAACGCGCTGGCCTTCGCGGTGGTGATGGGCCTGGTCGGAGGGATCCTGCCCGCGCTGCGGGCCGCGCGGATGAACATCGTGACCGCGCTGCGGCTCCAGTGACCTTCCCGTGCACCTCAAGCCGCGGCGGGGGGAGGATCTGACCGACGCGTTCGGAGATGGACCTTCCCGTGCACGTGAAGCCGCCGGCCCGTGCCGACTTGGGTTCCAGATGCCGCAATCGACGTTTCCGTGCACCTGAAGCCGCCGGGATAGCCCCGGCACCCAAATCCTCCATTTCCAGACCTCCCCGCGGAGGTGAAGCCGCCTCGGGCATAAAATCAATGGAATACTAAATCCCACCGACGTTCCCGTGGGCATTGAGGTGGTGCAAGGGTCGCCTTCGCCGTACCTACCCTCCACGGTAGGTGCCCCGGTACAATCAAATACGTGGATTCCCCCATTCGAAATACGTGATACGCCCCATTTCAGCACAGATTCAGTCTGTTATTCTACGCTCGAATAGTCACCACAATCCATACCCTCTTTGTGCTTCTCTATTCAGAGAGAGAGCCGGGACCCACCCCTCCCGGCTCTTCCCTTTTTTGCGCCGAGCAAGGAAGCGCTTTCCCCCTCATTCCCGCCAACCGCTTCCCAAGGTTACCTTCCTCCCGTCAGCCTCGCCCATTTTCACGGCGGCATTATCCGGGCCTAGAACATCAAAACCGCGGGCGGCACCGCCGCGCAGCCCACGGTCCCAATACCCTTGCCCCAGCGCTTGGCGCCGTGAACGATCCGGAGCCGACGTGTAGAACGCCTCCTTTGAAGAGGCTGGTGTCCGCACGGTTTTACAGGGATCATGACGTGTGCGGGTTCAGGAGGCTCGGCCTGATCGTGGGCACGGAGGGACCGTGCCCACCCTGCGGATCCGCACGGTCCGCAGGCTTTATGCCCGCCCGCGTCACCTCCGGCTACGTCTGACGGGCCCGTAGGTCCATACGAGGGGGAGGACTTTATGCTCGCCCGCCCAATGCCGCCATCTTCAACGCAACCCGGTCTCACGCCACGGCGCAACGCCGCAACGAATGACCGGATGGAAAGGAAGGGTGCCGTGCCCGCATACTCGCCGAAGGTTGATTGTCCGGTTGAGCGGCTTCGCGGCTGCCGGCGAATGTCGCCCGACGCAGGAAGGAGCCCTTCATCGCGCCGTGGCGTCGTTGCGTGAGGCGAGATGACGCTTGGGCTGAGCCGCGACGTCATGCGTATCGACGGAATGCGGGCGCCTGCGGATCTTCGCATCATTTCACTTGGCTTTTGTCCCCGGGCGACATAGACTTGGCCGCCATGCAGGCGTCCGGATGGGCTGAAGCATCGTGCCCCCGGATTCACGACGGGATTGCGTCCGTTCGGGGCGACCCGGGACCCGCTCCGCGCCATTCCGGATTGACGAAGGCCGGCAACCCTGTCCCCTCAACGAGCCGGACGTGTTTATGAAGATCATGTTTTACAGCCAGCACGTGCTTGGAATCGGGCATTTCTTCAGAAGCATGGAGTTCGCTTCGGCCCTGGCGAACCACGAGGTTCTGTTTGTTGAAGGCGGCGACGCTCTCCCGGGCTACCTCCCGCCGCCTCACGTAAGAAGGTTGCCTCTTCCCGGCCTCATGATGGACCAGGATTTCAAAGCGATTCACGCCATTGAGGGAACGGTCGGTGAAACCCGGGCCAGGCGGAAACAACTTCTGCTGGACACTTTCCTGTCTTTTCGACCCGATGTCCTGATCACCGAACTGTTTCCCTTCGGGCGCAAGCAGTTCAGATACGAGCTGATGCCCCTGCTGGAATTGATCCGGCAGCAAGGCATGTCCACCAGGGTGATCTGCAGCCTGCGCGACATCCTCGTCGAGAAAGCGGACCAGGACGCCTATGAAAAAGGCGTGCTCGAAATCCTGAACACTCACTACCATCACTTGATGGTTCACTCCGACCCCCGTATCATGAGACTCGACGAGACGTTCAGCCGCATCGATGAAATTGCGATCCCCACGAGCTACACGGGATTCATTGCTCGAAAACCCGGACGACGGCGACAGCCGCCGAGGAGAAGAACCATCGTCGTCAGCACCGGCGGGGGCAAGGTTGGAGTGGATCTCCTCGAGTCGGCCTTGACGGCGTTCCGTTTGCTGCCCGAGCTTGACGCCGGGCTGCGCGTGTTCATCGGTCCCTTCATGGATATGGCGGACCGCAACGTCCTGGCAAGCCTGGCAGCCCGCGACTCCAGGACGAGCATCGAGGAATTCGCTTATGACTTTCTCGACTGCATGGCTGAATCGAGTCTTTCGATCAGCATGGCGGGCTACAACACATGCATGGATATCCTGAGCGCGGCCGTGCCCGCTCTCGTCTACCCGTTCCCTCAGAACCGGGAACAGATGCTGCGGGCACGCAAACTGGAGGAATTGGGCTTTCTCAAGGTGCTGGACGGGCTCGACCCGCACGAGATGGCCTCGGCCGTTGCGGCCGCCATGGCTCCCCGAAAGCTCCGTTGCGAAACCATGCCGCCGGATCTGGCGGGCGCGGCCAATGCAGCTCTCTTGGTTGAAAAATGCCTCGGGTGACGATAGTATTTTCAATCGAGCCTCTTCTTTGCGTATACTGATACTCTTTCGCGTTCGGGAAATGCTCTTGTCTCGGGGCAGGAGCCCGGCCGGACGCCTGTGTCGAATCAGTGTCGATGACGTCCAGGAAAGCTCGTCGAGCAATCCGCTCCGGATACCTGCCCGGCGGGCATCCGGGGCCGATCCGGTTTCCCGGCTTCCCGCCCGCACCGGAATAACGACGGCGTTTCTGACGGGTTCCCCGGGAACCCCCGATTCGTGGCGGCAGGCAGGCGGGAGGGCCGGCGTTCTGTCCGATTTCCGCCGGGGCCCGACGCGTTCGGGTATCGCTGCGGCAACCGACCCGGAGGTGACGAAGAGTGGATGACCGGATACAAAGGCAGGTGGTCTTGCCTTTCAGCCAGATGGTGAAGATATCTTTCAATTCCATTCGGGTGCGGTTCTTTCGATCCCTGATCACCACGCTGACGCTGGCGCTTGCCGTTGCCTTCGTTTCCTTCACCTGGTCCGGTTACGAGCTGCTGAACGCCTTTTTCCCCCACGCGGACGGCACCGTCCAGGCGGGGATCCTCGCCGGCGGCTACGAGCTCGAAAACGGTCGATTCGGCGCCGGCGCAAAGGATCAGTGGCTGGTGATCCTGTCTTTGCTGGTGTGCGTGGTGGGTATCGTCAACGCCCAGCTCATGGCGGTCACCGAGCGATTCCGCGAGATCGGGACCTTCAAGTGCCTGGGAGCGCTGGACAGCTTCGTGGTGCGCATTTTCGTTCTGGAATCGATCTACCAGGGGCTGTTCGGCGGCTTTGTGGGGGGGCTGGCGGGTGTCCTCATCGCCACGGGCTCCTTTCTTTTCCGGGCGGGCTGGATTTGTCTCGCCTGCTGGCCCCCGGGCTCGATGCTGCTGACCGTTGCCGGAACTACCCTGCTCGCCGTTGTCCTGTCCCTGCTGGGGGCAATTTACCCTGCCCTCGTGGCCGCTAAAATGCAGCCGGCGATCGCCCTGCGCAACGAGGAATGAGATCTGAAACGCTCGGAAGGGATATCATGAATCCGGATCTGTCCCACAATGTCGTCAGGCTCTCGGAAGTCACCAAGGTCTTCAAGATGGGCAACAATGTGGTGGAAGCGCTCAAAGGGGTCAACTTTTCCATCAAGGCCGGGGAATACATTTCGATCATGGGGCCTTCGGGTTCCGGAAAATCCACATTATTCAACATGATCGGCGCTCTGGACAAGCCTTCCACCGGGCGTGTGTTCATCGACGAGGTCGACGTCGCTCAACTGGATGCCTACGAACTGGCCTGGCTGCGTTGCCGCAAGATCGGCTACATCTTTCAGACCTTCAATCTGATCCAGGTCATGACCGCTATCGAGAACGTGACTCTGCCCATGATCTTCGCGGGCATGAGCAGGGACGAATACATGGAAAAGGGGATGGTGCTGCTCAGGCTGGTCGGGCTGGCCGAGCGATGCCACCACAAGCCTTCGGAGCTCTCCGGAGGGCAGCAGCAGCGCGTTGCCGTGGCGCGGGCTCTGGCCAACGACCCCGCCATTATCCTGGCGGACGAACCCACGGGCAACCTCGATCTCAGCACGGGGGAGGAAATCATCGCCCTGCTCAAGCAGCTTTCCACGGAAAGAAAGGTGACGATCATCTCCGCAACCCACGATATCAAGATGCTCAACGTCTCGGACAGGGTCGTATGGATCCGTGACGGACGGATCGACCGAGTCGAAGAGCGCGACAAGCTCAAGATCTCCATCGGACAGGTGGCATGATGCCCATGGACGCAAAAGCCAGGTCCGGTTTCAATCGCTCGGCCCGGATCGCGTTGCTCGTTTGGTTGACGGCGTGTCTGCTGTGGAGCGGGCTCTTTCCCGGCGTGGGTTACGGCCGGGAGGTGATGGACCACGTCGCCTATCTCACCGATTTGAAAGACCGGTCCGCGGGGAGCCCGGGAAGCGATGCCGCCGCCGATTACATCCTCGACTTTTTCAAAAAAGCCGGTCTCTCCGAGGTTGCCTCCCAGCAGTTCCTGACCCCTGTTCCCGAGGTCGTTTCCGCGTCCATCGAAGCCGAGGGCCGAACGGTAAACCTGTATCCATGGGGGCCCAACCTGGTCTATCTGCCGATGACCCCGGAAAACGGGCTCCGCGGTCAACTCATCTACGCCGGGCGGGGGGATTTCAAGGACTTCGACAAGACCCGTCTTTATGAGAGCATCGTGCTCATGGACATGGAGTCCTCGGGGAACTGGATCAACGCGGCATCCTTCGGCGCCGCCGCCATCGTGTTCATCGGGCGAGACGACTCGGTGAAAGGACAATTCGAGGAGAAAGACACTCGAACTCCCCTGGCCATCCCGAGGTTCTGGGTGCCGGCAGGCGATGGCGAGGCGCTGAAACGGCTCGCCATGGAAAAAACCCCCCAGGCGGTCGTCAAGTGCAAGACCCGGTGGCGAAACAAGCTGGTCCGCAACTGCTACGGCCTCCTCAAAGGCAGCGATCCGAAGCTGCGGAAGGAAATGGTCGTGGTCGACGCCGCCTATGACGCCTCTTTCCGAGTGCTCGGGCTGGCTCCCGGCGCGGACGAAGCCACATCCGTCGCCGCTTTGCTCACTCTTGCCGAGGAATTCTCCCGGCACCCGCCGGCACGCTCCGTGCTCTTCGTGGCCACCGTGGGAAACAACGAGAGTCACGACGGTATGAGGCACCTGATCTGGAGCGTCAAGACCAAGAAGAAATCTCTCAAGAAACTGACCAACCAGTTGAAGGACACGAAAGCGCGGATCGACGACCAGTACGATCTTCTGGAAAAGGGCCGGTATCTCGAACAGGAAAAGCCCGCCGACCGCGAGTCCATTCTGGAAATCCTGGTTGAAAAGGCGAAGGACCGGGCCGACGCGTTGAGTCGGGAAATCCAATACCGCAGATCGGCGTCGGCCCTCGAGCTCGCGGAGGCACAGGAAGGGCCGCGCGCTTACCGCCAGATCGCGATGGTCAACGACATCGGAAGGCTGACCGCGCAACAGCGCGAGCTTGCCGTGCAGCTTCTGGATGAAGCTGTGGAGGACCGGCGGGCGACTCACAAGGAGCTCAAAGTCCGCGTGCAGGCCATGAAATCTTCCACCGCCTTGCGGGGACTGCTCGAGGAATACACCCAGGTTCTTTTCTTCGACCTGCACCTGTCTTCGCATTACGAAACCTTGGGTTTGATCGAAACGGGCGAGACCTTCCCCGTCAGGGAAAGCATCAGGAAGATTTCGCGGGCCGGCCGGCTCATCGGCCTGTTCACGCAAAGCGGGCGCGAGACTGCAGCCGAGACCGGCATACCGGACATCTTCCGAGACACATCCCGGGGCGCCTCCCCGGAGGAGATTTCGGTCCGGGCCGGCAGTGTGTGCCATCCCGCAAGCGACGTGGCGAGCATCGCGGGACTTCCCGCCGTTTCCCTCGTATCCCTCGAGGATCGTCGCCTGCTCTGGTCCACGCCCGCCGACACGCTGGACCGCATGGATCGAAAGAAGGTCGAGACCCTGTCCGGGTTCCTACCCCCGGCGCTGCGGCGCCTCTTTTCCGAGCCTTCCCTGAAGTCGGCTGTCGATGCGGGGGTGAGCGGCCTCTCGAACCTCGAGGGGCAGGCCATGTTCATCCGGCAGGGCGAGTTGTTTCCCGACCAGCCGGCTTCGGGAACGATCATCTCCATACTGCAGGGTGATTCGGTCTTCCGGACGATGGTGCTTCGAGACGGCACGTACTTCATGCCCGGGCTTGCCAACAAGCGGGTTTCCCTCGAGAAGCTGATCCTGGAACCGTACGGCATCGATCCGGCCACGGGAAGGATCGGGATCGCCGCAGACAAAGCCAAAACGGGCAAGGAGAACTACCGGATCAGCGTCAAGAGCGACCTGGCATCGGCCCCGCTGATCATGTTCCGGTGCCTCCAGACGGACATTCTGCCCATATTCAACCCGCGCAACATGGGGTACCTGACCAAGCTCGAACTGCTCGACGCCGCCACCGAGGCGCCTCCGCTGCGGCACTGGTACAGCCGCGTGGACGGAAGAGACACCATGAGCATTTCGCTGTTCCTGGAAAAGGGGACCCGTTTCAAGCTCATCATGTCCGAATCTTTGCTCGGAAAGGAGTTCTTCCTCCTGAACGGCATTCCCGAGAACCCGAACGGGATCGGATTTCTCGTCGGAGAGCCGCCGACCGTTTCCGTGGCGCCCTATCACGTGGCGAAAGACCTGTACGCCCTGGTGGGGGGGCGGCTTCGGAACCTGTTTCAGCACGGCATTGTAAACGTCCACCTGGAGGATCTCTATCGGCAGGCCGGCACCGAACTTGAGCAGGGTATCCTGGCCCTGTCGGAACACCGTTACGGGGATTTCTGGGACCGGGTCGCCACGGCGTGGGCAAAGCTGGACATCGTCTATGCGGAAGTCGAGGGCAATCAGCGCGACGTGCTCGGAGGCGTCATGTTCTTCATCGCCCTGTTCGTTCCCTTCGCTTACTGCATGGAACGCTACATTTTCTGTTTCAGGGGCATCTATCAGCAGATCGTCGCTTTTTTCCTCATCCTGATCATGACCATCCTCGCCATCCGCGGCCTCCATCCCGCTTTTCAACTCACCTACAGCCCCATGGTGGTGATCATCGCCTTTTTCATCGTCGGGCTGTCCCTGCTCGTTTCGGCGATTATTTTCATCCGCTTCGAAAAGGAGATGGAGGACCTGCAGACTCGGCAGGCCCATTTGAGAACGCCTCAAGCCAGCAAGTGGCAGGCCTTCGGCGCGGGATTTTCCATCGGCGTGTCCAACCTCAACCGCAGGAAGCTGCGCACGGGACTGACCTGCGTCACGCTCATCATCCTGACTTTCACCGTGATGTCGTTCACCAACGTGAAGAGCCTGCACCGGTCGACGCTCACCCGCATCGCGGAGGACAACTCTTATGAAGGGGTCCTGCTGCGGCACCAGTTCCGCCTGCCGATGACCATGCTCACCCTGGAGGACATGAAGGCGCGTTTCGGCGCGGAGGGCGCATCCATCTGGCCCCGAGGCTGGATCGAGCCGGCCGGCCTGACGGAACGGACGATTTCCGCCGTTTACGCATCCGGCCGTCGTGCCCCCGTGGAAGGTCTTCTCGGCCTGGGACCCAGTGCCCCCCAAGTTTTCACGCGCCTGGTGACCAAGGGGCGCTGGCTCAACGAAACCGACGACCGTGCCGTTCTTCTACCTTTGGCCATGGCCGCGAGGCTGGGTCTCGACCCGGAAAGGGACCTGAACGTCCCGGTCGAGATCATGGGGGCCCGCTTCACCGTGGTGGGTTTCTTCGATGGTTCGGCCCTGGACGAAGCGAAGGACCTCGACCGGCATCCGATCACCCCGGCCTACCTCGAGGTGAGCCATGGCGAGGAGCTTTCCGAGGTGGAAATCGAGGCGATGCAAACCGGGGAGGAGCTTCTTCCTCAGACGGAGCGATTCCGCTACGCGGCCGGCAATCGCACGGTGATCATGCCGTTTGCGAAATGCGTCGAATACGGCGGGAAGTTGAAGGCGGTGTCCATTCTGCCCCACTCCAGCCCGACCGAAATCGCCGACCGACTCTCCACGTGGCTGGCCTACCCCCTGTTCGTCGGTGAAAACGGCACGTGGTATCACAGCGCAAGCACCACCCTGCGCTACAGCGGCGTCGCCAACCTGCTCGTGCCCATCCTGATCGTCATTTTCATCACCCTGAACACCATGATCGGGCACGTGCACGAGCGGCAAAAGGAAATCTCGACCTACACCTCGGTTGGGCTGGCCCCCACCCACGTCGGATTCCTTTTTATCGTGGAAGCCCTTTCCCTGGCCGTCATCTCGACGGTTCTCGGCTACATCCTGGCGCAGTTGAGCGCCAAATACCTCGGGAACACCGCGATGTTTTCGCAGCTCACTTTCAACTATTCCTCGCTGGCCAGCGTCGCCTGCATGTTCCTGGTGTTTTCCGTGGTCTTTCTCGCCGCCCTGTACCCCGCCCGGCTTGCCGCCCAGATCGCCATGCCGGACGTCAACCGTTCCTGGACGCTGCCGGCGCCCGAGGGGGACGTCATCCACATGAACCTCCCCTTTCTGCTCAAAGCGGAAGAAGAGGCCGGGATCATGAAGTTTCTCAAGGCATTCTACGGCTCCCACCAGGATGTCGCCCACGGCTCGTTCATCGTTGACGAGATCGACATGGACGACGCCCTGCCGCCGGTGAGGCCCGGGCAAAACCCGATCCCCGTCTGCATTGTGATTCGCACCAACGCATGGCTGGCACCCTTCGATTTTGCCATCAAGCAACGCGTTCACTTGCACTGTTGCCCCTCGGAGGAGAACCCGGGATACCTGGAAATCGCCATACAGATGACTCGGATTTCGGGTGAGCGTTCCGCCTGGGTCAGAGCAAACAACAGTTTCATCAAGGCGTTGCGCAAGCAAATGCTGCTCTGGCGCCTGCTGGACGCCGACACCAAGGCCATCTACTATTTGCCCGAACAGAGTGAAACCGCCGGGTAGTCCGACGGTGGACGAGGGGGCGGCTCAGACGGCGTTCGGAGCCGCCCCGTTCGCTGACGACCAAAGGAAACTCGCTCGATGAGAGAATTGCGGATACGACTCCCCGCGCTGGCGTTCGGACTGGTTCTGGTTCTCCTGTGCTGTGTGTTCACGCCGTACAACAACATCAGGCTGCAGAACAGTCCCGTCGCGGGCGGCCACTTTCCCCTCGCCTCCTTTGTCTGTCTGTTCATCATCCTGGTCGCAGTCAACCCCGCGCTCGGTGCGATCAACAGGAAATGGCGCTTCCATTACCACGAGTTGCTCCTGATCTGGGCCATGGTCACCGTTGCCACCGGGATCGCCTATACCGGGCTCATGCGCACCTTCATCATCAATATCACCAGCCCTGCATGGCTCAAGATCTCTTCGGGAGAAACCGGGCAACTGCTCCAGTCGTTCCTGCCGTCGGCTCTGTTCCCGAACGATCCCGAAATGGTTCGAACGCTTTACAGCGGGTTCAGCGGCGGCATCGATATGACCTGGTGGCAGGTGCTCAGCCGCATTCCCTGGTCGGCCTGGCTGACGCCGATGCTCTGGTGGGCGATTTTTATCGGTCTCGTCTACATGGCGATGCTGGGTATGGTCGGGTTGTTTTCTCACCAGTGGATCGAAAACGAGAAGATGAATTTCCCGCTTCTTCGCGTGCCGGAAGTGCTCAGCCAGGAGGCGGAAGACAACACCCTGCGGCGTTTCCTGACCCACCGCTATTTCATCATCGGCCTCACCATACCCGTGCTTCTGCATCTGCTCAACGGACTGCACACCTACTTTCCCCAGGTGCCTCAGATTCCGACACTGGTTCTCGCCCAACCGTACATTCCCAAGGAAGGTCTGCTGTCCGGTTTTTACAAGATGAAAGTCTACGTTTATCCGGCCTTTATCGGGTTCGCCTTCCTGGCTTCCAAGCAGGTGTCTTTCAGCCTGTGGAGCTTTTTCATTCTCGGCGGGCTCCTGCCCGGCATTCTGAAGCTCGTGGGCTGGCGCTTTCCGGCGGCCGCGCTTGGGACCACCTTCGGACCCGTGCTTTCGAAGGTGGAAGAAATGCAAATGATCGGGGCCTTCGGAATGTACTTCTTCTTCCTGCTCTGGCTCTCGAGGCAACACCTGCTGACGGTCCTGAAATCCGCTTTCTCCAAAAGCCGTGAAACCCCGGAGTACTGCGGGCTCATGTCGCCCCGGCCGGCGCTCTACCTTTTCTGCATCGGAATCTTCGGGATCACCGCATGGCTGACCTTTTTCGGCATGAGCCTGTTGTCGGCGATCCTTTTCCTGGCGGTCTGCTTCATGCTCCAGCTGGTCGCCTCCAGGCTCATCTGCCAGGGCGGCCTGCCCTACTTCACCTTGACCCTGGCGCCCACCGACGGTTTCCTGGCCTTCCTCGACACCCGGCTCATCGGTCCGGCGACCCTGGGCATGGCCGTGATTCTTCAGAAAGTCACCTTCCTGGACATGCGCGAATCGCTCATGCCCTCCATCTGCCACGCCTCGAAACTTTCGGACGGAAGCCGTCCGCGGAACCGTTTTCTTTGGGGAATCGTCTGCGCCATCGCGCTCGGCATGGTCGTGTCCTTTGCCGCCATGCTCGCGCTTTATTACAGATACGGGGTGAACGCTCTTCCCGACGACTGGGCCATCGAGTCCACCAGGCGCGTTCATGAGAACGTCACCTATCTTTTCAGCCACCCGGAAGAGCCCAAGAGCTGGAGCATCGCCTTCACGCTGATCGGGGCCGCCTTTATGGGCCTGCTCGTGATGGGTTATCACCGGTTCATCTGGTGGCCGCTCCATCCCATCGGCTACCTGGTCACCTACAGCTCCGCCATGCAAATCCTGTGGTTCGGGTTTTTCATCGGCTGGCTCTGCAACACCCTGGTGCTCAGGTACGGGGGAGCCAATCTCTACCGCGAGATCAGGCGCCTGTTCATAGGCCTGATCGTCGGCGACATGATCATGGCCGTCATCTGGCTGATCGTCGGGCTGTTCACGCCGATCAGCTATCACGTGCTGCCGCTGTGAAGCATTCCTCCGGTTCCGCCCCCGGACCGGCACAACGCCCCGCGGCCGCTCATCGCGCCGGGGAAGACGACGATTTGATACATCTCCCATCGACAACGGGCATCGAAGGAAAGACATGTACGAGGACAAGGAACTTAAAGAATATCGCGATCTCCTGAAACCGCCGGAGAAATTCGAGGAGGGATTTGGCTGGAAATCCATCGTCGGAGCGATCTTCATCGGTTTTCTGATGATGCCCGGCTCGATGTACCTCGGCCTCGTGGTGGGCACCGGCATAGGTCCGGCCGCCCGCTGGGTGACCATCATTCTGTTCGCCGAAATCGCCAAGCGCGCCTATACCCGTTTGAGCCAGCAGGAGATTTTCGTCCTCTACTACATGGCGGGCGCCGCGCTCGCCAGTCCTTTCTCGGGTCTGCTGTGGAACCAGTACCTGGTCCAGTCCGAAGCCGCCCGCATGCTCGGGCTCACCCAGCACATCCCCGCGTGGATCGCCCCGCAGCCGGGCTCCGAAGCCCTGGTGGATCGCACGTTCTTCCACCGCGACTGGCTCATCCCGGTCCTGCTCATGGTGGGCTTCGAGCTCATTTCCGCGGTGGATCACTTCGGCCTCGGCTACGCCCTTTATCGGCTCACCTCCGACGTAGAGAAACTCCCATTTCCCATGGCGCCGGTCGGCGCTCTCGGGAACATGGCCCTGGCCGAATCGACGGAGAAGGAGGAGTCCGGTTGGAAATGGCGGATATTCTCGGTGGGAGGAATGATCGGTCTTGCCTTCGGGGCGCTCTACGTCCTCCTTCCGGCCGCATCGGGAGTCATACTTTCGGAGCCGATCCGGCTCTTCCCCATTCCCTGGATCGAGCTCACCCACGCCACGGAAGACTTTCTGCCCGCGGTCGCCACCGGTATCCAACTGGACCTCGGGCTGCTTTTCCTGGGGATGGTTCTGCCCTTCTGGGCGGTGATCGGCGGAGGAGTGGGCCTGATCATCACCATGATCGCAAACCCGATCCTCTACAACTACGGTATCCTGCACCGCTGGCACAAAGGCATGGGGACGGTCGATACGGTCTTCGCCAACAACTTCGACTTCTACATGAGCTTCAGTATCGGGCTGGGGCTGGCGATCGCGGTCATCGGCATCGCCCACGTCTCCATCAGCTTCAGGCAAAAGTACCAGGGCACCCTCAAGGAGCGGTTCCGGGTGCTGTTCTCCCCTCCCCCCGGACGCGGCGATTTCAGCGTCTGGATCGCCATCGCCATTTATGTCGTCTCGACCACCGCCTACGTCATTCTCTCCTCGCTGCTGGTTCCGGGTTTTCCATGGATTTTCCTGGTGGCTTACGGTTTCATCTACACGCCCATCATCTCGTACGTTTCGGCCCGGATGGAGGGCATCGCCGGGCAGTTCGTGAGTCTGCCCATGGTCAGGGAGGCAAGCTTCATCGCCGCGTCCCGCTTCTTCGGGTACACCGGCATAGGCATCTGGTACGCCCCCATTCCGTTCCACAACTACGGGAAGGCGACGGTGAGGTGGAGGGAGATCGAGCTGACCGGCACCAGTTTCAGGAGCATCATCAAGGCGGAAATCCTGGTGATACCCGTGGTCCTCATCGCGAGCCTCCTTTTTTCTCAGTATATCTGGAAACTTGCGCCTATTCCTTCAACCCAGTACCCTTATGCGCAGGAACTCTGGCACCTCCAGGCGCTCAACAGCCTGCTGCTTCAGAGCGCCACACTCGAAGGGAATTCCCCCTTCTTCCAGGCGCTCAAGCTCAATTACCTGGGCTGGGGAATGGGACTCGGAATGGCCACCTATTGGCTGCTCGCCGCATTGCGCCTGCCGGTCATGCTGATCTACGGAGTGACCAGGGGAATCGGTCAAACCACGCCGCACGGAATCATCCTGGAGATCCTCGGCGCCCTGCTCGGCCGCTACTACTTCACGAAAAAATACGGCCTGTCCTGGCGACAATACGCCCCCGTACTCCTGGCCGGTTTTTCGTGCGGCATGGGACTCATGGGCATGCTCGCCATGGGTTTCACGCTCATCATGCGATCTCTGCGCAGCATGGCCTACTGACGCCGGGCTTTGCCCGCTTTTCGAGCAAGGCCGGCGCCGACCGGCGCATGGCCTACTCACGTCGGGCTCCCTCCTCTCCCGGGGACACAGCTTCGCTCATTTGACCGCGTTTTCCTGCATTCTCCCCTTTTCCCCGCGCATGGGGACACAGCACACCGTCTGCGACACGAACTTGCGATCAAGATCACACAACAGCTGCCCAGCGGGAGGAAACGCGGGCGGGCATAAAGCCCGCCCCTACGGGCCGATGGGCCCCTCAGACGTAGCCGGACCTAACGCGGGCGGGCTTTATGCCCTCCCGCCCACTGTACCCGTCTTAAACGTGACCCTGTATAAAAAAAGTTCAATCGGCAATACAATATGTTGCACCACATACAAGAATCATTACTTTCAATGTGACTCGTTGGTTTCAATATCGCCGGAAGGCGTCGGGCCTTCCGCGCAAAGAAGTGAAGAAAGGGGTGTTTCCTATGATTGCATGGGCTTTGATATTCCTGGCAGTGGCTATTGCAGCCGGCATACTGGGATTCGGCGGGATTATCGGCGCGCAGGCATGGATCGCGCAAGTCCTGTTCATCCTGTTTCTCGTGTTCTTTCTCGTTTCACTGCTCTCGGGCAGAAAACCCCCGGTGACGTGACCGGCGGACGGCTCGTTGTCCGGGGTTACATCGGTCAGACAGGGGTCGGCCGCGCTCCGGGGTAGCCCTCACAAGAGGAGCCGGTCGGGGCAAAGCACATTATGGAGGCGATCTCTACGCCGAGCAAGCCCGCACATGAGGGGCCGGTCTGTCACGGTCTGTCATTTGAATCATGAAAGGGGCGCCCAATAAGGGATAGCCCCCATAGGCGGATCAGCTCGAAGAAGGCGCGAGGATTCGGGCGAATGGAGAGCGCACGCCGATTCATGCTCTTTTGGCTTTACAGAAAAGACCCACGAGTGGAAAATGAGCGGCGGAAAGTTTTATCCTCATTCGCTTCATTTCGTGATGCGGCCGCAAGGGGCCGCCGCGTGGAAACTGCCCGGGAACCGTAGCGGACAGGATGGTTTCGATGAGGTTTTCCAGAGGTTATGACCGAAAGCCGGATTTGCGCCCAGCGCGACCGGGAACGGCAACTTCGCCCCGGTCTCAGACAAGTTTCCTGCTCCTCGTTTCTTTCCTGCTGTTCACCTGTGTGTTCCCCGCGTGGGCAAGCGACGAAAAAGACCCGTGGAAAGAGCTCGATGAAGGTCTGGGGGTCGCGGAGTTTTCCTCATCGTCTTCCAATGAGCTCGAATACAGGATCACCGTGGTCCGGATCGACCCGCGATACTATGCATTCAAGCTGATCAACGCCTCCGAGAACACCCGCGAAAAGATGACCGTGCGGGAATGGAGCCGGAAT
>Ga0208041_1001523_pt1 | contig 14690 bp, 9 predicted proteins | sample AD_SCU002_MetaG_FD_184453 | JGI IMG/M metagenome (GOLD analysis project Ga0208041, IMG submission 184453) | Active sludge microbial communities of municipal wastewater-treating anaerobic digesters from China - AD_SCU002_MetaG (SPAdes) (version 2) | ecosystem: Engineered > Bioreactor > Anaerobic >...
TAACAGTGTGGCCGGGATCAAATCCCTGACATCCAGCAGCACCGACGGCAGGAGTACCGTTACGGTGGAGTTTCTGACCAGTGTGGAATTGGAAAACGCCGCCAATGATGTGCGGGACAAGGTATCACAGGCAGTGCGTCAGCTTCCGCCGGATGCCGACCCTCCGGTGGTTTTCAAAGCCGATGCCGATGCTCAGACCATTCTCACCATAACCGTTCAGAGTGATCAGCGCAGCCTGCTGGAGTTGTCGGAAATAGGTAACAACATTTTCAAGGAACGCCTGCAGACGGTTCCCGGGGTCAGCAATGTGCGCATCTGGGGAGAGAAGAAATACGCCATGCGTTTGTACCTGGATCCGGTCAGGCTGGAATCCTTCCGCCTCACGCCACTGGATATCCGGTCAGCCCTGCAGGCTCAGAATGTCGAGCTACCCGCAGGCCGCCTGGAAGGAGAACGGACGGAGCTCACAATCAGAGCACTGGGACGGCTCAACACCCCGGAGGAGTTTGAGGACATGGTCATCGCCCGCAGGGGAGACAACCTGGTCCGGCTGCGCGACGTTGGCAAAGCTGTGATCTCGCCGGAGAATGAGCGCACCCTGTTGCGTGGCAACGGGGTCATCCCCATGATAGGCATAGCGCTGCAACCCCAGCCTGGTGCCAACCACATTGAGATCGTCGACGAAGCCTTCCGCCGTGTGGAGCTCATCAAAAAGGAGCTCCCTCAGGACATCATGCTGAATGTCGCGCTGGACACCACCCTCAGCATCCGGAAAGCCCTCACCGAAGTGATGGAAACCATTTTCCTGGCCTTTGGACTGGTGCTGCTCGTCATCTTCTTCTTCCTGCGCAGCTGGCGCACCACGCTGATTCCGGTGGTACTGATTCCTATTTCCCTCGTCGGGACGTTTGCTGTATTGTATGCCGCCGGCTTTTCCATCAATGTCCTTTCCCTGCTGGGGCTGGTTCTGGCCACTGGTCTTGTTGTGGATGATGCCATCGTGGTGATGGAGAACATCTATTCCAAGATTGAGAAAGGGATGAATCCGGTTCAGGCTGCCTTCAAGGGATCCAGGGAGGTTTTCTTTGCCGTTATCTCCACTTCCATCAGTCTGATCTGCGTGTTTTTACCCATCTTTTTCATGGGAGGACTGACAGGCAGGCTGTTTCGCGAGTTTGCCATGGTGGTAGCCGGTGCTATCGTCCTTTCCACCTTTGTATCACTTTCGCTCACCCCCATGATGAGCGCACGCATCCTCAGGTCCTCCGAGCGCAAGGGCCGGGTGATGCAGGCCTTCAAAACGATTGTCGACCGACTCATCGCCTGGTACGGACGTTCGCTGGGATGGTTCATGGCGCGCAGGTGGCTGGCCTTTCCCGTGATTGTGGTGACTGCCGGTTTGATATACCTCTTCAACGCCCAACTGCAAAGAGAACTGGCGCCGATGGAAGATAAAAGCGGGCTGCGTATCGTGGCTACCGCTCCTGAAGGTACCTCATTTGAGGCCATGGATGCCTATCAGCGCATGTTGCTGGAGATGGTGGATACCATGCCTGAAAAACGCTTCATGCTGGGGATCACCGCACCCGCTTTCGGCTCGTCCACTTCCGTCAATTCTTCTTTTGTGCGTATTTCGCTCAAATTACCGGATGAGCGTAAGAAAAGCCAGATGGAGCTGGCTTCGGAACTCAACCGCCAGCTTCGTCAGCATACTTTTGCGCAGGCTTTTGTCGTGCAGGAGCCTACCATCAGCGCCAGTCGCGGTGGACGCGGCGGCCTGCCCATACAGTTTGTGTTGCAGGCTCCTGACCTTGACCGCCTGAAAGAAGCCATCCCGAGGTTCATGGAAAAGGCACAGGCCGATCCCACTTTTGATGTGGTTACCATCGACCTGCGTTTCAACAAACCGGAATACACAGTAGAGATCAACCGAACCAAGGCCCTGGATATGGGGGTCAGTGTGCAGGATATTGCACAGTCCTTGCAGGCTTATCTAAGCGAGCAGCGCATGGGGTATTTCATCCGCGACGGCAAGCAGTATTATGTGCTGGTCAGCGCACGTAAGGAAGACCGGAACGAGCCCCTGGATCTGAGCCGGCTCACGGTGCGTAATGCCAGTGGAGAGATGGTCAGTCTGGATAACCTCGTAAGTCTGCATCTGGAGAGCCGGCCACCACAACTGTTGCGCTACAACCGCTTCGTGGCCGCCACCGTTAGCGCGGCTCCGGCACAGGGAAAAACCATCGGAGACGGCATCGAAGCCATGGAACGTATTGCAGATGAAGTGCTGGATGACTCCTTCTCCACCACCCTGGCAGGAAGCTCTTCCGACTACCGTGAAAGCTCTGGCAACGTCATGATGATCTTTGTCTTTGCCCTGATCCTGGTCTATCTGACCCTGGCAGCTCAGTTTGAAAGCTACCGGGATCCCCTGACCATCATGTTTACCGTTCCCCTGGCCCTGGCCGGTGCCCTGATGTCGCTCTTCTTATTCGGTCATACCCTGAACATCTTCAGTCAGATCGGCATCATCGTGCTCGTTGGGATTGTCACTAAAAACGGCATCCTGATCGTGGAATTTGCCAACCAGAAGCGGGAGCAAGGTTACAGCCTGGCCGATGCAGCCCGGGAAGCGGCCATGCAGCGATTCAGGCCCATTCTGATGACAAGTATGGCGACCATCCTGGGTTCGCTGCCGATTGCACTCGCGCTGGGGGGAGCTTCCACCAGCCGCATCCCGATGGGTGTCGCCATCATAGGCGGATTGCTGTTCTCCCTCATCCTGACCCTGTTCGTGATACCATCCCTGTATACCTATATCACCGCCAAAACCAGAAAGAAATATGTGGAAGAATAAGCTCTTCGCTGCTCTCCTCGGCCTGTTGCTGGTGATGCCGGCAAGCCCTGTTGGGGCGCAGGACAGCCTGGTCCTGAAAGCGCTCATTGATAAGGTGCTGATAGAAAACTACAGCCTGAGGATCAGCCGTAACCAGGCTGCCATGGCCGCGAACAACAACAGCATGGGCAGGGCCGGTTTCTTGCCGGAGGTGTATGTCGAGGGAAGTCAGAATATCAGTACGTACAACACCCGTCAGGAGCTGTTTACCGGGGTTGTCCGTGAGGGCGCTTCGGCCAGAAATACGGCACTCAATGCCCTCGTCAATGTAAATTGGAACATCTTCGACGGATTCATGATGTTTGCCCAACGCGACAAGCTGGGATATCTGGAAAATCTGGGCGCGTTCGAGACGCGTTACCTGATTGAACAAACCGTTGGCGACGTGGTACTGGCCTATTATCAGCTCGTGCGTGAGACCGCCATGCTCAGGAATCTCGAGGCGCAGCTGCATACATCCCGTTTTCGCTACGAGCTGGAGCGCAAGCGCATGGATATCGGTGCCGGGAATGCACTGCAGCTCAACCAGGCACAGGTGGATTATTTCAGCGACAGCAGCGCCTTTCTGGAGCAGCGCAACCTGATACGGGGCCTTGAGATACAGATAAATACCTTTACCCAGACCAATCCGGCAGCCCCATTCATGATCGCGGATACCGGTTTCAACCTGGTTCCCCTGCTTCCCATGGATGCGGCAGGTGCCAGGGCCCGTGAAATTCATCCGGAGCTGAAGATGGCCCAGCTCGAAGAGCTGATCTCCGCTGCCGATCTGCGGATACAGCGTGCTGCTTACTATCCTGTCATTGGATTATTCGGACGCTATAGTTATGCTTACCAGACCAGCGAGATTGGCTTTGCCGAGACCAGCCGCAGTCTTGGTCCTCAGTTTGGGATCAGCATACGCATGAACCTCTTTAATGGTGGGGTGACCAGGATGGATACCAGAAACGCGCTGAAGCAGCTCGAGAATGCTTCCTTGTCGGAAGACAGGACCCTGTACCTTCTTCTGGCTGATCTGGAGTTGTTGTATAGCCGTCATGCGTCCTATGGACATCAATTGGGCCTTGCGCTTCAAAACCTGGAAGCGGCGAACCGTTCCTTCTCCATAGCACGCACCCAATGGGAACAAGGCCGCATTGATGGTTATGAATTCAGGTTAACGCAGTTGGCGCAGGTCAACGCAGGCCATCAGGTTATCCGTTTACAACACATCCTGAAGACCATCGAAGTTGAGATTGATTTACGCACAGGCGGGCTGGCGGAGAGGTATCTTTGAGCAGCGATCAGTTGTCAGCGGTCAGTTGGCAGCGATCAACGAGCATTCGTAATTCGTAATTACCTGATTCATAATCCCTAATCCCTAATTTCCAATTGACCAGCTGGCGGGTTAGAAAACATTTTGCCGGCGTATAGTGATGCCAGCCAACACCCATCTCCGGCCAAGTAATGGAGGGTAACATTTGAGACGACAGGAATAATCGTTGACATGACACATGTTGTTAGTTTTACAGTGACGTGGATATCTGTAGTTTATAATTCTATCACCATTTACATACATCGAAATTTTCTATATTTAGCACAGGTATTGGGATCATCATGTCGGTGTATTGGACGCGGAGTATAAGGTTTATATAGGCCCTGGATAAGAAGCAGAACCTTATGCCCAACCATTAAAAAGAGCAAATGGACAGTTTTTTAATTAATAATAGACAGAAATTGGGATTCGCATTTAAGGTGATTTCGTTAATATTTTTGACAACAATAGCGACTATCATCCTGATTATGGGATTCTTTAAAAACCAAATACCCGACATTGGGTTACTCCTTACCATCATTTTATCGGCAGGACTTGTACTTCCGATTTTTATTATTGGATTGGCATACTTGAAATGGCTTAACAGAACGAGAATTAGAAAAAGGATTTATAGCACTTCACCCTTAGACAGATTAGAAGAAATTGGGTTTACTAAATTGCTGATAAATAGCAACACGAAATGGTATTTTACTGAAGAGATAAAATCTGGCCAGATTAATGATTTTCAAGTACTATGTAACGGAGCACCTCGAATTATTGAATTTACTGCTTTGACAGAGCCGCTATGTCTTGACCAGAATGAATATAAAGATTTAAAGGCAAGGTTAAAACAAGATAGTCTTTATCCTAATTTTGAGGGAATTACAAAACAGTACTGCTTAGGACAGTTAAGAGTTTTATCGATTGAACAAATAAAACTAGATTTAGAACAATTGACAGACATATTGAAACGTGAAGAGATTAAACCAAGAATAAAAAATGGCGGGGCATTGCATCGAATATAATTTATTGGGGTTGAGGAGCTAATTGTAAAGGCTTCGCATTTTTACAAGCTTATGTGCACCTTGAAAGATAAGTGCTTCGAGCCGCCCCAAAATCATATACAGCCGCATTGGCTGCAAGTATAAAGAGATTCAATCCTTATGAAATTAGTATTACGATCATATAAGAAAGAAGAATACTCGCTGGCGCTGAGAGTTCTGATTGGGCTTTTTGCCATCACAGCTGTGACACTAACTGTGATTCTCTTTGTGAGGATTGAGAATGATTCAGTTACCTTACAATATACATCGATCATCCTTGCTGTTCTCACAATTGCTCTTTTGATTATAGCAACAATTAAAAAGAAAAAGAGCGTATTAGTAGATGAAGGCACCATCGAATTCATGCCTCAGGAAATAAGGCTTCTTAACAAGGAAGAAGAAATTCTTGTTAAGGTTGGCGACATAAAGTCTTTGACACTTTTTGCAAACTCCTACGATGGACAAACGGGAGTAAGTTGGGCCCTCGGAGGACTTGTAACGAAAAATGGACTTGGTAATTCGATGATTTTGACAACAGTGAGCAGTAGTTTTAAGCTTTTCTTCATTCTTGAGAATATAGTCCAAGCTCGAACTTTATCAAGGTTACTTGCCTCTTGGAGAAGAGAATATGATATCACTGTAAGGTTCACAGACAGAAAATCCCATGATTTACTTGTTGCCGAGATGGACTGATACTAGCAGCAAACAAGTAAGACTACCTCGTGGAAATTTCGCCACCAGTTGACAGCCAATAGTTATCAGCGATCAGTTGCCAGCCATCAGTATACAGCGATCAGTTGATAGCACCGGTCATCGAGTAGCCCTTCAAGATGCTGGCAAATTTGAAAACATTTTGTCGGCGTATCGAGATGTCAGCTATCAGCAAGCTGCCTGCATGACAACGACCCCCAACCCCGAAGGGGTGTTATATTGGTAGCTCGGCAGCATTACCACGTAACCGTTCCCCTCCCATGACGGGCGTTTATAGCTGGAATATGGTGATTGGGAGGGGGAAGGGGGAGGGTTTTGGCTGCGGTCAGTTGGCAGCGATCAGCGATCAGTTTACAGCCATCAGTATACAGCGATCAGCGATTAGTTGATAGCACCGGTCATCGAATAGCTGTTCAAGATGCTGGCAAGTTTGAAAACATTTTGTCGGCGTATCGAGATGTCAGCCATCAGCGATGAGCAAGGTGCTTGTGAAAGCTCCCCTCAAGTAGTAGCATGTAAAATGAGAGATTTCCATTGAAGGTTGGCGTCCTGTTGAAATATGGAAAACTCCGCCTCCCGCCAAACCAACAGTGGGCGTTTCCCAAATAAAACTGGATTTCAGGCGGTGTGTGGTATTATGAAGAGCTATAAGGCAGCCCTGAAGGCTTTTTGACTTGCGGTGTCAAATGTTCAGAGGATGTGGACTATGCAAAGCAGAATAAGGTGTCAGGATGTAAACCAGATAAATATTAACTTTGAGGACACTGCCAGATTAAACACACAAAATTCTTCAAGCCCACAACATTTTGCACTGAATGGAGAAAATAACACTCTCACAATTAGAACAATACCTGTCCAAAGCAGCCTGGATCCTCAAAGGACCTGTGGATGCGTCGGATTTCAAGGTATATATATTCCCATTGCTCTTTTTCAAGAGGATATCGGATGTGTATGATGAAGAATATCAAATCGCATTGGTAGAATCTGATGGAGACCAAGATTACGCTTCCTTACCGGAGTTTCATAGATTTGTTATCCCCTTGGGTTGTCATTGGAAAGATGTAAGAGAAACCACTTTCAATGTAGGCTTGGCTATTGAAAATGCATTGCGAGGGATTGAGCAAGCCAATCAGCAATTCTTGTATGGAATTTTTGGGGATGCACAATGGAGTAATAAGAATAAGCTCTCTGACCGGTTGCTAATCAATCTGATTGAACACTTTTCTCAGTATAACCTCGCCAACAGCAATGTGGATTCTGACTTGCTGGGTCAGTCTTACGAATACCTGATCAAGCACTTTGCCGATCTGACCAATAAAAAAGCTGGCGAGTTTTATACTCCCCGCTCGGTAGTTCATTTACTGGGTTTGATATTGGATCCTCATGAAGGTGAAACCATTTACGATCCGGCATGCGGCACAGGTGGTATGCTGCTGGAATGTGTTGGTCATCTGAAAGAAATCAATAAAGATTACCGGACATTAAAGCTTTTTGGTCAAGAGAAAAACCTGACCTCCAGCTCTATAGCCCGAATGAATATGTTTCTGCACGGTATTGAAGACTTCCAGATTGTGCGTGGTGATACCCTCCGTAATCCGGCGTTCTTTGAGGCTGATGGTTTAAAAACGTTTGATTGTGTCATCGCAAATCCTCCATTTTCACTCAAAGAATGGGGTGCTGAAAATTGGGGAAATGATCCTTTTGGCCGAAACATTGCCGGGGTGCCACCTCAGGGGAATGGCGACATGGCCTGGGTACAGCACATGATCAAATCCATGAACAGTACCGGGCGAATGACAGTAGTTTTACCTCATGGTGCCCTTTTTCGGAAAGGTGCAGAAGGTCGCATCCGCGAAGCATTGATAAGCCAAGACATGTTAGAAGCCGTGATTGGTCTTGGACCAAATATCTTCTACGGTACGCAGCTGGCTGCCTGTGTAATGGTTTTTAAACAAAACAAAGAAGCAGACAAAAAAGGCAAAGTCCTTTTCATTGATGCATCCGATCAGGTGCGGGTAGGCAGGGCACAAAACTATCTGGAACCTGATCACGTCAAACAAATCCACGCATGGTATAATGCCTTTGTAGATGTGGAAAACTATGTCAAAGTAGCTACTTTCAATGATTTAGTTGAGCATGATTTCAACCTGAATATTACATTGTATGTAGAGAAAATCATGGAAGACAACCTCCCCAGTGTGGAAGAGGCATTTTCTGATCTCAAAACTGCTTGGGAGGCAAGTCAGAAGGCAGAAGAGAAATTTAAAGAAATATTGAAAACATTCATAAACTAAACAATATACCTTGTTAAACCTGGAAGAAATAAAGAGCATCATTCAAAGTGGCGAGGGCTACAACGCAGAATTCAAAGTCAGGGTTCCCAATAAGCTTAAAGAACTATCTGAAGAGATTTGCGCTTTTGCCAATGCCGCTGGAGGTGTTCTGATTTTAGGGGTGGATGACCGCAATACCATTCAAGGGGTAGAAGTTGATAATGCCAAAAGATCAGCCATTCAAAATGCATTAAGCGAAATCAATCCTCACTTGCCTGTTGAGCTTTACAGCGTTGATGCTGAGGGTAAAACCCTTTGGATTATTGAGGTTAACTCCGGCCCACAAAAGCCCTACGTGCTGTCAGGAGCTATTTATGTTAGGCAAGGTCCCAATTCTCAAAAGCTCACCACTGTTGAGCAAATGCGCGATTTTTTTCAGCAGGCTGAACGCATTTACTTTGATGAAGCACCTTGCCATGAGTTTGATTTAGAAAAAGATATAGAGCCTGAATGGTTCGAGGAATTTAGAATTGAGGCAGGCTTATCAAAGGCTATTGGCATGCAGCAGGTTATACAGAATCTTAAGATTGTAAACATAAATGGTATAGTTAAAAATGGTGGGGTTTTGTTTTTTGCAAAAAATCCCGAAGCATTTATTGAAACGGCTATGTTGCGTTGTGTCGCTTTTGAAGGCAATACAAAAACGCAGATTTTTGACGACAAATTTTTTGGAGGGCCATTGGTGAAGCAATACCAACAGGCTATGCAATGGCTAAAAGGCAAGCTGAATATTCGATATGAAATCGAAGGTGGTGGCCCACGCAAAGAACATTGGGAAATACCTGAAACCGCCTTAAAAGAAGCTATCATTAATGCGCTTACGCACAGAGATTATTATGACAAAGGAGCTAGAATCACGATTGAGTTATTTGATGACCGAATTGAAATAAGCAATCCAGGTGGCTTATCAAGTGCCATTAAGCCCAATGAATTTGGCACCAAAAGCCACAGTAGAAACCCCCTGATTTTTGGTTTGTTTGTGCGCATCCGATTGGTTGAACAAATAGGTTCAGGCATTGGCCGTATGAAAAGTGCCATGCAAGCTGCAAAACTCCCCATGCCAGAATTTATTACCGATGGTATGTTCACTGTGGCATTGAAAAGGATTACTGTGGAAGAAACTGTGGAAGAAACTGTGGAAGAAATGGTGGAAGAATCGGTAAAAATCATTTTGAAAACGATGATGAATAATCCAAGAGTTACCGCTAAAGAATTACAAGTAATAACTGGTTTATCCAGAAGAGGAATCGAGTATCATTTAAACAAAATGAAGAAAAACAAGCAAATAGAAAGAATAGGCCCTACCAAGGGGGGCGAATGGAAAATCATTGAAAAATGAAAAGAAAGATATGACCCAACAACAACTCGAAAAATATCTCTGGGGAGCGGCCACCCTGCTCCGTGGAACCATTGACGCTGGGGACTACAAGCAGTACATTTTCCCGCTGCTGTTCTTTAAGCGCATTTGCGATGTGTATGATGAAGAATTTGAACGTGCCCTGGCCGAAAGCGATGGCGATATGGAATATGCCGCCTTTGCCGAACACCACCATTTTCAGGTGCCTGAGCAGGCCCATTGGAACCGCGTGCGCGAAATAACTACCAATGTGGGTATGGCTTTGCAAGAGGCTATGCGCACGATTGAAAAGGCCAATCCTGATACCCTCTACGGTATTTTTGGGGATGCCAGCTGGACCAACAAAGACCGCCTGAGTGACGCCACCCTCACCAATCTCATTGAGCATTACTCGCAACACAAGCTTAGCCTGAGCAATGTAGCTGATGATAAGCTGGGCAACGCCTACGAATACCTGATCAAGGAATTTGCCGATGACAGCGGCCATACTGCAGCGGAGTTCTACACGAACCGCACGGTAGTAAAACTCATGACGCTGATCATGGACCCTCAACCGGGCGAAAGCGTGTACGACCCCACCTGCGGCAGTGGTGGGTTGCTATTAAACTGTGCCCTGCACCTCAAAGAAGAAGGCAAAGAATACCGCACCCTCAAACTCTACGGACAAGAAATTAACCTGCTCACCTCGGCCATTGCCCGCATGAACATGTTTATGCACGGCATAGAGGAGTTTAGCATCGTGCGGGGTAATACCCTGGCCAACCCGGCCTTTTTGCACAACGATTCACTCAAGACCTTTAACGTAATACTGGCCAATCCGCCTTACAGTATCAAAGCCTGGGACCAGAAAAGCTTTGCCAGCGACCCTTACGGCCGCAATATCTGGGGCACGCCCCCGCAAGGCTGTGCCGATTATGCTTTTCAGCAGCATATTCAAAAGAGTTTGGATGAGAAAAATGGGCGATCTATTACCTTGTGGCCGCATGGTGTTTTATTTAGGGATAGCGAAGCAGCAATGCGTAGTAAAATGATTGAACAGGATTTGGTGGAATGCGTGATTGGTTTAGGGCCAAACCTGTTTTACAACTCTCCTATGGAGGCGTGTTTGTTGATTACGAAAACGAATAAAGAGCCGCATAAAAAAGGAAGGATTCTTTTCATCAATGCCGTGAATGAAGTGAAGCAGGAAAAGACGATGGGCTTTCTTGAAGACAAACACATTGAAAAAATATTTGGAGCCTATCAAAAGTTTGAAAGTCAGGAACATTTTGCCGCACTTAAAACCATTGATGAAGTAATGGTTAATAAAGGAAATATGGCCATCAGTCTCTATGTGCAGCCGGAAAAGAATGGCGATAATCCCATTCTGCCTTTTGAAGAAGCCTTTGCAAATTGGGAAGAATCAGGAAGAAACCTAAAGTCATCCATGAGTGAATTATTCAAAATACTGGAATACTAATGGAGACAGCAGTGAAAGAAACATTGAAAATAGATAGGACCAACTGGACACGGGTAACATTTGGTGATGTAGTTTTTGAACCCAAGGAGAATGCCAAAGACATTTACAATGAAGGCATTGAACATGTGGTTGGATTGGAGCATATTGATTCGGAAAATACTCATCTAACCCGTTCTGGTAAACTGGAAGAGACCACTACTTTTTCGAAGAAGTTTAGAAAAGGTGATGTTCTATTTGGCAGGAGGCGTGCTTATCTCAAAAAAGCGGCATTAGCAGGTTTTGATGGTATTTGTTCGGGAGATATTACGGTATTCAGAGCAAAGAAGAATTTATTGCCAGAGCTTATACCGTTCATCGTGAACAATGAGAAGTTTTTTGATTATGCCATAAAACACTCTGCCGGTGGACTATCTCCAAGAGTGAAATTTAAAGACCTTGCCAACTACGAATTCCTCCTACCACCCAAAGACCAGCAAGCCCAACTGGCCGAACTGCTCTGGGCCATGGATGAGGTGATTGAGAGGGAGAGGGAGGTGTTGGAGAGAGTTGTAACGATCAAAAAATGTCTATTCAAAAAATTCACGGCACAAAGAGAAAATTGGATGAAGCATAAAATTGGAGATCTTATGCATTTTCACTATGGAAGTGCCTTGAAAGAATCTGATCGTATTGATGGTGAATATTCAGTGATTACTTCTTCTGGTTTTCAAGGTACACATATTGATTTTGTTACGAAAGGGCCAGGTATTGTCGTTGGCCGTAAAGGAAATGTAGGCCAAATTACTTGGGTAGAGAATAATTTTTGGACTACAGATACAGCCTACTTCATAGAGTTGAAAAAGGAGTTTGAACAGATTCCATTAAAGTTTATTTACTATTTATTAATTGCTGCTGATCTTAAAAAGCACTCAATAGCCACAGCCGTTCCTGGCTTAAACAGAGATGATGCCTTGATGACTAAAGTCTATATCCCAAGCTTCGAAGAAATATTATCATATTTAAAAAGATTCAATACCCTTGATGAAAAGCTTGCGGAAATTCAAATTAAAATCAATAGCTCCCAAGCCCTCCAAAAATCCCTTATCAATCAAATCTTTTAGTGCATGGCCTTCAACGAACTCAACAGCGTAGAGCAATATATCATTCACCAGTCTGAGTCGATGGAATCCATATTCCGTATTCCAATACGGAATAAAATAATGCAAATGTTTGTATATATGGATTATGATACCTAATATTGCATATTCGAATACGGAATATTATGCAACAGAAGCAACAAATTATGAGCCCACACGATATTGTTATCTTACTTAAAATAGTAAGCTATGGCAATGAGCCCTGGTTTCAAAAACCATTGGCAGAAGCATTGGGTATCAGCCAATCCGAAGTAAGTAAATCATTGAATCGCTCCAAATATGCAGGATTTTTAGATCCCAGTGGCAAAAAGGTAATGAAAATGGCCCTGATGGAATTTCTTAAGTACGGTTTGCGTTATGTATTCCCACAAAAACCAGGACCCGTGGTAAGGGGCATACCTACGGCCCACTCTGCTGCTCCACTTAATGAGCAAATTCAAAGTACAGAAAACTTTATATGGCCTTACGGCAAAGGTACTGTCAGGGGCCATAGTATTTTACCTTTATACCCTTCTGTACCTGAAGCGGCTTTAAGAGATGAAAAATTACATGAGCTTTTGGCCTTAGTGGATGCTCTTCGTGTTGGTAGAGCAAGGGAAAAAGAATTGGCAGTTATTGAACTTAAAAAACGATTAGGACTTGAAGAATAGAATGATAAATATTGCTGTTGTAGCAGAAGTTGCGGCTGCATTAAAAGAAATCAAGGATAATATGGTTTTCGTGGGCGGTGCAGTAATTAGCTTATACACGGATGATCCCGCAGCTGATGAAGTTCGTGCTACACAAGATATTGATATGGCCATGAATATTAAGAGCCTGAATCACTGGCAGGTATTACAAGAAAAGTTAGGAGAGCTTGGGTTTCACCCCGACCCTTTTGGTCATGCTATTTGCAGTTATAAATACAAAGATATCTCAGTGGATATAATGACTAAGGACGATGGCCCTTTTGGCCCGACCAATCAATGGTATAAAATAGGTTTTGAAAACCTTTGGACCGCTAAGGCAATGGATCAGGAGATAAATATTTTATCGGCTCCATGTTACCTGGCCACCAAATTTGAAGCTTTCAAACATCGCGGCAGCGATTACCGAACAAGTCATGACATAGAAGACATCATCTATTTAATAGACAACAGGACAACTATAGTTGAAGAGGTAAAAAAGAGTGACCCACGAATTCATTCATTTTTGAAAGAAGAAATTCAAATAATTATAAATCAAGGACTTTTAACTGAAGTGCTTTCCGCACATACCCATCCATTATTGGTAGAAGACCGATTGCCGATACTAGAAGATAAAATAACCCAAATATCAGAGTCATAGCCATGGCCTTCAACGAACTCAACAGCGTAGAGCATTACATCATCCACCAGTTGAGTGGAGTGAATTTGAATGACAATGGCACAGAGGAATCCAAAGTGGCATTTCAGTTAGGCTGGAACTACAAGGCTGCCAGTGATCTTGGTCGGGGTATAAACGAGGTGTTGGTTGAGTCGGAATTGAAAGATGCCCTGATCCGCCTCAATCCAGAAATCACCCAAAACCCTGCCCTGGCCGATGAGGTCATTTATAAATTGCGGGCAGTATTTATCGCCGTAAATCAAGTGGGATTGGTAAAAACCAACGAAGAGTTTCTCAAATGGCTTACGGGAGAAAAAACCATGCCCTTTGGCGAAAACAACCGCCATGTGCCGGTGCGGCTGATAGATTTCGATACCATCAGTAATAATAGCTGTGTTGTCACCAACCAATACCGGATTCACCACCGCGAAACAAAGATTCCCGATATCGTTTTACTTATAAACGGTATTCCTGTGGTAGTGGGTGAAGCTAAAACACCCATACGCCCTTCAGTGAGTTGGCTTGATGGTGCTCATGAAATCCATGAGGTTTACGAGAACAGTGTACCGCAGTTGTTTGTGCCCAACATTCTCTCCTTTGCTACCGAAGGGAAGGAACTATACTATGGCGCCATCCGCAGTCCGCTGGAATACTGGGCACCCTGGCGGCTTGAAAACGATGACGACGCCTTCGCAAAACAGCTGGGATTGTCAGAAATAGGCAAGGAATTGTCCGATCTGCTGCACCCCGCTCGCTTGCTTGATATCCTGCAAAACTTCTCGCTCTTTAGCACCGATAAGAAGAAACGCCGAATTAAGATTATTCCCCGCTACCCACAGTACGAAGGGGCGAACAAAATCGTAGCGCGTGTGATAGAAGGCCGGATTAAAAAGGGATTGATATGGCACTTTCAGGGTTCAGGGAAATCTCTACTCATGGTGTTTGCTGCCCAGAAGATGAGGAAAGCAGTTGAACTAAAAAGTCCTACTGTGATTGTTCTGGTCGACCGCACAGACCTAGACACACAAATCAGCACTATTTTCAATGCAGCCGACATTCCCAATGTAGAAACCACCGAGAGCATCAGCGAGTTGCAAACCATGCTGGAACGTGACAC
>Ga0208041_1001528_pt1 | contig 14670 bp, 10 predicted proteins | sample AD_SCU002_MetaG_FD_184453 | JGI IMG/M metagenome (GOLD analysis project Ga0208041, IMG submission 184453) | Active sludge microbial communities of municipal wastewater-treating anaerobic digesters from China - AD_SCU002_MetaG (SPAdes) (version 2) | ecosystem: Engineered > Bioreactor > Anaerobic...
GGTCCCGGCGGTCGTCTCGGATACGGCGGACTACGACATCGAACTCTTCTGCGCAGATCATTTCGGGATCAGCCTTGAGGCCGTCGACTGATCCCACCCTTTTTTCTGGCACGGGTCACTCTTCCCCGTGGGTATCCCGGAGACGAGGTGGGTTGCCGGTTACTCTTGATGACGACCGGTTCACTCAGGTCTCCGGGCATATCATTCACTCTACAGTTGTCTGTCATATTCCCGGGACGAGTTGCACTTTCAGTGCAACGGCCTCAGATCCGGGGCATTGCCCGGAACAAGATCCCTGAACGACAGGTTGCCGTCAGGCAGATGCTTGATGGCGAGGCTGCCTGAGTCCCCTCTGCCGTGGTTTGGGCTCAACAGCGCCTATCCTCTCGTTCGAGTCCTACTTCCTGAGGGAGATAATCGCCCGTTCTTTCCGGGAACCCGCTCCGCCTTTCAAAAGACTGATACAGAGTGAGCGTCATACCAACCAGCATAGATACGGTCGGGTGGCATGGCAGGACGTATATTGACCGGGACAACGCGGGAGACCATCGTCGCGATACTCACCAGGAACGATGCCGAGTGGATCGCGATCTTCGGCTCGTATTCGCGGGGATCCGCCGGCCCGGAGAGCGATATCGATATCCTGGTCCGGTTCGCCCGTAAAAAAAGCCTCTTTGCGCTTGTCCGGATCGAGGACGAACTCGCCCGGGCGCTCCGCGTGAAGGTGGACCTCGTCACCGAGAACGCCGTCAGTCCCTACCTTGCCGATGCGATATACCGTGACGCTGTGGTGATCTATGACGCCGGAGGACCTCGCGTAACTCCATCACATCCTTGATGCCATCATAAGGGACCTCGCGTATCTTCACCACATCCTTGATGCCATAATAAGCATCGAGGAGTTCTCCGAAGGCATCTCGTCGGTGGAAGACCTCAGGAGCCGCCGGCTGGAGCGCGCCGGGATCGAGCGCATGCTGACCATTATCGGCGAGGCGGCAACGATGGTATCGCCGGAGTTACGTGAACGTCACCCGGAGATCCCCTGGAGGGAGGCGGCGGGGATGCGGGATAAGATCGTCCACCATTATTTTGGTGTGGATTACGATGCGGTCTTCCTGACCCTGCACGACGATCTCCCCGTTCCTCAAGCAGGGGATCAGGGCTGTTCTTAGCGAGGCCGGGCGCTAGATCCGCTATTTCTCACCCCCCGCCCGGCACCCTCCGGCCAGCCATGCTCCCGCCCGCGAGGCGGCAGATGCTAGAGAGCACGGGACGGCGGCACAGTATCCGCAGCGCTTTACTGCGATCGCTTGCCGACGCACTTTCACAAGAGTCATAACGCCCGGGATAGAACCCACTCTTCTGATGGACCTCCTCTACGCAGCCCTCGAACACTACTACGGCTACTCCTCGTTCCTCCCCTTCCAGGAAGAGATCGTCCGCGATATCCTCCAAAAGAGAGACGTCCTCGCCGTCCTCGCAACCGGCGGGGGCAAATCCCTCTGCTATCAGCTCCCCGCGCTCGTGACGGGCGGGCTCGTCGTCGTCGTCTCGCCCCTGATCTCGCTCATGAAGGACCAGGTCGACGCGCTCGTGACGCAGGGGGTCCCCGCCGCCACCCTGAACAGCACGCTCCCCTACGATGCGATGATGAAGACCCTCGCGGACCTCGAGGCGGGCCGGCTCCGCCTGCTCTACGTCTCGCCGGAGAAGGTGGTCCAGCCCCGGTTCCTCGCCACCCTGCGCGAGTCGGGCGTGACGCTCGTTGCCGTCGACGAGGCGCACTGCATCTCCGAGTGGGGCCACCAGTTCCGGCCGGAGTACCGGCAGTTGAGCGTCTTAAAAGAGCGGTTCCCGGAGGTCCCCATGATCGCCCTGACGGCGACCGCGATCCCCGAGGTCCGGCAGGACATCGTCAGGCAGCTCAACCTTGCGGACCCCGCGGTCTACATCGGGAGTTTCAACCGCGAGAACCTCCGCTACACCGTTGCCGGCAAGAAAGACACATATCCTCAGCTCATCGACTACCTGAAGAGCAACCCGAACCGGTCGGGGATCATCTACTTCTCAAGCAGGAAGCGGACGGAAGAGATCGCGGAGCGGCTGCGAAACGACGGCATCCGGGCCCTGCCCTACCACGCGGACCTGCCGGACACCTACCGCCACCGGGTGCAGGAGCAGTTCATCCGGGACGAGATCGACGTGGTCTGCGCCACGAACGCCTTCGGAATGGGCATCGACAAGCCCGACGTCCGGTTCGTGATCCACTACGACATGCCAAGGAGCCTCGAAGCGTATGCCCAGGAGACGGGGCGTGCAGGAAGGGACGGCGAAGCGAGCGACTGCATCCTCTTCTACAGCCCGGGGGACCGGCGAAAGAACCAGATCGTGCTCGAGCGGGACAGCCTGGACCGCCCGGACCTCTACCCGGTCGCCGTGCGGAGACTCAACGATATGATCGCCTTCTGCGAGACCACCCGGTGCCGCCGGGAGCACCTCCTCAGGTACTTCGGCGAGACCTTCACCGGCGTGCCCTGCGGTGCCTGCGACGCCTGCCTGCAGCCGGACGAGTTCATCGACGGGCGGGAGATCGCCGAGACGGTCGTGAACTGCATCTCCGGGCTGCCGGGAGCGTTTGGGATCCGGTATATCGCCGACGTCCTTACGGGCTCGCGGAGCAGCAGGGTGCTTGCGAACGGCCACCAGGACCTCCCGGTATACGGTTCGGGAAGCAAGTACTCGCGCGATGAGTGGTCTTCGTTCATACGGCAACTCATCGCAACGGGCTACCTGGACCAGAGTTCCGGGAAGTATCCGGTCGTCACCCTGAACGTGCGGAGCCGGGCCGTCCTCTCCGGCGACGAGAGCGTGCGGCTCGCGAGGCCGGAGGGTTCCCGGGCTCGTGATCGGGAGAACGGCCCGGACGAGAGGCCCTTTGACGCCGCACTCTTTGAGGAGCTGAGAACCGTCCGGAAAAGGCTTGCAGACGACCTGAGCGTCCCGCCCTACGTGGTCTTCCACGATCGGGCCTTGAAAGAGATGGCCCGCCGGCATCCGCAGACGCTTGATGAGTTTGCAGCCATTCCCGGCGTCGGGGACGTGAAACTGGAGAGATTCGGCGAGATCTTCGTCGCCGCGATCGGTAACTGCCAGGGCGGCCGGCCCGCTCTACCCGGGGATGGCCCGGTGCCGGATGCAGGATGTGCAACGGCACGTCCCGGCGGCGAGCCCGGAGGAGCCCTGCCGTCCGCACAACCGGCCGCCCCGGACCATTCCCCGGCGCCCGGCGAGATCCCCGACGACGCCCTTCTCGAAGAGGCCTATGCGCTGCAGGGGTATATCCGGGAGCTGCGCGAGGAGCTCCGCCGGGCCGAAGAACTCCATAAACTGCTGCTCGCGAGAGCACGCGAGACGGGCATCCGGGAGAACGAGGCCTACGCTATAACGACGGAGATCAGCCGGAAGCGCCATATCGTCACGGAACGGTTCTACGAGCGCTACCCGGAGGTCTTCGTTCAGATCGCGAAGGTCACGATCACCGCCGCCGAGCAGGCGGTCGGGAAGGAGGCGCTTGGGGAGTGCGTCGAGTACGAGGAGTCGGAGAAGGTGAGCGTCAGGAGCAAGACGGCGTAGGGTATTGCAATGATCTCGTTACGGTGCTAATAAACATCTTCCCCTCGCCTGCAGCGCCGAGTGGAAACTTCTTTTCTTCATCCAGTGAAAATTACAACTGCAATTATCCTCTGCGGTTAGCTAGTTTTAAACATCTTCTGATTCAGACGGGACAATAGTCCTGGGTGGAGCAACCGTTATATCAATATTTTTCTTGGCAAAATCTATTGCAAGCAAATCTGCTGGTACGTATCGATCGTATTTCTCTGTGATCAGATCGTCGTATTTTTGTGCAATTTCTGTTTCTGGGGGAGCGTTTGATAAAATCTTTGTGTAAAACTGCAGAATCTCGTTTGAGTCTGCACCTTTAAAGAAGAGAGCGATATCTTTTTCATAGATATCAAAGCCTCCGTAACAAGATCCAAGGATTCGGAGAGTGCGTAAAGCTGCCGAACCTGCCCATGGGAACCAGAAGGTGCCGTTTGACACCGGTATAAGATCGTAATCTACGATTTCCATGGCTTTAGCAGTAGATCGAGCCGAAGCGAGGAGTGCCTTGCCCGGTGTGTCGAGGTACACCGGAATGCTGTCCGACTGGAGCAGGTCACGTATCTTCCGGTGGACAGTTGGGTGAGTATTAGCTTCTCCGCTACCGGGGAAATATGGTACCTTGCCTCCGCTGGATGGTTGAACTATGATCTCTTTCCGGTCCAGATCTACATTGAGAACTTCCCAGCGTTGCCCCGCGAGGATCAGATGCTGCAAGTTCTCTATGCCGAAGGTATATGCGATGCTACCAATCTGTTTGCTCTTCCAGAGCACTCTTATCCCTGATTCTGTCTGAAAACAGGCATAGAAGTCTATGCGGCGCACAATTCGCTCTCCCTGTAACCCTAAAACCAGCAGTCCTCCTGCCTCCTGCTCGATAAGATCGGCGTCAGCCATGCTCCGCAGGATACTAATAAACTCCGACTGTGTCACCCAGGCAAAGGCCCCCTTTGCCACAAGTACATTATAGAGTGTAGTTGCCTCAGCGCCCCCCCTCTCAGTGATCACACTAAGAATCTGCTGAACAAGAGTAGAGTAATGTGGCAAGTCGGTCTTTTGTGGCTCACACCATCTGTCGAGCATGAGTTCGAAGAGAGCGAGTGCACGGAGAAGTGAGGAATGAAGTCGGTCGACGAGATCCATCTCCTTCTTGTGCGCTTCGTGGATGAACATAATCATGACGGCCGTCGCTCCCTCCCGTCGACCGCTTCTCCCAAGGCGCTGGCAGAGAGAGTGCACGGACCACGGGGCTCCAATCTGTCCGACCCGGGAGACATCTCCTACATCGATACCGAGTTCAAGAGTGCTCGAACAGAATGTTGCTGTCGGATACCCTGACTTCAGGGCTGTCTCGGTTTCTTCCCGCTCAATTTTCGAGAGGGAGCCATGGTGGATTCTAAATAAATTAGGTAATTTTGCTTCTTTGAGGGTTCGGTTCACCTGATCTGTGTAGAGTTCCAGGTTTGAACGGCTATTAATGAAAATCAGGCTGTTTTTACCGTAAAAATGGTGAATTACATCTTCAGAGAGTTTCACCAAAGCTGGATCCTCTTCTTTATCACCTTCAGAGGCTGAGTCAAAGAGATATCCTTTAATGAGGAATGAGATGTCCTTCTCGCCACTCTTGTCTAATATAATTTGCACATGCTCTGGATCTCTTGGTGATAACCACCTTTGCGTGGCTGGAAGATCGCCTAACGTTGCTGAAAGACCAATGATACGGGGTGTTACTGCACTGATCTGAGCGACCCTTGCGAGAAGACTTTTCAGATGCATACCTCGCTCTGTTCCAATGAAAGCATGTATCTCATCGATGACGATGAAAGGAAGTGAACGAAAGAGGGAAGGCAACTGGGAGGAGTGGTTGATAAAGAGAGACTCAATCGACTCAGGCGTGATCAATAATACTCCCGATGGTTCCGCCAGAAATCGTTTTTTCTGCGCACTCCCTACGTCTCCATGCCACTTGAAGACAGAGATCTCTGCTGCATCACAGAGTTCCTCTAAACGTCGGAACTGGTCATTAATGAGTGCCTTGAGTGGACCAACATAGAGTGCCTGGACCCCCTTCTCTTTTTGCGCAATGATGGTCGAGAGGATGGGAAGAAAGGCTGCCTCTGTCTTGCCTGATGCGGTCGCTGCAGAAATGATGAGGTGATCTGTGCTATTGTTGACCGCAAAGATAGCCTCAACCTGGATCTGGCGCAGTTTGTTCCAACGCATTTTATATAATTCATGTTGGATCGCTGGATGAAGCAAGGAAAAGGCATCTCTCGTCAGTTGTCTCTCCTCCTATAACCTGAAGGTCACAAGATCATTGTCGTTTCTATCACTCGTCTCTTCATTCTTGGATTCGTCTATATGAATTTTAGAGGACGGTCCTGAAAGGAGCGCCTCCCACTTTGTACCGGGGTTCTGTTCGAGCACAGAAAGTAATCCGACGAACTTCTTTACAGCGTCACGAGGGGTCTGATAGAACTCGGCTCCCAGAACATTGGAACAGTACCCCATAAACTGGGTAAGGCCGTAGTCAGGAAGTAGGTACTGAGATGGGTCACCTTTGGCAAATACGTTCCTGATATTGCAAAAGAGGACGAAGAGATCTTCTGCTGTCAGGTTATTCAACTTGATTACGGGTCCGGACATGTCAACTAATCCGTTGACAGCGAACTCATTTTCACGGAGTCTGGATGCCAGAGCCTCATAGCTTGCGATTCCCTTACGCGAGTCGGCAAGAAATTCATCTGTTCCTGCGAAGATGAACCCGATGCCTGAGACACTGCCCTGAAGGCAGTCATTCACGATGCGGAGAATCATTTCATAATTTGCGTTTCTCGCCTGTGTGCTGTTAAGACGATGAGAGAGCACCCCCATTTCATCGAGACTGACAATAAGCCCTGCATACCCGGCCATTCTAACGAAAGCTGCCCAGAGTTTAAGATAATCATAGATATTCTGGTCTTTAATGATCGTTCTAACGCCGAGATCGTCACGTGCTTCTCCCTTTGTCTCATACTCGCCTGATAGCCACCTGAGAGCCGATGCGGTGAGAGCATCGTCACCTCGCTGGAACCCCTCATAATACCGTCCGAGAACACTTGCGAAATCATATCCGCTGACAAAGTCCTGAAGTGGCCGGAGTTCATGATGAATTGCGCGAATAACCTCTTCGTCGCCTTTTCCTTCCTGCCTGAGGCGGTGGTCGAGATCTGAAATCCAGCGTTCGATCACGCTCGGAAGTCCTCTTCCTTCAGGTTTTGCGCGAGTGGCCATGGAGTGCATCAATTCAGTATACAGTGCCTTTGCCTGACCTCCTGTGGCATGCAGGCGACGGTCAGGGGTGATGTCCGCTTGGACCACTACAAATTTTTTCTCCAGTGCAACCAGACGGGATAGGTTCAGAAAAAAACTCTTTCCTGACCCATAACGGCCAATAATAAAACGGATTGTGGCCCCTCCGTCGATAATGCGATCCAGATCTGTTATGATCGCATTGATCTCATCTCTTCTTCCGACTTGAATATGCTGGAGGCCTACTTTGGGGACGACACCTGCGAGCAAAGATTGAGTAATTGCATTTCGCTCACGCAGTTTTATTTGAACCATATCATTCCACCATTCACGATTCGATTAGATCGCGGTATACTCTTACCGAATCATCATTGTCTTCAAGGAGAAAATCTCCCAGTTCTGCTTCTGCCCAGACGTTAATTGCTTCGAGCGTTGCCTGAGGCATGCAGTTATGGCATTGGACAAGGGAAACAAACTCGTCTCTTGTCCAGACCTCAGCGGTGAGAAGCTTCTCAAGCACCGGCACATAGCGGGGCTGGAGCCCTTCCATACAGAAATACTCTGAAGAGGATGTTTCATGCATTCTGGTGTCCTTAGGCTCATTCTCTCCTTCAAGCACGAAGTCTCCAGAGTCTGTTTCCTCTTTCGTGAAGATTTTATCGAGCATTGCTGATACTGCTATTGTCTCGGTCTGGATTTTAGCGACGGCGTTCACATCGATGGCAAAAGATGGCGCAATCTCGGCCCCTGGCAGAGGGATGGATTCTCCATCAGTATACTCTGTCCCGCTATGAACAACAACCGGGGCGTCGGCAGGATCAACCTTTCCTGAGTGAGCCAAGAGCCAGCGCAGATATCCCTCTTCGATCTCCATTGCTTTGAAGATCCGGTCAAGATTCTTTTTCTCTTTGGAATCAATAGTCCCATCAGCTGTGGTCATCCCGACGAGATACCGAGCAACCGGGAGACGAGTGTCGGGATCGAGACCCTCTTTCAGCCTTTTACCCAATCGTGTTAGTGAGGGTGGGTTCTGGGAGTAGATATCTTCAAGTGCCTCAAGGCACTGTTTCTCAAAGTCGGATAACACAAAGTTCTCTTCGAAGAATGTGTGCAGATGCGCCTGCTCTGCGGGGTCAATATAACCGTCCGAGGCTGCAATACCGACTCCTAACTCAAGCATCAGGGCATATGATGGAAATGATGGGCTTAGTTCCCCTTTGCTGTCTGCAGGGAGTGGAAGGAGCGCGAGAGTTTCATCCCACTGATAACTGTTCCCCGCATGATGGATGTCGGGGAGGATGATATACCCGCCATCATGTACAGCTTGAACGAGGTTCCTGCTTTGCACTGCGGTGAGCCGATAGCGGTTTTCAAGCCCGATCACTTCGGCGAGGGATGAGGTGGTAACAAGTGCCCACGGTTTCTCCTGCCTACGCTCCTCGAAAAGGTGGTTCCATGCGTCTTGATCGGGGTGAGGGATCGTCGATCTCAACTCTTCCGGCAGGGAGGCATACGTCTGCCAGGTTATGGTTCCTTCACCTTTGGAAAGCTGCGTTACAAATGGTTTGACATCCTGCACACAGCTATCCAGGAGAGAGAACAGGTTGCTGAACTGCTTTTTGCGCCCAAGTGGATTGGGAATCGGGCAAGGCTCAATGGCGGGCACAGTTGTACCCCGTATGTTGGAAGGACTCGTGAGAATGCTCGGACTGGCTGGTTTATACTCCAGTCGGTAAGGGTTTTTTGCTGGAATCACGGTGAGGCCTTCACTGAACATGGAGAGGTAACGCGCCTGGAACAATTTCTCCAGATATGAACCTTCCTTTTTAACGGTGGACGGGATATTTATTCCAGAGAAGTGCCGTGCGACGCTGTATGCTAATTGCCATGGGAGAGGCTTTCCTTTTTGAGCATACCAGGCAAGACCAACCATCGTCATCGACTCGGTTAGTGTGGTCATGTCGGAGAAGTACTCCCTAATGTCGCCTTTGGACAAATCCTCTAGTCTTAGGGCAGCCATATAGGCGATAAAACTTCCTAGATAGGCATTGAACGAACTTGAAGTGCTATATCTTTCTAAAAGACGTTTTACCTCTGGTATGATGATGTCAAGATCTCTCTTATCGATGAGTGCCCTCTTTTCCAGTCCGTAAAAGTAGAGGAAGGCATAGCCAATCTCTTCAAGATCATTATCCTTGCCGGTAGAGAGCCATAGGAGATATCTCGCCCTCTGGTCTGGGGTGAGCTGAGAGTAGCATGGCCAATAGGGCAGAGGAGGAGTGTCAGGTTCAGATGATTGGCCTACTGGTAGTGTAATGTCCAGACAGGAGGCCTCGTCAGGAGAGACCCCTACCACGTGACCAATAAGTGAGGGGATTTTGGATGGTATACCCGTGTACTGCAATGGGTGTTTGCGCGCCGGCCCAGAGAAGAGTGTTGTCCTTTGAATCTTGCGAGATTTGTGCAACCGTTTTCTTTGCATCCTGATCGGCAGTTGGTGTCTCCATACGAACCGATGAGTTGCGAGGAGGAGGGGGAACAACCTTGGTTGCAACTTCTTTTGAATCCTGAATCTCTGTATTCTGGACTTTTTCAGGTAACTTGCCATCATCCGGGGGATGAGGAGTCATGTCGGTTCGTTTCTGCAAAGAACGGAGACCGAAGAAGAGTAATATCCCCAATATCAAAAAAGCGATTGCTATTACACCGATTATCGCAGACATGCTTCCACGAATGAAATAGTACCGGTCTCTCTATACATAGCTTCCTATTTGCAGAGAGCCTGTGAATGAGGTTCTCACTCTTTGTCTGTGCTGATCTGCCGGAATAGTTAGATCTACCTAAGGATGTTGCCCTAAAATCTTTCCTAAACGGGCAGTGTAAAATGAATCTGCTTTTATCTTTGTGACTGCCTTTTCGTAAAATCTCTAAAAATTATGGTTGGATTTTTGACTCGCAGGGAATGTCACACATTGCATCTATGAAAGAGCTGTTTGTAAATCCCATCGTAGTTCCTATATAAATCAACCTTGAGCATGTCAGCAGATCCACCGGTGCAATTAGCATTATACTCTTGTCATGAACACGACTGTTCCTCCTCACCCACCTTCTACGTACCGGGGACCAACCCGCTCACGCACGCGATATGCTCCCCGGCCTGCGTGATCCGGATCGCGAAGTTCCGGCCCCGCCACTCCCGCTCCACGTAGCCCTGCTCCTCCAGTTCCCTGAGGTGGCCGCGGTTCGTCCGGTTCAGGAGCGCCCGCTTCTTCCCGGCCCGCAGGTAGCCGTCCCGCTCGGCCGTGTGCAGTTCCTCGTAGCCGTGGACGCCGGCGCCGTGGAAGAACCCGATGATCTCCTCGCTCGTCATCCCCCCGGCGCCGGCCTCCTTGCGCCGGAAGAGCTCGACGAGGAGCCGGACGTTCTCCGGCCGCGGCATCATGATCCGGAACTGCTGGAAGACCTCGGTCCGGACGTTCTCGACGATCGAGAGGCCGTGCTCGCACTCTTCGCCGTTCTCCGTCGCGTAGCGGTCGGCGCCGACGTAGTAGAGCGGAACCTCGTGGACCATCGCCGCGAGCGTCACCGCGACAGAGGTCTTCCGGCCGCAGGAGGACATGTTGACGTAGACGGCGTTCCCCGCCTCTTTCTCGGTCCGGATGAGGAACGACACAATCTTCAGGACGTCCAGGATATCGAACATCGCGACCGGGACGAAGGTCACGGCGATCCCGAGTCCCTGCAGCCGCTCCGTCACCCGGTTAACGAAGTAGTGCTGCTTCTTGACCATGCCAGCATCGAGGTCGGCGTCCGGCGGGACGGCGAGGATGTAGGCCCGGTCGGCCTTGTTCTTCGTGAACGGTGCCACGGCCCGGTCGATCTCGTGGCCGAGGGGGATGATGTGGACGACGTCGCGCAGCCCTCCCCCCGGAGCCTTGTCAGTCAGGTCGGTCATGCTCTTCACAATATTCACTAAATACACGTGAAGTTGTTAATGTTTCGGTCCGGCGCATCCCCTATAGGAGGTATCACACCATGAGAACCAATCTCCAGGGGCTTGCCGGGCGGCGGATGGAACTGACCGCCGTCTTCTGGCAGTACGGGACCTTCAGGCACGACGGCCGCTGCGGGAAGACCATCCTGCTCAGGCAGGTCCGCGACCGCTCCGGCCGGCTGCTCGCCGACCACGCCTGGATCAACTACACCGCCGGGTTCGACGCGGCCGGGGAGTTCGCCCGCGGCGATGCCGTCCGGTTCACGGCCACGGTCGACGAATACGTCAAGGGCTACCGGGGGGAGAAGATCGACGACCGGCTGCTCCGGCCGCCGGCGGTCGACTACCATCTGAAATTTCCCCGCCGAGTAGAGAGGATCGGCAGGACCGCCTGCCCGGCGGTGAGGTGATGCGGGTGGAGAAGCGCCGGCAGGAAGAGGTCGGCCGGCTGCTCGCCGATCTCGACTTCCCGGCCCTCTACCGGGGATACGCGTGGAGGAACGACACCTGGGAGCAGGGGTTCCCCGATATCCTCCGGCTTGAGCGGGAGGTGACGGCCGCCGCAAGGAACCGGGCGATCGGCCCCGACCACGTGCGGGAGATTGCCCGCTGGGGCGGCCTTACACGCCGGATCGACTGCCCCGGCCGGCTCTCCGTCACCCTCTACGCCGGCGACGCCCCGGCATACTGGCTGGTGCACGACTCCGGGGAGACCGTCCGGGATATTGAGCGGCAGATCCGGGGGTTCGGGCCGACATACGCGAGCAAACTCCTCCGCTTCGCCGTCCCGCAGGTTTTCGGGGCGCTCGATACCCGGCTGGTCCGGGTCCTCGGCCGCGGCGATCCCGCGATGCAGCGGTATGCCCTGCTCGACCTCGCTGCGGAGCGGTCCGGCGGCCGGTGGGCGATCCCCGCCGGGCAGCTGGAGTGGCCGGGGGAGTACGGGGCCTGGACCGGGATCCTGCATACGCTCGCGAGCGCTCTCAACCGTGAGGAGGTCTGCTGCCCGCACCCGGCGGGGTTCGTCGCTGCCGGCCTCCGGAGCCACGGCATCTGGCTTGCCACGGATGTGGAGACGGCGCTCTTCGCCTATGCCTCAGCGGTCGTGCGGGAGCCGTTCAAAAGCGAAACCCGGATGAGGGAGCAGCGGGAAGACTCAATCACGGGAGCGGTATGATGGCGCATAGCGAGCGGTGCAGGGCGTGTAAGAGGGCCGTGCAGGCGATGCTTGAGAAGATCTACGGCAGGGTGGAGTCGAACTACCGGATAGTCCTCGGGACCCGGCCGGAAGATTACGCCGGGGAGGCGGTCTATCCGGCGCTGTCGAGGGTGTATGGCGCTCTCCGGGAGCACAGAGGCTTTGAGGACTTCGTCCGGGCAGACCATATCGCCGCCGATTTCTTCGTCCCCGACCCCGGGTTCGTCGTCGAGTTCGACGAGTCGCAGCACTTCACGAGGCCGCGGCTGATCGCGCTGGAGAACTATCCGGCCACGATGCAGGCCGGCTATTCGGTCCCGCGGTGGAAGGAACTCTGTGCGAGCCTCGATAAGCGCGACAACGACCCCCCGTACCGGGACGAGCAGCGCGCGTGGTATGACACGCTCCGCGATTTTCTGCCGGAGATTAAGGGATATCTGCCGACGGTGAGGCTGTATGCGCGTGAGATGGTCTGGTGCAGCCTTGACCCGGAGGAGCCGGGGGATGTGGAGAAGTTTCGGATATTTCTGGAGGAGAAGAGGATGTGTTCGATATTACCCGGACCCGATGGCTCACCGATAGAGCATCGGGCTATGGATCGGATGACTACGGTGCCTGGTGAAGCACCGGCAGCGAAAGACCTTGGTGTAACAAGCCGCACGGCTGCTCTGCAGGACCTTTGTAAAGTAGAAGAGCAGGAAATGAGCGATGCGGTCGCCCGACGAGCCGGGAGCGCAGCAAGATCAGTCCCGGAGTCTCTCCTTCGATTCGAATACCTCACGAATGCCGTGAAGCTCCGTTACCTTGAGGACTGCTTCACCCACCCGGTCAACAGGGACGCCCCCTTCTTCACAGATTTACCGGAACCTGTTGAGCAGGCCCGCCTCACGTCGAGCAATGGAAAGCCGTTTGCGGCATACCTAAACAGGCCCACCTATGTTGGAGGCGGAAAAGGCTCCATTCCGATAGGGCCACTGTTTTCCGGCACTGCATCTGATAGTATCTCCGAATATCAGGAGATCGTTGCGGTTAATACACGCCTCTATGAGAGAGATCTGCAAACCGACGAGTGGCTTCGCGTCTTCTGCGAATACATGCTGGTTAAGACCGTGATACACGAACTCATCACCGACACCGAAGAACACGAATGGGACTGGGGATATGCTGATCTCAGGGAGATTCTTAATGCGGCGGGGACCGGAAAATCTATCAGCGGCGCTCACCTCCGGGAGATCGTCATACACGCGCTCCGGCTGGGCCTGGACCCCTCAAGCACCACTCCTGCCGGGGAACCGAACGAGGAGTCGCTCGCTCATCTTTCATCGCTCCCCTACCGTGCATTCATGGCTCGCCGCGAGGAGTGGATCGCGGCAGCATCCTCTGCCCTGGCCGAGATACGCTCGCGGGCAACCCGGAAAGGTATTCATGCTGTGATGAAATGGGACCGGTATTCCGTGTGTGCCTTTGAATCTGGGCCAATCTTTATCCGGAAGGATCCGGACTGGCTTCTGCCCCGGGTGACGTCTGCGCTTGCCTCGTACTCCGGGTGGAACGATGGACTGCCTGCCGACCGGATGATGACCGAGATTTTGAGCCCGCATCTTCATATCCTGATTGGCTCCTACTGGCATCATTTCCGGGAGGGGTGTGATGTCCGGTTCTTCGAGGAGCACCGCGAGCTTGCGGAGACGATTCCCCCGCTGCGCCGGGAACTCGACGAATACTGGGCTGAGCTCCGGGAGAGAGTCAAGATTGACTCCGGAACGCTGGGTGAGCCAGGAACCGGGGAGGATCCCTCGAAGATGGATGCCAGGCCATCAGATAGCCGAAAGGCACGAGCAAGGTCTACCGGCATGCAGGCTCACCCGGAAGTCTCGTTCGAAGAACACAAAATGCGGGCACAGGAGATTGGTGTCGATCTGTACTTTATCCCACTCGTTGATGCCTTCGATCGCATGTTCCCCACACGCTGCCCGATGGGTTCGTCGGTGAACTATCGCGTTCGGGATACCTGTGGATACCTGGAGGCGGACGCGTTTAACCTCTACACCCGGGGAAGCAGCAAATCCAGGGGTCTCAAGTTCCGGGTGTACTATAATGTCTTTGCCGATTTTCTCGGTCGGAGCGCAACAAAGGAGGACGTTCTCAAAATGCTGCCCGGAATTGTCAAGGATAACGCTCGCAAGGGGCATGTGAATGATCGGGCCGAGTGGTATGTGGAGGGATACTTCACCTCCAAACAGGAGATCGACCATCTCCTGACAGCAATTAAGACCTGGAAGCAGGCAGAATAGCCTTGAGGATAGATCCAACCCTTCTCCTGCTTTTCATGGGTTGTCTCCGGGGTAAAGTTCCCGCACGATATCCTCTCTCTGTGAAGTTATCGAAACGACACTAAATCAGAGGCCTTATCTATCCTGCCCCGGAAAGGTCTCATACAGGTAAACGGACTCCTGAGGGATACCACAATGCAGCAAAACGGGTGCCCATGGCTCGGATCGTATTCAGCCGCGGCATACATGGCCGA
>Ga0208041_1001535_pt1 | contig 14649 bp, 6 predicted proteins | sample AD_SCU002_MetaG_FD_184453 | JGI IMG/M metagenome (GOLD analysis project Ga0208041, IMG submission 184453) | Active sludge microbial communities of municipal wastewater-treating anaerobic digesters from China - AD_SCU002_MetaG (SPAdes) (version 2) | ecosystem: Engineered > Bioreactor > Anaerobic >...
TGCCCAGCTTTTTGAGAACCATCAACTCGAACTCGCCTTTATGATCGAGGAGCCAGTCCAGGTAGTAGAGACCCTGGTTGATGACGTTTTCATTGATGGCCCGCTTGTATTCGATGATGACCGGAAAGCCGTTCTCATCGATCCCCAGGGTATCGATGCGGCCGCCGTGCGTCTTCCCCGTCGAGTATTCGCTCTCAAGGAACGTGATCCCGAGCAGTTGCTCCAGGTTCTTCTCGATGTAGACCTGGAGGGATTTTTCGAGTGCGACCGAAGACCCCTTAAGTTCGCAGGCTTCCGCCCCGTCTGTACGAAAGATACGGATGTCGCCCATGGGTTCACGTCCTCAGATACCTTCCCCCGACCGGCACAAACCGCTCGGGTTTCTTCACCGTATCGTACTTCCGGATCCTCTCAAGTTCGAGGGCCATCCAGGGCCGCTTTCGGGGCGCCTCCTTCCTGACCCCCTGCCACCGCTCCTGGTTTTCGACGTAGGCGCGTGCCTCCTCCCGGGTGAGGAAGACCGCGTCCCCGAACGTCTCGAAGAACGCGAGGGGGTCTTCGTTGATGACGATCCGCTTGATCGTCGCCTCCCCGGCGTAGCCGGTATCCTCATGGGACTGGTAGAAGACGAGTTTCATGCCGCTCCGGAGTTCTTTGAAGACGGTAGCGGGCTTGATGAAGACGGTTTTGCCCTCTTCGAGGAACCTGGGCATGAGGTGTTTCGGGATGGGGAAGGTGACGCCGGTGATCTCACTCATGATTCAGTGTAGGAGGTAGCACTATATAACGCATATTCTTTTGGAAACCAATAACCGCCGAATCGCTCAGTAAGGGCATAGTATGCCTCAGAAATGAAAATCAGCACGAATAAATAGTGTAATCGGCTATCCCTCATACGACGTATTATGTCCCTTTCCCCTGACCAACTCACCGAAAAAATCCTCAACGAACCCAGGCCTCTTTCTGATCGACAACGGCGTGCTGTCCTCTGCGATCGCACTCACATCCGCATTATTGCAGGCGCAGGGGCTGGAAAGACAGAGACTCTGACCCGGCGGATCGTCTACCTCCTCCTCGTACAACAGGTAGAGCCGTCTGCAATTGTCGCTTTCACGTTCACGGAAAAAGCAGCACAGAGTATGAAGAGCCGTGTGTACGAGCGTGTGAAGCACCTTGGCGGAGATGAGATCTGTGCCCGCCTCGGGGAGATGTTCATTGGCACCATTCACGGCTACTGCTATCGTCTTCTGGAGGAGCACTTCGGGTACGGGGACTGGGGCGTGCTTGATGAAAAACAGGAGATGGCGTACCTTATGCGGGTCGGGTGGGCTCTGGGGCTCGGAAGATCCGGTTATTACGCTACCAACTGTGAAGATTTCGTCAATGCCCTGAATGTCTACTACGGCGAGATGATCCCGGAAGAGGCTCTAAGGAAAAAGAAAGACAGAGAATTTCTTGAAAAACTGCGCCGTTACGAGGCGTCACTGGATCAACACAAGCGGCTCACCTTCAACCGCATGGTGCAGCTTGCGGTGGAGAACCTGCAACGCCGTCCTGAAGTGGCAGAACACGTGAAATACCTCATTGTCGACGAGTACCAGGACATTAATCACGCACAGGATGAACTCATCCGGCTGATAGGGCTGGGGGGGAGCATCTTCGTTGTCGGCGATCCGCGGCAGACAATTTACCAGTGGCGTGGCTCCGACGAACAGTATTTCGAGGAGTTTACTACGCGGTACCCGGAGGCAGTCACCATCCACATAACCGAGAACCGCCGTTCGACCGTAGCGGTGATCGAGACGGCTAACGGGTTCTCGGACACGTTTGAGGACCAGCACTACGACCACATGGATCCGGTTCGCCGTGAGCAGGGCGGGGCGTATCTGGCAGAGATGCAGAGTGATATAACCGAGGTAGACTGGATTGCGGATCAGATCCAGGCGCTTGTTAGAGAAGAGAAATGCAACTACAGCGACATTGCGCTCCTCTTTCGGAGTGTAAGCACCTCGGCGCCCCCCTTCATCGATGAGTTCAGGCGCCGCGATATACCCTTTGTCGTTGGCGGAAAAGTGGGCTTGTTCCGCCGCCCGGAGATCCTGGGCATAGGGCAGTTGTTTGCGTGGCTGTGGGAAGATGGGTTCTGGCAGCAGGGCAAGTGGTCAAGGTTGCCTGCTCTCCGAGGCGAGGATCTGCTCGAAGAGGCAGTGGTGAACTGGAACCAGGGTATTCCAGATCTGGCACTGGAGGCTTCCGATGTACTGAACCTTCGTCGTTGGAAGGACTCGGTGCTGAACAGTACCTACGATAACTTCTCTCAAGTCTTCGGGGAACTGCTCGTCCTGCTCAGGTACCATGAGCTCGATCCTGACGATGTACGCCATGCGGTCATCATGGCGAATCTGGGCCGGTTCAACACACTCCTGACCGACTACGAAACGGCAATTATGCTTGGGGGGCGGCGCAGGAACTGGGAGGCCGACCTGAAAGGGCTGTGCTGGTACCTGAACACCTACGCGTCCTCAAAGTACGAGGAACAGACCGGCGACGACATCGGTGGCGTGGACGCTGTGCAACTGGTGACGATCCACCAGAGCAAAGGTCTGGAGTGGCCGCTGGTGTTTGTGCCCTGCATGGTCCGGCAACGGTTCCCGTCAAGCATGGTGGGCAAGGGGAGAACCTGGCTCATATCCCCGGAGCTCTTCGACGTGGCGAAGTACGAGGGGGACCTGGAGAGCGAACGCAAACTCATGTATGTGGCGCTGACCCGGGCGAAGGACGTGGCCGTGGTGAGTTACTTCACGTCCATGAACGGGCGACGAAAAGGACGAAGCGCTTTTGTGGGTGACATCGAGGATCTGCCTCACGTCGAGCCCCTCTCACAGAGAGACACACTGCCGGATCATGATTATGCAACCGGCGGCGCTGCGGACGAGCTGCGTACCTTCTCTGCCGGTGAGATTGTGGACTACGGGAAGTGCGGCTACTTCTACAGGCTTCGGCATATCTGGGGATACGAGCCGGGTCTCACTGATTACCTTGGATATGGGCAGACCTTGCACTTCTGCCTCCGGGAAGCTGCGGACCTGATGAAGAACGAGGATCTGTCTCCAATGGTTGCAGTGGCAACGGCGGTGGACCGGAACTTCTACATGCCGTTCATGACCGAGGGACGAATGGAGAAGATTAAGCACGCAGCGAAGAACCATCTAATGAGATTTGCGGAGAAGTACCGCGACGATATGCTCCGAATCCGAGAAGTGGAGACGAGGGTCGAATTCCCGGTGCAGAACGCCATTGTAGCCGGGAAGGTGGATGTCATCCTCCATGATGGGGATGCTGTGGAGGTGCGCGACTACAAGACCTCCGACACGGCGACAACACCTGAGGACTCGGCACTCCAGGTGCAGCTTTACACCCGTGGCCTCTGCGTGGTCGGCGAAACCGTCTCCCGGGGTTCGGTGGCATTCCTCGAGGAGGCTGCTTTGGACGCTGTGGATGTGACCGAGCAGGCCGTTGCAGAGACGGTGGCGCGGGTGGAGGAAGATATCAGGCGGATTCTCTCGGGCGACTTCGCGGCATGCCCGGGAACGGTCTGTGAGCGGTGCGATTATCAGGGCATTTGCAGGTGGCGAGCATAATAACGGATACAAGGTGATGTTTCAATGGGATTAATCATAAATTTGGATGGAGCAGTTCAGGAAATCAATAAGGCCAAGAGTAATATTGAGGTCATTGAAGCGATTAACCGCTTTACGGAAGAATTCTACAAGACACTAGGCATTCTGTTATATATCCGCTATAAAAAGAACATAAAAGAAAATAACGTCCAAATTTGCAATGACATCACCAACTTAATACAGGATTATTTCCAAAAACCGACGTTTGATAGTTGGATGAAACTTGCACAAAATTGCTACCTGGTTTTCAGTCAAACGAACGATCCGTTTGTCGAGAGGCTAAATAAATCCTTAAATAAGCAATTTTCGCAGAACTCTATTGATAATATAAGGCAAATTGTAACAGAAATTTATGGGCTCAAATCCTGTTCTATCAATCTTCCACGAAAGGTTCAGTATGCGTGGTTTCTTGAGAAGATGAAAGAACTACGAAATTTTAGAGCCCATCATTGGGATAACAATACGATGTTAGATCCACTTGTAAAACATGGCATAAAGGACGCGGTTATTGCAACAGTCTCCGATATTTTCAATGATGTTGATATAAAGATTGTTAAACCTGAGAGTATTCAGAGAGAACACATTAATACTTACCAATGGGATTCACGCTCTGGAACTTTTTCAAGGATTCAGGTGGCTGAAACATCACTGTTACCAGAGTGTCTTGCGAAAACATATGTAGCTTTTCCTGATGAAGAAGATCTTTTTTTAAATCCCACGAATCTGATAATTTTGGATGATGGAGAAGATAGAATCTATGTGTATGGGAGTATGCAGAGTGATCATTCGGCGTACTTTACCAGTCTCCCGCGTTCTGGTGGAATTAAGGAAGAAAAAATACCATTTAAAGGTCATGAAGAAGTCTTTTCATTGTCTCAGGTTGAGGCTCAAAACGATCTCATTAGGTTGACGTTGAAACAAAAATTCGGGCAGATCCGCCAGGATAGAGGAATAATTCATAATTTCCCTGACCTCTGTGACTACTATGTTGGCAGGCCGGAAAAAGAACTTGAGTTACTTGAAAGATTAGAACATCCTCGTGCTTTCTCTATATCGTTATCCGGAGGGGGAGGCTATGGGAAAACGGAATTAGTAAAGAAAGTTGTCTGGGATATTGTTACAAACCCTGAGTTCAAAGAAATAGATAGTCTACGCTATGATCTTATCATATGGATATCGGCTAAAGAGACACTGTTTGAGAAAGGGAAGATAAACGAGTTTACTTCATCATTTCACAGTCTTGAAGATTTCTTGGATTGCATTTTATACGTCACAAATAATATTCAGTATATTGATCACTCAGAGGAAAGTAAAAGAGATCTTATCTGTGGCATTTTGAACTACTATGAATCAACTCTGCTGGTAATCGACAATCTTGAAACGGTTGCGGATAAGAATTCTCTATGGGCTTATCTTGACGATCTTCTTCGCGATGTCAAAAGTGGGATAAAAATTATAATCACATCGAGGGTTGATGACTATACATTTGGTCAGTATGTTATACCAGTTGGATCGATGGAAGACGATGAAGCTCAGCAATTGATCTCTGAACAATTAGATCGTTTGGGGCTTTTAAATCGTTATTCTAATCAGTCAGCACTGAAACAAATTGCAAACATAAGTGCGAAGTCCCCCCTTCTGATCATTTTTGTTGTTCAACTTCTGGCAAGAGGCTACACACTCAATGAACTGAGTAAAGGAGAGATCCAAGCATATGAGCAAGCTTTAAATTTCATTTGCGATTTCCAGTGGAGAGAACTCTCGGATTTAGCAAAGGATACACTCATGGCCGTAACTGTAGCCAATGGTACGTGTAGTTTCTCTCAAGTGCGTCAGATGTGCAGTATTGTTGATAACACAGATTTCTTAGCTGCAAAGGAAGAATTGACCCAACGTTCTTTCATCGTGCAAAGCGAGTTAGAAAATTCCGTATTGTCTCTGTTACCTCCAATTCATGCATTTGTCAAACACAAATTAATAGAATATCCTCACAAAGAGGAGGAATTTGCCACACAGTGGAGAATTCTCAATCTAGGGTTTGATCAAAAACCTAAGGATTCAAGTCGAAATTCCGCATTTCCTTGTGATGCTGATGAAATTCATCTGCGGCAATTGATCCAGAAAGCTGAATCCTTCATCCGTATAGGTTCGATCACCTATGCCCACGATTATTATAAGAAATGTGTTCAATTCTTCCCTGAAAACGCTATTGCGTGGAGGGAACTTGCTGAATTTGAGTTCAAATTTTTGGAAGATGATGATAAAGCCCGTTCCTCCTTCCAGAAGGCGATTGAATTTGATCCCAATAATCCAATTACTTACACGAAACTTGCATATTGGGAGCAACTTAGAGGAACTGAACAACAGATTGCCCAATATGTCTTAAATTCCATAGGCTATAATAAGAAGGCCTTATCGCTGTACACTGACGAAAGGTCCAAAAGAACTGTTAGGGACCATATTGGATCATCTTACTTAAAGTTAGGTGAGATTGAAAAAAATCTCGGTCAACTAGCAAATTACCCCGATAAGCAGGACCACTTTATAATGGCGGATGAATATGTAAAATTAGCGATTAAAATATTCGAAGCCAATGTTATTGATCAGCCACAAAATGATGACGATCTTTATCACAATGCCATTGACTGCAATTATTTAACCCAAGCATACACTCGTGTTGCCCGTAGGGATCAGAAAAATGCGGACTACTTTTATCAAAAAGCACTTGTTTGTCTGGTAAAGGGCTTCGAATCAAAATCAGATTATGATAGGTTGCTGTATACACTCGGGGATCACAATATTAAGCGATTTTTGAGGAGCAAGTATAACATTATAGTTGACGACATAGATCGCAATATCGTAAAGAGAAAAGTGATAAGTATTGCAGAGAGGATTGAGGATGACTTCAATAAGATGCGACTGAAAGTGTAATGATTGCAATATAATGTAAATTACTTTTTAAGTGGCGCTTCGAAATCGAAGTGCTTATCCTGCAGATTGCCAATGCATTCTATATCCAATTCGTCTGAATAAATAATGTGCTTTGACTATTGGGGTTTAGCGGGAAATTGAGTGTGAAAATATGGATCCAAAGATGGCGAAACACCAGGAAGAACGGTTAAAACGGCATAAGCAGCAGTTGAAGCAGAAACTTGCCGAACTATTCCAGATAGACTCGCCGGACCTTGATTTCGGTGTCTACCGGATCATGAACCAGAAGCGGGATGAGATCAAACGGTTCATGGACAAAGACCTGATCGAGGCTGTTGATGCTGAGTTCGGGAAGTACGACACGGAGAGCCGCACCCGGATTACAAGCGAACTCAGTGAACTTGAGCAGACCATCCGCAACACGTATGGAGACGATGCCCTCGATGCGAATGGCCTGAAGGAGGAGTATCGGAAGACAGCGAAGGGGAGAGAACTCCACGAAAAGTGGCAGAAACTCCATCGGGATGTGGAAGAAGCCTCGATGAGCGACCTGCAGAAGGCGGAGGTTTTCGCCCACCTTGAGGAGTTCTTCTCCCGCTACTACAAGGACGGTGACTTCCTCTCGCTCCGGCGGTACGCAACAAACGAGAAATATGCGGTGCCCTACAATGGCGAGGAGGTGCTGCTCCACTGGGCGAACAAGGACCAGTATTACATCAAGACCGACCGCTTCCTGAAGAGCCACGGGTTTGACGTCGGGGCGTACCGGGTGCTCTTTGAGGTGGTGCAGGTCGAGGGGCAGTCGAACGGGAACGGCACGGGCCGGTATTTCGTGCTTGCGGGCGATGATGCAGTGACGTATGACGATGAGAAGCACCTGCTCACCGCCCGTTTCGCTCAGGTGCCCCTCTCAGATAACGACCTCCTCAGGCGCTTCCCGCCCGGGAGCGGACGGCAGAAGCCGAACCAGGACGACATCGTGGGCGGTCTGGTGGCCGAGATCCTGCGAGGTGACGGCATCCCGAAGGGACTCGTCGATGCCCTGCAGACAAACGAACGGGATACCGACAGGAACCCGCGGCTCTACAAGCACGTGATGAGTTTTACGCGGGAGAACACGAGCGACTTCTTCATCCACAAGGACCTGGGCCGGTTCCTCCGGCAGGAGCTGGACTTCTACATCAAGAACGAGGTCTTCCGGCTCGACGATCTCGGGACGGAGAACGAGGTGGCGGTGGAGCGCTACGTGAAGCGGGCAAAGGTGCTCAAGTCCATCGCCCACCGGATCATCGACTTCCTGGCGCAGCTGGAGGACTTCCAGAAGATGCTCTGGGAGAAGAAGAAGCTCGTCCTGCGGACCGGCTACTGCATGACCCTCGACCACGTGCCGGAGGAGTTCTACCCCGAGATCCTGGCAAATGAGAGGCAACTGGCGGAGTGGCGGAGTCTCTACGGTATCGGGGAGGCGAAGGGTGGACAGACCACGCTTGCAGGCGACCGGGTCGATGAGGCGTTCCTGCAGAGTCATCCCTACCTTGTCATCGACACGGCGCTCTTTGACGGCGACTTCACGGACCGGCTGCTCGAACATCTGCAGCACCCTGATGGCACGCCGGTGGAAGACCTGGACGAGGCCGTCGGCGGGCTGATGATCAAGAGCGAGAACTGGCAGGCGCTGAATCTGCTGCAGGAGCGGTACCGGGAGAAGGTGAAGTGCATCTACATCGATCCGCCGTATAATACGGGGAATGACGAGTTCATCTACCGGGATAACTACCAGCATTCGAGCTGGTTGAGTATGATGGGGGATAGGGTTCAGCTGGCTCATCTACTCTTGAATAGGCAAGGAGCGCTATACGCTAGCCTTGACGACAATGAGATTTCACATCTTATTGAGATTGAGAAGAGAATTTTTGGAGCAGATAACTATATTGCAAATATCATCTGGCAAAAGAAATACTCCCCGCAAAATGATGCACAATGGTTCAGTACAGATCACGATTACATAACTGTATTTTCAAAAGATAGATTTTCATGGCATCCTGTACCTCTTCCAAGGACAGAGGAGCAAGATAAGTTATATAGTAACCCCGATGATGACCCTCGTGGTCCGTGGATGTCTGGAGATTACACTTCCAATAAAAATCCCAGTGAGAGACCAAATCTTTACTATCCTATTGTCAATCCTTTTACTGGCGAAGAAGTTTGGCCAACTTCGAGCAGAGTATGGGCATACTCTCGCGAAGAGCACGAACGCAACACTAGGGATAACCGTCTTTGGTGGGGGGTTACTGGTAAAAATTCAATGCCTCGTTATAAGCGGTTCTTATCCGAAGTCGGTGGAAAAGTGCCACAAACGCTATGGTTTTACAAAGACGTTGGACACAACCAGGATGCAATTCGAGAATTGAAAGCGTTTTTCGAAAAACCACCGTTTTCAACACCAAAACCCACAAAATTGATTGAACGGATATTACAAATCTCGCCAGGAAATACAATTATTGATTTCTTTGCAGGTTCAGGAACCACTGCACATGCTGTTCTCAACATGAACCGCAACGATGGTGGATTTCGGAACTACATTCTTGTGGAGATTGGCGATTATTTCGAATCCGTCACCAAACCCCGCATCCAGAAAGTCATGTATTCCTCCAACTGGAAAGACGGCAAACCCCAGGACACCGACGGCCAGAGCCACATCTTCAAGTACATGGAACTGGAGCAGTACGAGGATGCGCTCAACAACATTGAATTCCTTGACCGGGACGGCCACGTGCAGGCCACCATCTTCGGCATGAGCGACTACATGCTCCGTTACTTCCTCGACGTCGAGACCCGGGAGAGCCCCTGCCGGCTGAACGTAGACCGGCTGGCGACGCCGTTCGCCTACACCCTCCGGGTCCGCCGCGATGTGGGGTTCGACCATGTCCCGGTCGACGAGGACGGGTTCCGCGAGGCGACCGTGGACCTTGTCGAGACCTTCAACTACCTCCTCGGGCTGCACGTCCGGCGCCGGGTGGTCAGGCACCAGGGCGGTCTCACTTACCGGGTCGTCCACGGCGTCCTCCCCGACGGCAAGGTCGCTACCATCGTCTGGCGCAACTCCCCGAAAAACCCCGCCGGGCACGAGCAGGCGCTCGAAGCGGACGCGGCGTTCATCACCGACGAGATCCTCAGAGAGTTCCCCGATACCGGCGTACTCTACGTGAACGGCCACTGCTTCGCACCTCGGGCAACGCCCATCGAGCCCGAGTTCAAGAAGCGCATGGGAGCGTGAGGGCGTGGCGGCACAGCGGGGACGAAAGATTGGGCAAACACCGGGAAAATCCTCGAAGGAGGGGAAACTCCGGCCGTGGCTGGTCAAGTGCGCCTTTGCGTACCGCCTCTTTGGGATGAAGTCCTTCCAGGACTTCCAGGGGACTCTCGCCGGCGTCGAGGAGGGCGAGGGTGAGGACGGGCACACCCACTACTACCACGTCCTCAAGAGCGACACCCGGTTCCGGACAGACGCCGGCGTCACGCTCGACGAGTTGCGGAACTACGACGACAACATCGTGCGGCACATGCACCGCATCAACACCCATCGTGACGTTCCCATCAACCTCAAGTACTACCAGTGGCTCGCCGCCCTCTTCACCGAGGCCTACCTGGATCGCTACTTCCAGAGCCCCGGGAGACTCGCCTCCCTGGTCGAGGAATCGGTGAAGGAGTACATCAAAGAGGCGTTTCCGTCCGTCCTGGACCCCTATGAGTATTACGAGCGGTACATGCCCGGCATGGACGACCTCCGCAAGTGCGCCTACTGGATGGCGACCGGTTCGGGCAAGACCTTCCTCATCCACCTCGCCTACCTCCAGTTCCAGCACTACAACAAAGGACCCCATCGGCTGGATATCGACCGCATTCTCCTCATCACCCCTAATAGCGACCTCACCGCCCAGCACCTCCAGGAGATGAAGAAGAGCGGCATTCCCTGCACCGAGTTCGACGCCACCGGTCTCGGCGGCTACTTCCAGCGGCAGTCCGAGGAGGCCGTGAACGTCATCGAGATCACGCGGTTCACCGAGGACAAGCAGGACGGCGGCCTCAAGCGGGTGGACATCGAGAGTTTCGGCAGGAAGAACCTCGTCTTCGTGGACGAAGCCCACAAGGGCAGCGGCGGCGAGAAGTGGAAGATGTTCCGGCGTGAAGTTGCCCGTGAGGGCTTCACCTTCGAGTACAGCGCCACCTTCGGGCAGGCGGCGGCTTCTAGAGGCGATAACGACAACCTCGCCGAATTTGCCAAGACCATCCTCGTCGACTACTCCTACCCGCACTTCTACAACGACGGCTACGGCAAGGAGTACCGCATCCTCAACGTCAACAAATCCACGTACGAAACGGACCGGGTGCTCCTCGCAAACCTCCTCACCTACTACGAGCAGAAACTGGTCTTCGAGGACCTCAAAGACGTCGCCACCGCCGAGTACAACATCGCCGACCCGCTCTGGATATTCGTGGGGAGCAAGGTCAACGTCTCCGGCACCAAGTCCGACGTGCTCACGGTCGTCCGGTTCCTGCAGAAAGTCCTCACTGAGCGGGATTGGATGGTCCGGACCACGGATGAATTCCTCCAGGGGAAATCCGGCCTCCTCCACGAAAAAACCAAGCACGACCTCTTCAGCCCGGCCTACCCCGAGCAGCGCCTGCGTTACCTCAGGGAGCGTGGACTGAGCGCGGAGGATATCTACGGCGACATGCTCGGCCGCATCTTCCGTTGCGCCGAACCCGCCGGTCTCACCCTCGTGCTCTTGAAGAACACCGACGGGGAGATCGGCCTCAAAAGCGGCGACAACGACTTCTTTGGGGATATTTACGTCGGGGACGCAACGAAGTTCATAAAGATCGTCGAAGAGCACGAGCCGCAGATCAATATCGAGAAGATCGATCATCCCTCCCTCTTCCGCGCCATCGACGCCCCGGACTCCACCGTGAACGTGCTCATCGGTGCAAAGAAGTTCATCGAAGGTTGGGACTGCTACCGGGTCTCCTGCATGGGGCTCATCAATATCGGGAAGAGCGAGGGCACCGAGATCATCCAGCTCTTCGGGCGCGGGGTCCGGCTCAAGGGCAGGAACAACTCTCTCAAACGCAGCACCAACGATGCCGGCGACCAGCCCCCGAACCTCCCGCTTCTGGAAACGCTCAACATCTTCGGGGTCGACGCCAAGTACATCGGCTACCTGCGTGAGTTCCTCACCATCGAAGGTGTTGATGATTACAAGACCGTTGAACGCCAGATCGCAATCAAAGTCTGTGAGGATCACCTCAGCGAAGGTCTGCTCATCCCCCACTGGGAGAAGACCGGATTCGAGAGGAAACGGCGATTCGTCCTGACCAGAGATCACATCGTCCCGGTAAAGGTTGATCTCCTCGCCAAAGTGGAGAGTGAGGATAGCCGGTATTACGAGGGTCTGGAAGCCGACTCCCGTCCCGACCCCGTCTTAATCGACTCACGTTATCTGGATCTCATTGACTGGGACGCGGTTTACTTCACCCTCCTCGAGCACAAGAGCAGCAAGGGCTGGAAGAATATGATCTTCGACAAAGTCCTGCTGCGGGAGATCATAGAAGACCCCGGGTGCTACACCCTGTATTGTGCAGACCACGTTGTCAGACCCCAGTCATTTGAGGATGTGCAGAAACTGCAGGACGTCATCGTGCTTGTCCTGAAAAAATCGCTCCAGGCAGCGTACAGCCGGCAGAAGAACGCATGGATGATGGAGAACATCCGGATCGAACGCCTCTCGGAGTCACATGGGAACTTCGAGTTCAAGAAGTACGTCGTGAAAGTTCGTGAAAACGAAACAGACGTAATCGAGGCAATTGATGCGCTCGTCCGGCAGGTCGACCGGATCTATGCAGATGGGAACACAAGATTTGTCACCAATGTCTTCTTCCAGAACCACCTGTACCAGCCGCTCCTCGCAAAGACCAGTAAGACGTCGAGTAAAATCGCTGCAATCTCCCCGGAAGGGCTCAATGAGGGTGAAGAAAAACTGGTGCAGGGGATTAAGAGATACATCGATGAGCACACAGATCTCTTCGACGGAAAAAAGGTCTACCTGCTCCGCAATATTCCGAAAAATGGTGTAGGTTTTTACAAAAACTCGTGGTTCTACCCGGACTTCATCATGTGGGTAGTCAATGGCAGCAAGCAGCATATCGTCTTCCTTGAGCCACATGGGATGGTGTTCAGTCCCGGGCCTGAAGATGAAAAGGTGCAACTTGCAGAGGATATCAAGGCGATCGAGCGGAAAGTCAATGCAAAGTACCAGAATAAAGGCATCGACTGTGGAATCTCGCTCGACTCCTTCATCATCTCCGTAAGCCAGCCGGGCGCGGTTGCTGAGACATCTCTTTACAGAACGAAAGAGCAGCGGAAGAAGCACCACGTCCTTTCGCTTTACCAATCTGATTTCATTCAAGAGCTGTTTGAGTTCGTTCTCTCATGAGAACCATCAAACCAAACATTTACGTCTTTTTCCCACAATCACTCTGCATGACGCGTTGGCTTGCAATATCCAACCGGACAAACTGGGAGATCACCCGGAAGAAAAATATCTGGGGTGTCCCTCAGCGCAATAAAAACATCATCGGACGGGTGAAATCCGGCGATACGGTCCTCATCTATGTGTCGCAGCAGAAAGATGGCGCCAATCTGCTTCCGTCGGCCGTGACCGGAGCGTTCGAGGTAGCATCTGAGCCTTTTGAGGAGCGAACGAAGGTGTTTGTCGCACCCGAGCAGATGGGCGATGAAGTCTTCCCGTACCGGATAAAACTGAAGCCCGTAAAAGTTTTCGACCCTCCAGTTGAGTTCAAACCGCTCATCCCGAAGTTGAAATTCATCACCAATAAGACGATGTGGACCGGGCATATACGGCAGGCGATGCGGGTGATTCCGGAGGAGGACTACCAGACAATTCTGAATGCTGCAAAATCCTGATTCGCAAGCCGAAAGCGCAAACAGACATACGATACTGACACATTCATCTATCGGGGCTGTTACGAATCCTTTTTATGCCGACTCTGCATAGTCATCACTAATCTGGCACGTACACAACGCTTTACCCTCCGATGGAATCCTTTGAAGGATTTGATAGCCGCATCTGGCGCTAGGGTGAATGGACTAGACAAATCGCACATATAGTCCCGGATAGAACCATGAATCGGTTGATCGGAACCATCGTGCTCGAGCACAAAAACAAGCGCATTCATCTCACTGAGATTGAGAGCGCCCTCAAAGAGCGCGGGATCAACCTGTTCGCCGATCCATCCCGACACAACAAATTCATCGAAGCGGTCGACACCTTCATTACACGCGGCATCCTGAAGCCCCTGAAAGGCGCACGGCCGCTCCAGCAGTACGGGGGGCTCCCCGATAGATACATCATCCGCCGGGACGTGATCGCCGGTGCCGGCGCCCCCCTCTCGCCGGAGCACCGGAACGAACTCGTCTCCCTCTTCCCTCCGATCAGCATCGACTACTATGTGACCCATGGCGACGAGTATCTCAGAGACCGCAACTATATCCTGAGGATCAACGACCTCATTCTTCGGCGCGGGGAGTGCGAGGTCCTGACCGTCAACGAACGCTCATACGAACTCTTCGGCGACGAAAAAGCGATCGCCATGCCGGATGAGGCTTCGGTCAAAGGTGCCCTGATCCTCAGGAACCTGCGCCTTACCCTCGAGGACATCCGGGCAAAGCAGGTCTTTGAACCCTTCTTCTGGATCGAGAAGGATTTCTTGAACCTGCAGGGGAAGGCGGAGAGAACCGTCCTGATCGTCGAGAACAAGGACACCTTCTGGACGCTGCAGCAGGCGGTGACGGACGGCGTGCTCGCCGGCATTCACCTGGTCATCTACGGCGAGGGAAATGCAATCCTGAAGAAGTTTGAGTATATCGAGACCGTCGGCGGGGTGCCGGATGACCGCTACCGCTACTTCGGCGATATCGACTGGGAGGGGATCTCCATCTATAACCGGCTCCGCGCAC
>Ga0208041_1001544_pt1 | contig 14546 bp, 9 predicted proteins | sample AD_SCU002_MetaG_FD_184453 | JGI IMG/M metagenome (GOLD analysis project Ga0208041, IMG submission 184453) | Active sludge microbial communities of municipal wastewater-treating anaerobic digesters from China - AD_SCU002_MetaG (SPAdes) (version 2) | ecosystem: Engineered > Bioreactor > Anaerobic >...
ACCTGAATAATATTTTGTGCTTGCACCTGATAATGGCTGTCCATTTGCTTTTGTTACTTTTACTGTGCACAATACTGTTGAGAAAGTTACAGTACTGTTTGTGCTTATATCCTGCTGTTTGTCAAGCGGAACATATTCATAAATCATTCTAAAGCTGTAATTGATTGGAAGTAGCTCTTTGTTTGCAACTCCGTTTACAGTTGTGCCAAAACTTCTCCACGCTCCTGCGTAATATTGAACTGTGCCTTGATCTATTAGATTACCAGTACTGTTTCTTAACTCAACTGCTGCGTTTACTGTTGTAAATGTATAAGTATTATTTTGTGCAGGCACATTATGAACTGTCTGATTTGCATACTCGTAAAACATTCTTATGCTTACTGTTGGTTTAGTTGTTACTACCGTAAACGTACCATCACCGTTGTTTACTGCATCTTTCCATCCGCCTGCGGCGGACTCATAATACATTACATTACTTGCAGGTATTTGATTGCCAAGACTGTTTTTTAAACTAACAACAAGGTTTGGGTTACTAACTTGCATTACACTAAACTGCAAAGTATCTGAAATTGAATATCTATCTGTTACCCAAACAGGAAAAGAACCAACGGCTGTTACATCTGAAGATAATATCTCAGCAGTTATCACACTATCGGATACAAATGTTGTTGCCCTTGGTTGTCCGTTAAAATAAACTGTTGAAACCGTATCAAATCCTTTTCCATTAACGGTTAATATAAACCCAGATGAATTAACTATTGCTGAAGATGGGTTAAGAGAAGTTAAATCCAATACATTAAAAATTGAGTCCAGTTTAAGAATGTAGATTTGTCTTTCAAGTAACTCAATATCCTTTACATAGTAGATATTGTTTGGAAAGTTTTCAAAAGTATAGAGATTACCCCAAGGTGGAAGATTAATGGTTTTAACTAGATTAGTAGTATTAATATCATAAATAAAAATATTTCCCTTATTGTATTCCACCCCAGCACTATATGCAGTTTCTGATAAAATCAGATATTTGTTGTCAATAGTATTAGTCGGCTCAGCATTCCCCATGTGATATATAAAATTTGAGGCACTTCCATTATTGAAATTATAAATTCTGAAATAACTCTCCACGCTGTTAGAATTGTAATAAGATAAAATAATTCCCACCCCTTTTTTACCTTTGTATAAAATATATCCATTCGCTCCCGTACTACCTAGTTCTGAAAGATTCATTTGATTGACAATCTGATTATTCAAAGTTGAAAATGAAACTAGTATTGTCAAATCATCTCGAAGTGGAACATAGTTAGTATCTTCAATTTGAAAATGTATATCTCCATTTGTTGAACAATTAATTCCTAAATCAAATCCATAAAATGGGATTTTACAAAGAGCTATTGGACCATTACCTTGTAAATCCAACAAAAAAATTTTGGTTTTAAAATCACCGTACTCAGTATCATCACAAGAGAAACCATATATTGAATTATTTATTAAAACTGCATCAATCATGCAATCATACGGTGCTGGGAAAGTTTTAACGATAATATTATTATAAATATCGTAAATGGACCAGGTTGTTGCTTGAGCAATTAATGCAAGTGAATCCTTAATAAGGTAAAATACATTATAAATCATTTCATCATCTTTGAAAACATCAATTGTCTCATTTGTAGTCAGGTCTATCCTTTGTAGATATTCAGCCGTAATATTATATACTCTTACAGATTCGGAAATCTGATGATAATCTAAAGTATCTCTATCTGGGCGAATATTTAAAATAAATGGTTGGGAAAAAATTGTTGTTGTGATAAATATTACGATTGTAAAAGCAAAAATAATTGTTTTCATTTTTCTAATCTTAAGGATTAATTATTTCTTGATATCTACGCCAAGTATAAATACCATATTGATAATTAGTTTTTACCTCTTTACCAGTTGAATAATCAACTTCTTCTCTATCCTTTGGAATTTTAGTATTTATTTTCCACTCTTTCTTTTATTTTTAGTTGTGCATTAACGGATAACGAAAGAAGAAAGACGGAAATTGCGAGAAACGAGAAACGAAAGCTATTGTTTTTTGTGTGCTTGTAAAGTGATTTTTTTTCTAAACTTTTTATCATAAAGTTTTACTCCACTGTTTTAAGCTGACTGTTCTTTTTTCTTTGGAATTTTATCCGCAGTGCTTGGAGGTTTTTATTCCCGCTGATAACCTAAAATTATTTTTCCCTTTTATCAACAGCTGTTTTTAATGATTTTATTTGCTGGTAGTTAAGTATTGATTGTTTCATTGCTGCATTGCTGCATTGTTATCTTCTATGAAACGCTTTGTGTAAAGAAGAAATCTTGTTCCAATGAGAACCACCGTTTGTTCTTCTTGATCCCGTAACCCCCTGCAGCTTTTGCTGATTGGAACACGGATTGAACAGATTAAACTGATCTTTTCTATCTGTGCAGTTAGGTGTAATCAATGTGTTTCAATTCTTAATTATTAATTCTTAATTATTAATTCTTACGGTAACTGAATCTCCACTAAATTATTTACTCCGATATCCTGCTGCTTATCCTGACTTACATTTCCTGATGCTGCTCTGAAATTTAAGCTCTTTGGAAGCAGCTCTTTTGCTGCTTCTCCGTTTGCATTTGTCAAACCAATATCTCTCCACGCACCTGAATAATATTTTGTGCTTGCACCTGATAATGGCTGTCCATTTGCTTTTGTTACTTTTACTGTGCACAATACTGTTGAGAAAGTTACAGTGCTGTTTGTGCTTATATCCTGCTGTTTGTCAAGCGGAACATATTCATAAATCATTCTGAAGCTGTAATTGATTGGAAGTAGCTCTTTGTTTGCAACTCCGTTTACAGTTGTGCCAAAACTTCTCCACGCTCCTGCGTAATATTGAACTGTGCCCTGATCTATTAGATTACCAGAACTGTTTCTTAACTCAACTGCTGCGTTTACTGTTTGGAAAACTACTGTTGGATCAGAAGAAAGATTTTGTTGTTTGTCTAAACTCCCAAATTCATAAGTCATTCTAAAGCTGTAATTGATTGGAAGTAGTTCTTTATTTGCTACTCCGTTTACAGTTGTGCCAAAACTTCTCCACGCTCCTGCGTAATATTGAACTGTGCCCTGATCAATCAAATTACCGGAACTATTTTTTAATTGAACAGAAGCATTGACTGTTTGGAATGTATAAGTATTATTTTGTGCAGGCACATTATGAACTGTCTGATTTGCATACTCGTAAAACATTCTTATGCTTACTGCTGGTTTAGTTGTTATTACCGTAAACGTACCATCACCGTTGTTTACAGCATCTTTCCATCCGCCTGCGGCGGACTCATAATACATCACATTACTTGCAGGTATCTGGTTACCTAGACTGCTGGTTAACTTTACCAATAGATTTGGTGATGACAGAGGTATTTTTTCTAGCAAATATTCTGTATTGTACCGAAGCAAAGCATAAGCCTCGCTTGTTAGATTGCTTGTACTGTCAACATCTACTTCTTGCAATACTGTTTGTAGAATTGTTTTTGCAGCATTGTTGTTGTATTGCTGAAGTTGAGTTTTGGCTAAGTTAAATAAGCTGTCGTATTTGATTGCAGTTGTCTCGTTAGTTATCCAGCCGAGTTCAAAGGAGCGAGTTTTGTAGTTAATAAGTGTATCTATAAAATAAATTGTAACAAATGGATCTGGGGGTAAAGTTGCTGCTACCACAGGAACAACAACTGAATTATTTAAGTAATCAGCTAATTCCCCTTCAATATGATAGGAAGTAAAGTTGAATCCACGGAGGTAAGCCTTTGAGATATATGGTAATCCACTAGTGCTATAAGAAAAACCTTTCTCATCACCAGCTATTATTTTGTTTTTGATCGAAAAATTGGAGTTTGCAAATTTAATGTCCTCCTTAAATGTAATGTCTGTACCAAAATCTAAATTTTTCCACTTCGATGGTAAATTTAGGATCAAAATGCTATCTACATTACCCACAATATTTATCTCATTAATATTTTGAGCGCTAAACTGACCATTTTTTACCGAATAAAAATAATTAAAAAGATTTTGTTGATTTTGATTTACACGGGTTGTTACAAATGCATTAAATTGGTTTCTTGGGAAGAATATTTCATAGGGGTTTCCTATAAGTGTTTCTGAATAATCATAAGTTTCTCCATCCCAGGAATAAACCATTGAATTATCTGAATTTTCATATATGCTATCTCCCATTGCTTCATAACCAATAATTTCCCATACGCCATCTCCTTGATAATCTGCAAAATCGAAACCCATACCTTCATAAGTTTCTATTCCAGAGCTAAAATCTGTGAAAGGATTAATAGTATAAGCTAAAATTCCATCCCAGGAATAAATCCATATATCAAGAACACCAAGTCTGCCATAACTATTATACCAGGTAGTTATAATGTCAACATTCCCATCATTGTTCAAATCAAAAGCAGCTAATACTGATCCATTTCTAGCACCGTATGGTTTAATAAAATCTGATTTCCAAACTATTTGATTGTTTTTAAAGATACCAGTAACACCATAGTAATCAGAATTTGTTGGAGTTTCTCTCTCGGCGACAAATATCAAATCACCCTCTAAAGTATTATATGGGTCTGAAATCAATCCAAACTTGCCTCCTATACTTTCTGCAACGCTCACATCAACTATCTCGTTTACTATATAGTTTGTATTTAATAAATTATATAATTGTTGAGCTATATTTATACTGTCTATACTAGAACCATACTGTGCATAAAGAATATTTGGAGTAATAAACAACATTAAAAACGTTAATACTATGTAATGATTTTTCATTTTATTTATCTCCTTGGTAAGAATTTTTTCAAATTATTAAAAACGTCTTTATGATAATCCTTTTCACCAGCATTCCAAAGAAATGCAACCGTTCTAAACGATCCCTCAAAACCATCCCCTGCTTCAAATATTAATTTTCCCTTTTTGTCAAGAGCTGTTGTTAATTATTTTATTTGCTGGTAGTTAAGTAATAATTGTTCCATTGTAGTATTGCTGCATTGTTATCTTCTATGAAACGCTTTGTGTAAAGAAGAAATCTTGTTCCAATGAGAACCACTGCGTTTGTTTTTCTTGATCCCGTAACCCCCTGCAGCTTTCGCTGATTGGAACACGGATTAAACAGATTAAACTGATCTTTTCTATTTGTGTAGTTAAGTGTAATCAATGTGTTTCAATTCTTAATTATTAATTACTAATTATTACGGTAATTGAATCTCCACTAAATTATTTACTCCGATATCCTGCTGTTTATCCTTACTTACATTTCCTGATGCTGCTCTGAAATTTAAGCTCTTTGGCAGCAGCTCTTTTGCTGCTTCTCCGTTTGCATTTGTTAAACCAATATCTCTCCAAGCACCTGAATAATATTTTGTGCTTGCACCTGATAATGGCTGTCCATTTGCTTTTGTTACTTTTACTGTGCACAATACTGTTGAGAAAGTTACAGTACTGTTTGTGCTTATATCCTGCTGTTTGTCAAGCGGAACGTATTCATAAATCATTCTAAAGCTGTAATTGATTGGAAGTAGTTCTTTATTTGCTACACCGTTTACAGTTGTGCCAAAACTTCTCCACGCTCCTGCGTAATATTGAACTGTGCCTTGATCTATTAAATTACCAGAACTGTTTCTTAACTCAACTGCTGCGTTTACTGTTGTAAATGTATAAGTATTATTTTGTGCAGTCACATTATGAACTGTCTGATTTGCATACTCGTAGAACATTCTTATGCTTACTGTTGGTTTAGTTGTTATAACTGTAAATGTTCCGTCACCGTTGTTTACTGCATCTTTCCATCCGCCTGCGGCGGACTCATAATACATTACATTGCTGGCTGGTATCTGGTTACCTAAACTGTTTTTTAGGTTTACTACAAGGTTTGGATTAAATGAATCGGTAACGTAAAAATTCAATTGATTAGAGTAACTTGCAATTTCATTAGCTACTCCAATTTTATTTACTGACTCCTCCGTTAAAAGTGAGTCTTTTAAAAAAAGGATTACTCTGTCTGGTGAAATATACTCATAGTCTAAAATATAATTTTCGTTCCAATAGAAAATTGAATTTTTCTCAAACCCGGTTCCTATAAGTTCGGTATAAATATTATTACTTCCTTTTGCAACTGAATCGGGATTTACTTCATAAATTTCTTCAACCAAATATTTTTTAAATATTTTATAATAAATATTATATGTATTAATACTTAAAAAATTATAAACATATTTGTCTATAAATCTATTGGTTATATCTGAGGAATCATTAAATGCAAAATTAATTGCTTTTCTAAATAGACGAATTCCTGCGTCAATGTTATTTGAATCTAAATTATTAGTTGAGCTTTTTAATTCTGATAGGATAAAGTCTAACTCATTAATAAAATTTAGATTACCAATCCAACCAATATTTGAGAAATAACTAATAGTTGATTGTAAACTGTCAATAAATGAAACATTTGGCTCACTTTCATCAAGTAGATATAAAGTTTCATTAAAAAGTGCATTTTTAAATTCAGGGAAAACCAAATCAACATTTGTTATTGATTTATATTTATCTACTACTATCTTGTAAACCGAAGGCTTATTTAATTCAATTAATTTTTCTAAAGTTATTATACTTATAGTGTCACTATTAAATTTTTCTATTATTAAGTCAAGATAATTATTTGGAGATATTTCTTTATATATTTCAAATGATTTTTTTAATAATGATAGGCTTTCATCCGAATTGTTAATAATTTCAACACATATATCCTGAAGCAATTCTGAATTCTCTTCATACAAATAATTTAGAGCAACTAGTCTAATATTAATTTCTTCATTTTTATTAAGTACTATTTCTTTATAAAATACTAATATTGAATCACGGACTATTGTTTTGACAAGAGGGAAAACAACTAAGTATTTGTATGAATCCAAAGGTATTGAGTTGTTAAGATATTGTTGTCGAAATTCTCGTTTAACACCATCCCAACCATAAATATCATTATATTTTTGCGCTAAATACCCTGTAATAGAATAGTATTCCAGACACTTAATTGTGTCACCATTTAAATAATCTATTGCCCCTTTTAAGGTATTGCGATCAAGACTTGTATCCCCAAGTTCAATTAATGCTGAAATTATCGCAATTTTTTCTGAGTATCTATTTATTCCTGGGAATAAATTATTTTGATAACCTGTTATGCCTAAGCGATCCTTCAAATATGGAATTGCATCTTGTAATATATTAATCCGACAATAGTTTTCAACTATGTAACGAGTATAGATGGATTCTGAATGTAATGAATCTAAAACCTGCTGATTGTTTTGTGGATCAATCCCTAATTCTAAAAGTTCACCCCGATAGATATTCTCAGAATTAACTTCTATTGTGGTTTGAGACTTAATAATAGAGATTGTGCTAAATAGAATAATAAATAATAATAATGATGTTAATTTAATTTTCATTTTAATACCTTCCACTTAATTCGATTCTGAGTATTCTTTTAATTTTGGGATCAATACATTGATTACAAAGTTATGACCAGCCTCGTTCGCTTCCGGTTCATTATTTGTAATCTCTTGCCAAGTCGCAAAATCATCAAGATATTTAGCAATAATTAACTTTACTCTTCTTTTCAAATCTATTTCCAGTAATAATGCGTTAATTGGATCTCCAGTGATCTCACACCAATTTGCTGGTGGTTCCAGAAAGTTGACTTCAAATATGGCACCTGTGAATAACCAGAATAATTTATTTTTATATTGCTCAATATGTTTTTTTTCGTGATAGGTTGTCTTCGGTAGTGGGTAATATGTTAGTAAACCTACTCCGCTAAATCCTCCTTCGATCTTGCTTCGTTTGAAATCCTTGATGGCATCTTTAGCTTTTAATTTAGTAATTCCTGAAAACGTATTAGTTACTGGATCAAAATCAACAATATTAACACTAGGATGAATTGTATTTATATTATTTAGACATAAGCCCCAATTAATTTTTATGTCTAACTCTGATAGATATGGATCATATAAATTAAAATTTTGCGAATATGATAGACCTACATCTCCCGTCCAACCACCTCTGGAATGTCCTTTTTTAACGCTTGTAGTATTACAATTCTGGTGATTATTTGGTGTTTGAATTACTTGAAAAAATTCCTCTTTCATATTTATAATCCTATTGTCAGATTGTCTTTTAGGACACTCATCCCCCACCACCAGAATACCATCGCCTGTTTTTGGTAAATCAATCTCTCCAATAAAACAATAAGCTGCTGTGTTTTCTTTAAGTGGTTTTTGCTGTTGTATCGGATAGTTTATTTTACCGGCTATTCTCATATTCAGTCTTTCTCAACTTTTGTGCAAAACAAAAACAATGATTCCTGAGAATTTGAATAAAGGATAATTCTTATTTGAAAATATTTACCTGATAATTATACTCTTATTTACCGATATCTTGTAATGCTGTAACCCCCTGCAGCTTTTGCTGATTGGAACACGGATTGAGCAGATTAAACTGATCTTTTCTATCTGTGCAGTTAGGTGTAATCAATGTGTTTCAATTCTTAATTATTAATTATTACGGTAATAGAATCTCTACTAAATTATTTACTCCGATATCCTGCTGTTTATCCTGACTTGCATTACACTAAACTGCAGAGTATCAGAAATCGAATATCTATCTGTTACCCAAACCGGAAAAGAACCAACTGCTATTACATCTGAAGATAATATCTCAGCAGTTATCACACTATCGGATACAAATGTTGTTGCCCTTGGTTGTCCGTTAAAATAAACTGTTGAAACCGTATCAAATCCTTTTCCATTAACGGTTAAAGTAAACGAGTTTGAATTTATATTAACTGAATTTGGATTTAAGTTTGTTAGTTCTGGAACATTAAAAATTGAGTCCATCTTTAATACATAAATCTGTCTGGTTGGCTTTTCTATGTCTATTGCGTAATAAAGGTTGTTGGGATAGTTATCGAAGGTATAAATATTGCCACCCGGCGGGAAATTGTAAGTTTTAAGCAACTGACTGTTTTCAGTATCAAAAATTCTAATACTACCATCTAAATAGGAAACATTTGGAGTGTCTTTTTCCGCAGTAACTATTAAGTACTTTCCGTAATTAGTAAAATATGCATAAGCCCATCCATTAAATATTATATCATTTGATTTATTGTCAGTATTGAAATTAAAAATATTAAAAGTTTGCATTTTATTACTATGTAAAGCAGATTCAATAATCCCAATTGCATTTATACCGTAAAACATCCGAAATGCATCGGCATTTGAGGAAACTAATTGTGAAAGATTACTTTTTTGCACTATTTGATTAGTATCTAAGGAATATTTCCATACTTGATCTGCTCTTGTGAGTGTGTCAATACTATAAAAGTAAATATAATTTCCATTTGCTGAGAAAAATGCATTCCGTTTAGGATATGTCAGCGGGTTGTTACCTACATAAGCTGTAACACCTATTTCGGAGATTATCTGCCTGGTAGTTAAATCTAGTATACTTAACATTATTGGTGAAGCTCTTCGCCAACTCTCTGAAAAAATATACAACTTATTTCTTTGAGGTGAATAAAGTAACTCATTTATTGCGACACCGAACAAATCATTTACTTCAAAATACACGGTAGTATCATTGCAATCATAAATCATCGTGCCGAAATTTTGAGTTTCAAGTGAAAGATACGATTGAGATGCATCCCATACTACCTCTTCAACTGGCACAAATTGGAAACGTGGAAAATCTTCTACAGAATAGGTTGAAAGATCAAACCTTTGAACTTTTTGAAGCAATTCCCCATCGGAAGTATCAGTATATTGAACAATGAAATATATATAGGGTTGAGAATAAAGTATCGATGTAAGTACTGTGAGCATACTTAATAATTTAATTAGTGATAATCTTTTCATTTTAAATTCTCATTTATTGATTTAATTGTTTAAGAATATTATAAACCTTCCGCCCGTACTCTGGATTGTTCCCTTTATTTTCACTTTCTTTCCAAACCCCCTTTCTTTTATCCCAATCCCAATATCTTCTGATACCAGAGAATTAATTCTGATAAGCGTTCATGTAAAATACAGAATCAACGTATGTTGCATTGTTATAATCAATGTACTTTTGGACTTCGCTTTTGGCCGTAGTAAATCTACTCTTGCCGCCATCTATATTTGATTTCCAATTCCAAATAACACCAAGAGAAGGGTTTCAATTATTAAATTGACAGAGTCTCCAATCTGCCCCACCACCTGAATACCATCGCTTATTTTTTGTAAATCAATCTCTCCAATAAAACAATAAGCTGCTGTATTTTCTTTGAGTGGTTTTTGCTGTTGTATCGGATAGTTTATTTTACCGGCTATTCTCATATTCAGTCTTTCTCAACTTTTGTGCAAAACAAAAACAATGATTCCTGAGAATCTGAATAAAGAATAATTCTTATTTGAAAATATTTACCTGCTAATTATACTCTTATTTACCGATATCTTGTAATGCTGTAACCCCTTGCAGCTTTCGCTGATTGGAACACGGATTAAACTGATGTTAACTGATTAATCAATTTTTTGCTCATCTATTGCATTCTTGTTAGAAATAATTTTAATGCAGATTTTATCTAAGTACTCTAAATCAAATTTACTATTTTATTAAAAGTGCTTAAAGTTTTGGTAACCTGTCTAAAATATACTGAGCATTCCAGTAGAGGAATTTCCAGCCCTCAATTGTTACAAAACGCTGATCTGTATTTAGTGAGTCCTTATAAACATTATCCACTAAATCCTGGAATGCTTTTACCTGAACTCTGCAAGCGAGTGAATCTCCGTTTTGTAAATTGGTTTTTGCTGTTGTTAAAATGTTTTTAAGTTCGTTTGAGAAATTAAGATCGCCGAGCCAGTTATAATTGAAAATGGTATCGAGTAATTGAATATTTCTATGAATTAAAATGTCAACAGATAAGGTTGAATCAATAGTAACTGGTTTAAACATCTTAAGATTTTGATTGACGACATTTTTAATCAAAGGATCCGGTTCTATTAGTAAATATTTTTTGACATTTGAGTAATCAGCTGGACCACCAAAACTATCTAGTAATACTTTTGCTATTTCGTATCTTAGAGTTTTTTCATTTTCTAAAAATAAGCGATTATTTAATACAATATTCAATTCAGAATAATTTTCTTTGAAGAGGTATTTTAGAGCAGAATATCTCAAAGCTCTATCTGCATCACTTAAAAATACTTGCAGATAAATTTGATTAACTTCTTCTCCATATAATTCATTCAAATAACGTAAGCAACGATATCTTTGTTTTTCATTAGTGCTGTCATTTATTACAATTCTTAGAAGTGCGTACCTTGCACTGTCAGCGTATTGAGGGACGCTAATTATAATTTTAGGTAATAGATCAACTGCATAACTATTTTGATAGGGTTTGTTACGATCTCTTTCTAAGATCTGAATAACACAGTTAGTCGAAGAGTAATCATCCAATTGAAATAAATATGTTGTTACCATAACTTTTAAATCAAGTGCTTTCAATTGACTATCCTCATAAGAATAATTATCTGAAGAGTCTATAAAAGCAAGTGCGAAACTGTGAAAATTTGGTGAATTAAACTGAAAAAGATTCTTTAAGCATTGAACTTGAAGAAAGGGTTCTTGATTCCAAAAAATAGATTCAATTTTAGGGATTGTCTCAAAAAGGTTATAGTCACTGATTTGATTTAATGCGCTCCACCTTATAAAATAATCAGTACTATCTAAATCTGAAATGATTTGTTGTTTTAGAGAATCTGATATTATTTGAGCTTTAAAATCTAAATTGTAAGCCAATATAATTATGATTGTTAAAAAAAATATTTTCATAATTTCCTCTTAAAACCTTAATATTAAAAACAAGTTGGCCATTGACTATAAATATTGTAGTACAAGTTATTTAGTTCATTTCTTAAATTTAAAATGGAATACTGAACTTCGCTTGAATAGTGAGTCGCTTCCTCATTATCTATTTTTTTTTGTTCTTTATCTGGGTCAGATTTATCTTTACCAGTATCCCACCTCCATGCACTTATGTTTTCTGATAATTGCTTTGTAATTATTGGTCGAATTGTATTTAAACCTTCATCAACAGCTATAATCAGATTATCAATTTCTAAACATGTAGGTTTATAAGCCCTTATTTTCGAAATCATATCTTCATAATTTAAATTACATAAAATTCATAAACTGCTTTATGTTTTTTACTGATTTTCCCGATTCCAAAACCAACTTTACTGCGGATACTTTGAATTCTTTATCAAAGCTTCTTCTAAGTATTTTCTTTGTCATTTTTGCTCATATATTTATTATTACTATTTAAATATAGTTGCTTTTCTTATTGTCTACTAAATGGGGTACAGTTCAGTTTGGATTTGCAGATTGATTAACTGTAAACAGTAGAGTATCAGAAATCGAATATTTGTCTTTAACCCAAACCGGAAAAGAACCAACTACTATTACATCTGAAGATAATATCTCAGCAGTTATCACACTATCGGATACAAATGTTGTTGCCCTTGGTTGTCCGTTAAAATAAACTGTTGAAACCGTATCAAATCCTTTTCCATTAACGGTTAAAGTAAACGAGTTTGAATTTATATTAACTGAATTTGGATTTAAGTTTGTTAGTTCTAGAACATTAAAAATAGAATCCATATCTAAGTTCCATACTTGCCGAGTTGGTAACTCAATATCTTTTACGTAGTAAACATTGTTTGGGTAATTTTCAAAACACATTACCTCACCACCTGATGGCAGTTGAATTGTTTTCTTCATTTCTCCAGATGTCATATCGTAAATATCGATTTTGCCTGTATAAGTAAAACCTAAGCTATCAGGATTCAATAAATTATTAAATAATAGTAAATAATCACCACCACTTGCAACATATCCATCGGCCCAGGTTTGACTATCATCGCGAATAATAGGAATTGAAAGAGAATCTTTATCTAAATAATAGATTCGATAATAACTTGTTGGGGTTGGTAATAAAAACAGAGACTCAATTACTGATAAACTTTTCCTTCTATAATTAAAAAAGAAATCATCAGCACCTTGATAATTTATTTCTTCAATATATTTGGTTTTAACAATTTGGTTAGATAGCAATGAATATGTAGCGATATATCTTTCATGTAGAATTGTATCTCCTTGAATCAAGTACATTCTATCACCATTTTGTGAAATATTAATTCCTTTTCTGCCGTAATAACCCGAGCAATAGTTATAAGGAATAGTATCAGTTATTGACAATGTCGCTGGTGATACTAAAACCAATTTTTGTGGATTAGGATATTCACACCCATATAATACAATTAGTTTATCAACTGCTTCGGCATAAGATAAACTAAAAACTCCTTCAGTATTTTCTGCAATAATATTTCTTTGGGTTGGATTATTCAAATTCATAATTGTAAGAAGAAGGTTATCTTCATATGCAAGCCAGTTACCATATTCATCTACTTCTCCGCCTCCCAACTCAAAAACATTTGTCATTAAACTATCTACTTCTAATGGATTATTCATATTTACTCTAAAAATATCACCTTGTCCATGATGCCCAAAGTTGAAAGGCTCATAGGTTGAAAGATATATATATGGTTGAGCACTGAGTATTGAATACACACATAATGTAATAACAACTATAAGATATTTTTTCTTAATCATAACTTTTTACCTTTTTGAAGTATTCATTTCTTTGAATGTTCATTTGAACAATTAATTGTCAAATTTTGACCAGAAATCTTCACCATATTCATAATTTTTCCTTTTTTCAGTTCTAACATATTCGCCTCGCTTTCCTTTTGAACCATCAGTGTGATTATAATCGATGTAGTAATATCCTCTTTTATAACGTTGAGTTAACATTTTAAGAAATTCTTCCCTGTTTGGATCTCTTGGGATTACTCCATAATCTTTCTCGTAATCTTTTTTAATTTCTTCAAACTTTGCTTTTACTTGGGCAAATTTTTCATCTTTATCAGTACCCCACAAATAATGAATACCTTCATTAATATTGGTTTTCCAATTCCAGATAATCCCAAACGATGGCTCAGCTATACTTAACTGACAAAGCCCCCAATCATGCGGATTCGGATTCATATTTGGATATCCGATGTCATCAAGACCGTGGGGCATAAATTCATATCTAGTATCAAAAAATTGAAAAAATGAACTTTCTTTTTGAACAATTATTTGCATCTGCTTTCTTTGATCCTGTATAGTAATTTCTTCACTTAAAGGCATATCAATTGGTTGAGGAAAGTCGTGAGCATTGATATAATCCTTAACCATTTGAACATTGTTGTCTCCATTGCTTCCAAGTATTTTCATCCAAGTTATTTTTTTCGTAATTGGTTTTACTAATTGATTGAGGTTGTCATAATAAAAGAATTCATTTATTGTCAGTGTTATCTCATCACCACCAATAATTGTATTATCATTCTCTGGTATCGGTAAATCT
>Ga0208041_1001550_pt1 | contig 14485 bp, 8 predicted proteins | sample AD_SCU002_MetaG_FD_184453 | JGI IMG/M metagenome (GOLD analysis project Ga0208041, IMG submission 184453) | Active sludge microbial communities of municipal wastewater-treating anaerobic digesters from China - AD_SCU002_MetaG (SPAdes) (version 2) | ecosystem: Engineered > Bioreactor > Anaerobic >...
TTCATTACTACAGCACCCAGGTTCTCGGCCACGGCACTGTCGCAGACGTAGTTACCCGCGCCTTTGCCAATATGCTGACCGCTGCCCAGAAAAAGAAAAACGTCTGTATCGTCGTATCAGACCTCGAAGCCGCGTATGACACCGGCGGCAAACTCATTCAACGAGCTCTCGACGACGCCACCCAGGAACTCGGCCGCGCCGAAATAAACATCACACCGGTAAATCTCGAATCGAACGAAATCTACCAGATTTTGCGCAAACGCCTGTTTCAAAAGTTACCCGATAAAAACGATATCACCGAAGTTGCCGAAGCTTTCACAGCCAGGCTGGCAGAAGCTGCCAAAGCCAAAACAGTTGAACGAAGCGCCGAAGCCATTGCCAATGAAATTGAGGCGACCTACCCGTTTCACCCGAGCTTTAAAAGCATTGTCGCGCTTTTTAAGGAGAACGAAAAATTCAAGCAGACCCGTGGTCTCATGGAACTGGTATCGCGACTTCTCAAATCTGTCTGGCAAAGCAATGAAGATATCTATCTCATCGGCGCCCAGCATTTCGACCTCGCTATTCCAGAGGTGCGTGACAAGATAGCCGAAATTTCTGAGATGCGCGACGTCATCGCCCGCGACCTCTGGAACTCAACCGATGGCGCTCATGCCCAGGTAATAGATTTAAACCGGGGCAACAATTACGCCAAACAGGCCGGAACACTGTTGTTAACCGCCAGTCTTTCAACTGCCGTAAACTCGATCAAGGGTCTTACCGAAAGTGAAATGCTGCAATACCTGATTTCGCCAAATCATAAGGCCAGTGATTACCGCAGCGCCTTTGCCGAATTGCAGAAAGCTGCCTGGTATCTGCATCAGACCGCAGAAGGCCGGCATTACTTCGATCATCAGGAAAACCTCACCAAAAAGCTCGAAGGCTATGCTGAAAAAGCACCTCAAAATAAGGTTGATGACCTGATCCGTCACCGGCTGACCGAAATGTATAAGCCTACGACCAAAGAAGCTTACGAAAAGGTTCTGCCGCTGCCCGAAATCGATGAAGCCGAAGCCGTGTTAAAAACCTGCCGAGCTCTGCTCATCATCAGCCCTGATGGCAAAACCCCGCCCGAAGTTGTTAAGAAGTTTTTTGCCTCACTGATCAACAAGAATAACCTTCTGGTTCTGACCGGCGATAAATCATCTATTGCCAGCCTCGACAAAGCCGCCCGCCATGTTTACGCAGTCGCCAAAGCCGATAACGAAATTGTGGCCTCGCATCCGCAGCGTAAAGAACTCGATGACAAAAAGGCGCAATACGAGCAGGACTTTCAAACTACAGTTCTGTCAGTTTTCGACAAAATAATGTTTCCCGGCAACAACAAAGGTGAAGACGTTCTTAAGCCTAAGGCTCTCGATGCCACTTATCCTTCAAATGAAGCCTATAATGGAGAAAAACAGGTTATCAAAACTCTTACTGCCGACCCGCTGAAGCTTTATGTTCAGATACCCGAGAATTTTGATGCCCTCAAGGCCCGCGCCGAAGCGATTCTGTTCGGCTCACAGGATGAAATGCGCAAAACCGATCTGCTCGATGGCATGAAGCACAAAACGCAGATGCCATGGCTGCCGCCGAAAGGCCTCGAAATTCTAATTCAGGAAGCCTGCAAACGCGGCCTCTGGGAAGAACTCGGCAACGGCATTGTCACGAAAAAGCCCAAACCCAAAGCAACCGAAGTCGTTATCGGTGCCGACAGCACTCCTGACGACAAGGGCGAAGTTCGTCTCAAGATCGACGTGGCAAATGGCGGCCCCAATCCACGTATTCATTACCAGGAAGACGGTGCCGTGACCGAAACCAGCCCGGTTCTGACCGACAATATTCTGGTTACCAGGGCTTTGCGTGTTCAATTCCTGGCGGTTGACCCAACCGGCAAAAACCAGACCGGCACGCCGAAAACCTGGGAGAACCAGCTGGTTATAAGAAACGAGTTCGACGAAGTCAGCAGAACTGTTAAGCTCTTGCTGGCACCAAAGGGAAAAATGCGTTACACGCTCGATGGTTCAGAAGCCCGCAATGGCCCCGAATATACCGCTCCAATCGAAATCGGCAAACAGGCCACCTCAGTTTATGTTTTTGCCGAATGTGACGGCCTCGAAGCCAGGCAAACATTCAAGTTTCCAGCAGCAGGCTCAAAAGAGGTGTTCATTGCCAAAGACAAACCGGCCAAGATCTACAGTGTCGTTGCCAAGAAACTCGATAATTCTGCCCGCACTTATGAAGCCCTCAAGTTTGCGTCAGAAAAGGGCATTACCTTCGAACACGTAACTCTACAGATTGGTTCTGGCTCAAAAGGCGTTCATCTCACCATGGGTGAAATGCGAATAACCGCAGAATTCATCGAAAAAGAGCTTTCTCACCTGCAGACCCTTGTCGGCGAGAACGCCCCGGTTATCTTTTCGTTCAAAACGGCCTACATGCAGACCGGCTTTGACCTCGAACAGTTTTCAAAGAGCCTCGGCATTGAGATCAAGCCGGGCGAGGTGGTGCAGGAATGAGCGATACCATCGACTTTGGCGCTCCGGCAAAATTCGGCATGCACCATTTTTATGTAGAGATACCGGCAAACCCGAAAGAGGCCGTGCTGATCTACGAAGATTATGGTTTTGACGGCGACGAAGACCGGCGCGAAACCAAAGAATGCCGGGTGATTCTCGCCCGCGAACTCTGGACAAAGATTCGCGAAGATGCCCGCCGCGACTTTAATACCCGGTTAAAAGCGAAAAAGCTCAGTTCTGGTTCATGGAACACCGGCACGGTTAAGCTCGACAGATTTTTAGGTCGGGAATTATGTGTTCTGGCCTGGGCAGCAGAGCATGCGTCGCCAGAAGAATGCAGCATCATCACGCAAAAATGGCTTGCCCTCAGACCTGAAGAACGCTGGTGGCTCTATGCAAAAACCGCAGCAGAAGCTGGTAACGCAGAGCAAACCGCGCGCGGCTGGCGCAAAGCTCTTTATTGTTCGCTTTCTGACGGAGCCAGTATCAGGCTGGCTCCCAAGACCATGCCAAAACGCAAAAAGAAGAAGAGCGATGAGCCCGTCGTCGATCTCTTCAACTTCGTTGAGAAAGGTGAAATCTGATGTCGCTGCAACCATTCGCCTGGAAAGACAAACCCGCATTGATTGAATGCCTGCTACCGGTGCAGAAAATATCTGCAGAAAGTTTTAAGGAGCAGATGTCCAACCAAGGCAAGACATTAACAGCCTTGGGAAGCTATTGGAAGGGCCGCAAACCTCTTATTTTGAACAAGGCTTGTATTCTTGGTGCGCTGCTGCCATTCACAGATAATGCTCTTAAAGACCTTGAGATATTCGAAATTTTAATGGGCATGGATCGCCTCTCAATTACCAAAAGGCTTCTGGCAACATTACCATTGAATGAACAAAGCGAAATATCTCAGTGGTTATCATGCTCTTATGGTGATCAAGTCAAAAAAGCTAAACGACCAGAGGAATTAGCAGAATCTGAACTTTTTTCGCATGCCTGGAAAAAGGTTAATGACCATCTGGGAACATCAGCTCAATCTTTTAGCGAATTGATAGAGGAAATAGGCATCGCGAGATTTGGCAGACGACCAAAAATCGCTGACGTTTTTTGTGGCAGTGGCCAAATTCCATTTGAAGCTGCAAGGCTTGGCTGCGATGTGTATGCCTCCGATTTGAACCCTATTGCATGTCTGCTTACTTGGGGCGCCTTTAACATAGTTGGAGGGAGTGAACAGAACCAACGAAACCTTGAACGAGAACAGGATGATCTGATTGAAAAAGTTCAGGCGAAGATTGATAAGCTTGGTCTGGAAACTGATGGAAACGGCTGGCGCGCAAAGGCATTTTTGTATTGCGTTGAAGTTGTATGTCCCGAGAGTGGCTGGAAAGTGCCGTTGCTGCCTTCACTGGCTGTAAGCAAAGGGAAAAGAGTCATTGCCGAGCTGGTGCCCGATGCAACAACTAAAAGTTACAAAATTGAAATAAAAACTGGCTGCTCAAAAGAAGAGGTGCAGCAGGCAACAATTGGAACTGTTCAAGACGGTTACATGGTTCACTCTCCTGACGGTGTAAATACTTTCAGAATAAGCATCAACTCAATTCGGGGAGATTATAAAGACGGGAATGAAAACAAAAATAAACTGCGTTTTTGGGAAAAGTCAGATTTCATTCCGCGCCCGGCCGACATTTTTCAAGAACGGCTTTATTGCGTGCAATGGATGCAGAAAAAAAGCGAGGAAAGTTCTCAGTTTTACTATGAATTCCGCTCCGTAACGGCTGATGATCTTGCCAGAGAACGTAAGGTCATCGATTATGTTGCCGCTCACCTTGCCGAATGGCAGGAAAAGGGCTATGTGCCGGATATGGTGATTGAAAAAGGCTACAATACCGACCAACCCATTCGAGAAAGAGGCTGGACACACTGGCACCATTTGTTCAACCCAAGACAGCTTTTACTCAATGGGCTTTTGAATAAATATTCAAACTCATGCGCTCTTAAAGTTGGCTTATGCCAAGCTTTGAACAGAAGCAATAAGCTCTGCGTCTGGGATCCATCGCCGGGTGTTGATGCTGTTGGCCATGTTTTTTACAATCAGGCCCTAAACACCTTGTTTTCATATGGCACCAGGTCATCCGACTACCTTGCAAATCAGGTGAAGCTAAAGGGATGCAAGCATTTTCCATTCGCTTCACATACGAAGGTTGAGTCAGCCCCAGCTGCTTTGCTAAACGAGCAATGTGATGTGTTCGTAACAGATCCACCATACGGCGATGCAGTTAAATACGAAGAGATCACCGAGTTTTTTATTGCCTGGCTGCGCAAGAACCCACCAGAAGAGTTCGCTCACTGGACATGGGACAGCCGCCGCTCGCTGGCGATAAAGGGCGAAGATGAAGGCTTTCGCCGGGGCATGATTGCCGCCTATCGCCGCATGGCAGAAAAGATGCCTGATAACGGCATTCAGGTATTGATGTTTACTCATCAGAGTGGTTCGATCTGGGCAGACATGGCGAATATTATCTGGGCAAGTGGTCTGCAGGTAACCGCCGCCTGGTATATTGTCACCGAAACCGATTCAGCTCTGCGGCAGGGCGCTAACGTGACCGGCACCAACATACTGATTCTGCGCAAGCGGCATCAGCAACTCGATACTTTCCGCGACGACCTCGGCTGGGAGATCGAAGAAGAAGTTAAAAAACAGGTCGAAATGCTGACCGGGTTAGACAGGTCGGTTCGCAATCAGGGTTCTGAGGGCATATATAACGACGCCGACCTGCACATGGCAGGTTACGCGGCGGCGCTGCGTGTATTGACCGCCTATGCCAAAATCGACGGCAAAGATATGATGGTCGAAGCCGAAGCGCCACGTGTCGCCGGCAGCAAAACTTTCGTCGATGAACTGATTGAATTTGCCGTTCAGACCGCCGTTAAATTTCTCGTGCCGATTGGCTTCGAAAGCGCCGAATGGCAAAGAATGACAGCGGTCGAACGCTTCTACCTCAAAATGGCCGAGATGGAACACCAGGGCAATAAAACTCTCGATAATTACATAAATTTTGCCAAAGCTTTCAAAGTTCGCCATTATGACCAGGTGATGAGCGACAGCTCAAAAGCCAACTCAGCCCGCCTCAAACTCTCTACCGAGTTCAAAAGCTCTCTGATGTCTGGCGATTCAGAACTTGCTGGCACACCACTACGGGCACTGCTTTACGCCATGTTCGAAGTTGCCAAAGAAGTCGACACTGGCGATGTTTTGCTGCACCTCATGGATAACTGCCCCAACTACCTCACGAACAAACCATTACTGGTAAAAATGGCCGGCTATCTCGCCGAAAAACGCGCCGCCCTGAAGCCCGGCAAAAGCTTCAAACCAGACATCGAAGCTTCCGCCGCCCGAATTCTCGCCGACGCAATTGCCAACCAGCGCCTCTAGTTGTAAAGTAATGTTAGATCAAAAGCATAACAACCAGAATAATTATGAAATCAGAAGCAAAGCTTGAATCAATTTGCGGCTCCGACGAAAAGGAAGAAATCCTTTTTGAAAATAACAGCCTCCTGTCATTTGCTGAAGATGACGAAACTTCAGAACCGGCAATGCAAGAGCCCTTTAATCCATCGGAAATAAACATTATTTCGCGGCCGGATTCTCTTCATAATCTTATTGAACGCCTGAACCACAATGAAATTGACATGAACACAGATTTCCAGAGACATGCTGATCTCTGGGACAACCAGAAAATGTCGCGTCTTATTGAATCAATACTAATCCGGTTTCCGTTGCCAGCTTTTTATTTTGACGCCAGTTACGATGAAAAATGGCTTATTGTCGATGGGCTACAGCGGCTGTCTTCAATAAAAAAGTTTGTCATCGATAAAAAACTGAAGCTCAGCGGTTTGGAATATCTTCAAGATTTTAACGGCAAGGGATACGATGATCTTCCGCGCACCTATAGACGACGTATTGATGAATGCCCAGTAACACTTTTCCTGATTCAACCCGGAACCCCTGAACCGGTTAAATATTCAATATTCAGGCGAATCAATACCGGCGGCCTTACCCTGAACGATCAGGAAATTCGCAACGCTATGGCATCAGAAAGAATCAGGAAATATCTTGAAGAGCTGGCTAACGATGAAGTTTTTGTACAAACTATGGGGGATCAGAGCCGGCGAATGGTTGACCAGGAAATGGTTCTACGCTACATGGCCTTTCGGTTTATGGATTACGAGCAAAGCAAAAAAAATATATCAACTTTCCTCGACGAAATGATCGCACAGCTTGAAAATGGCTCATCAGAGAAGCTCATAGAATACGAACACTCTTTTAAAATTGCCATCAGACGCTGCTGGGAATTGTTTGGCAGGAATGCCTTCGAAAAAGCCTCGAATGGTGATAATTTAAAACGGCGCAGAAAGAATGCTACTCTGTTCGAAGTATGGACAAACGCGTTATCAAGGCTTTCTGAAAGCGACATGGCAATAGTTCTGGCCAGCAAAGAAAGCCTGCTTGAACGTTATAATGAGCTTATGCTCAGTGACAATGATTTCTTGAAATCGATAACCTATTCGACCCAAAAAAAAGATCATTATAGGATCAGAAGAGACAAAATCGATCAACTGCTCAAAGACGTGGTTTTGCCTTCCGGTCTAAGCTAAAAAGCGAGGAAAACTGATGATTGAATTTATTCGCGTACAAAGATTCAAATCTTTGAATGATGCAAGCTTTCCCTTGGCGGCCCTGAATATTTTCAGCGGCCTGAACGGTATGGGTAAGTCTTCCCTTATTCAGTCACTGCTGCTGCTTAGACAATCTTACGAAAAAAACACCCTTCTCGACAAAGGTCTGCTGCTCAAGGGCGATTATCTTACCCTGGGAACTGGCAAAGATGTTTTGACCGAGAATACCGACAATGAAACGATTGTATTCACAGTGAAGTGGGAAGAGGCCGAACCTGTAAATTTTGCCTTCAACTATGCGGGAAAATCAGACTTGCAGCCGTTGCAAGCCCGAGCAACCTTACCGGAAAAGCTGCCAAACCTTTTCAACAAGAATTTTCAATATCTTGCGGCCGATAGAATCAGCCCCAGAGCTGCTTATGAAGCTTCTGATTTTTTTATAAAAGACCTGAATTCACTGGGTAACCATGGTGAATTCACTGCGCACTATATTGTTGAATATGGTCTCGAACCTATAAAAATCAAAATTCTTCAGCACATGAAGGCGTCTTCTCTTTCCCTTCAGGATAATCTAGAAAAATGGATGGCAGAAATTTCGCCAGGGATCAGAGTTCGCACTAGACTACACCAAGACATGAACAGTGTTTCGCTGGGCTACGCCTTTGAACATGAGAATGAAGTAACTGCCGAATTCAAACCGCAAAACGTCGGCTTTGGTCTGACCTTTGTATTGCCTGTTCTGGTCGCCGTTTTAAGGGCAGCACCTGGCGACATGCTGATAATAGAAAACCCGGAAGCTCACCTGCACCCTGCCGGACAGGCCGTTCTCGGCCACCTGTGCTCGCTTGCGGCGGCTGGTGGAGTGCAACTTTTTATCGAGTCACATTCAGATCATTTTTTGAATGGTATCAGAGTCTCTGTTAAAGAAGGTGTAATCAAAAATGACCGGGTAAGTTTGTTTTTTCTTGCCGGGCTCATGAAGCGAGAGTTGTTTCTCCGGTTATTGATCAGACCGGCCGCATTGATATCTGGCCGACAGGTTTTTTTGACGAAACTGATAAACAGCTGGAGAAGCTGCTATGACTTCGGCGCTGGTGTTTAACCACCATTCTCTGCCGTTTGATTCAATATCTGATGCTGAGAATTCGCTGGCCGACTTTCTAAAAATGTGTCTGGATGCAAGAAACAGTGGCATTTCGCCGGTTCTCGTCGATGCAGATATAGATAAAAGCTGGTTCAGAATTGAACTGGCCAGGGGGTATTTCTGGCAGGACTGGTATCAACAGAACAAGAACGGCTACAATAAGGATATGATCGCAGCCTTTCGCAGTATTGCTACACATCAGCCGTTTTTTGATGAAAGCAATATTGCAGAGGCGATTGAACTTTTTGAAGTGGCGTTAAACGGTGATACAAATCTGTCGGCATTAAAAGCTGCAGCCTGGCACGATGTTCCGCTGGTCAGTTTTCCTACCCGTGAACCCTGGAACAGCACGCCGGTTACTGTAGAAGTCAGAACTCTCGAAGAAGATGCACAGTTAACGGTCTACAGCAAAGACCTTTTAAACTTTTTTTCGCATGAACAGTTCATTGTTGAATTAGAACATCTTGCCAGGCAGATTCGTGTATCTGTTGAAAGCGGTGTTGATCTTTTCGAGAACCGGCAGACCTCATACCCCGCCCTGTTTTTTTGTGGCAAATCAGAAGAGCAACTGTTGAGATGGTCAGCTGGTATAACGCTTCTCAATCAGGTAGCGGAGGCCTTGAATAGTCTTAATTTTTTTTGTGTAAAATGGCAAAACGGATTTTACCAGGATTTTCGACTGGAATATCTCAGGGAAAATGGTCTTAGCCACCATGTCAGCGGTGAGTCAGACAGCGTTAAGCAGAACCCGGAGTTAAGAAAACATCGGGAATTTTTTCTGCCAACCGGACAGAAAAAGTTGTTTGAGCATCATATCAAGCTGGCAAAAGGTTACCGGCTGCATTTTTATGCTGATCAGAACGGAAAAACCATATATGTTGGTTACATTGGCCCACATCTGAGACTGAAATAGGCAGAACCGAAAAATGACCGTTCAACGCTTCTCGTCACGAACCAGCCGTCTCGACAAGGAATTTCTGGCCAAAGCCCTTGCTGGCGCATCCAGATATTATCGTATCGCCGGCTATTTCAGAAGCTCTATCTTCGAACTTGTCGGCGAAGAGATTGCCAAAATTCCAGAAGTAAAGATCATCTGCAATTCAGAACTCGACATTAACGATTTTCTGGTGGCAAGTGGTCGGGAAACGGCTCTGAAACAACGTTGGAATGAAGTAGACGTTGCAGCTGACGCTTTTACGCGACAGAATCATTACCAGATTCTCGACCAGCTTCTGCATTCCGGAAATGTCGAAATCAGGGTGGTTCCAAAAGAAAGGCTGTTTCTGCACGGCAAGGCCGGCTCGATTCATTACCCTGACGGCAGTCGGCGTTCTTTTATCGGTTCGGTTAACGAGTCTAAAAGCGCTTTTGCCAGTAATTACGAGCTGGTCTGGCAGGATGATAACTCTGAAAGCGCTGACTGGGTCGAGCAGGAATTCTGGGCACTTTGGCAAGATGGCGTGCCGCTTCCTGAGGCAATACTGACCGAAATTCATCGCGTTGCTACCCGACGCGAGGTCAATATTACCGGGCTTGTTCCGCAGGCAGTGCCGCCGGCAGTAATGGCTGAAACACCTATTTACAGAGGTGGCGAACAGTTGCAACCATGGCAACGCTCTTTTGTAACCATGTTTCTCGAACATCGCGAGATTTACGGTAAAGCACGACTGCTACTGGCTGACGAAGTAGGTGTCGGGAAAACCCTGTCGATGGCAACCAGTGGCCTGGTAAGCGCTCTGCTTGATGACGGCCCGGTTTTGATACTGGCACCCTCGACCCTGACCATTCAATGGCAGATCGAAATGAAAGACAAGCTGGGCATACCTACCGCCGTGTGGTCATCACAGAAAAAGGTCTGGATCGGCGAAGAAGGGCAGATTTTGTCTCCCCGTGGTGACAGGGCATCGATAAAGAAATGCCCGTATCGCATTGCCATAATTTCGACCGGCCTGATCATGCACCAGCGCGAAAATGGCCAGTATATTCATGAAGCCGGCATGCTTCTCGAAAAGCGCTACGGAACTCTGATTCTCGACGAAGCTCATCGGGCCAGACTGCGCGGCGGTCTTGGCGAAAAAGCTTCGCAGCCGAACAACCTTCTTGCGTTCATGCGCGAAATAGCCAAAAAGACGCGACATCTGATATTAGGTACTGCAACACCTATTCAGACCGATGTCAGAGAACTATGGGATCTTCTAAGCATACTAAGCAGCGGTGCGAACTTTGTGCTGGGCGATACTCTTTCGCCCTGGCGAAAACATGAAACTGCAATACCTTTAATAACCGGCAAGGCTGTTGTGAATTCAAGCGAAGATGCCTGGCACTGGCTGCGTAACCCATTACCGCCAGCAAACGAGCATCAGATTGTCGCCAATATCAGAGATAACCTGAGTATCAGACCCGATATGTTCGACTGCTCGCATGATTTTGACAATCTCGATTACCTTGTTAAAGAGATGTGGCTCTCTGAATGCCTTGAACCTGGCTTTTTTCAGCAATACAACCCGGTTCTCAGGCATGTGGTGGTGCGCAAGCGCAAACAGCTCGAAGACGATGGCCTGCTTGAAAAGGTTGGCGTTAATACCCACCCGATTCTGGCAAAAAGTTATCTCTACCAGGCAAGATTTATGGGACTTGGCATTTCAACCAATACTCCTTTCCAGGTTGCTTATGAAAAAGCCGGGGAGTTTTGCGATCTGTTAAGCAGCCGTGCGCCAGTAGGCGGCTTTATGAAAACCCTGCTGCTGCAGCGTATCTGTTCGAGCTTTGCCTCTGGTCTGAAAACCGCGCAAAAGATGCTTAAACACAGCATGGCCGATGACTACGACACCGAAGATGACGATATCGAACAGGTCGAGCATGTTCTCAGCAGCATGTCACCCGATGAAGTAGCCTGCCTGCAGGAAATCGAAGAGCAGCTCTCACGCCCTGAAGCTGTTGATTCAAAGCTCGATACTGTCAAGTGGTTTTTGACTGAGTTCCCTACTGATGGCAAAACCTGGTTAGAACACGGCTGCATTATCTTCAGCCAGTATTATGACACTGTTGAATGGGTAGCCAGCGAACTGGCAAAGTCATACCCTGATCAAGTTGTCGCCGTTTATGCCGGCGTCGGTAAAAGCCGTCTGTATAAAGGAACCGAGTTCAACAGCGTCGAGCGTGAAACTATCAAACAGGCAGTCCGTAAACACGAAATTAAACTGGTAGTGGCAACCGATGCCGCCTGCGAAGGTCTTAACCTGCAAACCCTTGGCACCCTCATCAACATCGATCTGCCCTGGAACCCCTCACGTCTGGAACAGCGACTCGGCCGCATCAGGCGTTTCGGTCAGGCACGCAAATATGTAGATATGCTGAACCTTGTTTACAGCGACACCCAGGATGAAAAAATATACGGTGTTCTGTCTGATCGCATGCGCGACACTTACGATATTTTCGGCAGCCTGCCCGACACCATCGACGATGACTGGATTCAAGACGAAAACCAGTTAAAAGCAAGAATCGACGCCTACATTCACGAACGCAAAGCCGCCCAGAACGCCTTCAGCGTCAAATACCGCAACTCAGTAGACCCCGAAGCCAACCGCTGGGAGCGCTGCGCCGAAGTCCTCTCCCGCCGCGACATAATCAACAAACTCAGCGAACCCTGGTAACTATAATAAACACAATCACAGAAAGGATACGTAATGCCAGAACTTAGCGTCAGCCGCAAAACAATCAGCAAACTCTTTTCAGAAATGCAGAACCGGAAATTTATCATTCCGGATTTTCAAAGGCCCTATAAATGGGACATGGAAAAATGTGAGACTTTGTGGAACGACATCAGAGATTTTCATGAGTCTATGCCCGTTGGGGCAAAATCTGATGAATATTTTCTCGGAACTATTGTTTCCTGCAAAAACGAAAGTAACGAAGATAATATTGAGATCATCGACGGGCAGCAGAGAATAACCTCTTTTTTCCTCATTCTAAGAGCGTTTTATAAAAAGCTTGAGAATATGCCTGAAGACCTGAATGTAATCGGCCTCAAAAACCAGCTGGCACCATGCATTTGGGATGTTGACAGTATTTCCCAGCAGGTAGTAGACAGAAAAAAACTGCATGTCGAATCGCTGGTAGCGACAGATGACGATAAGGCAGCATTTCATGATATTTTAGAAACGGGCTTTGCTGATAGCTCAGCTAAAGACCTGTATTCTATCAACTTCAATTTTTTTAAAGACAAATGCGAACAGTATGCCAAAGATGCGCCGATGCAGTGGCAGCCACTTTGTGTAACAATTTTGCACAAATGCATTATTCTGCCGATTGAATGCAATAACTCAGATACTGCCCTGACCATTTTCTCAACTCTTAACGACAGGGGTCTGCCACTTTCTGACTCTGATATTTTCAAAGCTCAGATATACAAGTCAAAGCCTGACAGTTCGGCGAAAGAGACTTTTACAAATGCCTGGAAAGAGCTTACCAGCATCTGTAAGAGTGCCGGGATAAATCTGGACGAGATTTTCAGATACTATACCCATATTGTAAGGGCCAAAAATAACGATAAATCGAAGGAAACTGGTCTAAGAAAATTTTATGCCCAGAATAATTACGAAAAGCTGAAAAGCACGACAATAATCAATGATTTGACTGACCTGGCGAACTTCTGGCTTTATATCAACACCAGTAAAGAACCGGAAGATGTTTGTTATAAAATCTCATTAGAAGCAAGAAAATTCCTTCATTGCCTGGATTGCTACCCGAACGACTTCTGGAAGTATATAACCAGCGTTTTCTTCCATTGCAACAAAGATAAACCGAGCTTTGAGGCTGACTTCGCAGCGTTTTTGAAAAAGCTGACAGCTTTTCTCTTTGTGAAATTCATTCATCGGCCCACCGTTAACGCGATCAAAGATGATATTTACAGCCGTTGTGTGTCTGTTTTCAACGGCAATGATCCTGATTTCAAAGCTGAATTGAAGAAGGAAGATTTGCCCGGAATGCTTGACGAGGCCGCCAATTCTCGCCTGGCCAGAGCCCTTATTCTTCTTCATGCCTATCTAAATGCGGAGCAAAAAGGCCTGATCTCAAAGAACTTCGAGATTGAGCACATTTTTCCATATAAGTGGCAGACGGCAAATTACAATGGCTGGACTGAAACCGATGCCAGGGTCTTTCTTGAAAAACTTGGCAATAAAGTAGCCTTCGAAAAGCGCCTGAATATACAGGCCGGAAACAATTATTTCGGCAACAAGAAAAAGAAATATTCTGAATCAAAGATTCAGGACGCAATCGATCTCGCCCATTACAAAGCCGATGATTGGGCCAAAAATGATATCGTAGCGAGAAACACGGCTTTTGCTGAGAGATTGTCCAACTTCTTCAGCAGCTGCTTAGGTTAATCTTTTCATTGGCGAGACTTCGAAGGAAGAAGCATGGATAACCCTTATTGCTATACTGAAAACCAGAGATATCATCTAAGCATCGAAACAATCCGGCGGCTATGTTTCGAACTTTTATGCATGTTTAAAGCCAGCCGGCCGATAATCGAAAGTGCTCCAGAAGATGAAGATTCTCAACCAGATTCTTTGATTAACTTGTATGAGCAGCTGGTTTTTCCGACCATCTCTGAAAAGCTCCTGCAACTCGCAATAATGTTTCGCACTTTTGATGATCAGATGAATGGCTCCGAAAAATGCGATGAATACCGAAAATGTATGGAAGGAATGAATTACGGCAGGGATTACGTTGGCATTTTGAATGATGAAGAGTCATTTTCGCTTCGGGAAGCCTGTAACAAGATTCTGCATGCCAGAACAGTCCGGCCGCTTTTTGAGCGGGTAGACCAGTGCTACCAAAAAGAGAATCAAAATCTGTGGCATCTTACAGGTGAAATAGAACTTGTCGGAACTCACCAAAGACGTGCCTGGTCTGCAAATATTCATTTATCGCCTTTTCTGGAGGTCATTCTGGCTGCTATCGACAACAATGCCCCTGCGAATGGGGCTTTATGAACTTATGAGAACCAGAACAAATAAGAATAGCAATAATCTACTCTTGGCCAACCTGTTAAATGACAAAGATGAAGTAACAATTTCCCTGAAAGAAGAATTCCCTACCTTGTTGAATAGACTGATAGACTTTAAGT
>Ga0208041_1001556_pt1 | contig 14467 bp, 9 predicted proteins | sample AD_SCU002_MetaG_FD_184453 | JGI IMG/M metagenome (GOLD analysis project Ga0208041, IMG submission 184453) | Active sludge microbial communities of municipal wastewater-treating anaerobic digesters from China - AD_SCU002_MetaG (SPAdes) (version 2) | ecosystem: Engineered > Bioreactor > Anaerobic >...
GCCAGTGGACGGAGTTATAGATATCCTTCCGAAATCGTCCTCCCCAAGGTAGTCCCTGAAGTAACCCGAATACTTGTCGTCACTCCAGCCCGGAACCACCGACAGCACGGTCGAGACTCTCCTTGGCTGTTCTCCGGCCGAACTCATCTCTACTTCTTTTGCAAGAACCGCGTTCACAGTTTTCAGAGCCTTTTCGACCTTTTCTCCCGTCCCCACGATCAGGACGCCCGAAGGTGATTGCATCAGTTCAACACCGGCTCCAATTTTATTCAATATGGCTTGGTAGCTTTGAATATCGGCCAATGGAATTTCAGTAAATGTATAAACTGGCTCCTCAACCTGAGGGCTGATCCTCTTACTCAATATATCCGCGACTATACTGGAGGCCTTTTCTATTGTAGATCCAGTTCCTATGGCGACCACACCCGAAGGTGAAGATAGTAGTGATACATCTACTCCCAGTCTATCCAGTATCTCCTGGAGACTCGCAGTGTCTTCATCGGGAATATCTAGAATCCTGTACTCCAGAGGTTCTTCCACCACTGTCTCTACAATTAACGATCCCAGAAGTCTATTCAATATCTCTCCGGCCCTCTGAACCGCATCTGATGAACCGATTATTATCGCCGAACTGCCCATCGGAACGAGATCTACTACGACACCTAGCCTGGCCAGTAATCCCGTCAGATCCTCAACGGGCGGTAGTTTCTCCTTCACGACGAACTCGGGATCTTCAAATTTTCTAATTCTTTCTACCTCGCTCTCTATAGGTTCTTTGAGATCTAGAGGCGTGAGAATTACATATCCACCGACCGATTCGAGAATCGATATCCTGGCGAAGTCATCGGCACCCAGGAAGAAACGCGCGTACTGTCCGAAATCTTCTGTGGTCCATCCTGGAATGTTTTTTATCTCTATCGATACTCTACTTTCACGATCTATCTCCTGTGCCTGAAGGCTCTTGTAGAGAGACTTGAACTTCACGAGATCTTCTTCGCGCCCGATAGCTATGAGTTTGTCGGAGATGCCAAGCAATGAAATATCGTATTCAAATGTCTTCAGTACCGGCATTAAAGCTTCTACACTGAGTCCCTGGGTCAGTGGTAGCAACAGGTAGCTCTCGTGTTTCTCTTTCTGTGGGATTTCGGGAACTTCTCTCGACATCAGCGAGTCGATTAGGCCGATGGCTCTCGAAAGCTCCTGTGGAGCCCCGATGGCGATGACGCCAGTTGGGGTTTCAAGAAACTCAACCTGTATTTCGAGTTTCTGCATGACCGGTAACAGTTGATCTATCAGAGGTGCTTCGATATCCACGAATCTGTAGTCGGGTTCGGGTTTTGAGTAGAGGCTCTCACGGTGTTTTAAAATTGATTCAATGACACCTGACGCCTCTTCCAGTCGATCGGCCTGACCTATAACTATCGCTCCCGAGGAAATTCCCACTATATCCACCGGAATTCCAAGTTTATTGATCACTGATGCGAGAACCGGTATATCTTCGGGTATTGTCTCGATCAGAGTGAAACCAAGTTCTGCCGGAGGTTCTTCCTGGGTAGCACTGTCAGGATAGATAGTCTCGACTATCTGATGTAAAAGATCAGAAGTGCTGATCACGTTTTCTTTTGTTCCAACGATCAAGTATCTATCTTCCAGAACTATTATGTTGACTTTTATACCGAGCGTAGCTAATAACTGCTCGAACTTGTCAAGGGCGGGAATGCTCTTCTCTATGGTGAAGAAGGGGTGCTCTAGCTGGGCCAGTCTCGAAATCTCCGTTTCCAGTTTTTTCACTGTCTCCTCCGGACCGACTACGATGTAACCTCCAGCTGAAGGTGTGAGCGAGATCCTAGAGTACTCGTCTTCCCCGAGGAAGTCGCGGAAATAGTCGAAAGTCTTCTGTTGATCCCAGCCCGGAACCACCGACAGTACGGTCGAAACTCTGACACTCTCCCCAACCTTGCTCTCTATCTCTTCCTCCCTCGCCAGTATCGCGTTGATTATCTCCACCGCGCTCTTGACAGCCTTCTCCTCTCCTATTACCAGCACTCCTGAGGGTGAAGAGAGAAGATCCACTTCGTATCCCAGTCTCTCGAGTATCCCGCCGTAGCTTCCTATCTGCGAGCTCTCGACTCCCACGAAAGAGTAGGTCACTTTCTTCTCCACAGGTGTCTCTTTCAATCTCTCGGCTATCGGCGTAAGCAGTTCACGCCCCGCTTCCAGATCCTTGCTGGAGCCTATCATCACAACGTTGTTGCCTATCTGGATCAGCTGTACCTTCACCTTCAACTCTTCCAGTGTTCTCTCCAGTGAGTCTATGTACTGGGCTTCTATCTCCACGAACTCGAAGCCCTGCGGTTCTTCCACCACAGGTTGCATCCCAGCCTTCAGCGTTGAGATGAATTGTGAGGCCTTCTCCACGCTCTCCTTCTTCCCGACCACGAGGTATCTGTCCTCTATCGGGAGAATGGTGACTTTCAGGCCCAGCCTCTCCAGCAGTGTGCCAAGCTCTTCTATCGCAGGCAGCTTCTCTTCCACTATGTAGTACGGGTCTTCTATGCTCGTCAGTCTCGTCGCTTCCTTCTCCATCCTGTCGAGTACTTCCTGTGGTCCTATCACTATGTATCCGCCAGTGGACGGAGTTATAGATATCCTTCCGAAATCGTCCTCCCCAAGGTAGTCCCTGAAGTAACCCGAATACTTGTCGTCACTCCAGCCCGGAACCACCGACAGCACGGTCGAGACTCTGACACTCTCCCCAACCTTGCTCTCTATCTCTTCCTCCCTCGCCAGTATCGCGTTGATTATCTCCACCGCGCTCTTGACAGCCTTCTCCTCTCCTATTACCAGCACTCCTGAGGGTGAAGAGAGAAGATCCACTTCGTATCCCAGTCTCTCTAGTATCCCGCCGTAGCTTCCTATCTGCGAGCTCTCGACTCCCACGAAGGAATATCCGATTTTACCCTCCGCAGTATTGTCAACTATCTGTGCTGCGACATCGTCCAGGATCTCTTTTGCGGCATTTACTTCTTTCTCTAGACCGACGATCACCATGTTGTTTCCCGCTTCTATCAGTCCAACTTCGATCTTCAGACTGGAGAGGATACTTTCTACAATGCCCTTAAACTGAGGATTGACATCGGAAAATCTGTAAACGTACTTCACATCGCCTGTATCCAGATCTGTCTTGAGTGTGTCGATCAGCTCTCCGGTTTTAATTACATCGCTCTCGGTGCCGACGATAAGATTTTTCTCTCCTACCGGTAGGATGTTTACGTTCAACCCAAGTCTTTCCAAGAGTCTGCCTAGCTGATCAACCGGTGGCAGAGCGTCCTTTACCAGATAGAAGGGGTCCTCTATCTCCGACAATCTGACGACTTCGGTCTGTATCTTCGTCAGAGTTCTCTCCGCTCCTATGACTATAAAGCCGCTAAAGGAAGGGGTTATGGAGATTCCGGCAAATTCGCCCTCCCCAAGGAGGCTTCTGAAGTAATCTGTGAATTTGTCCTCCGTCCAGCCCGGTATATTTTTTACGATCATCGATACTCTTTGCCGTTCATCGCTCTGGACAATGGTTTTCGCTTCACGTTCCAGTATGGCCTCAATTATCGGCCTGGCTTTATCTATATCTTCTTCGGTTCCTATAAGAAGGACACCAGCTGGAGAGGAAAAGAGTTCGACATTCAAACCAAGTCGCTTCAGAATCTCGCCGTAAATGGCAACGCCATCTGAAGGTATATCGACAAACTCGTACACTATCGAAACTTCTTGCGAGGGTTTCCTTTCCAGAATATTGTTGGCTATTTCGAGCGCCTTGTTCACCTGGTCTTCCTTGCCTACGATCAATATTCCTGCAGGAGATTCAAGGAGCGCAACCTCTATATCTATACTATCGAAAATAGGCACGAAGTACTCCATATCCCCGGAAGTTATGGCGGATAATTTGAAAATCTGTGGTTTTGTCTGCTCTGGAACTCCCAGAGTGTCAACCAATTTAGTTATCAGCTCGCGCGCTTTGGCAACGTTCTCCGAAGAACCGACCACGACACTGTAGTCTTCTACCTTAAGTATATCGACGATGATTCCCAGTCTCGCGAGGAGGTTGTCTATTTCCGTTATGTTTGGCATTCTCGTTTCTATGGAATAAGAGGGATTCTCGATCCTTGAAAGCCTTTCGAACTCTTCGCTAATTGCACCTGTCATCGATCCGGGAGCGTTCAATATATATCCTTTGGAAGTCTGGATCAGAGAGATCTCTTCTGCCTTTTCGCCAAATACAACTCCCAGGTAAGCAGCGAGTCTGGTAGGATCCCAGCCGGGTATACCGGGTAGCTCTACGCTCACTCTGGCATCTTCAACACTTTCACTGGAGAGAATCTCTCCGTAAAGCGCGTTGAAGCTGTTTAAGTCGTATCTGTCTCCGACCGCAACGATCTTGTCGTACACTGGAGTGAAGGTAAGATCGTATCCGAAGACCTGCACAACTGATTTGAGCGAATCAATGCTGATGTCGCTTCTACCACGGAATATCATATACCCCGTTTCTTTATCGCCCTGAGTAGGTGTAACCGACTCTTTTTTAAGAAGATCCTCTACCAGTTTTTTGACGATTCCCAGATGGACGTCGCTTCCAATACCAACGATTCCGGAAGGGGTATCAACGAAATCCACTTCGATCTTCAGTTTCTCGACAATCGTTTTGAGGCTTTCGAGAGAGCCGGGGTCCACATCCACGAGGCTGTAGCCAATAGGACCGGTTTCAAGAGGTTCAAGCCTTGAAAGTATTGATTCCACCACTTCCATGGCCTTCTTCAACCTCTCTTCAGGGGCGACTGCGGCAACTCCGGTTGGTGTATTCACGAACTCAACGGGTAAGTTCAATTTCTCGAGAAGCTCTGATAGACCAGCTACTTCTCCATAAGGGATGTTTACGAAAGCGTAGTTGTAAACGGTACCGGGAACCGTCACTTCTCCTCCGACCGGCAGGCCGCTGCCAAGCTGACTTATAAGTCGGGAGACCTCTTCCACGTTTTCCTGAGATCCGACAACCATGAACTGATTATCTACGGGAATTATTGACACAGCGATGCCCAGTCTCTCGAGAAGCGACTCGAATTGACTCAAGGACGGTATCGACGACTCAAGTCTATAAAAAGGATTCTCAAGCATTCTGAGCTTTTCGGCCTCACCATCCACCGTGTTCAAAAGACTTTCCGGTCCTACTACTATAAATCCGTTTCCAGACCTTGTAACTGTGATAGTTGCAAATTCATCCGGTCCGAGAAAGTCTCTTAGATATGTCTGGAATTTATCGAGGTCCCAGCCTGGTATCGAACCTATCTGAAGAGACATTCTGGCTTCCTGTTCCGAAAGATTTTTCTCGATCATTTCGACTATCCTGGGGACTCTTGTCTCTATGATTTTCGCCAATTCCGAAAGTCTTTCCGGATAACCCCTCAGAACTATCAATCCTGCGGATCTGATGAATACCTTCGATTCCTCGGGATTCAAGAGTGTATCTATCAGCTCTCCCAAGCCCGAGTCATAGATCTCCGGAGCCACTTCGAGTATAAGATCTTCGGTTTTTCTGAATATCTGTTTCTCTCTGTTCTCCAGTTCCACCAGGGCTTCATCGAGTATATCCGAGGGAGCATAGATATAAATGAGTTTTTCGGATATCTGCTCCAGAGAATACTCGTCAACAACCAGACCTCTTGAAGCGAAATAGGAGTCGAAAAAGCTCTTGACCTCGTTGAAAGTGTTTTCTGCTTTGAGCTCTATATAAGTGTTCCTGTAATCTTCAAATGTGATTCCTGTGAAAAGGCTCAAAACGTACTGAGCCGTTTCTATGGAAGCTTTCGAACCTTTGATTATGTACCCTTTCTTCTCGCCTATGGTCTCGATTACGGCACCTGTGATTTTTTCGACTTGCGATATCGTTTCTTCAACAACAGGCATATGGTACTTTATCACCGAGTAAGTAACCCCTTCGGATATCTTGCTAAACGATTCCATAGTCTTTTCGACGAACTCGACCAGGTATTTCGGCAGATCGAAGGTCACTTTTCCAACCGGTTCGAACGTCCTGTCAACGGTTACACTATCTTTGGAATAGCTCTGGAGAAGGTTCAAAATCGTTCCAACTATCGTACCGTCGCCTGGTAAGCCTGAACCGGAACTACTGCCAAGTCTCAGAACGTCTTCCACTAGAAAGAAGTTTTCCGGCAGAGTGTAGGTTATCCTGATCCTGCTCGAATCGAGTTTCTCGGACGTGAGATTCTTCCTGTAGAGCTCCAGGTATTCGAGAAGCTCATCGACGTATTTACTGTTGCCAGAAAGTATTATCCTGTTGAACTGCGGTATAGTACTTATGGTGACGGAATCGGAGAAGAGAATGGAGTTTAGCTCTCTTGCAAGCGTTTCGTAAGCCGTCAGTGGCTCAACTCCGGTTGATGTTGCCTCAGAAGGCGCAGTAAACTCTTTCGTGACAATGTTGGTGGTAAGTAAAGATGAAAGCATGAAATGTGTCTGGAGATCTCCAAATACCATCAGCGAGGCTTCGTTTGGTAGATATTCTATGAAACTGTTTACGGGAAGCGTCTTTCTAAGTCTTTCCACCTGCTCCGAGACCGTTTCTCCATCGACATTGAACTCCACACCGATATAAGTTCTCCAGAAAGTGTTGACCAGTTCTCTCACTTCATCGGGAGTACCCAGATAAAAAGTACCGTCGCTCAAATATGCGTATGCCACCCTGTCACCGAGCGAGGTTAGGATGTTTCGAAGTATCTCTTCTGGTAGAGCCAGGTTGAAGCCTACAAGTATCTTCTCGTCTCTCACGCTTGGTGAGAGTATGTAAGAAAGGTTCAATATCTCCTCTGAAAAGAGATAGGTCATCGCGCTGGCGATGGTCATTCCGTAAGTTGTGAATTTATCTATATCCACCTCGGCACTCGACCGGAAAAACCTTATGATCACAACGTTTTCCCTTACGATGATTTCCGGTTCGACTCTAGCGGGTGTGAGCAATGCGGTATTAACTGAGAGTCGTGACGGTTCCTGCCTGATCCACAAACCTTCAACCGGTCCCATCCGAAGAGGAAGATTCATATCCTTCCCATTCACACCGTTCAGAGAAAGCGAGTATATCGTCTTCGACGGGTTTGACTGGATGTTGTACGATTCGACGAACGGTTCGTTGAAGACCAGAGTAAGGGTAACGGATTCAACATCCATCGAAGGAATAACCGAACCCAGTTGATTCGAAAATGCTAAAGCGATGGCGCTCAGAACCACGAAGAGAACCGCGACTTTTCTCACAGAAATCACCCCATATTTACCCCTAGAGTCAGAGGAGTTCAAGACCTGAAATATTTCACAACCACAAAGCTGTTCGTGCTGGTATCGTTAAGCAAAACGGCAAATTCCGTTATTCCGTACACAATATACGAGGGATCTACGCGTTCGCCGACCCTTACCGTGACCTGCGTTCCGGCCGTATCGAGAACGGCATAATCCACCCTGTTCAATCTGAAATACGCTACATAAGCTATGTTTTCCGCTTCCTGTCCTACTTCGAGCATAGAGCTTATAACCTCGGACGGGCTGGCAAAAAGCGGTGTAAAGTGATCTTGCATCCTGACTGGTTCGGATAAGCTTGAAGTGTTGATCGGCTCAACCCTTATTCTATTGGCCGTGACTTCGGTTATTTCCACAGGTTGAAGAAGGAAAGCGAGCAGAACGCCACCCGTTACTAAGGCGCAAATCAAAACGACGATTATTACAACCAATTTCTCCATACCATCAATCCTATCCTAAAAACTTCCGGTGATAGAGACATCTGCTCTCAATTCTATCATAATGTTAGATGGCAGAGTTGACTCCGGTAGTATAGGGAAACCCAGATTTGATCTTAACTCCAGCTTATTTATTGTTATCCTGGGTTCATTCACTAGCATCTCCACAAGATCGAGAATATCCCTCGACCTGCCAGATATGGAAATTCCCTTGTAATCACCCGGTTTGTTAGAAATACCCAGAATTTTCTGGAGATCGCCGAGATAACTCCTCGTACTCATTGAACCTATTGTTTCATTTCTAACCCTTGTGAGAAGCTGAAACTCGAGAAAAGCATTCTCGAGCTCGTTCACCTCCATCAGAAGAGTTGTCGTGTTTTTAAAGGCGTTGTACGAATAGACAACAACCAGAACGGAGAAACCAATCACAGCAATTAGTACCAGAGCTCCAAACAAGAGCTTTGCGTTGATACCTTTTCTGTCGAGAAAGGTCAGTTTCCTTTTAAGGTGTTTCTTGAAGTCCTTATGAATATAAAATTCACTGGACTCCAGGGTTCCGGTTTCGGATTGATCGGAAAATTCTATCACTTTGAAATCAAGATCGTCGTTCTCCTTTTTCATTGTTTATCACCCACTTCAAGGTCAATAATCTGAAGGGTGTAAAGGTCCGCGAATTCTAGGTTACCTCGCACATTGGGAGTTGACAGCAAAACCGGAGTGCTCGATGGGGTAGGGAAGGAGACTTTGTTTCCATCGTATATCAGATAATAGAAGGCGTTACCTTTACCATTTTCGAAATTCACCCTGGTGAGAATGGTCTTGACTGCGTTTTCATCATTCAGAAAGGTGTTTAAAGTTCTGAAGACATTCATTTCAAGAGATTTTCTCTGAACATGTGTTCTAAGATCCCTTACCTGCATTGAAAGTCTGTTTTTTGAGTTTATGTATTCCTGCTTTTTATCTCTTATCGTTTGAATATCCTGCCTGAGATTACCCGTTAGGTATGTTCCGGTGTTATCGAAGAGAAAGCCTTTCAGTCTCGAAATCTGCCTCAGTCTGAATTCGAAAGCCTGTGAGGCCAAAAAGCGCGCTCCTACGACCAGAACTACAATGAGCAATAGTATGATCAAAGCATTTCTAAGCCTGCAAACTCGTTTCTTCTTTGAATACAAGTTTACGTCTACCAAGCTGCTCACCACCCCTCATGAGAAGTCCGGCCGTTGTGTAAGTAATTCCTATCGTTTCTTTTATCTTCAAAGGTAGGACAAGAACACCGGTATCCCCCCCGAGCATTCTCTGGAAAGCCCTGCCGTATACGGCAGTAGAAAGGCTTGATTGACCGACCACGAAAAACTTGCTGAAAGATGCCTCGTCGGCAGCCGAAGTGTTTGGAGAACTCGATAGGGTATTGGTCAAATACATCCTCAACTGGTAAGATATCATACTCTCGAGCTGTTCCGACGCTTCCTCTATGAGTGAATCGTAATAAGCTTTTGATCCTGTGAGAAACTCCCTTTGAATATCCGTGTTCGGAGAGAGCGAATCATCTTCCCTGAATTTACCTGCCACATCAGAAAAACCGCCGTTTATGTAGTTCAGCCCCACTATTTCATCACCCTTGAGCATCACCAGAAGAGAGTAATCGCTGTCAACCATAAAGAGAACGTAATTGCCCTCTAGCGCGTCCATTTGAGCAATTTTGAAGATCTGAAAAGGCTTCACATCAACAACGTTGGGCTCTGGGAAGCCACTTTGTCTGAGATTGCTTATGAACTCATCTAGTACCTTCCTGCGGGTAATGACAAAAGCCGGCACGATTCCGCTTTTAAGAGCGGTCAAGGAATTTAGGCATGCCACACTGACTTCGTCTGGCGGCAGAGAGAACTGGGAGGCCGCTTTGTAGCTGGCAACATTGAGAAGGTTCTTCATGGATTTGACCCTTGGAACTTCGAGATGCTGGAAAACGACGTTCTTTGGATGAAAGCTCGTTACAAAAATCTCGTCGGAGGGAAGAGAATTGTACTGCATGAAGATCCTGACAGCTTCATCCAAACTCTTTGGGCCTGTTTTTAAAACCGAAAAGACAGGCTTCAAGTAACGGCCTTCGACTACAGCCCTGGCTATTTCGGTATAACCGTCATCGATGTTCAGTGCCGTTATCATGGTCTGGAACATTCGCTTCACTCCCCGAATCATTGCTCAGTATGTCACCTTACCCGTTACGGGTTGTATCGTAAAAACAGTATCATTCTCAAAGTATAGCGTTGTCGAACCACTGAGTATCGCTATCGAACCTTCGCCATTGAAGATTATCCTGAAGTCCTCCAGATTTTTCCACAGACAGTTCTCTAGCAAATCCCCGGTGTTCGAGTAAAGCTTTCGCTGCCTGTAATTATATATTAACTCAACGGTCTTAGATCTTCTGACAGCCTCCAGTCTCTGGTTTTCGAGAAAGCAATCGAGTTCCACCTTACTCAACTCTATCGACAAATTGGAGATCGCTTCTCCCGAAAAAGCCATTATACAACCCATACATATGCCGACTATGGCCAGACAACATACAAGTTCCACTACACTCATCCAATACTCTGCTCCATCGCGAATATCGTGTTGTACATGGTGTAAGCCAGAAACCCTATAAATCCTCCTATGAATATGATCATAATAGGCTCTACAAGGGAAACAAGTTTCTTAAGTGAGCTCTGAACCTGCGTGTGATAGAAGTCGGCCACCTTAAACATGACCTCGTCGAGCTTTCCTGTTTCCTCGCCCGTCGCGACCATACTAACCACAATCGCCGGAAAGACTTTCTGCTGGCCCAGAGCAACGTGGATGCTTTCACCGGCCTTGATCTGGGAAATCGAAATCTGTATGGCGTGCTCCAGAGAAGGACTCTGAGAGACCTGACCGGCAAGTTCTAGTACCGTCGGTAGATCGACACCACTGGCAACCAGAACCGCGGTCGTTCTGGTGAACCTTTCCATGGCCGTCATGTTTCTCAACTTTCTTATAGGAGGTATGATTTTTCCAAAGATTTCTTTGACATAGTTGCCGTATTTACTTTTAAAGAAAAGCCATCCACCGACTAAAATACCGACCAGTCCAAGCAGAATGAAAAGCCAGTGAGACTTAAGAATACCGTTTATGCTCAGAAGAATCCCCATCACTCCCGTTGGCTTGAAATTACCTCCGAAAGCGCTGATCAGGTTGGGCAATATGAAAAAGGAAATTATTCCCACGATACCGACCGCGAAAACCATCATGAACAGTGGATAGGCCATTGCAGATTTTACTTCGTTCTGCAATTCGACCATGCCTTCGTAGAACTCTGAAACTCTCTGGAGCGATTCGTCCAGTACACCTCCGGTCTCCCCAGCTTTAACCAGGTTGGTGAAAAGAGGCTCGAAGACTCCGGATTTTTCCAGCGATTCGTTGAAACTCATACCGCTCTCTATATCCAGAATAACTCTGTTTATAATTTTCCTGAACCTTCGGCTGAAGAGCACTTGAGTTGAAAGAACCTGAAGCGCATCTCTTATTCTTACCCCTGAAGAAACCATTGTCGATAGCTGCCTTGCGAAGAGACTAACCTCTTTAGGAGAAAGAGGAAAGATCGAGGTACGCACATTGTTCTGAGATGCGATCGGCCTTATTGCGCTCACCGTGTAACCTCTGCCCGAAAGGATTTGAAGGGCATCGAGTTTGGAGTTGGCGGTCAGCTTTCCTTTTTCGGGTTTACCCTTACTGTTTATGACTTCGTATCTAAAGTCAGGCATTGATATCTCCCACCCTTCTCAGAAGACAAATCGCCTGCGACTGTACGAATCCGGCACCGCTTCCATTTCCGGACTTAGGCTTTACGCTCATGATTTCACTTGAAACCTTCAGCGCCTGCGCGATACTCTCTTCGATTTCCCCTACAAGTTCGGACAATCTCACCTCTTCTATCACCACTACCGAATCGATGTTTACTATCTCCCATGAATCCATCAATCCAGTTCGAACTTCGGCCAGAAATTCTATACTTCTCCTACCCTTGTTCCTTTCGTTTTCTGGAAACCAGAGTCCTATATTACCGGCTTTGACCGCCCCGAGAATCGCATCGACAATCGCATGAGATAAAACATCACCATCTGAATGACCGCGAAGGTAAAATTCGTCGGATACCCTCACACCACCAAGAAAAAGCCCCTTGTTACCCCTCGCTATTGGATGAACGTCGTAGCCTATTCCAATCCGGTACATTATATTAACCTAATAGGCATTATAATATAAGTATAACCCTGAACATCTATGGGGTTGATCTGCAGCGGACTGTTGGAATCGACAAAATTCAACTCCACCTCTTCTGTATCGATTTTTCTCAAAGACTCCGAAAGAAACCTCGGATTGAATGCTATGACGAGGTTATCGCCTTCTTTCTTTCCTTCTATCTCCTCGATCGCTTCACCGTGGTCGGGGCTGCGCGCAATTATTCTTAGAAGCTCGTCCTTTATGTCGAGCTTGATGGAATCAGAACCCAGCCTGGCGGCGATCGAGGCTCTTCGAACGGCGTCGGAGAGATTTGAAGTGTACAACCGGACTCTCGACTTGAAGGATTTTGGGAGAACTCTCTTGTAGTCGGGGAACTCGGCATCGACTACTTTGGAAACCATCTCCGTTCCATCGAAGTAAAACCCCACCCTGCTGCCATCGTAAACAATCTTCATTTCATCAGACATTGCGCTTTTCATACTATTCTGAAGGTCTCTCATGCTCTTGAGTGTCAGAAGGAAGTGATCGTCAACGCTAACATCTATTCTCTCTTCTGCAAGCGCCATTCTGAAGCCATCGGCCGCCACGAGGCGTAGAAAACCTCCCTCGAATTCCCAGTAAACACCGTTGAGGTTTCTCATAAACTCATCTCTTGCGGCGCAGAATATTACACGATCGATCATCAGTTCTATCGCGGAAACGGATACTACGAACTCGACACCACCTGTAGTTGTTTCCACATCGGGAAACTCTTCGGGATCCATAGTGGGTAGCGTGAATCTGCTCTTGCCGGCTCTTATGATTAGATTCGTCTCTTCAATCTCGAATATTATCTCTCCCTCGGGTAGGTTTCTGACTATCTCGAGAGCCACCTTCGCATCGACCACAAAACCATCCTGCCCATCGATATGTTTGGCCTTCACTTCCGTCTTAATTGCCGTCTCGAGATCGGTGGCCGTAAGCTGAACGATGGACTCGCCTTTCACGGAGAAATTTATCCCCGAAAGTATTGGCTTGACCGTCTTTGAAGCGGCGGCACCTGAAACAGCTTCAAGTCGCGTGAGTATCTCGTTGCGTTCAACCACAAAGTTCATCGGTACACCTCCACTTAATGGGCTTTTGATAAATTATAACATCTGTATGGCACAATAATTATCGATAATCCGCTCATCAGTGGTAGATGGCGGTTATAAGGAGGGATTAATGAAAATAAAAGATCTTCACTCCTGGAATGTGGGTAGAAGTGAAGCCATTGAAATACAGAGACTTCTGAGAGAGAACATCTTAATAAAGGAAAAACCTATCAGACCTTCTCTGGTTGCCGGGGTAGATCTTTCCTTCCCGGACAAAAATATAGGTCTGGCAGTTGTCACAGTCTTGAACTTCCCGGAACTTGAATTGATGCAATACTCGTACCATGTTGGAATTATCGAAAGACCTTATATCCCCGGTCTCTTGTCTTTCAGGGAAGGACCGGTGATAATAGAGGCCCTAAAAAACACCCCGGAAGTCGATCTCGTTTTTTTTGACGGCCACGGAACGGCTCACCCCAGAGGACTAGGTATCGCTTCACACATAGGACTTTTTCTGGAAGTCCCCACGATAGGAGTGGCAAAAAAACTCCTATACGGGAAGTGTGACCTCCCGGGGAACTCCCGGGGCGACATTTCACCCATACTCTCGCCGACCGGTGAGTTGATAGGCTATTCTTTGAGAACGAAACCAGGAGTAAAACCGGTGTATGTCTCTCCCGGAAATGGACTTTCTATGAAGCAGGCACTTGAATTTTCTTTAAAAGCCACCGGTATCTACAGATTGCCAGAACCGACCAGACAGGCCCACATACTTAGTCAGAAGCTCAAATGTCAACTCAGTCTGTAGAAGACTATCGAAGCTGCACCGGTTATACCGGCGTTTTCAACCAGCTCGCTGAGGTTGACCTGGAATGTATCGCTGAAAGACGGCATTACGAATCGCGGTAGTTTTTTTCTGATTCCATCAATTAGGATACTTCCGGCTCTGCTCATACCCCCACCGATTACGATATGTTCGGGATTGAAAATGTGTACGAAATTACCGATCGCGGCGGCCAGCGCATCCGTAACTCTTTCAACTATCATAGAGGCTGCGAGGTCTCCCGCCTTGGCACAATCGAACACAACTCTGGCCGTAAGCTGTGGAGCCTGGTAGATGAGCGATTTCGAAAACCTCTTCGAATACTCTCGCGCCATATTTACAACCGCTGTTGCCGACGCTAGAGCTTCCAGACACCCATGCGAACCACAGCCACACAATGGACCTCCTATCTGGACTATGGTGTGGCCAAGTTCACCGCCGTAGCCATTCTTGCCGGTCATGAGAGTCCCGTGGGTTATCACCCCACCGCCCACACCCGTTCCCAGCGTCAAACCGATCATGTG
>Ga0208041_1001567_pt1 | contig 14358 bp, 10 predicted proteins | sample AD_SCU002_MetaG_FD_184453 | JGI IMG/M metagenome (GOLD analysis project Ga0208041, IMG submission 184453) | Active sludge microbial communities of municipal wastewater-treating anaerobic digesters from China - AD_SCU002_MetaG (SPAdes) (version 2) | ecosystem: Engineered > Bioreactor > Anaerobic...
GCGTGATGTTCGGACCGTCCTTGCAGAGCCCTTCGCACAGATGCCCCTTGAGCGCCACCCGGCCGCAGAGTCCGTGGCGGTCGATGTATTCCTTGATGATCTTGATGTTGTGCTTGTTTCCCCTCGAGAAGCATGAGCTTCCCATGCAGATCGCAAGCTCGGCCGTTTCCTTGGTGTCAGTCATTAAGAATCTCCATTCAATCAGCTCAGTGAGGCTCTAAGACCCGGGGAGCTTCGAACGCGCATGACGCGCCTCCCGGGACCCGTTCCTATGATGCGTCCAATTCGTGTGATGCGGTCTTCGATTCCGGGCGTACCGGGAGCCGAGTCGGCAAGATAGGCCTTGCCGGGATAAACCTGGTAATTGGCCCGGTAGCGGCGGGGCGTGAGGTTCGGCATGAAGACGTTGGCGCCCCGCATCAGGCCGAGCTCCACTCCGCGGAGCCTGTTCAGGGTGGCCAGTGCCGTGGTGCTCGGAATGTTCGCATCCGGGCAAGCGAGTCTTGCCAGGGCAATTACCTTGCAGGTCATTTGCTCCGAGTTGGGCACCTGCTCCTCCGCGGCGATGCCGGGCCGCCATTCGCCCCGACCCATGGGAGTGTCCGGATGCGGCAGATACGGGCCGATCCCGATCATGTCCAGGTCCAGCTCCCGAAACAGCAGAATGTCTTCAGCCAGGCTCGCATAGCTTTGTCCTGGGATGCCGACCATCACCCCGCCGCCGGTTTCGTATCCGAGCGCCCGGAGCGTTCCGAGGATGGCGATGCGCTCCGAGTTGCGGCCCGGCAACGGCGGATGTATCTGCCGGTAGAGCTCCCGGTCCGACGTTTCGAACTTCAGCAGGTAGCGGTCGGCGCCGGCCCGGCGCCAGGCCGCCAACTCGGCTTCGGAGCGCTCCCCGAGGCCGAGTGTCACCGCGAGCCCCGTTTCGCGCTTTATCTGTTCGACGAGGGATTCGACCCAGAATCGGGTCAGCCCGAAATCTTCCCCGGATTGCAGGACCACCGTCCCGTAACCACGGCGCTCCGCTTCGCGCACGGTGTCCATGATTTCGTCCGCGCTCATCCTGTAGCGCTCGATGCGCGCGTTTTCCGCCCTCAGGCCGCAATAGAGGCATTGGCGCACGCAGTGGGCGCTTATTTCGATAAGCCCGCGCAAATGCACCGCGTCGCCCACGTGTTCCCGGCGGGTTGTATCGGCCATGCGCCAGAGGGCTTCCAGCCGCCACGGATCTTCTTCCCGCAGCCAGGACAGGACCCGTGCGCGGTCATCATCGGCGGCCATTGCCGTCTCCTTCTGCGCCGGGGGCGGCGCCCTTCGCCTCGCGATAGACGCGCAAGGCCGCCGGAAAGGGTTCCAGGGCGCGTTCGAGGATCCCCAGGCTGTATGCGATCACCACGCCGTAGTTGGTGATCGGGACCCCCGCCTGCCGGCAGTGCAGGATCCGGGTGAGCATCTCCCGCCGGTTCCACATGCAGGCGCCGCAGTGGATCACGAGCCGGTAAGGCGACAGGTCCTCCGGGAAATCATGTCCCTGGACGTGGTCGAATTCGAGCTTGCCGCCGACGTATTGGGTCAGCCAGCGCGGTATCTTGACCCGGCCGATGTCGTCGCCGATGGGGTGGTGGCTGCAGGCTTCGGCGACGATCACCCGGTCGCCCGGCTTGAGCCGATCGACGGCGAGCGCCCCCTGCACCTGGGTGAGCAGGTCGCCCTTGTAGCGCGAAAACAGGATCGAAAAGCTGGTGAACGGCACGCCGGGCGGCACGTCGGCCGCGACCTTGAGAAACGCCTGCGAATCGGTGATCACCAGTCGGGGCGGAACGTTCAACCGAGCGAGGGCTAGCCGCAATTCGCGTTCCTTCACCATGAGGCAAAAGGCGTCGCTGTCCAGCAGGTCCCGAATGGTCTGTACCTGCGGCAGAATGAGGCGACCCTTGGGCGCTTCCTTGTCGATGGGAATGACCAGGACCGCCATTTCGCCGGGTCCCACGAGGTCCCCCGCAATGGCGGGGTTGTCGATCAGGTCGGCGGGGGCGTTGTCGAGCAGCGCCCGGCGGAACGACAGGATGCCCTCGCCGGACCGGGCGCTCACCGAAACCGCCGGAAGCTTGCGATCCGCCAGTGTCCGGAGCAGGCCGGGATCGGGCTTTCCCTGGTCGCTCTTGTTCAACACGATCACCACGGGGATCCCGTGAGCGCTCAGCTCTTCGAGCATCCGGTCTTCGAATTCGCCCCAGAGGCCGGCTTCAGCCACCAGCACGCCAAGGTCCGTGCGGTCGAAAACCTGGCGTGTCTTGCGCACGCGCAATTCCCCGAGCGCTCCTTCGTCATCGATGCCGGCCGTATCGATGAACAACACGGGGCCGAGCGGCAACAGTTCCATCGGTTTCTCCACGGGGTCGGTGGTCGTGCCCGCGATCTCGGAAACGATGGCCACTTCCTGCCTTGTCACCGCGTTGAGCAGGCTGGACTTGCCGACGTTCCGGCGGCCGAAAATGCCGATGTGCAAACGCATGCTCTTGGGTGTTTTCAACACGACGATACGGCGTCCTCGTTCAAGAGGTTCCCAGCCGGCACACGGCCTCCGGGCTGATCAGCTCCTCGAACCGCTCGGCGGTCAGGATGTTCTCGTCCAACACGATTTCACGCACGCTACGCCGCTCCCGGCGGGCGCGCTCGACGACCCCGCACACCCCTTCGTAGCCCAGCACCGGGAGCAACGCAGTGGCCGCCGCGGTGGAATTGCGCACCCGGCTCCGGCATTGCTCTTCATTGGCCTCGATCCCGGCAACGCACAGCCGGCGCAGCATGTCGCAGCTTCGCGCCAGCAGGTCGGCTCCGTCCAGCAGGGCCGCCGCCACGAGCGGCAGGAAAGGGTTCAATTCCAGGCTCCCCGATGCACAGGCGATCGTGAGCGCGGCGTCATATCCGAACACGAGCATTGCAGCCTGGCTGGCCGCTTCGGGAATGACCGGGTTCACCTTGCCCGGCATGATCGACGATCCCGACTGGCGCGCGGGCAGCGCGATCTCCGCAAAGCCGGTTTCCGGACCGGAGGACATGAGGCGCAAATCGCCGCAAACCTTGAGCAAAGTCGCGGCGCAAGCCTTCATGATGCCGGAGACCTCGACGAAGACGTCGGCGTTCTGCGTGGCATCCACGAGGTTTTCGGCCCGGGCGAACCCGATGCCGGTGTTGGCGCGCAGGGCGTCCGTCACCCGGAAGATGAAGTCCCGCGGCGCGCCAAGTCCCGTGCCGATCGCCGTCCCGCCCAGGTTGACCACGCGCAGACGTTCTTCGCACTTGTAAATGCGCCAGCGGTCCCGGCCGAATGCCTCGGCGTAGGCGCCCATCTCGCGTCCCAGGGTTGTCAGCACGGCGTCCTGCAGCTGCGTTCGACCCACCTTGACCACATGCGCGAAGCGTTTTTCCAGGGACTGGAATTCTTCCTGCAATTCGAGGACGCGGGCTTCGAGATCCCTCAGCTCGCGAATGGCCGCGAGCTTCAGGGCCGTCGGATAAGTGTCGTTGGTGGACTGATGCAGGTTGATGTCGTCCAGCGGCGATACCCGGTCGTATCGCCCATGCGGTTCTCCCAGCAGTTCGAGGGCGCGATTGGCGAGCACTTCGTTGACGTTCATGTTCGTGCTGGTGCCGGCGCCTCCCTGCAGCAGGTCCACCACCACGTGAACGGTCAATCGGCCTTCGGCCATTTCCGCGCAGGCGGTTTCCACGGCATCGGCTTTCCGAGGTTCGTCCTTCCAGGCGCCGAGACTTCGGTTTGTCCGGGCGCAGGCCAGCTTGACCTCCCCGAAGGCACGCACCAAGGCAGGATGAACCGGCCGGCCGGCCAGGGGAAAATTCTCCACGGCACGGGCCGTGTGGATGCCGTGAAGCTCCGCCATGGGGACGGGCAGCTCGCCGAGCAGGTCCCGTTCGGTTCGAAAGTCGCTGTCCGTCATCCTCATCCCTTCACCCGATGCGGCACGGCCTCCCAAACGCCGTTCGATCCTGGATGGCGTCATTCGATCACGGGTCCGTCACCTCCGCGCGGAGAGCCTCCTCAAATGTAGACGTCGCGCCGCCCGCCACGCACCTTGTCGAGCATCTTCGAAGCCGTTCGACGCAGCCTGTCGTCCATGCGCGCCAGCTGTTTCTCGATGAGCCTTTCACCGGCGGCGACAGTGTCCGGCGAGGCGTAGTCGAGCAGGTATTCCAGGAAAGTCGACAGCGCGTTCGGGTCGCAGCGGTACTTGATGTCTCCCGGCTTGGCCAGTTCCATGAAATCGTGCCCGGTGCGCCCAAGCCGGTAGCAAGCCGTGCAAAAAGACGGAATGTAACCCATGTCGGCGAGATCCCGGATCACCTCGTTCAAGGGACGGTGATCGCCGAGTTGGAACTGGGCGTCGGTTTCCTGGACGCCGTCGGAATACCCGCCGGGATTGGTGCGGCTTCCGGCGGAGATCTGCGAGATCCCCAACGCCAGCGTCGCACGCCGGGTTTCCGGTGTTTCGCGCGTGGACATGATCATTCCCGTGTAAGGCACCGCCATGCGCAGGATGGCGACAATCTTCAGAAAATCGTCATCACTCACCGGGTGCGGAGGATTCGCGGCGATTTCGGAGCCGACTGCCGGCTCCATGCGCGGGACGCTGATGGTATGCGGGCCGACGCCGAAGACCTCTTCCAGGTGTCGTGCGTGCTGCAGCAGGGCCAGGACCTCGAATCGCCAGTCATACAGCCCGAACAGAAGGCCCATCCCCACGTCGTCGATCCCGCCCCGCATGGCGCGGTCGAAGGCCGTGATGCGCCAATCGTAGTCGCGCTTGCGACCGGCCGGATGCATGACGTCATAGGTGCGACGGTGATAGGTTTCCTGGAACAGCTGAAAAGTCCCGATGCCGGCGGCTTTGAGCTGTTTGAACTGTTCCACCGTGCACGGCGCCAGGTTCACGTTCACCCGTCGGATTTCTCCGGGACCGCTGCGCGTTCTGTAAACGGTTTCGATAGACTTGATGATGTAGTCGAAACCGTCCTCCCGGGGATAGCTCTCGCCGGAGACGACGAGCACCCGCTTATGTCCCTGTTCCACCAATAGCTTGATTTCATTGGCGATTTCATCCTGATTGAGGGCGCGGCGGTGCACTTCCCGGTTGCTTGCCCGGAATGCACAATAGAGGCATTCGTTATGACATAAATTGGAGATGTACAGAGGCGCGAACAGGACGATCCGGGGCCCGTAGATGGTCTCCTTGATAAACCGGGCGGCGGTGAAGAGCTCCTCCAGCAATCCCCGGTCGGTGACCGCCGTCAGCACCGTCACTTCCTCGGGATTCAGCCCCTTGAGCTCGCGCGCTTTCGCCAGGATTTCCCGCACGTGCACCGGGTCGGCGACCGGACCGAGAGCTTCCAGTGTCTGAAAAATGACGTGTTCGTCGATGAATGCGCCGCCTTGCGTCGAATGATCCATGCTGCCCGCCCGAGCGTTCACGTTGAGCACCGTTTCGCGTCGAAAAAGAAAAGATCGAGCCGGAACAGTCCGGCTCCAGGTTATTCCTCAGTAATGTACTTCCCTTGCTCAATTCTTTCAAGGCGTTCACCGAAAAAAGAGACCGAATGTTCCTTCCGAAGAGGAGGCGATGACCGGTGATGCGCGGGAATGCAGGCAAGCAGCTTGATTTCCGGTTTCCGGCGAGGTGACGGTTGTGCTTACCGGAAAACAAAATCCGGTGGCCTCCTCGCGTGCTGCATGCGGGAGGCACCGGATGTCGTCGAACCGGAACATGCGCCGAATCCCGTGGGGAATCGGCATATATGGCCGTTAAAAAGTATATCCCACCTGCGCTCCAAGCCTGAAATTGTCGGCGCTCGTATGGGTGTTGACCCCGTCAAGGTCGATGTCCTGGGTGATCTGGTACTTGATGTTGGCCCCGACGAACCAGTTCGGAGCCAACCTGTAGTTGAGATCGGCGAAGAATTGTCCACCGAACAGCCAGTCATCGGAGCTGTACGACACGTTTCCGAAATCCGCCTCGAAGCCGAACCAATTGGCCGAGATGCCGGCGCCCAGGTCGAACTTTACGCAGGGGGTGATATCGAAAACGTACTTGAGGTTGAACTCCACGGGCACATAATCGACGTTCAGATCAAGGCTGTAAGGATCGACGGAGGTTGACGTCCCCGCCCAGCCTATTTCCGCTCCGAAGTATAGATTGGGGGAAATGCAGCCTATCATGTAATACACTTCGAGACCGACATAGACACCGTTCTCCAGATCCATATCCGCAAGGCCGTTGTCCGTGAAACGAAACCAGTCGACCTTTATGGCCGCATCCCCGAAACCGAGGGCATTTCCTTGAGAGGCGTGAACCGGTGGAACCGCACAGATCAAGCCGACAAGAAAAAGACTCAGAATCAGTTTTTTCATCTCTTTCCTCCTTTTTCCTGGGATTCCTTGCAGGCGCAACATTCGGTTCCCTCCTTGCAGCGGGATCGCACACAAAGCACCAGTCCCACGGAGGGAACGGAATTGCCGTCGCCAAAAGAGGCAACGGCTCAGAACTCATTTTGGTTCTGAAAGAACCGCGTTTATCAATTCGCGCCAAACTTACCGTTCACACTATGGAATGTCAATCATATATTACAGACCATAGTGAGATGGCTTCGAAACAGACCTAATAATGTATTCATCAATATCCCGCTGACGGGTGATACGATTTTGCGTTCAAGAGATGAGTGCATTGGGCGGGAGGGCATAAAGCCATCCCCTACGTCTGATGGGCACATCGGTCCGTAGCAACTGTGTTCTTTGTCAACCCTTGAGTCGAGTAGGGTGGGATGCGCGAAAGCGCAACCCACGGTCCCGATGCCCTTCCCCCAGTGCTTGGTGCCGCGAACGATCCGGAGCCGACGTGGGGAACGCCTCCATTGGAGAGGCTGGCGGCCGCGCGCTCTCGCAGCGATCATGACGAGTGCGGGTGCACGAGGCGCGGCCGGATCGTGGGCACGGTGTTCCCTCCCGGCCATACCATCGGCCCGATGGGGAAGCTCCCGGCCGGATCGTGGGCACGGTGGGACCGTGCCCACCCTACGGATCCGCACGGCCCTCGGGGTTTATCCCCGTTCGCGTCACCTCCCGACGGGCAGGTGTTGTGTCATCTTGAACGCACCTCGGTATGAGTGTTCTTCTCATGCCTTGTCCATGAGTTTTTCGAGAGACATCCTGAATTCGGCCGCATCCTCCCGAACGCCGTCGAGGATTTCTTTGTGGCGGTGGAAGTCCAGCACCCTGATATTCGTGAGGCTCGGTTTGACATACAGATCGGGAGGGGAGAGCTCCATTTTCGCTTTCAGGATGGCGGCCTGCATGATCTGAAAGGTGGACAGGATATTTTCCACCATGTTGGGCACCGGGTCGTCCTCGGAATAGGCTTTCTCCCCGGAAACGTCGATGGCGATGGTGAAATCGCATTCCGGCTGGATGAGGTCGTAGGGCAGGGGATTCACGGCCCCGCCGTCGACGAGGACCGTTCGGTCCATGATCACCGGCTCGAAAATCCCGGGCATGGCCATTGAAGCCCGCAGCGCGGTGCCCAGGTCGCCGCTTTCGAAAACGACCTGCCGACGGTTCCAGAAGTCGGTGGCCACGACCTTCAGAGGAAGGGACAACTCTTCGAAGGTCCCGACAGGGATCTTTTTCATGAGGTACTCTTCGACGCCCTTGCCTTTCAGAATGGCCGACTGGCTGAACACGGAAAAATCCATCGCCATCCGGTACACATCCAGCAGCCCGAGATCTTCCACTTCCTGTTCGATTTCCAGCCCCGACAGGCCCGCCGAGTAGAATCCCCCGATGATGGCGCCGATGCTGGTACCGGAAATAACGGCCGGTGTTATCCCCAGTTCGTCGATGACCTTCAGGAATGCGATATGGCAGATCCCCTTGGCGCCTCCGCCTCCCAGCGCGAGGCCGAACGTTTTCATCGATGCTCCCTTTCCGGGTCAAGCTTGCCGTATTCCCATTCCGTCCTCCCGGTTCCACGGGCCGCTTACGAGTGATCCACGGAAATTCGGCGGTCCATGCTGGGATACGCCATGAGGCGGGAACTCACGACGGAACACGGAAAACTCATCGTCATTGCGGCGCAGGGCGTGAGGCGCCGGGAAAACGGCAACAAACCCGGCACCCGCCGATGTGACCCCCCTGTTTCCGCACGGATTGCGGCATGGCACGCCTGACCCTGTTGGGGTTACGCTTTCTTGAAAGCCTTTTCGAACGGATTGTTGAAACGGCCTCCCTTCGCGGGCGGGGGTGTCGGTCCATGATGCGCGGCGGCTTCCGGCGAGTGATTCTTCACGGGCCGGTCCACCCGTCCCTTGGTCTTTTTCGATTCGGCTCCGGGCGGGCTGCCTTCCTTCATGGAAAGGGAGATACGGCCTCTTTCGAGGTCCACATCCAGGACCGTGACGGTGACGCGCTGCTGAACGCGGACCACCTGCCGCGGATCCTTCACAAAGCAATCGGAAAGCTCGCTCACGTGAACCAGGCCGTCCCTGTGAACCCCGATGTCGACAAAGGCGCCGAAGGCGGTGACATTGGTGACGATGCCGGGCAGTCTCATGCCGGCCCGGAGGTCTTCGGGTTTCTCGACTCCCTGGGCGAAGGAAAAGGATTCGAACGTGGCGCGCGGGTCGCGGCCCGGCTTGGCCAGTTCGGACAGGATATCCAGAAGGGTCGGGATGCCGACGTGAGCGGTAACGTACCGGGCCGGGTCGATCCGTTTGCGCAGATCCGCGTCGCGCATCAGGTCGGTCACGGAACAACCCAGGTCACGCGCCATGGCTTCCACGATGTGATAGGATTCCGGGTGGACGGCACTGGCGTCGAGAGGGTTTTCGGAGCCGCGGACCCGCAGGAAGCCGGCTGCCTGCTGGAACGCCTTGGGGCCGAGCCGCGGGACTTTCTTCAATTCGTTGCGCGAACGGAACGGACCGTTTTGGTCCCGGTGCGCGACCACGCTTCGGGCCAATTGAGGTCCCAGCCCGGAAACATAGGTCAGCAGGTGCGGGCTCGCCGTATTGACCTCGACTCCCACCGCGTTCACGCAGCTCATCACCACATCGTCCAGGCTCTTTTTCAGCTCGCTTTGATCGACGTCGTGCTGGTACTGGCCGACGCCGATGGATTTCGGGTCGATCTTGACCAGTTCGGCAAGCGGGTCCTTCAGCCGCCTGCCGATGGAAACGGAACCCCGTACCGTCACGTCGTGGTCCGGGAATTCCTCGCGGGCGACGGCGGAAGCGGAATATACGGAGGCCCCGCTTTCGGCCACCATGATGATCTGAACGGCGGTCGGAAGGCCAAGGCCCCGCACGAAGGCTTCGGTTTCCCTGCCCGCGGTGCCGTTGCCAATTGCCACGGCCTCGATGCCAAAACCTGCGACCAGATCCCGCAGCCGCTCGGCGGCCTTTGCCGATGCCCGCTCCCCGGTATGCGGATAGACCGTCTCGTGGTGGATGAGTTTCCCCTGGGGGTCGAGACACACCACCTTGCACCCGGTACGGAAGCCCGGGTCGACGGCGAGCACGTTCCTTGCCCCGAGCGGCGGCGCCATCAGGAGATGGCGAAGGTTGTCCGCGAAAACCCGGATGGCCTCCCTGTCGGCGCGTTCCTTGCTCAATTGTCTGGCCTCGGTTTCGAGGGAGGGGGCCAGCAGCCTTTTGTATCCGTCGGCGGCCGCGGCCGCGACCTGCCGCGAGGCGGGGGAGTCGCCCCGCACAAACAGGGATTCGAGGATGGACAGGGCTTCGGTTTCCAAAGGAGCGATGTGCAGCGTCAGGAAACCTTCCTTCTCGCCGCGAAGTACCGCCAGGACCCGATGCGATGGAGCGACCGCCACGGGTTCCTCCCAGTCGTAGTAGTCGCGATACCGGATGCCCTCGCCCTCCTTCCCGGGAACCACCCTGGCGCGGGTTGTCCCCCTGCCCGCGAACAACTCACGCAGCCGGGCGCGCGCGCCGGCATTCTCGTTTATGCGTTCAGCGACGATATCCCGCGCCCCCGCCAGGGCGTCGTCAGCGCAAACCACTTGCCTGTCCGGGTCCACGAACCGTTCTGCCTCGGCGGCCGGGTCGGTGGAGCCGTTCTGGGCGAAAATGAGGTCGGCAAGGGGTTCCAGTCCTCTCTCCCGGGCCACCGTGGCCCTGGTACGGCGTTTGGGCCGGAAGGGCAGGTACAAGTCTTCCAGTTCGCTCAGGGAACCGGCTTCGAGAACCGCCTTTCGCAGTTCCTCGGTCAGTTTTTCCTGTTCTTGGAGCGATTTCAATACGGTCGCCCGTCGTTTGTCCAGAGCGTCGAGTTGCGCGAGCCGGTCGCGAATCGCCGCAATTTCCATTTCGTCCAGGGAGCCGGTGGCTTCCTTGCGGTAGCGCGCGATAAATGGGACCGTCGCGCCTTCTCCCAGAAGCTCGACCGCGGCACGGACCCGATGTTCCGGGAGACCAAGCTCGCCGGCGATCAGGAGGATGTGCTGTTCGTTCATGTTTTCCTTCCAGGTAGTTCCGGATTCTTCGCCGGATTCGATTCCAGCCCGGGCTCGCACGAGGTATTCGTTCACGAGCACACTCCATTGTACTTGATACCAGGGATTTCGTCAGTCCGCAACGCAATCCGCCCGGCGGTGTGGCGTGGGCGGAAAACGGCGCGGAAAGAGGGGCATCGTGGAAAGCGGCTGTGCTCTGGGAAAAGTTCTTCGCAAAAAGAACCGCTTTAGGAAGAACCGCACCCATGGCGTCGCTGAACCCCATCCGCCGTGCGGGAGGAAAAAGTACAAACCGTAAACCGGCTCGCAGAGCTGGTTTACGGGTGCACCCCAAAGGCTCTTTTCGGCGTTTGAGCGCTAAGTCCTTGACTTTTATAAATTCGCCAACTAGGATGTCGAAAAGTTGGATCGGGCATGCTCGTTGGCCGTCCCACCGGGCGGCAGGGGTTGGATGCCCGAGGGATCGAGGGGGATATGGCTTTTATGGCGTATGACAGGCGATCGCGGTATTCGATCGAAGCAGGCGGCATGTCGGGCGGGTTGTGCCCCAAATGCCCGTACGTCCCGGAGTCCCTCAACTGAGATAAGTGATAAGTGGCCTGTGGTCTGCTCATGTACAGGGGGAGCGTTCACAGGCCGTTTTCATTTGAGATGGGCGAAACGCCGCAATCTTGCGCTCGATATGGCTTTCGCCCTTAGATCAACATGGCTTTTGCCAGTGCGACCTTTGAAAATCAAGAGGGATCACCGTTGATCGATTTTTAACAGAGTGACACTCCGAGAGTGAGAGTCCGTCGATTTTTCGTTCATCTCCGGAATGAGCGGAAACCCACAGCAGGAGAAACAGAGATGTTAAAAATTGTCAAGATGATGAGCTTGTATTTCCTGGCCGCCACCTTGTGTGAACAGACCGCTGCAAGTCTTCCGCAGAACATGCTTGTCACCGACGCCGCCATCCATCATGTGATGGTTTCCGCGTATGCGAACTCCCCCAAGTGCACCGGATCCAGGGGCGGCATAATGTCTTCCGCCGTCAAGATCAGGCCCGAACATTACGGGAAAGTCGTCGCGCTCAGCCAGGATATCGCCAGGCAGTACCGTTTCGGCGATCGTTTCAACCTGTGGGTCAAGGGACGCGTTCACGACGTCGCCTTCCAGGATAGAATGCCCGGCAGGCATCGCGGCAAAGTGGACCTTCTGCTGCCGTCGGTGCAGTCGTGCAGGCAATTTGGAAGGAATCCCGGCATCCTTGTCCCGCGCGACAAAGCCTGAACCACCCCGGCCGAGGGGGCGGTTGTTCTTGGTGAACGCCCGTCCTGCACCGGATGCAGGCCGAAGCCGTTGCGGCCTTCGTCCATGCACGGCCGTCTGCTCCACACCTCCTCTGACGGCGGGCCCGCCTTTGCCCGCCGTCACTCCAAAACACCACCGGCATGGGGGGTCTTCATGCCGCGCGTTCCCGTCCTTCCTTCGGGCTCCAACCGTCTTTTTCAGCATGACCTTCCCTTGAGTTTTTCGATTTGCGCGGTGTGACGGTCCCGTGAGAAGATGGGGGCACGCGGCTCGGTCCGTAGGGAGGACCGGAGGAAGCCCCGGCGGTTGATTCAGTGCCCGGCTGTCGGGTCCCGATTTCCATCCCGCAAATGACTCGCCCGCAGGGCATGCAACGAGGGTGACGCGCAATGAGCATAAGAATCGACGAGATGCCCAGAATCGAAATCGGTTTCTTCCCGACGCCGCTGGTCGAAGTCAAGAGACTTGCCGGTGTTCTCGGAGGGCCGCGCCTTTTCATGAAACGCGACGACCTGACCGGGCTGGCGCTGGGCGGCAACAAGACCAGGAAGCTCGAATTCCTGCTCGGAGATGCCTTGAGCCGAGGTTGCGATACAGTGATCACGGGCGGCGCCGCTCAATCCAATCACTGCCGTCAGACGGCGGCCGCAGCCGCCGCGGTCGGCCTGGAATGCCATCTCGCTCTTGGCGGCGAAGAGCCGCCGCTGGTGAACGGAAACCTGCTCCTCGACCGTCTGTTCGGCGCAGTCGTTCATTGGTGCGGAGAACAGCGCAAAGGCGAACGCATTCCGGAAATCGCGGCAGAGCTGCGTGCTCTCGGGCGCAAGGTCTATATCATCCCTTACGGCGGGTCCGATGCGGTAGGCGCGACGGGCTTCGTGGCAGCCGTCCGCGAGCTCAAACAGCAACTTGCCGCGCGGAACGTAAAGATCGACATCGTGATCATTCCGTCGAGTTCCGGCGGGACCCACGCGGGTCTCACCGTGGGAGTCGATGTGTTCGATTTTCCGGCACAGGTGATCGGCATCGGGATCGACAAAGTGGAGTCGGGCGGGATTTCATACGAATCCGAACTGGCGGTCCTGGCGAACCGGATCGCCGGGACGCTCGGGCTGCAGGCGAACTACGACGCCGACCGGTTCCGGATGCGCTATGAATACCTGGGCGCCGGATACGGGGTGGTGGGCGACCTCGAGCGCGAAGCGATCCGCCTGCTGGCTCGATACGAAGGGATCCTGGCCGACCCGGTCTACACGGGGAGAGCGCTGGGCGGCCTGATCGACATGATCCGCGGGAAGGAATTTGCGCCCGGCGATACGGTGCTGTTCTGGCACACGGGGGGCGCGCCGGCGCTCTTCGATTATGCGGGCGAGCTCCATGCCGGGTGAGGAGATGAAACCGAGTCTATCCGATATCCGTGTCCTCGAACTGGGCCAGGTCCTCGCGGGGCCATATGCCGGGATGATCCTTGGCGACCTCGGAGCCGACGTCATCAAGATAGAGCCTCCCCTGGACGGAGACAGCGCGCGCCGCACGCCGCCTCACTTCCACGGGGGTGAAAGCATCTACTTCATGGCGCTGAACCGGAACAAGAAAAGCGTCGCCATCGATCTGGCCTCGGCGGAGGGGCTCCGGGTGTTCCACGACCTGGTGAAGACCTCCGACGTGGTCCTGGACAACCTCAGGTACGGCGTTGCGGAAAAGCTGAGGATCGACCACGAAGTGCTGCGCGCCCACAATCCCCGCATCATTTGTTGCTCGATCAACGGTTACGGATCGGACTCCCCCGACCGTTTCAAACCCTCCTTCGACCTGATGATGCAGGCCCGGGGAGGGGGAATGAGCCTGACCGGGGAGCCGGGTGGGCCTCCGCTGCGCATGGGGATTTCCGTTTCCGATCACGTGGCGGGCATCTATGCCGTCGTGGGGATCCTCGCGGCGCTCCACGCGCGCGAGCGGACCGGCGAAGGTCAACGCATCGAAGTCCCGCTGTTCGCCACGATGATCTCCCTGCTGAGCTACGAAGCGGCGTTTCATCTGTACTCCGGGGACATCCCGGGCCCGGTGGGGTCGGGCCACCGGTCGCTCATGCCCTACAACGCCGTCACGACTCTGGACGGGCACATTGTGATCGATGCGCATCTGCCGAAGTTCTGGTCGTTGCTGTGCAAGGCGCTGGACGATGCAGACCTCGAGAAGGACCCCCGCTTTCACACGCTCGATGCACGAAACTGCAATCGCCGGGAACTCATGGACATTCTGAAAGAGCGGTTCTCTTCCCGAACCAGCCGTGAGTGGCTCGAAATTCTCTCGGAGAGCGGAATCCCGTGCGCTCCCATCAACGACCTGCAGGCGGCCCTCAACGACCCGACCACTCTGGCATTGAACATGGTTGTCGATATCGACCACACAGGAGTCGGACTCAGGTTCAGGGCCACGGGAAATCCCGTTCGCATGTCGGGGGCCGAAAATACGCGCTATGGGTCGCCGCCGCTCTTGGGCGAGCACACCGAGGAAGTGC
>Ga0208041_1001568_pt1 | contig 14353 bp, 12 predicted proteins | sample AD_SCU002_MetaG_FD_184453 | JGI IMG/M metagenome (GOLD analysis project Ga0208041, IMG submission 184453) | Active sludge microbial communities of municipal wastewater-treating anaerobic digesters from China - AD_SCU002_MetaG (SPAdes) (version 2) | ecosystem: Engineered > Bioreactor > Anaerobic...
TAACGCCCCGTAAATGCTGTTATCCGTCCATACCCGTAGCGGCTTGATCTCGATCTCATTCTTCAGCGAGTTGAATATCTTCTCAATCGAGTCCTTTTTGCGGTAGGTCAGCAGGGCTTCGATAAGTGTCAACTTCTTGCTTGATTTCAGGCAGAAGAATCCTTCTCTGCCGGTGATGAACTTCTCTTCAAGAAGCTTGACGGCATCCTCTTCCGAGAGTTCGAGAAGTTTTGTCTGGATGGAGTAGTCCACATCCACAAGAAGATTGTTTATCCGGAATCGCTTTGGAAGACTCTTCTTCTTGTCGATGCTTTCCTGAATGACTTTTGCCTCTTGTATCTCCCGCACAATTTTTCTGGCTCTGGATTCCAGCTGCTCTTTCTGCAGCTTTTTGGAAAAGTAGAGATAATTGGTACTGTTTGGCTTTTCAATGGTAATCCCGCGAATCCCGGATTCCGCATCAATAACGTGAGGATGATAGGTCTCAAATGCAGCGATGATCGTGTCGTCGCTCTTGTTGAGTTTCTTTCCGGTGATGTACTGCAGATGATCTGCCCGGATCATATGGGTATTGGCGACACTGTTCGCTCCTTTGTCGAATATCACGAGAGAACCCTCTCTGAGCCGGTCACGTGACTGCCGATAGGTCTTCTTGAAGTGCGTCTGGTCATTGAGATTGCCGGGTTCGATTGTCATCCCAATCGGGACGTTGATCGGGTCGGCAAGTTCCGTGACGCCGACGGTGATCTGTTTCTTGTCCGGCCGGTGATCCCGGCTGTAGCCGTACTTGCCGAGCTTCGCCTCAGTACCGTGAAGGACGATGCTGGTCCAGTCCATGTTGATGTTGGTATGCTCAAAGTCATACCGCGCAAACAGGACATCCTGGAGGTCGGAGATAATCTCATCCCGATTGGCACCCAGGGTTTCAAGGACACGGTAGAGGGTTCGTTCGCTGAAGGACGGGAGGTTGAATTCGGCACGAACTTCTGGGCGGGTGATCCATTCGTGAGACCGCTTGATGCTGAAGTTATCCGTCAGTTTGTAGCTGATAAGGGCGCGAAGCAGACTATTGATATCGATACCCCGTGTCTTGTGTTTCCCGAAAATATCACGAAAGTTCAGGACGTCATACAGCCGTTCAACGAGAAAAATGGTACCGATAGGAAAGGATATATTTTCAGTCGGCTCAATCTCATTGGTTCTTAGTTTTGTTTGCATTTTAGTCGATTCAAACATCACTGAGAACACTCTTATGTGTTGCCAACTGGCAAAGTTGGGTTGGAAAGAGGGGATAGGAACCGCTCACCGCCAATGACTCACGGGCATGCCTCGCAGAGTACTCGGTGCCCATGAGCGAGAACTTCCTGAACCTTTCCGTATCGCTGCTGCTCATGCCTCATGCATACGGCAGCCGGTTTTGGGAAAAGGAGGATGAAATTATGGCAAACTGAAGGAGTGAGGGAAGAGAATGTAGCGAATTGCTGTGAAAGGGGGAAGATGTTACCATCTTCTCCCTATTCGACTGAAATCTATGAATTGCTAATATCTAATAGCATTGTATATCACATCTTTAATTCTTTGAGTTGATTGGGAATCTAACGAATTAAAATGATATTTTATGAACTGTAATATATCCTCTCTGCTCTGCACATTAGACTCATCCTCGAGAATACTTTTAATGACCCTTACTAAATCTTCACTATTTTTTACAATATCTGATATCTTTGAATCTGCAAATGGGTTGTCTATTAGAGTATCTTCATTAAATCCAAGTATTATTAATCGAGTCCCGGCTAATAGGGCATTAAATCCTGTTGTAGAGTTCTTTGTCATTGCTATTTTCGAAGCAAGAAGCAGATCATCTAGTTTAATTTCGTTTTTGATAACGATGTAATTATTTAGGTCCATTTCTTTTGCAACATTGCTGTAAATTTCCGTACTAACTTCTGTGGGATGTAGTTTTATGATTAAAAATACGTCCTGAAACTTATTTAATGCCGAATATATGAACCTTATCTCTTCCATCCTGTCGTCTTCATCAAACCGGCTTCCAAAACTTTGGGTTAGATATGTGATTATTGTGATATCTGAATTTATTTTTAATATTTCCCTAACCTGCTCTTGTATACAATCAGTATTATCTAGAGATTTAATAATATCATCAAATATTGGTGTTCCAGTAGGGATTATTTTCTCAGATGGGACCCCCCATTTTTCAAATGTTTCTTTCGAGTAAAGACCCGGAACAAGGATTTTATCTCCATTTGATGTACCATATTCACTGGTTAGACCTACTGCGCCTCGATGCATGCAAATTGCTGGTATTCCCACATCGTGCGCCCCAATAACAAATGACTTTACATCCGTTTCTGAAAAATGAGGCATAAATAATACTTTTGAATTATGTTTGGTTATAACAGATTTTATCAATAAAATATGTAGTATGCTGGAGAATGATAGATATATGGATTTTTTTATCTCCTTTGAGAGTATCGCGCTTAAATCGACATCTTTATATTGGAAAATTTGCGAACCAATAGTTCTGTCGAATCGGAGTTTTGCAAATCTAACTATAACGCGCACGTATGCGATCAACGCATCTCTATATATGCTCGGATTTGCATAGTCTTCAATACATTGAATGTTTATTGACTCGTTCTGAAACTTTGAAATGCCATCAAAATTTTGCGGTAATATCAACAACGGATCTGATTCCTGATCTTGGCCAATCAGTTTCATTAATGGGATTACTACGTCAAGATATTTTGAATTAATACAATATAACAAAACATTATAGTTCCTCATTTTAGATTTTGGGTGCTTTTTTGAAACTAATGGTTTAATACCTTTCACAAGAGCCCCAATCGTCAGTAGAGGGAGGAGAACCAATATTTTTTTCTCTTCACTTCCTACGCTGAAGTTTAATTCGAAACTGTGCTCGAAGTACTTTCTCAAAACAGCGTCTTTAAGTGAACGTCTGTCATAAATTTGAATGTTCCTATTTACAGATATGTTCGAAATAATCTTTTCCCAATCTGAAGTTGGGCTCATCAATACTACCTGTTCTGGTTTGATGTGGTCAAATATCGCGTTTATCGTTAACATTTTAAAGAACACTTTTGCTAATCGTTCAGTGTGCCCCGAGAAATAATTTATTGAATTAATTTCTAGCAACGAGTGGTTGTTATACCCCAATATATCTTTAAAAATATACTTATTGTTGACTTGTGCATGATTCAGATCGAAGAAATATACATTTGCTATTTTGAGCGCATCCATCCAGGTGTTGCGCTCATCAACGTAACTAGTATAATTTAGTATTTTAGCATCTGGAACTATGCCTCGTTTCGTTTTGCCGATATCTTTTTCGAGGATGATGATATAATTATCAGCGCCCGAGATCATTTCTTTATTTATTAATTGTAATTGTATCTCATTTGAAACAAAGTATATTATTCGTTTTTTCAGCGTTTCTTCCATGCCATTATTTCATGAGTCTGTTGTCTTTTTAAATCTATTTCTGACTGTGTTGAGGATAACGTCTCAGATCTTCTGTAATCTGTCTGGCCCCTGCCTTCTTGTCGATCATTCTTTTTGCATCGTCGAATCCCTTCTGCCAGTGACCCACTCTTCGTTCACGTCCATCAAGAATCGATCCGACCCCCACCGAGCATCGAAGTATTGGAGATTCGCAAGACGGAGGAATGAGCTATGTTTATCTTGGCAGATACGGTCTACGATGCCCAAGAACTTCGTCAGTATAACCAGAACAAAGTAATCAGAAGCAATATCCTGGTCAACCGGAGAAACTGGAACTATCCCAAGTTGAGAAGGCTAATAAATTTCGATCTGATGGAATACATGAAATGTAGCGCGGTAGAACGGTTCCTCATGGTGCCGGGATGACCTTATCGTTAAACTCCTCATGATGCTGCACATATCTCTAAGATCCACTCAATTATCCCAACCCTAATCCAGATATTGTTAAATAAGCATACTCCCCAGTAATTATTGTTGCAGGAATACCAACAATTCGCCCGGCGCATAGGCCTCATCGGAGCAACCAACCTCCTCATCAGCCTGAGCGGGCTCATCCTCCTCCCGATCCTCACCAAGACCCTGCCCATCGAAGACTACGGGACATATGTCCAGATCACCGTGACTATCGGTCTTGTCCCGGGGGTGGTGATGCTCGGCCTCCCCTACACGATGGTCAGGTACCTTGCGGCGGCTAAATCTCGGGAGGAGATCCAGGAGGGCTACTACTCGATCGTGGGCATCACGATCCTGAGCGCGGGCCTTGCATCGGTTGCCTTGTTCCTCCTGGCCGAGCCCATAGCCGTTGCACTCTTCGATGGCCGGACGACGGTCACCCGGATTCTCGCCCTGGTCGTCTTTCTGGAGTGCATGAACCTTCTCCAGTATAACTACTTCAGGACGTTCCAGCAGATCAAGCGATACTCCTCTCTACTCTTTCTCAAAACCTGCCTGCAGCTGATCTCGGTCGCGGTACTTGTCCTTGCTGGCTACGGGATCTTCGGCGCGGTGGTCGGGCTGCTCGCCACCAATCTGGTGCTGTTCCTCGTGATGGGCATTCTTATCGTCTCCGAGATCGGGGTCGCCATCCCGGGATTCAGGAATCTGCGGGAGTACCTCTCCTTTGGCATCCCCACGGTGCCGGGAAACCTCTCGAGCTGGGTGGTGAACTCGAGCGATAGGTACGTGATCGCTCTGTTCCTCGGAAATGCATACGTGGGATACTATTCTCCAGGGTACAGCCTCGGGCATATTATCAATATGTTCATCGCGCCGCTTTCGTTTATGCTCCCGGCGGTGCTTTCGAAGCATTATGATGACGGTAACCTCAAAGACGTCAAAACCGTCCTGTCGTATTCCATGAAGTACTTCCTTGCGCTGGCAATCCCTTCAGCCGTAGGACTGTCTCTGCTCTCCAGGCCGCTGTTGACGATCCTCTCGACCCCGGAGATCGCAGAGCAGGGTTACCTGATAACGCCATTCCTTGCGTTGAGCGGGCTATTGTTTGGGTTGTATGCGATCATCGCGCAGATTCTGGTGCTGGAAAAGAAGACCGGTATCACCGGGACCATATGGATTGTGGCGGCAGTCCTCAACCTAGGGTTGAATATCATATTCGTTCCAAAAATCGGAATTCTCGGGGCGGCGGCTACAACCCTGGTTGCATTTGCCCTGGCCTTTGTCGTATCGATGTATTATTCATCTAAATATATCGCATTTGATATCAATGCCTCTTTCATACTGAAATGTCTCGTCGCAGCGACGATCATGGGTGCGGTTGTTGTTATCGGAGGAGCTCAGATGTCCGGTGGCCTGTTGGGCATCTTTTTGCTGGTGGGTGTTTCTGCGCTGGTTTACGGGGCAGGTTTACTCGTGTTGCGGGGGTTCAAAAAGGAGGAGATCCGGTTTTTCAGAGGCTTGCTTCGGGTCTGATCACTCCCCGTGGCCTCCAGGTTTTTTACTTGATGAATTATGACCGTCGCGTGAATTCTTTTAGAGCCATCTGAGAATCTGGGTGTAGTTGAGGTTAGATCAAAGGTTCACCAAAGTTTTTGTAGCGAAAAATCACGGCAAATTCTTCAGATATGGATGAATCGTAACCATTAGAAGTCAAGAAAAATCAAAAGGTTATTACGTATTCCGTTATGATATACTACGTATCTATTTGACCGAATATAATCTAATCGAGGATGCATCATGTCGTATTTTGACGGGAAAACAGTTCTTATTACAGGTGGTACGGGCTCTTTTGGGAAAATGTTTACATCGCTCCTACTGAAGGAGTGGAATCCGGACAGCGTCCGCATCTACTCGCGGGGAGAACTGCTCCAGTGGGAGATGCAACAGAAAATTCAGGATGAGCGTCTCCGTTTCTTTATCGGTGATGTCAGGGACAAGGACCGCCTTTACCGCGCAATGAACGATGTCGATATCGTCGTCCATGCTGCTGCGCTCAAGCAGGTGCCTGCGGCAGAATACAACCCCATCGAGGCCGTAAAGACGAACATCGACGGGGCATCAAATGTCATCAATGCTTCCATCGACAACGGTGTCGAAAAAGTCATGGCGTTGAGCACCGACAAAGCGGTGCACCCGGTCAATCTCTATGGTGCAACCAAAATGGTTGCAGAGAAACTCTTTGTACAGGGAAATACCTATGCCGGTGGAAGGCAAACGCGGTTTGCCTGTACTCGCTACGGGAACGTGGTTGGAAGCAGGGGAAGCATCATACCGCTCTTCCTGGAACAGAGAAAGCAGGGGCGCGTGACAGTCACTGACGAGCGCATGACACGCTTCTGGCTGACACTTGAACAGGGCTCCCGATTCGTCGCTCATTGCATCGAGACGATGAGGGGCGGAGAGGTCTTTGTTCCCAGGATCCCCAGTATGAGAATAACCGATCTTGCGAAGGTAATGGCACCTGACTGTGAAGTCGAGGTTATAGGCATTCGCCCGGGCGAGAAACTCCACGAGGTCCTCCTCACCGAAGATGAAGCCCGGCACTCGAAAGATATGGGGGATTACTTCGTCATAGAGCCGGAGTTAAGATTCTGGCAGAAGAACAACGGCCATGAGGGAAAGTCACTGCCCGAAGGGTTCCGGTACTCGAGTGAGAGTAATACAACCTGGCTTGACGCTGACGAACTGATGTCAATGGTAGACATCTCGTAGAAAGCCTGGCGGTGGCGAGATCAATGCGATTTATTCCATATGGGCATCAATCCATCGACGATGAAGATGTTCGGTCTGTCGTAGAGGTGCTGAAGAGCGACTGGCTCACAACAGGACCCACTGTCAATCAGTTCGAACAGGATCTTGCCGGATACGTTGGCGCCCAGCATGCTGTCGCGGTGAACAGTGGTACAAGTGCTTTAGACATCGCGGTCCAGGCCCTTGACCTCCCGGAGGGTAGCGAGATAATCACAACTCCATTCACGTTTGCCGCCACGAGTAACGCGATCCTGTATAACAGTCACAGCCCGGTCTTTGCCGATATCGATCCCGCAACGAGGAACATTGATCCTGATGAGATCAGGAAAAGGATCACTCCCAAGACCCGCGCAATAATCTATGTTGACTATGCCGGGCATCCATGTGCGATCGATGAGATTAGAGATATTGCCCGGGATCACGACCTCCGGCTTATTGAAGATGCATGCCACGCGCTCGGTGCCTCGTATAATGGCAATAAGGTTGGCACGTTCGCTGACATGACGATCTTCAGTTTCCACCCGGTAAAGCCGATCACAACTGGCGAAGGCGGGGCGGTGGTGACGGATGACCCCAAACTCGCTGCACGGCTGAAAATTCTCAGAAGTCATGGCATCGACCGAAATGTCGGAGATATGTTTGGTGAAGGATCTCAGTGGGCTTACGATATGGTAGAGCTCGGGAGAAACTACCGGATGACTGATATCCAGGCCGCGCTTGGAGTCTCACAGTTAAAGAAAATTGATACCTTCATCAAACGCAGAAATGAACTTGCAACGATCTACGAGGAGTTGATCGGAGATCTCCCATGGCTCGAAACTCCGCAGTGTTACGGGGATATCACGCACGGATGGCATCTCTATACGGTGCTGCTCAAGGGTATCAAGAGGAATGACCTCTATCGTTACTTGCACCAGAATAATATCGGCGCAAACGTCCATTATATCCCAATATACAAGTTTACCTACTATCAGAAACTTTTCCAGATCGATCCCCGGGCATTCCCGGCAACAGAGGATGTTTTTGACCGCATCATCACCCTTCCCTTGCATCCGGCGATAACAGAGGGGGACCTTGAATATATCTCTGAAACACTCAAAAAGGCGGGATCAGGCCTTTGAATCCCGGGGTGAAAGAATGAAAATTGTGGCGATCGTTCAGGCACGGATGGGGAGCACCCGCCTTCCCGGAAAGGTCATGATGGATCTTCTGGGGGAGCCTGTGCTGGTCAGGGACGTTAACCGGCTTCGACGGTCAAAATTGCTGGATGAGATCGTCATCGCGACAACGAATCTCCCGGCAGACGACCAGATCGTTTCTCTCTGTCAAGAGCGGGGATGGCTGTATTCCCGGGGAGATGAGAACGATCTCCTTGACCGGTACTATCAGGCAGCACGGGCACGCGATGTCGATGTGGTCGTCCGGGTCACCTCGGACTGCCCGATGATCGATCCTGAGGTTGTCGATCGGGTTATCGGAGTCCTTCTGGATCTCCCGCATGTTGACTATGTCTCCAACACCCTTCCCCCACGTACTTTCCCCCGCGGCCTCGACACCGAAGCGATGACATTCGAGGCCCTCGAGCGTGCATGGAAAGAGGACACGGATCCAAAACTGCGGGAGCATGCAACACCCTACATCTACCGGAACCCGGATAAATTCCAGATCCATGGTGTCATCAATGGTATGGACCTCTCATCTCATCGGTGGACCCTGGACACCCCTGAAGACCTTGCATTCATTCGGGCAGTGTATGAGCGTTTCGGGAACGACCACTTCACCACGAAGGATGTTCTTGAATACTTGGACAAGCATCCGGAAATCGTGAGCATTAATTGCGATATCCGGCAGAAGGAGATATAACATGAGTGCACCAGGCACCTTCCTGATCCATGTTGATGCTAGTACGTCTATCGGCACAGGCCACGTCATGCGCTGCCTGACCCTGGGCAGTGCCTTGGCCCAAAATGGTGCGGATGTCTCGTTTATTTGCCGTGAGCACGAAGGCCATCTCTGCGATCTAATCGAAGAGCGGGGATTTATGGTTCACCGTCTCTCCGCACCCGCTGATGGGTTTAGGGCCGAAGCAGAGCCGTTCCATGCCGCCTGGCTCAATGCTTCATGGCAGGAAGATGCCGAACAGACCATTGCCGTGATCAAAACTCTGGGCGTCAAACCCGGCTGGCTGGTAATAGACCATTACGCCCTCGACCATCGCTGGGAGAGCGCACTACGCCCATTGGTAGGGCGCATCTTTGTGATCGATGATCTTGCTGACCGAACTCACGACTGCGATCTGTTGCTGGACCAGAACGTTTTTGCAGATATGCAAACTCGATACACTGGCAAGGTGCCCAAGGATTGTCGCCTGTTGCTGGGGCCGGAATATGCCCCCCTGCAGCCGATTTATGCTGAATTGCATAACTGTACTCCCCCACGAGGAGGTCCAGTCCAACGGATCCTCATCTCTTTCGGCGGGGTGGACCGCGACAACCTGACCGGGCGTGCTCTGGCAGCTTTCTTGAGTATGAATCGCCCTGACACTGATGTTGATGTCGTGATCTCTAGCAGTAGTCCTTATGCCTCTGAGATCCAGAACCTAGTGGCGGGGTGTGCCAACATTCACCTGCACGGCAATCTTCCTTCCCTGGCGCCGCTGATGGCCAAGGCGGACCTCGCCATTGGGGCAGCCGGGACGACCAGTTGGGAACGGTTGTGCCTCGGCCTCCCTGCACTTGTTGTGACACTGGCGGAGAATCAGCGACCGATTGCGGGTGGACTTCACCAGGAGGGATTGGTGCGCTGGCTGGGACATAAAGATGAAGTTTCTGAACAAAGCATCCGAAAGGATCTGACCGAACTGATCGAAAGGGGTATCGACGAAAGATGGTCTCTACATTGCCAATCCACCGTGGATGGTAAAGGGATAACTCGCATTGGTGCTGCTTTGACCTGAATCGTAGGTATGCTATGTTCACCCATCTGACGAAGCGTTACTCCAAGGTTTGGCTGAGAACTTGGGATATAGGAAAACTCCATCTCGCCTGTTCTCATCCTTACAGAGGCTCCCTGCCACAGCATCCATCGCTGGCTCCGGGATCCAGACAACAGATCTTTCGGCGTTGTGGAGAACGAACAGGGCCTCTTGGTGGGGTTGTTATAGTTTGAGAGGTAGGATCCAGCTAGAAGAATTAGCTCTCGTATGGGCCTTTGTTTCGAGAATAAAACTTAGATCGATTACTGCTTTACACCAGAAGGGTATATTGGAGGACAATTATGGATGAATTAAAGGAACCGCACGGTCTATACAATCAGGATGACAAATTAATCGGCTCAGTTGGGAATTGTAATCAAAGGTATTTCTTCCCACTGTCAAAAGAGGATCTATCACACATCAAAGACTGGAGAAATTCCCAGATGGATGTGTTAAGGCAATGGAGACCTTTGAGTGACTGGAATCAAGAAAATTGGTATCGTGTTGTCAGTGAAGATGATCATCAGGTCATTTTTTCGATAAAAGAACGCAATTCAGATGCCGTAACTAAATTAATTGGTTATTGTGGTATTACTAATATTGATTATGTCAATCGGCGAGGAGAAATCTCCTTTTTAGTCAACCCTTCCCGAGCAGAAAACACTAGTCTTTATCGATTGGACTTTCTCGCGGTTTTAAATTACCTCTGTCATTATGGATTCAATAAACTGAATCTCCACAAACTGTTTACAGAAACTTTTGAGGTTCGAGTTGACCACATAACGATATTGGAGGATTTTGGGATGTACAGAGACGGTATAATCCGGGAGCATCAGTATATTAATGGGAAATATCATAACTCTGTTGTTCATTCAATATTACAGGTTGAATGGGATCATATGCGGAGAGTGTGATTGTGATATTCAAAGATCGTAGAGTACTGGTTACGGGTGGAGCTGGAGTTATTGGTCAGGAGTTGCTACAGAGACTCATCCTTGCGGGTGCACATGTAACCTGCATGGATGTAAAACCGAGACCCCCATCGTTTCCTGAATCTGTTGAATACATCCAAGGAGATCTCTCGACGACCTCCCCTGAAATGATCGCCTTCCATGATCCAGAGATCTTATTCCATTTGGCTGCAACATTTGAACGGACAACGGAAACCCCAGAATTCGGCGATGATAATTTCAAAAACAACATCCAACTGAGTCACTCGGTACTCAAAGCTGCAGGGCAGTCAAAAAATCTCAAGAAACTCATTTTCGCATCGTCATATTTAGTCTATTCTCCAGATCAATATCTTTCTGCTGAACCTATTATAGATCCTCCAATCCTATCCGAAACAGGTCCAATTAATCCAAGAAACTTAATTGGGGCCGCAAAATACTATACGGAGAATGAGATGGAATATCAGAACAGAATAACGGATCATTTTTCCATTATTTCCGCTAGAATATTTAGGGTTTATGGTAAAGGCTCAAAAGACATCGTTTCTCGCTGGATCAGAGCAGCCCTGCATGGTGAGGAATTGTGCGTGTACAACAAGAAAAACCAGTTTGACTACATCTACGCTGGCGATGTCGCGGAGGGCCTTTTCAGGATGGCAGCATCAGTTAACAAAAACACAGTATGTAATCTTGGATATGGTTCAACACGAAGAGTGGAGGAGGTAGTAGCGATTCTGAAAGACCAGTTCCCTGATATCACCGTGCGTGATGATGGATCCAAGGCACCTTACGAAAACAGTTGTGCCGGTATTGAACGACTCACGGCATTGACTGGATGGAGACCCGGAATATCGTTGAAACAGGGAATTCAGAACGTTATTGACTACGAAACGGGTCAGCCATAGGTGACGCATTATGCATAAGGGCAAAATCATCACGGAAATGAAAGGGTATTCGGTAATCGACTGTGAAGCCTGCGGTTTCAAACACCTGGACCCCATTCCCACAGAGGCTGAACTCGAAGAGTTTTACAAACGTAAGTATTTCCATCAGATTAAAAAGGGTGGAAGGGCACCTGAGATTCGCCGCTTGATAGGAGAGGCCGACGAAGCGCGTGCCGAACGGGAATGGTTAGAGAAGACATTCTATACAGACATCAATGCGATACTTGAAGACTCCGGAATGCGGACTGGGCGGTGCATCTGCGATGTCGGATGCGGTACAGGTGACTTCCTGAAGTTCATGCAGAAGCAGGGATGGGACTGTACCGGCATAGAGCCCTCCGAAGAAGGTGCGTGCAGAGCGACCGATTCCCGGATAACCATTTATAACTGCCCATTAGAGACGTTTGTTTCGACATATCCCAGGTATTCGCACTCGTTCGATGTTGTCTCGCTCCTTAATGTACTGGAGCATGTTCCATCCCCCCGGGCGATCCTTGAACAAGTAAAAGATCTGTTAAAACCGGGATCAGGTATCGTTGTGATCCGTGTACCCAACGATTTTACCACCATTCAACAGATCGCCCAGACGAAACTGTTGAAAGAGCCGTGGTGGGTGGCAGTGCCGGATCACATCAATTACTTCTCCACCGAATCGCTGCAACGGTTGCTCACCTCAATGGGATTCGAAACACTTTGCACGACTGCTGATTTCCCCATGGAGTTGTTCCTGCTCATGGGCGAAGACTACGTGGGAAACCCTGACGTCGGATCTTCGTGTCACCAGAAGAGGAAATCGTTTGAGTTATCGCTTCCGGGAGAGGCCCGACGTAAACTTTACCTCAATCTTGCAAAACAGGGTATCGGCAGGGATTGCATCGTATTTGCTAGGAGAGTCACGGGGTCTTGAGCCGCATGAACGTACTGATCACCAGCGCCTCGCGGAAAGTCTCGCTTGTTAAAGCATTTCAGCGTGCTCTCGCGGAGGAGGGCGGTGGCAAGGTGATAACTATCGATGCTAGTCCACGGTCGGCTGCACTCTACGTCGCGGATGAATCCTATATTATCCCCCCCGGCACGGGCAAAGATTTCATCAGAACCGTGCACGAAATCTGCAGAAAGCACGATGTCCGCCTGGTAATTCCTACCAGAGATGAGGAACTCCCCATTTTTGCAGATGAAAAAGATAGTTTTTCAGACATCGGCGTTACCGTGATGGTTCCCGATCTCTCTGTTGTTCAGACCTGTCAGGATAAGCATTCATTCATTGATTTTTGCTTGAATAACGGATTTCGCGTCCCCAAAACATATTCCCAAGACGAACTGCATCCAATTCCAGAGTTACCGCTTTTTATTCGAGGTAGGTTTGGCAAGGGAAGTAATACTGCTTTTAGAGCAGAAACACTTGAGGACTTAGAGTATCTCCTGAAAAAAATAGAGGACCCTGTCATCCAGGAATGCATCGAAGCTGATGAATATACGATAGACCTGTTTGCTGATTTCAAAGGAAATATCATTAGCGTAGTGCCGCGCAAACGGCTTCGAATATTTGGTGGAGAGTCTTTTGTGGGTATGACGTCGAAGAACTGGAAACTCATCGATGAAGCTATTCGTCTGGCAAAGGCACTTAAATTGACAGGCCATAATACAATTCAATGCTTCTTGAAGGATGATAAGGTCCTGTTCATCGAAGTGAACCCACGATATGGCGGAGGTGCCAACCTGGGTTTTGCCTCGGGTGCATTCACTCCTCGTTACCTTGTTCAAATAACTGCGGGGAAATCACCAGCACCATGTATTGGGGAGTTCAGAGATCAATATCTGATGCTACGATATACAGATGACATATACCTCGAAGAAAAGGAGGTCCTGAGAATTGGATTGTTCAATTCGTGCAGTAGTCTTTGACATGGATGACACCCTCTACGATGAAATGACCTTCGTACAGAGTGGTTTTCGATCTGTTGCTCAATATCTCAGTACGCGATTCAATCTCGACAAGGGAGAAGTATACAAGGAAATGCTGAGGCATTTGGAAAGTGATGGTAGAGGTAAAATCTTTGACTCCGTTCTAAAGAACTATGGTATCTACACCCCCCAGTTCGTCGAAGAACTGGTTGAAACATATCGTGTACACACGCCGGAAATATCACTTTATCCAGACGTAGTTGAAACACTCGAAAAACTGCGTGCAATGAAATTGGAAACAGGGATCATTACAGACGGATTGCATTCTGTTCAGAAAAAGAAAGTTAGCGCATTAAATCTGCAGAATTATGTTGACTTTATCATATATACAGATGAATTAGGGCCCAATTACGAAAAACCACATCCTGCTTCATTTCTCAATGCCATTGAAATGTTAAATCTTGAACCAAAAGATATATTGTACGTCGGAAATAATCCCGGAAAGGATATATTAGGGGCAAATTCTGTTGGAATGCACTCTTTTCACTTATGCAGGGGGATCTACACCTGCAATGGGTCATGCAACGCTAGATTTCACGCGAAATCGCTAAAAACATTATTCAACATCGCCACATTAAAATTAGGAGGAGAGTAACTTGCAAGGATTTAGCATAAATAGCCACAAAATCGGTGAGGGTGAACCCGCCTATATTATTGCAGAAATGTCAGCGAATCATAATCAATCATACGAGAAAGCTGCAGAACTGATTCATGCCGCATATGAGGCAGGCGCTGATGCAATCAAATTGCAAACCTATACCCCGGAAACGATC
>Ga0208041_1001577_pt1 | contig 14297 bp, 14 predicted proteins | sample AD_SCU002_MetaG_FD_184453 | JGI IMG/M metagenome (GOLD analysis project Ga0208041, IMG submission 184453) | Active sludge microbial communities of municipal wastewater-treating anaerobic digesters from China - AD_SCU002_MetaG (SPAdes) (version 2) | ecosystem: Engineered > Bioreactor > Anaerobic...
CAAAAGGCACTTTACCTTAATGGGTAGAGTGCCTTTAAGTTGACCACTAGATTTTGGAAAGCGGTATTTAACCACCTAATTTTGGAAAGCTGAATACTTAGCTTACCACCTAATTATTTAAAGGGCCAATAAAAAAATAAAAGGCATTTGCCTTTTTATTTTTTAAACGCGTTCTAAGTTGTTCTTTTTAAGTGCACGAGCGGAAACCTTCACTTTGATAATTTTTCCGTCTTCGTCCTTAATGCGGATGGTTTGTAGATTGCTCTTCCATACGCGACGCGTCGCGTTTAATGCGTGACTGCGCTTGTTACCAAAGACAGTCTTTTTACCTGTTACGTAGCATTCAGCCATATTCTCACTCCTAACTGCACAACCTAATTTAACATAAAAAATTAAAAATTGCAACCACCAAACGCATTATCATCACGGAAAAAATCATAAAATGAAAAATGACTTTCATTCTTGCATGATCCGTTTCTGAAATGCTTCGAAAGATTGAACTATTTCGAAGAAATATGATATAATACAGTTGGCGATTTATGGATGAAATAATGCTTGTAATTTCAAACTATAAATGCTATACTAAAAAAGTATCAATTTGAAGTACATCCAATCAGTCATTTATTCCATTTAAATATACATGCAATTTTTCGTAAATATAGAGGGAGGTTCAGTATGGCGAATCAAACAGTCAGTGGAACTCTATTTAAGAAAATGGTAACAAACGGCGCAGTTAACCTTAAAAACAATCACAAAGAAATTGACCATCTCAACGTTTTCCCAGTCCCCGATGGAGATACTGGAACAAACATGCAAATGACGATGATGGCAGGCATTAAAGAAGTTAATAATTTAGATTCTCAATCAATCGTTGATATTTCAAAAATTCTATCGCGTGGTTTACTCATGGGAGCTCGAGGCAACTCAGGTGTGATCTTGTCCCAATTTTTCCGCGGTGTTTATTCAGAAATCGCCAAGATTGATAATGGCTCTGCAACCATCCAAGAGTTTATTCAAGCACTTGTCGGTGGTTATCAGATGGCATATCGTGCTGTGATGGATCCTGTTGAAGGAACAATCCTCACCGTGGTTAGAGAATCAGCTGAAAAGGTTGTCCGTGAATCCAATAACTTACATAGTGTTGAAGAAGTCTTAAAGATGTATTTAGATCAAGCAAAAGAAACACTCATCAAAACCCCTGATTTATTACCTGTCTTAAAAGAAGCAGGTGTTGTTGACTCAGGTGGTGCTGGTTTTATTAAGATTATTGAAGGTTGGGTCATGGCCCTTGAAGGACATATGCTCAATGAAGCAGAAATTCAACATCAACCGCAACAAAAAGAACATTATCATGGTGCTGAAAATCTTGGCGTTGTTGATATTAAGTATGGCTATTGTACAGAATTTATTGTGAAGCTTCATAAGCCTGAAAAGTTTAATGAAAACTTCATGAAGGATCCACTTTCACAAATGGGTGATTCCTTAGTGGTTGTCACCGATGATGATCTTCTCAAGATTCACGTACATACCAATCAACCTGGTGTTGCGTTAACATTAGCTCAAAAATATGGTGATCTCCAAACCATTAAGATTGAAAACATGCGCATTCAAAACGAAACCATCCTTGGTGATAACGTTCATGAGCATAAAGCACCTGCACCTGAAGTGAAGAAAGCTCCTAAAAAGAAAACGAAGTATGGATTAATCGCTGTAGCATCCGGTCAAGGTATTCATGATGCCTTTAAGGAACTCGGTGTTGATTTAATTATTGATGGCGGTCAAACGATGAACCCATCGACAGAAGCATTTGTTAAAGCTGTTGAAGAGCTCAACTGTGAACACGTCATTATCTTACCCAATAATAAGAATATCATTTTATCCGCTGAACAAACGTTAGATCTCTTACCGAATCGTTCGATTCGTGTCCTGAAGACCAAGAGTATCGCACAAGGTTATTCATCACTGATGGCATTTGATCCCACCCAAGAAGTGGATGACAATGTTGAACAGATGATGGAAATCGTATCTAACATGCGTTCAGGTGAAGTGACCTATGCAGTGAGAGATACCGAATTAAACGGTGTACAAATCAAAAATGGTGACTTCATTGGTATCACGCGCGGCGAAATCAAAGTATCCACACCATCTCGCTTAGACACAACTCAAAAGCTTTTAGATGATATGGTGGATGAAAATCGAGAAATCATTACGATTTTCTATGGAAATGACGCTGACGAAGATGAACTCGATCAAGTGGTTGCTCATGCGAAGAAGCTTAATCCCGACATTGAAGTCGATGTGATCGAGGGCAAGCAAGATATTTATACCTATATCATTGCTGTTGAATAAGGATAAAAAAAGGTGTTCGCACCTTTTTTAATGGCGGACGTGGTGGAATGGTAGACACGCATGTTTGAGGGGCATGTGACAGTTAATGTCGTGTGAGTTCAAATCTCATCGTCCGCACCATATAACAATGAACTGACTCCAAAAAGTTGGAGAGAAGGTATAATAATGATACCTGATCTTGAACAAAGGAGTCTTTTTTATTATGAGATTAACAATGAATCATTAATATATTTCATCGGATTCTAATACGAGAATATACCGATCAATAATGGAATTTATTTCATCCGATTGATCACTATATGCTAAATGCGTGTCATATCCTTCTAATTTTTCTATATATCTTCCCGCTAAAGCAATATCTGAATCTCTTGAATGAATCGATGATATGATGTAAAATTGTCCAATTTCAACATATTCTTCTGTTGTTTCATTATAACAATCATGAAACAAATCATTACCTTGTAAGACACAATAACTTCTCATAATTTTATCATCTGAATGCAATAAAGTTAATGTAGTTATATCAGTGCTATCACCTTTAAGTACCTCAATGAAAGTTATCTGGAAATCTATTCTTTTTTGTTTATCCTGAAGATACGTGCCCTCGTTGCTAACGATTTGCACAATAGCTACAACATCGTCATATTGTAATTCTTGTTCAAATGTGAAATCATCTGACTGGACGTGACAAGAAAATAGCGCAAGACTTATCAATCCTAAAATGAATAATTCTAATAATTTTTTCATTAGTAATTTCCCCACTTATATAGATATACTAGACGATCACAAGGTCCAAGTTCAGTGAGTTCTCTACGGCCTTGACGCATAACATTTATTAGGTCTTCAGGAAACGGTAATTCTGTATAATCGCTTGTGTTGAATTCATTAAATCCCAAAGCGTGTCCGATTTCATGCATGACAGTTTTCAATCTTTCTGAATATGTCCATGTGTCTAAAAAGAAAGAATTAAAATATATTCTATTCAATACGGGTATAAACATAGCAACTGATCCATATTCATTATCAATATCATAAACATTAACAAAACCATCACCTGCAATAGTTAAGTTGGGTTCATATGAAATATCTACATGTCCTAAAGAATTCCATTGATCAATAGCGTCTTCTAACTCTGAACTATATGTTGTTGCTGGTTCAAAGAGAAGACTATCAAGAATGAGGGTGTTAAAAAAACTAACTGCATCATAATTAAACTCATTTAAAAGATCAAATACATAATTATCACAATGACAATCTAAATCATAATTATATTCAATATAAAAATCGCCAGATGGCAACCAGGTAGATTCAGATTCCACTGCTATAATATAATAACCTGGTACAAGAATTTTTTTAATTAAAAAATTATCAGCATATCCAGAATCCTCATCATAAGAAAGAATCATGCCACCGCCAGATGTATATAATGTTCCTTTTACATCAGTATTATAATAGTTATATGAACTTTCAATAGTTACTAATTCTGAAGAAGTTACTTGAAATTCAAAATAAACAGGGTTAGAGCTATCAAATATATATCCACTTAAATTTAAACCTTCTATAATTGGAATAGCTGTTTCAAATGAACTACCTGGTATAATAGTTCCCCCATCATCTCCTGGTGGCTCTATGTAGTTAGCTGCAAATGAAACAAAAGTATCATCTTGTATTGAACCAAGATTATTTATTGCATCAATGTGATCAGATATTATTTTTTCAGAAACTTTAGAATTACTTGAAAAATCATATAGATATAACATGGAATAGGGATTAATTACATAATAAATATCCTTTAAATTTAAATTTCCTGTATTAAAATAAGGATAGTAATTGCAACTTATAAGATAGTATTCCCCCAAAAGAGGAATAATCTCTTCTAGCTCTCTTTGATTGTAATCAGAAACATACAATGTTTCATCAACTATTCCTCCAAAAAAAACTAAATTGATCTCATTATCTGAAATATCTCCCTTAAGTACATTAATCACTTCGATTGTATAAATTGAAAAAACCTCATCAAATCCATGTTCATTAACTTTAATTGTCTCTTCAAGTTTTAGTACTTTTCCAACAAATACTGAATCTACATCAGATATTTTTTGATAAATATTTGAGTAATCAAACCCAAATTCATTATAATACTCATATAGTTTCAAATCAGTAAATGAATTTCCAGATACACCCCTAAAACCTAATGAAGAAACAAATAATGCGAAAACAAAAATTGTTAATATTGATATTATTTTTTCAATGATAATCAGTTATTAAATATACAAATAATAGAAAACTATAGATTGTATATTCAATAGACTCCCTCCCTCTTTTAAATAGATGTTATTTTTTTATGATAGAAATCAAATATTCAATTGTCAACAATCCCCCTGTAATGATTGATTCTATTATAATTATACATGGGATTTTTTATTTTATCAAGGCTTATAGAAATCAAAATGAAAGAACCATGAGATATTTACTCATGACAAGTCAATTATCATTTGCAAAATATATAAAGCACTATAAAAAGTTGTACATGTGCAGCAAATTTTGCTAAGGTGTCAATTTGCATCAAAAAAAGGTATCATAACGCAATTTGAGAGCAAATTTTTCTAGGGTGCGTAGATTTTTGCAGGGGTGCGTAAAAATCATTAGGGGTGCGTAAATTTTGATAAGGGTGCGTAATTGTATCAAAATAGGTTACACAACCCAAAATTGACTTGAAAGACTCCTATGTGAGTCTTTTTGTTTATATATATTGAAATACAGTGCATTACATCGATTAAAATGCACTGTAAAAGAGGTATCAAATAATCAATCTCAAAATAACAGTTAAAAAAGATAAATCGAGATTGATTGACTGAGCAGTTTCAGCACAACATCAAGATTTATGATAAAATAGAGAAAAAGTTGTTAATATAACAACCAATGATAGGAAAAAAGTATGGACAATTTAGAAAAGAAGCATCAACGACGTATACGCTACAAAGGCACGCATCCAACGTCTTTTGAAGCGAAATATAAAGAATTGCAACCTGATAAATATCAAGAAACCATTCAAAAGATTATTGAAAAAGGCATGACTCCTGCGGGTATGCACAGACCTATTTGTGTCAATGAAATCATGTCATTTTTAGACGTGAAACCAGGTCAACTAGGTTTCGATGCAACATTAGGATATGGTGGTCATGCGCAAGAAATACTCAAGCAATTCAATCATCAAGGTCATTTGTACGCAGTTGATCAAGATCCCATTGAACTTCCAAAGACAAAAGTTAGACTAGAAAAGCTTGGATATAATGAAGATATCCTAACTGTCAATAACTTGAACTTTAAGGACATTGATGTCATCGCTTCGGTATCTGGGAAATTTGATTTTGTGATTGCAGATCTTGGCGTATCGTCAATGCAAATTGATAATCCAGAAAGAGGATTTTCATTTAAAACGAATGGTCCTCTTGATTTAAGAATGAACCCCAAGATTGGCATAAGTGCAACTGAACGACTAAAAGAGATGAATAAGGAAGAAATCGAAGGGATGCTTATTGAAAATGCGGATGAACCTTATGCATCTGAAATTGCACAAGGAATTGTTAATCATCTGCATAAAGGACATGATATCAGTTTAACTTCTGATCTTTATCAAGTGATTGTTGAAGCTTTAAAGTTCATTCCACCATCAAAGCGTGATGAAGAAGTTAAGAAATCAAGCCAACGTACTTTCCAGGCTTTAAGAATTGATATCAATCATGAATATGAAGCACTTTATGAGTTTTTAGAAAAACTACCTGATGTTTTAAAGCCTAATGGAAAAGTTGCTATTTTAACGTTCCATTCCGGTGAAGATAGACTTGTCAAGAAATCATTTCAGTATTATTTTAGAGAAGGTATTTATAAAGAAGTTTCTGATGGTCCAATTAGACCTTCCATGGAAGAGCAAAATTCAAATAGTCGAGCACGATCTGCAAAATTCAGATGGGCAATCAAAAAATAAAGATAATAAGTATCTACACAAACAAACATATGTGTAAGTTGTGTAAGTGTTTTTCATAATTAGATAAACATTTCAATTGCTTTATCACAAAATATAATAATGCTATATGTCTTTATATCTATAAAATAAATCCCATGATCATCGAGATGATTACAATGATTGGTGCAGGAATTTTCTTGCTCATTAATAGAATAAAGTTAATCAAGAGCATCAACCAAATTCGCCAATCCAGTGGTAAACGATAAGCTTGAGTTAATGCTGTCATAGTGATCAAACTTGCTGCAGTCACCGTAACACCAGTCAAAAAATATTTCATATGAGTCAATTGTCGCATCGATTTCCAGATTGGAAAGATAAAGAAAACAAGCAATATACCAGGTAAAAAAATACTTAATCCACCAATTAGACCAGCAATCATCGAAAATCCTGTTCCTGCATAAGAGCGAGAAGACACAAATGCTGCAAAACTAAAGAGAGGTCCCGAAATAGCTTGATCAATGGCATATCCAGATAAGAAATCACTGAGTGATAGTAAAGATTGGGTTTGGACAAGATCTTGAATCATGAGTGGAATGACGATTTGACCACCACCAATGACTGAATATCCATAACGATAAAACGATGTATACAAGGTCACCCATGGAGCGGTAATCCACGTTCTTAAGCCTTCATTGAATAAGGCTAATCCGATAACCACAGCAAGTATCCACCATCTTGGATGATGATCAGATGTATTTACTTGTTTTTCTTTGGTATGTTGCAAGAGGACAGATAGCCCACCAGCAATAAGAAGTAGCGGAACTATCCACATCGAATAACCAACTAAAAAGATACTTAAGACAAGCATAATGATAAATAAAATCCAATCATACCGTTTCTTTAATACTTTTTTTGATAAATTGAAGGCTGCATAGAAGATAAATGCAACAGCAACTGCTGGTAAATACGTTAAAAGTGGTTTCCATTGATTGTTTTGATCAACTTGATAAAAGAAAACACCAAGTAATCCCATCGTGATAATCGCTGGAAGTGCCCATACCATAAAAGTGAGTAAAGCTAGGATGGGTCCACCCACATAATAACCGATGGCGGTGATGGTTTGTGTACTGCTTGGTCCAGGAACAAGTGCATATAAACCAATCAATTCTGTGAGTTCTTCATCGCTTAAGTATTTTTTCTTATGAACGAGTATGGATGAAAAAACTCCATAATGAGCTTCTGGACCACCAAATGAACCTAATGAACACATCAAAATATCCCATAAAAAAGTTGTCCACTTAACGTGATGAGTTTGATTCATGTTTGCCCTCCTCTTTAGAATGATGGTCTAGGATTTCTTCTGTGAGTTCTTGAGCTTTTTCTCTTAAATCTTTTAGAATACTTAAGCCCAAGGATGTGATCTGATAATACTTACGAATTTTACCATGCTCATTTTTTTCATTCATGGTTAATAAGCCTTCTTGCTTAAGTTCCTTAAGTAGGGGATAAACATGAGAGGGACCCACATCATATCCATGATCTTTGAGTTCATCCATCATCCATGTACCATAGATGGGATGAATCGATGCATGATGAAGGATATGAAGTTGCAGAAATCCCAAATGAAGTCTTTTTTCAAACGTTGAATGCATATCATCACTCCAATTCTTGATATCAAAAAATGATATCAACAGTTTATCATAAGGTAACATCTATGTCAAAAAGATTACATCCCATGAAAAAACCTGCAAGTGATCGACTGCTCGATCATGTCGCAGGTTATATCTTATGTTAAAATAGAAGAAGATTACATGGGTTTTAGATTACGATTTAAGCGATCGATAATGACATCTAATCGATGAACTCGTGATTCCTCTTTTTTTAATGCATAATAACTGATGGCATAGATTTTTTGTATCGAAGAAGACATCTTGATATAGTTTTGATATGCAATCTCATGAGGTTCGATCAGTTTTTTGAATCCTTCCATGTCAAAATCAATGGGAGGTTGGTCAGCTTTTTCCCATCTACCATCTTTCTTGGCAGCATCAATCGCGTCAAATCCTTGTTTCATCATAAGACCTTCTTTGATGAGTCGAAGAGCATTCGTTTTGTTCACGGTTGACCAGATGGATTGCGGGCGTCTTTTGGTAAAGTATTTGATGTAAAACTGGTCACCTTCACTTCTTAGTTGTCCATCAATCCAGCCAAAGCATAAAGCAACATCGACGGCTTCTTTCGGTGTGAGTGATGATGTTTTCTTGAATTTATCAAATCTTATCCATATGCCTTCTTGATCATCTACATGGACGTTTAGCCAGTCCCAAAAGGCATGTTTATCCATAAAAAGTTCGATCATAGTACCCCTCTAAGTTCAGCATAGTTAAAAACGATTCATTTGTCAAGATAACATGAAGAAAGAAAGGATTTGTCAATGATGAACCAAACATTATTAAAGCGCTTGATGTCAATAGGTGATGTATCTGCGATCACACTTGATCGGCATCATGATGATGTGATCAATCTATTTGCTCAAACTGATCAAAAGGCCAAGAGCATTCGAAACCAAATCATCCATCAGTTTGAATACATATACACCTATCTTGATCATGATGTCATTGTCTTTGAACATAAGGTTTATACGATGAATTATACATCTATACAAGACCTGGTTCATCAACTCAATCGAACCCTTTTTGAACATCTTCCAAAAGATGGATGCACAACATGCCAGTGGCATCATCTCCTCAATAATCATCTTCTATTTGATCCTGAAGGTCGTTATGAAGCACTCAGGAAACGATTTAATCTCACCTATAAAGATCGCTTAATGAAGCGAATAATCGAACATCACATGATTCATCTGAGCGAGCAACCACGCTCTATCTACATGTCACTCATGGAAGCCTATCGAAATGAGAAGTCACTCGATATCATGAGATTAACACCTCGATATTTAGAGATTATCATTGACATATGGTTTTCTATCAAAAAGAAAACTTATGCATCACTTGATGATGCGATAGATAAACTGAGTCAAAGTCATTTGGCTATTGAAAAAAATATGTTTTCCCATATCACCAAACTCATCTCAATGACATGTAATTGGAACGAAAAACGATTATCGTGTATGAACCTTGCTCAAATCATCAAACGAGAAGTTGATTTGCTCAAGTTCGAATAATTCATCGAAATCAATCATGAATGCCTTTAATCCCACCTGTTTTATGATATAATATGACCATCATTTGAGGTGGTTTTATGAAATTATCAACCGGTATGACTGTGTCAATCCACAGCTACAAGCATAACAAGAAACTGCACCGAGTCTGGAAAAAATCCGTGGTATTATATCAAGATCAACATGTTTTAGTCACCGGAAACAATCGCACCAAAGTGATTGAAGCTGATGGACGAAGCTGGCACACGAAAGAACCTGCGATTTGTTATTTCTACAGTGATTTATGGTTTAACATAATTGGTATGTTAAAACGTGATGGCATTTATTTTTACTGTAATCTCTCATCACCTTATCTCTATGATGGAGAAGCGGTTAAATACATCGATTATGACCTTGATATCAAGGTTTTTCCTGATGGTAAATATATTCTATTGGATGAGAAAGAGTATCTCGCGCATCAAGGAAGTATGTGCTACAGTGAAGAAATCCAATCGATTATTCATCATCAGATTGATCTCTTGAAAGAACGTATTGAAAAGAAAGAAGCTCCCTTCAATTTATCCGATATCAAACTTTATTATGAACAGTTTAAAAGCATCACCAAAAAGTGAGGTTTTCGGGTGCGAATTTTAAACACAACAATTAAAATGACTTTAGTCGGTGTGATCACAAGTTTGATTGCACGCGCTTTAGGGATTGATTACTGGCTGACAGCAGGGATTGTTGCCATCTTATCGATTTCACTTACCAAACGAGATTCCATCACCTCATCGCTTCGTCGTGTGGTGGATGCCATTTTTGGATTGATGTTATCGACACTCATGTTTATTGCTTTTGGTTATACCTTCCTTGTCTTTTCAATCTTTACATTTCTCTTTGTCTACGTATCATTCAAACTCAAACTACAAGAAGGTATTATTTTATCACTCGTTTTAGTCTCTCATCTCTTAATCGAAGAAGCTTTCAATTTCAACATGATTGGTAACGAACTTGCCATTTTATTTATTGCGGTTGGGGTTGCGATGATTATCAATACTTTTTATCCCCAATCATCTGAAAAGGTACTTGATCGACATGTACAATCCGTCGATCAATTGATTAGAGATCATTTGTTTATGCTTTCACTTTTATTAAAAGATCCTGAGTATCATGAAGAGTATTATCGCCATTATGCGATGCTTGATCGAAAGATACAATCGACGATCGATGAAGTTGAACTGGTTGATAAAGACTTACTCTTTCAAAATGACCATTCCTACCTCGCCTATTTTCATATGCGAAAAGAACAATCATCTTATATCAGACATATGTATCAGCATGCTTTAAAAATCAAAGCCCTTCATCCTTTTGCACAAGAAATATCTGAATATGTCAAAACATTAGCGAACGACATCGGGCTCTATGATCGTGCAACTGGACAACTCAAAAGACTCGATCTTCTCATGCAGCACTATAAACAGGCACAACTCCCTCAAACACGTGATGAATTTGAACTCAGAGCATCCTTATATCAGATCATGCAAGAGATTGAATCGTTCTTACTGGTTAAAGTTGACTTTCATCACAGTTATCCTGATTTTGGTCATCCACGCTCCTAAGGGAGCTTTTTTAATGCCTTTCGTTTTAGTTATCGATCTCACTTTGATAGAATAGTGATAGAGTATAATCAAAGGAGATCTTCATATGAAATTCATTAAAAACTTCAGAAATCTATTCCCAAGTCTTGTGACAACCATCATTGTGGTTGCAATTACGCTTTATACGTTTTATCAAAACATTGGAGGAATCAATATCTTTGATCGTCTTGCCAATGTGTTTCCTGTCGTTTTAGTGGGTATCGCGATTATTGGTCTTACACTGGCTAAACAGTCGTTAGCATCCCATATCTTGTTGCTGCTCACATCCTATTTAGCATCTGGACGTGCATTACTGGTTGCGATCACATCATTTAATTTTGAAACATTCAGTTTTGATGCCGTGTGGACCGTGGGTTTAATCCTTGATGCTATCATCTTCGTGTATTTAGCTTTATATGTCTTATCATTTATCTTAGATGGTCAGTTCAACGCGAAGCTATCATCAAGTCCTGTGTTAACATCGGCACTCATTGCATTCTTGTTTTTCTATTTTAGAGATGGATTTTCCATCGCTGTTTTAAAGATTTTACCTGCAGTGATTGCACTGATGTTTGGTTCATCACTTTATGCGATAGTCTTGTTATTAGCAGGAGTGGTTGATGTACCGTTCCGTTTGTTAAGTTTACTCGTTGAAGGACATCTGTTCCATCAAACACTCGGATATTATCTCTTCGCACTCTTTGCACTCTATTTAATTTATGGAGCGATAAAAGGAATTCTAAAACATCGAGGTTAAGGGAAATAGAATATCGATTTAACATTAGCTATAAAAAAAGACGTATTCCATACGTTTTTTTGTTTTTAGTGCAAAAACATGCGATTATGCAAAATTATTAAAAATTAAGTATTGATAAATTAAGTTATTCGTGATATATTTAAATTATAAAAAGGGGGGACAATCCATGAAACGTCTCGTATTATTGAGTTTATTTGTTTTATTTTTAGCCGGTTGTGTGAGCCAGACAAATGACATAACATCACTGCCATCGATTGAAGAGAACAACGATCCATTCATCAAAGAACCAAGAGATATCTATCATCGACTGGCTGGAGGACCTACTTTCTCATTATATATCGACGAGTTAGGTAGACTTTTCGGATGGGGACAACCCACATATGGTATCCTTGCACACGAATCTCAGCCTGATACACTTTATTCAGAACCCATCTTACTTCAACACTATTTTGATCTTGAAGATGATGAAAAATTTCTCTCCATAGTAGCTGGTGGAAACCATGCTCTTGCATTAACTTCGCATCATCGACTTTTAGCATGGGGGAGTAATCTTTTAGGACAGATAGGAAACCATAAAGAACAAGAGATCATCTTTAATCCTATAGATATTACAGAACAACTCAATCTTTCTGCTAATGAGACCATTAGTCAAATGTTTGCCGGTGACTATTTCAATATCATACTAACATCGAATCATCGATTACTTGGATGGGGTAACAATACGAATCTCGAACTTGGGACAACTAGTTTTGACGAAGACTTTTATGTATGGAAAAGAGTGACTTCGCCCATCGATTTGACGACATATCTCAATTTATCAGATGATGATCATGTGATGTTTCTTGGGCATTTTTATACGATTACATCGCGTCATCGTGTGATTGCATGGTCTGATGCTGCAAAGAAAGGAACTGAATTCGATGGGCATTTTAGAGACATCACTGAAGAAATATCACTTGATCAAGATGAGTATATTGCGTCGATCTTCTCAAACACAAATATCATGTTAACATCTCAAAACCGACTCATTATTCCATCATTTATTGAACCTGGACATCAAGCATCCTATTTCTTATATGAATTAGAACATAAACATGCTTTCCAACATGTCAAAGTGAATGATGGGCATATGGTTATGATCACTGCAGATCAAGTGGTTTACGGATTTGGTATGAATACTCATGGACAACTTGGTACATGTGATACCGCTGAGCGAGGTGATATTGATTTTTCAGAACCCAATCAAATCAAATTTATATTTGAAGTACTTGATTGGACAAATAACATAAGTCTAGATGACTTGTGGATTGAGATCAATCTTGAAAGAAACCATACCATGTTACTCACATCGAATAATCTGCTTTACGTCTGGGGAAATAATACATATGGACAACTAGGATTGAATGATTTCACTCCTCGATATGTACCAACGTTGATGAATGACTAAAAGATGAATCGCATAACCATTCTACACACTTATTTTGCTTAACTTCATTCATATGGATGATAACAAATTTATGTAAAAGCATTATAATGAGGCTAAATAGACGTAGAAATGAGGGATTGTATGTTCGCTTTTGTGAAGTTGTTATCGACAAAGATCAATCATCAAATGCAAATGATTGGTCTAGTAGTTCTATCCATGATTGGGCTCTATCTTTATGTCGATGGAGCAGATGATGTCTTGGAAGTGATTCAAGATTTACTTCCTATTTTACTCATCTTAGGAGCGGTTTGGTTATTATTCTTGAATAAGAAACCATTAGCTGCTCATGCTGTGTTATTCTTGGTTGTTTTCGCAAACGGTTTAAACAATTTTCTCAACTGGATTTTCTCCTATCACTTTTTCTTTGAAGAATTCCTAGTTGACTTTTCGATTAATACCTTACTGATCTTACTGGCTTGTCTCTATTTGGGTTCAATGATCCTATCGTTCTTACTGAATGAAGGATATAAAGTTGAAATCAAAAATCCAGGTATGCCTTTACTCTTATTACTCTTTGCTTTATTTATCTATCTTGATAATGGATTTGCATCGCTCATCTTTGTTAGTATCTATGTTTACCTCGCATTCAGCGCTAAACAACCCGTTGCTGCGTTGGCACTGATGTTATGCAATGTGATTACCGTACCTTTTATTGTCGTACGTCGTTTTATTGATGAAGCAGCTAAGTTTACAACGATCTATAACTGGATTTTAGATGCATTTGCAATCTTTTTAATCTATTTAATTATCGTTAACCTCTTACCTGCCTTAAAGAAACCTAAAGAACTGATTCAACCACAACAATAAAAAAGAAGGGGCTGTAACGAAATAAAATAGTTACAAGCTCTATAACAAAAAAGCCACTCTGGAAGCCAGGGTGGTTTTTTGGTATAATTGAAGTATGCAAAAACCCAATTATCTACAAGGATATTTTAACCCAA
>Ga0208041_1001584_pt1 | contig 14223 bp, 12 predicted proteins | sample AD_SCU002_MetaG_FD_184453 | JGI IMG/M metagenome (GOLD analysis project Ga0208041, IMG submission 184453) | Active sludge microbial communities of municipal wastewater-treating anaerobic digesters from China - AD_SCU002_MetaG (SPAdes) (version 2) | ecosystem: Engineered > Bioreactor > Anaerobic...
TCGGCGATCGGGACGGCGAGGTCCCGGACCGCCGTCTTGTTGACGGTCTTCTGCACGAAGTCTGCCATGGTTGGTACTTCCTGCCTGCATGCTCCCGGGAATATGACAGACAAGCATAGGATATGCCTTCCAGTAATATTAGCCTGACTTTATCCTGGACCGCAGATTTGGCCGGGATTCCTATGTATATCCTTTACGGTCAATCTTTTGGGGTCCGGTGGCACATAGTCCTCCGGGAGGGTTACTAGGATGACCGGGGAAAAGACCACCCGGGAGCTCGTCTACGAGACGAACCGGGATGTAAAGTGGATCTGCCGGGCGCTGCAGAGAATGGAGGCGCAGGACGAGGAGTTTGAGGCCCGGATCCGGGCGCTGGAGGGCTGGCGGGCCGAAAAAGTGGGCGAAGAGCGCCGGCTCTCGACGGTGAGCGCCGGGGCCGGCGGGGTCGTCGGCGGGGTGGTGGCGGTGCTGGTGAAGATGCTCGGCGGGTGAGGGGGGCAGTAGAACGCTCTTTCCGTTCTGCAGAGGTTCCATCAACCGAGGTCGAGCCCCCGGGGAAACACCCCGGGTTGATCCTAGCCGCCGAGGTTGACCGGGGATATTGTCCGGGTTACACCTTTGCACCCGTTTGAACCCATTTGCACCCCGAATAGCCCCGTATTGTGCAATTTCTCCGAACCAACCCAATATCCCCTGGTATCGCCCGGGATGTTTGCACCACACCGAATTTCTCAGGCACCCGGGCCCAGGTTGCCCCCGCGGGCAGGTTCTCCGTTCCTAGTGCAAGGGTGCAAACATAATTGAAGGAGGATTCCCGGCCCCGCCGTTATAATCCCTTCCTTCTCTCATATTCGGCCCAGGTTATCTTGTGGCAGCGATAGAACGCATCTTTAACTTCGTCCGCGAGCAAGGACATCGCTTTCAACGTGATAAGATGGTCTACGTCAGGCCTTGTATTTAAGAGAGCAACATTCATGTTCAGAAGAGAGATTACAGTATTCATACCGGGATCTGCAAGCCCCATGTTGCTTGCTCCCACCGGGATGATATTGTTATTTGGGGACCCCAGTGAGAACCGGACACCTTTAGGACCTGCGTGGATTGAGATATTGGCCATCTTGTAGTAGGGACGGAGGTGATCTATGCCAACCTCTCTCTCGAGGTCTTTGAACGTAATCTTCCCAGTTCCGTCTGCCGCCCACCCATACTCTCTCGAAAACCCTTTCCCAAAACGAGCGCACAACTCGTCCTTAGTCCTCTTTATCCGCTCCATCTCATCCTGAGAGGGTAGTTCGTCACCGAGAATCGCCCTGTGTCTTTCATATAGCGCAGTGTTCTTAATATAGTCATTTATGGACTGGTATGACTCAATGTAATCGTAAAGGAGGTATCGCTCAGCCATCTCCTTCCCATGTTCTTTGATGAAGTAACTGATGACAACTATTTCGTGGAGCGTCCTCCAGCGGGCATTGGCGCCATCAGCGTATCCGCTTTTTAGCAGGGTAAGGATCTCGTGGCCCACCTGACATGCCCGCCCGTGAAGCCGGGTGAGGGCTTCGAAGACGAAGTCGTTGTTTTTTGCCGCTTCAGGGCGGTATTTGTGATTAAAATCGCCGCCGAGGTCTATAGTAGTCAGAAGAAAGAGCTCCAGCAGGTCAAGCGGCTCCTTCCAGACGGCATAATTCCGCTCTTCAAATCCGATTCTTTCGTTTTTTTCGTAGGCAAGAGCATTGTGGCCCTTTTCTTTTATTGACTGAAGCGCCCTGATTGCCCCTTCCGATATTGTCTCCCTGATTACCGAGTCCAATTTCTCAGGACTTATTTGGATATCATCGTCCACGAGATCCTGAAGAGTGCGTTTCATCCCATCATTATCGGCCACAGCAAACCCTCTTGATTGAAAAAGAGGGATGAACTCGATATCAATGCTTTGGTTCTGGCGCCAGAACAGGTCTGGGCCGTCTCTACCCTGCAGACGGATCGGATGCGGAGTACCCTCATTAGCCGGTTTTTCGTCATGCCGATAGTGAGCCTATATCCAGTGCAGGAGGCATCGTAACGAACTTTGGCAAAGATTACGTAATTGCGGTTTAGGGGCAAAATAAATGGGATCGCTGTCGAGCGTTTCGAATGGTATATCATATTGCTGGAAAATATGATCGGTCGATGGAATGGCTAGTAACGCTTTCGGGAAGTGCTCATGCACTAGAGGAACTCTCGAAGGTATATGACACGCCCGATCTTCGTATACAGAAAGAGCATAACGAATTCCATTTGAGATCCAGAGATTTCAGTGACTTTGTTTCTTATGAAGAGGTGCGAGACCATACAAACGAAATCCTGACCCTGCTCAATGGCGCAACAAAACTTGCTCTTGGTTCCCACACCCCTATAACAATAGGGTCTATTTCAAAGATTCGTGATGATGGAACCAGACATGTTTACATTTCAGTGACATCGTCTGTTGTGATATCTGCTACGTGCAGTACTACTGTTACTCATGTCGATGGGACGATCGAGGAATTTCATCCTGCAGATCCCGTTATTACTTGGCTGGAACTCTCAAAAAGAGATGCGCATGTAAGGAGAGCATTATACTTAATCGAGAATGACTTTGAAACATGGTCGGGCCTGTACAAAGTCTATGAAGTTATACAGGAAGATGTTGGTAACATCCCAAAGATGGGCTGGTGTACTCTGGCTGAACTAAAGAGGTTTAAACAAACTGCAAATAGTCCGGAGGCTCTGGGTGTGGACGCCAGACATGGAGAGATGATCCCTGCACCATCGGATCCTATGTCCCTCTCTTCTGCGAAGATTTTAATAAGCAAATTTCTGCGTGAGTGGCTTAAAGAGAAAGAAGTTCAATATGGTTTTTAAGTTGCACGCCCGGCAAATATCACTTGCTCCCTAGTGAACACCATCATCGGCACCTCCGGGGCCCGGGTTCTCACCCCGCTCGCGACCTCGATCATCAACTATACGAATGGCTCCCGGGTTCGTCATCTCCCACAGCAGAAAGCCCTCTTTCAACTCAGGGCCAGCCGGAACCTCCGTTCGCCGACGGGTTCCAGGTCGAACCACGGTGGCTTACCCTTTGCCCAGGGGATGACCCCCAGGCCCAGCATCCATCTCCCGATCACTGAACTCCTGAGTTCAGGGCAGGTCGTCCAGAACTTTTCAGACAGTGACACGTCGACAACCTCGCCGTTATCGAGCACGACCTCCACTGAGCCCCAGTACCTCTGGAAGTAGCGGTCGTGATCACGGCGTTTGATCCCGACGCCGTACCCTGCGCCGGTGCAATCGTCCGTGGTACTGTTGGACCAGCCGGAGACTATCGTGGTTCTACAGTGCTGTAACACGCCTCGGTTTGTATGACATGAGGTTTATTCGAGGGAAGCACTATTTAAGCTGATTTAGCCAAAAACCCATCCAATGTCGCGCCAACTAGAGTCCTGGATCAATTATAGGCTCAATTCGATAGAGTGTCCAGCGAATGCGGAAGTGCATCAAGAATCAGCTCTTCAGAGGGCCAATAGTCAGGATTCAACATGCACACGCGACGAAATGTTCTTTTTGGCTCACTTGACCGGCAGATAAATAGCAACCGTATACTATACACAACCTGTGGTTGTATGGATTGTCGCCATATAGAGATATTTGAGATTGATGAGTTTTCTGAAGTGCAACGTATACCAAAAATAGCCATTTCCGAGCTGATTATCCAGAACATTCGGTCACTTGACGAAGAAGAGGTACTGGAACCCTTCATCCAGAGCATAATTCACGACTACAATAAAACACCCCATGGACCAACGGAGATTGCAGACATTATAACGACGAATATCCACGTTCAGGGTAAGAAGAAGGTCACGGGGATCGTTCTCAAGGGGAAGAGTTTCAAAAAGGTCTCGAGTAGGGATGTAACCCACCAGTTTGCAAAATTGAGAACTATCCCAAACATTGAACTGATGATCTTCTGCGCGGTTGGCGATATCCAAGATGACGCGCAAAGAGACTTCATTCAATGTGCAGCGGACGCGAGAAGTGCCTTTCTTATCATCGATGCGACGGATTGCGCACGACTCCTTATTGCGTACGGTAAGATCTGTCAACACGATGGTCTGCCCTTTGATACCAGTGGGAAATGCAGCAACGGCCATAAAAACAATGAACTGATCCTTGAGATCCCGGTGCAGGAAAAACCATCCTACAATGTTCTGAAGGAGGAGGATGTAAGCCATGGAGTGGCCAAACGATATTCAGCAATTCTCCTTACCAACCCGCACTATTCCCGGGATACCATTAGGAACATCATCCGGGAGAAGACAGAGGAGATGAAGCACCGGGAGTATTATCGGACCTCCCGCGTCGAGGAGCGGTGGGGGAAGACCCCGGCACATGTAGTCTGGCTGTACGTCGCCTCCAGCCTGGAGGATGTCCAGAACCATAACTGGAGGTGTACTTCCTGCTGGATCGATCCCGCTCTCCCTGAGGACTTCCGGCCCCTTCTTCCGGGCGACCGGGAGGCCCTCGATGGGATTGAGATCTCCTGGAATAAAGAGTATCATCCCCTCGCCCAATATCTGTCTGAAGACAGGAATGCTCCAAAAGAAGTCTACTTAAGGGAGGCTGATACGGTATGCAAAATCCTGATCGGTCTGGGAAATAGCGCTGTGGAGAAATTTCAGGCGTATTCCGCGGGGGCTCTCTCGGAGGCGGACCTGATCCAGCATATGCAGGCATTAACTCCACAGGAGGCCGAGGCCTTCCAACGGAGTCACACTCTCCCTAGACCCCCACTTGAGTGCGATGCATACGGCAACGCCTGTTCTAACCTTTCGGCCACAGTCGACAACATGTTCTTGTTTTATTCTCCGCGGGGCTTGGGGAAGTGGCCGCAAAAGAACCGGGATTACCTGATGCGGGAGGCCATAGAGCTTTTTGAGGAGAATAAGGTGGCAATAGACTACGAGAGGAAGAAGATCTGAGGGCATCCTCCGGTTCACATCTCCAAAAATTTGGGCGATAAGACATATGGGGGCTTTAAGAGCGAAGAGCATCGTCGATATCAAAGGATAACCAGGGAAACATTAGTAAAACGAATCGAAATCGACTACAACGGTATGAAGAGATATTTAATTATACTGCGCAACAGATAAGCCAGATAAGAGGGCATGCCATGAGTTGGGAATGGATGCATAACAAAAATTACCAATGCCCGAAGTGCAGCAATACGGCAGTTGTTGGACATTATATGGACGATTGGAATAGGAGAGAATATCGCGTTATATCAGGTGACGCAGATACAACAAATTGGTCGACACCGATCGTCTGCAAAAAGTGTAAATCAATTATGCAGTTAGAGAATGGTTAATTTTGCTTGAGAACGCCCAAATCGGGATCATAACAAATTAAGATGGACAGAATATACGGGTAGATATCGAAATATTGGTACCAATAACATGGATCCGTTAGCGGAACTCATTAATCAGATACGAAGTGGAAACGTAATATTATGGGCAGGATCCGGGTTCTCCAGGTACGCAGGGTATCCCGATGGAAAAAAACTTGCCGAGATCATCAAGGATAATGCGCAAGAGCCCGATAATGAATATTTTGCAGATAAGCAGCAATTGATTGACGTAGCCCAAGAGTTTACTGAACTCTATGGCTCTGAGCGCCTAATTGAGATCCTAAAAAGTGTTTTCAACGGAGAACCAACTTCGCTACGGTATCACCAATTGTTGGCCCAAATCCCCCAGATCACCTGTATCATCACAACAAACTATGACATGCTATTTGAGAAAGCATACGGAGATCGGATATGCTCGGTTGTAAAGGATCTAGACATCCCTAAATCTAAAGTCCAGGATAAGGTTGTAATATATAAGATCCATGGATCTCTACAATTTCCTGACACAATCGTCATTACTAAAGACGATTATCGAGATTTCTACGCTAATCTGGACAGTCTGGTCTGGACAAAAGTAAAAACACTAATCTCAGAATACACAATCCTGTTCCTTGGCTATGCATTTGACGATATAGACATCCAATATCTCTTTGATAACGTATTCAAGAAGTTAGGGGACGCTCCGAAAGAGATTTTCTGGATTTCGCCAAATTTGCCCCAACACAAACTGGAACATTATTCCAAAGAGTATCCAATTCGATATATCAACTCAACGGCTGAAGAGGCGATACCAAGGATAAAAGAGGAAGTTGATAAGAACTTAATCATTGACGCCGAAAGAGGATACGTATGTCCGATTACAGTGAGTAAGGTACTTGAGGATCGGGGTTTCATTGCAGAGTTTAGGACCGGATCCAAAGGGACACATATAACATCGGTCGGAGTAAGGGACCCAGATAGCCTAAATAGAGGAATAGGATTTAAGTTATCTCTAAAGTCCCAATCCGGAGAACACAGAGAGATTGGAAAACTTTATGATATTTTATCCGGAAGAAATTTTGATGAAGTTCAAATTGCTTCCAAGAACTATAGCATTTTGCTTAAAGCCTCAGCTGGAGGCATCGATGTACCCATTCCCGACGGCACCGAGGATGCACATTTAACCATCACGTGTCAACCAGTAAGAAAGTTTACCTCGAGTATCGCATTAAAGCGATCGGAAAAGTGTATCCCGAACATAAAAACAGAAGTATTCGCATCTAAGCACGCAGTTCAGGTTGAACTATCCCATCCTGGTTTTAAGATAACGTTGACCCCCACCGAAGAAACTGAAAATATCTGGCAAATGGAGATCTCATTTAAAAAACCCGAAAGCGTCCTAATAGGAAAAGAAATCTTCGGCTTTTTTGATGACTGGACAAAAGATGATGAGATGCTGATCTCAAGTGATCTCGCGGATATGTGTATTCCAATCCCTTTTCCCAGAGAAAGCATGCCAAAAGATATGATCGAATATATTAGACTGAATTCTTACGTGTATTTGAGCCTCTTTAGAATTCAACAATTTTATGGAATCCGATTCGATCTAAAGGGCACTGGGCCTATCTCAGAGTATGATTTAGATGTAATGGGAGAAATTCTCACTGCAATTAATGATAAAGGGAAAAAACTTGACAATATATCCGCAAAAATTCCGGCTGATAAGTATGACACATTCCGCCAGCGAATTAATCCAGTTATGGGCCCTCTCTGCATAACCAACAAGAGGATTTTGAGATGTAAACTCCTGAACCATGACTTCGAACTCGGTTATGGGATTATCGACGGACAAAACATGTATATCTCAAATGAAGATGAGATACAATCCCAATTAGAGAATGGAGATAGCGAAATCAAGGTAATTTTCAAAAGCAAAACAGGAGATCTATATTTAAGATATTGCAAAGATGAAGGCACCAGATCTCCGTTACCCGAGTAAAGACAAACCAGAATCATCCTATTTTTGCGCACTGATAATCCTGTATGAGCCCCCCTAAATGTTTCAAAACTCAAGGAAGAATGAGAGGCAGAGGCAACCTACTGATCAGGAGGGCCCTCGATGAATCTCAGAAATTCCCCGCCAAAGGGCGTTATTCTCAAGTTGGTGTAGGGTTTTCCACCTCCATCAAATAGCAGAATGTTTTCATCGTATAGCAGCGACTTCGAGACCAGATCCTGGACATAGAAGAGAAATTTTGACTCATCGAACCCAAGGTGTTCTCTCTCGCGATTGAGAGTAGCCCGGGCGCATTCATCTCCGGCATCCTCACTTTCGATGACTTCTCGCTCGGAATTACTTTCAGGTTCAGAACCTTTGATTTCCCGGAAGTGGTCGAGGATCAGGATCTGATCTTCGTTGATGCGAAAGGCGATATCGAGGAATGTTTCTTTAAAATCAGACTTGTAGGTATGCTTCATCTCGTTCAGCAAAATCATCTTAAATCGATGCACCTTCTCCTCGGATGCAGTGTTTACGACTCTCCACAGTATGGACTCGAGAATATCTGAGAACTCTTCGTTTCGGAGATATTCTTGATCGAACTCGTGAGAATCCATCGATTCAACGTCCTTCTTAAGTTCCTCAAGAAGGTCGCATACACGCTCCTGTTTTATCATATTCCGATGCCTGATGAAGGTATCAGTCAGGAGACCAACACCACCAGGTACTCTTGAGAGGAGCGCCTCCCCAAAAGCGCTTCCTAGCAGTCCCAATTGAATCCTTGTGTCCGGGTTCATGGCTCATCTCAATGACTGTTAGCTTCTCTACGGTCTTCCTCCTGTTCTTCTTTAATGGTCTGCATCGTAACATTCAACACCTCAGAGAGGGCTATCCGTAGCCTACCCTAGGCGGAAGGCAGTGGCCGCCAGAAGTGGGAGCACGTCGGGAGGGGCTCTAACGTTTAGAAAGCCCTAACCGCCCCCTATCATAGATTCTTCATGCGTTACATCGTCACCGGCGGGGCCGGCTTCATCGGCTCGAGCCTTGCAGACACCCTGGCATAGCATCACGATGTCGGCATCACCGACAACCTCGCCACCAGGCGGCGGGTGAACATCGAGCACCTCCTCGATCACTCCCCGGTGACGTTCATCGGGGGTAGCATCACGGACCTTGACCTCCTCATGAAGGTGCGATGGCCGGGCGGCGGGGTGATCGGCCGCATTAGATTTTTCGCGCATAGTGCCTCTATCGGATAAAGCAACAGCGATATGAGCGCGGAAGTCCTCCCGGTGCAACTCCTTTTTCACTTTCACCATGCGCGCGGTCCCCGTTTAAATAACCGCCTCCCGACGATCCTTGTATGAGAACGCGACTCCTCATGTCCGACCAGACACTCTTCCGGAGCATCGATGTCTTCGAGATCGATTACGCTCCAGAGTTCTTCAACTACCGCGAAAGCCAGCTCAACGACCTTGCCTACCAGATCCACCCCGCACTCGAAGGCGGGCGGGCGCTGAACGCTATCTGCAGGGGTCTGCCCGGAACCGGAAAGACGACCAGCGTGCTCAGGATCTTTGCCGAACTCGAGCAGACCACCAAGAAGATCGTGCCGGTCTACGTGAACTGCCAGAACGACCGGACCAAGTACATGGTCTTCTCCCGGGTCTATGCCGCGGTCTTTGGCCATGCTCCGGCGCGGACCGGGATCTCGATCCGGTCGGTGATGGACGCGATCGGCGGCGCCCTGCAGCGGCAGGAGAAAAGCCTGATCGTCTGCCTGGACGACGCGAACCTGCTCCACTACAACAACCTGCTTGGGGATGTCGTCAACTCCCTGCTCCGGCTGCACCAGGACTATCCCGGCGCCCGGGCCGCGGTCTTTGCGACGGTGAGCGACATGAACCTCGACCTTGCCGCCGACCTGAGCAAGTGGGTCATTTCACCGTTCCGCCCCTCTGACATCTACTTCCCGCCCTACGATGCCGACGAGATCCGGGGCATCCTCCAGGACCGGATCCGGATCGGGCTCTATCCGGGCGTCTTCTCGGCGCCGATGCTCGACCGCATCGTCGAGCAGACGATGGAGTCGGGCGACGTGCGGGTGGGGCTGGACCTGGTGAAGCGGGCGGTGCTGAACGCAGAGTGCGCCGCCCGCACCGAGGTCATCGAGGAGGATATCACGAAGGCCTACGAGCAGGCAAAGCACATCCACCTCGCCTGCACGATCCGGGCGCTCTCGACGGACGAGCGGCTGCTGCTTCGGAGGATCGCGGAACTGTCGAAGGAGGAGACCGGGCCGCTGGTCTCCGGCACGATCTATACCGACGGGGAGAGCAAGCCGAAGGTCAGCTACACGGCCTTCTTCAAGCGGCTGCAGAAACTCGACGCTCTGCGGCTGGTCGACCTGATCCGGGTGCAGGCCGGCGGGAGGACGAGCGAGGTCGTCCTGCGGTACGAGCCGGAGAAGGTGGTGCAGATCTGCGGGAAGCGGGGCACTGCCGGCGCTTGAGGGGGCTGGCATCTTCTCGTGGTGCAAAAGATCAATCCTTTTTTGGCAGGGGCCGGTCGGCGGGACCCTCGACCGGCAGACCACACTCCCTCGCGGTCGTGGCGTCTGCCTGATCTCTTCTTCCTGTCCGGGCACTCTGACGGCCGCGGCCGGCTCGGAACTCGCCGGCCGCCGCCTGTGGGGTGCGCGCTCCGCACCGTGCTATCGCACCGTGCTCCGCGCGGGAGGCGGTGGCCCTGTGGGGCCACCCCCTCTATTACGAGTGTTTCGGATGGTTCGATCTGGTCCAGTCAGTTGTTTCTCCCCATCCACAGCCTATCGCCCTGCACTGCCCGCCCCCCGAGGGGGCGGGAGGAGGCGCGGAGCGCCGGGTGGTGGGGGTCATTTGAGGGGTGGCCCTGCGCCACCCCTCCGTGCGAGGAGCGTGGTGCGCAGCACGACGCGACGAGCACTTCCTAGCAGACGATGACCGGCGAGTTCCGAGCCGGTCATGGTCGTCTAAGGTCCCATACAGGAAGAGAAGACCCGGCAGACGCCACGAGCGGAGGACGGCGAGGGGGCACGGAGTGCAGCGCCGGAGGCGCGACCCTCGCTGACCGGAGGGAGTGAGGTCTGCCGGTGGAGGGTCCTCGGCTACGGGCTATCACCATGGACTTCCGTCCTAGGAGGGGGTCGGGCACTTTGGGGAACAAAAAGGGCTCTATAGAATCGAACCCGCAGACTACAGAAGTAAAGTCTGTCGCGGTACCTTTGCACACTGCCCACAGTATATATCAGCAATGAAAAGTTTTTCGGGCTAAAACGAGCAGAAGGAACTCCTGATTTCAATGTTCTGTATCTTCATCCGTCCTAGTTGCAACCTGAGTTCCTTCTTTGGTGCAGTCCTTTTTGTGAGATGGTTCGTTTGGAGTACACTCCTCTGGCTCCTCTTCCACGCTTCTTTCAAGCTGTTCGATGGTATCGAAATCGCCCCTAATGGCCGGGTAACTGAATTTCCTAGCTGATATATCCATTCTTTCAACCATGTTATTGAACTTTAAAGCAGGTGATACGTCCATTGCTTTGGCTATATTATCCAGGGTCGTAAAGTACGATCTATCTGCCATTTCGGCTATGTTATCCAAGGTCGTAAGGTACGATCTATCCGCCATTTCGGCTATCTTATCTAGGGTCGTAAGGTATGACCTATCCATTGTTTTGGCTATGCTACCCAAGTTCGCAAGATATGACCTATCTATATTTTCAGATAAGCTGCTTAGTCTTTTGAGGGTATCACTTATTTCGGGGACCGCGCGGTAGGTATACTTTTTTTGTTCTTCTTCAAATTGAACCAGTTTGTCAGAAGGTTCTTCCCCAACATACTTCAGGGCATCAGATAGAGTTTCAACAATAAAAAGGGATTTTTTTGTCCTATTCCTATATTCATCAGTAAGAAATGTTGAATATTCCTTATACGTGCTATCTCGAGAAATTAAGATCAAATCATCAGCAACGTGTTCCAATAGGGATTCCCAAATAATCTCATCCCCAATTGTGTCTTTTTTTGAACTTATTGGTGGATTCCCGGCTAGTTTCCTGAAGAATGCCCTGTGAATTAGGGTATCACTTCTTTCGATTCTCATAACATCTGTGCTATTATACAACTGAGTAAATTGACTAAAAATTGTGTCTTTTGAATTATCAACGCTCATTTCTTTAATTTTCTGAATCAGGGATTGATTTATTTTATTAAATTCTGTTTTGATTTCTTTAAGCTGTTTATATTCTGTAGATGATTGGATTAATGACGTTGAATGCATCTCAACTTTGTTGACCGTTTCGATTCCGTGTATTAACCTGCGCAATATCTGATCCCGGTTCCGAAGAAACTCGTCGTACACTTGGCGTGAAAAGACCAATTTACTTTGGAGTTTTTCAATATCTTTAAATATCTCAATTGTGTCTTTACTTGACTCGTATAGTCCTAAGAATATATTAGTATCTATGAATATTTTTGTCATGTAAATACAAACTCTTGCTTAACTTTTGAGTGGGCCTTAAAGACATTTCAATTTACGCTTTTTGGCTCTCTCTCATTTGAATGTATGGAGGCAATTCCCCGAGATAAGTTGCGCGAACCCGTCTGGATCTTGGCACCCCCATTAGATATTCTCGGTCAGAACGAGGAATCCTCATCGATCCGGATGACTGGGATGTTATGGGTGGAAGGCATTAATAAGATCTCTGAGTAACGCTTTGTCCCCCTGTAGAAACCTTCTGAAGAAGATCCCAGTGACTCAGGCGAGTTTCTTCGAGAGTGTTGTCACCCGACAGCCTGCTGGCAAGATGATCTTTTCAATAATATGACGCAGCAACTAACGGTATGCTACAGTTGTATATATCCATTGGTTCTCAGTTACGACATGAAAGTAGGTCTACGGACGAAAACAAATCGAGAATAGGATAACATCAAAACATAGAAATGATTTATTACATATTCTGCTGACGAACTCTTCAGAGGTATCTGTATGGTTCGGAATGAAAACAATCTCATCATTTCTGTGCCGTTTGGGATTTGGCTGGTCTGTGCATCTATAGCAATGGGGACACGATATTTTGGATATGATATCGGCTTTGAGCTAGGACTTCTCACGTGGGGTGTGACTCTTGGGGGTATTGGCTATTGTGTTCTAAAAGGCATTGATAATTTATCATGATATTGACCAGATTACCCGTCTATAAGCTTTCTTCATCTGAACCTGTGGTACGGTGGAGCCAATTCTTGCGGCAATGCTCGCGTCGGGTCATTGCCCTGCTTTTTTATGTCTGGTGCCCTTGGGCGCTCTCACTCGCTCGCGGTTGCTAGTTGATCTTGCGGTAGAAACCGAGCCTAGTTCGTTGGTAAGGTGTCTTCGGCTACGGGCTATCACCACGGATCGCCTCCTCTTCGGAGAGAACGGGTGAAGACGGGCACCTAATTGAGATTGATGTATGCGACGGATAATGCGCATGAAGAAGTAGTGAGGCAGAGAACAAACGTGGCGGCAATATCTGCCTGTGAGAGGTCTGCATAAAGATAATGCGAGTGGCAGGATTCGAACCTGCGAACTCCTACGAGAATCGATCTTGAGTCGATCACCTTTGGCCGCTCGGTAACACTCGCACTTTTCTCTTGTTGGTGGTTAACTCGATGAAGGTATGTCTTACGCCATAATCCTTATTTGTTCTTGAGTCGACCGCCGTTGACCGCTTGGCTACCCTCGCGCCTGTACTTCTTGAACCTCCAGAGTAATGAGCTTGATGCCCCGCCGGCACCTCATCCCTCATCCGGCACGTGCCGGCGGACGAACGCCCCGATCCGCTCGACCGCCATCGCGCCCTCCGGGAGTACCCCGGCAAACGCCTGCCAGCAGTGAAACATCCCTTCCGTGCAGTCGAAGGCGACCGGCACCCCCTGGAGGCGGGCGGTGCTCACGAAAGCCTCAATTCCATCGATCAGCACCTCTCCGCCCCCCGCTTGCACGAGGAGCGGCGGCAACCCCGAAAGGTCCGCGTAGAGCGGTGAGGCCAGCGGATCGCACGGATCCCTACCGGCGAGGTAATCCTCCCGCATCGCCGCAAACTGCTCCGGCGCGAGCCAGTCGGTCTCCCGGTTGAGGAGGACCGATTCGCCGAGGAAGAGCATGTCGACCGCCGGCGAGAGCAGAACCCCGGCCGCCGGCATCGGGAGCCCCGCGCCCCGGGCAGAGAGAAGCATCGAGAGCGCAAGCGTCCCCCCGGCCGAGAGCCCGGCCGGCACCACCCGCTCCGGCGAATAGCCCTCGTGGAGCAGGTAGCGGTAGGCCGAGAGACAATCCTCCACCGCCGCCGGGAAGGGGTGTGCCGGCGCAAGCCGGTAGTCGACCGAGACGACCTCCGATCTCGCCGCATCGCAAAGCCGGGCAGAGAGATCGAGAGAATCGGCCGTCGAACCGGACGTAAACCCACCTGCATGGAAGAAGAGAATCGTCCGATCTGCTCGCGTTGCAGGTGTCGTCAACCGGTATGCACGGATCCCCGGCAACGGCTCGATCTCGGGCCGCCGCCGGTCTCCCCGGATAGGAATCCCGGCCCTGATGGCCGAGAGGACTTCTCTCGCCTCCATCCTCCCTCACATGAAGTCCGCAAGCCCGAGCTGCCGCTCCGGGGGCTCGCCGAAGGTCGACTCGATCTGCATGAAGAGCACCTCCACCCGCTGCTTCGTGTACTCGGTTATCGCGTAGGTCTCGCATATGTTGCGCGACATATCCAGGTACTTCTTCACCGAACCCTCGTGGACGGTCGGGATGACGTTTC
>Ga0208041_1001588_pt1 | contig 14185 bp, 12 predicted proteins | sample AD_SCU002_MetaG_FD_184453 | JGI IMG/M metagenome (GOLD analysis project Ga0208041, IMG submission 184453) | Active sludge microbial communities of municipal wastewater-treating anaerobic digesters from China - AD_SCU002_MetaG (SPAdes) (version 2) | ecosystem: Engineered > Bioreactor > Anaerobic...
CCAATTAATGTGTACCAATGAGGCTAAACTAGTGTTCTAATAGATGCTGATATATAGAAAAAGAGCCCTATTACTAAGGCTCTAATTCTTGTGTACAATTTGGGATGTATAGTACTGTGCTTGTACAACAATTTTTATCGATTTGGTGGAGCTGACGAGGATCGAACTCGCTACCTCATCGTTGCGAACGATGCGCTCTCCCAGATGAGCTACAGCCCCAAACGTCATAATACAATAACAAAAAGACCATTCTTTTTCAATTATGATTGTGCCTATTCACGCATAATGTTCGCATGCTTTTAAAATGAAAACCGACCATCACCTGACCAGTCTTCCGATGAAGGCATTCATCATCATAGCCACTTCTTTGACTGGTTCGCGGTGTTTTTTATTAATCCAAGCTAGAACCATCCTAAAACAACCAAATGTTAAAAATAGCGATAAATACTCGATTTCAGCTGGACTACGCGTTCCTTGGACTTGATTTTCGACATAAACTTTTAATTGTGGCGAGTTGAGCAATCGTTTGGGAAATTCCGGATCAACACTATTGTTGACTAGGAGACGCGAAAATTCGACATTCTCCTCCAGCATTGACATGATGACGATTAAAACGTCGAGATTATCTTGTCGTCCCATTCCTTTCATTGAATCAAGATTGGTATAGATATGTTCAAGTATTTCCTCTTCCATTTCCCCGAGCAACGAAAATTGATTTTCATAATAACGGTAAAACGTCGATCGATTGATATCGGCAATTTCACATAGTTCTCTGACCGTGATTTTATAAATACTCTTTTCTTTTAATAGTTTAACCAAACTATCTTTCAACAGTCGCTTGGTCAACATCGTCCGTTGATCTTCTTTGACCATCTGTCTACCTCCAACATTCTTGGCCTGGTTTGTCCATGAATTCAACATCGACTTAGGCAATGTTGCGCATCAAGCCAATCCCGGGTAAATCATCCGCCACTAACGGATTGTTATCCAACATATGTTTATTATAATTCTTTATGTATTGTATATCGATACTTATGTTGGAGAATGTCACCATGAAAAAATTAGCTCACTTACTTGTTAAATATCGCTATTGGTTTTTAGGTATTATCTTAATGCTGACCGCGGTCAGCGGCTATCTAATCACTAAAGTCACCATTAATTACGATTTAACCGCTTATCTTCCCAGTGATTCCGATATGAATATCGGATTGACATTTATGGAAGATGAATTTGCGGATGATGAACAAAGCACCATCAAAGTAATGGTAACGGGATTAGAATATGATCAAAAAACCGAAGTTTATGACTTATTAAACCATCTTGATTACGGAACGACAGTGACATATGAACTCGATAATGATGCCTATAATTCCGGCGATAACACCCTTTACTATGTCACCATCCCAGCTGATGCTTATTCATCGTTAGCCAAGGAAGTCTATGAACATATTGAAACCATCCTGCAAGACTATGAAGCCTATTATGCCGGCGATGTGGTGGAAGCCCAGAGCAACTACATTGTGCTGATGGCCTTGATTGGCGTCATCATATTGTTCATTGTTTTGTTGTTATTAAGTCATTCCTGGGTCGAGCCCTTCGTGTTTATGTTCACGATTGGATTAGCGGTGGTTTTAAACATGGGCACCAACATAGTATTTGCCTCAGTTTCCAATATCACTTTCAGCATTGCTGCGGTCCTTCAATTAGTGCTATCGATGGATTATTTCATCATGCTGATGGACCGCTACCGGCAGGAAAAAGCCAATAACGATTCACTGACGGCGATGAAATTAGCCTTAAGCAAAGGAGCGCAATCAATTTTTTCATCTTCATTTACTACGATCATGAGTCTCCTTTGTCTTGTATTCATGAGTTTTACCTTTGGGCTTGATATCGGTTTAGTTTTGGCTAAAGGTATCTTGTTTAGCCTAATCACATCATTCACAGTTTTACCGACATTGATTTTGCTTTTCGAAAAGTTAATTGATAAATTCAAGAAGAAAACCTTAACTTATAAGATGGACAAAGTCGCTAACTTGGGTTATAGGACCCGCTATGTCGTTGTCGGATTATTCATCGCTTTAATGGTCGGTGCCACCTATTTAAGTTATCAAACACCGATTAGTTACGTCATGATTCCGGCCACGCAAGATTATAAACTGATAGAAGCGGCTTTCCCGAGTCAAAGCCAAGTCGTCATCGTCTATGATAACGATGATGAAGAAGCCATCGCCTCTTTTGCCGAAGAAGTGCTTACTTTAGAAGCTACTTTATCGCTTGATACCTACGCCACCAGTATCGGTAATCAACTGGATTTAGAAGCCCTATCATCATTGACGGATATGAATGAAATGGTCATAAAAGGATTGCTATATGATTATCATAATGGTGAAATCTACAATCTAACTTTATATCAATTAAGCGATTTCATCGTCAATGATATGGCCGCCAATCCATATTTCGCAGCCAATTTTACTCCAGAAATCTTGTCCACCCTGACGATGATAATGACCTATACTGACACCATGACGATTTCCACCCCCTATGATGCCCCAACCATTGCTACATTCACCGGTATGGATGCGACCACGGTTTCTAATATCATGGCGATGGCTAATCTCGAACACGGATTACCAATCGATTCGTCCATGTCATTATATGATTTCGTCGCCTACACGTTGGTTATGAGCCAAGATCCCATGTATGCTTCCATGTTCGATGAAGCATCTATTTACCAACTGCAACTGCTCGATGGTCTCATGAATTCGGCCCTTTATGAAATAAGCTATTCTAGTGAAGAAATGGCATTGTTCTTATCCTCAATGACAACCGACCTTCCGGCAAATTATCTCGACATGGTTTATCTACTTTGTTCTGGAGAAGCGGGTTATCAAGACAATTGGACTCTTTCGATCGATCAATTTCTCACTTATTTAGTAACCGACTTCGTTGAAAACGAAGCCTATGCCTCGCTCTTGGACTCGGGTTCACTTGTAGCATTACAGGAAAACTATCATCTCGTGCAATCGGCTAAATCCTCATTAATCGGTACCGATCATAGTCGGATGATCCTCACAACTTCTTTTGCCCATGCCGATGAAGATTCATTGGCTTACCTTAATGAAGTGGCCAGTCTGCTCGAATTGTATGACATCGATTATTATCTAGTGGGTACGTTGGCCATGGCCCGAGAGATGAATACTACATTCCGGGCTGACTTGAATAAAATCACCATATTAACGGCTCTGGTCATATTTATCGTCGTGGCCTTGGCTTTCCGCTCATGGTTCATTCCCTTACTATTGGTACTATTCATTCAAACTTCCATTTATTTGACGATGTCAATTTCATTAATCACCGGTAGTGGGCTTTATTTTCTTGCCATTATCATCGTGCAAGCCATTCTCATGGGGGCAGCCATCGATTATGCCATCTTGTTTACCAGTTACTACCGGAACGCCCGGCAAACAGATAATATCCGTCAGTCGCTATCTAAAGCTTATCAAGGATCGATGTCAACAATCATGACTTCATCTTTGGTTTTGATTACCGTCACTTTAGCCGTCAGTTTCATTTCGACCGATCCGGTTATCTCCTCGGTTTTACTGACACTAACTGAGGGCATGGCGATTGCCATCGTGCTAACGATTTTCCTTTTACCCCCTCTAATTGCGTTATTCGATAAAGCGGTGTTGACTCGATTCAGACAACATCGGCATAGCAAATCGAATTATGAAGCGAGTCAAAAATAAAAAACGCCTTTGTAATCACGAAAGCGTTTTATCGGGCGCGGATAGATTAACGAGGTCCGCCGCCGCCTCCGACGCCGGTTGAGTAATGAACGTTGGAGGTTGAAAAAGTCCAGCTGGCAAGTTGCGTTCCCGGAGTATAAACTCCACCTTGATATAAACCATCGGTCGTACTCGTCGCATTGGCGTAACTTCCGCCACTATACAACTTATATGTACCGGTGCTGAAATATGGTGAACTGACGCAGATTGAATAAGAATTCTTGGCGGGTTTGAAGGCCACTAAATGCGTATTATTACTATCGGTAATCACATAGAGTGATGAACTACCAACAACACTGGAGTGACCGATTAAAGCCGAATACTGACTACCGGTGGTTGGACCAACGGCCATGCCTTTACTACCAACGGCCACTAATAAGCCACCAGTAATTGAAATGATAGAACCCGAGCCATCACCTTTATCAATGGGACCATTGTTATCAACGGTTGGACCGTTTACGATTGTTGTCCCACCGGTAATGTAGATGCTACCATTGCTATCAAGGCCATCGCCGGAAGCGTTTATATATAGGTAACCATCAGAAATATTGACTATGGGTTTAATCGATGTGTCAGTGCGGGCATTAATGCCGTCATCGCTTGAAATAACATGCGTCGTCCCTCCGGCAATGTTAATGGTTAAACCTTCAATTCCTTCGTAGGATTTGTTGATGTTGATGGTTCCACCATTGATCGTAACCGTGGTATCGCCATGAATTCCATCATCGCCGGAAGAAATCGTAATCGTCCCACCATTAATCGTAATCGTCCCATTTGAATGAAGGGCATCATCTTGGGAGTTCAATGAAATAGTTCCCCCATTGATGATGATGGCTAAATCGCTTTTAATACCTTTATAAGATTGTGAATCGGTGACTGAATAACTGCTGCCTTTGCCGCTTTTTGCGGTTATCGTCCCGCCATCGATTTGAACATAACGATAGCCTTGAATCGCATCGCGAGCGCTTGTTATATCAATGATGCCGTCACTGATTAAAACGTAACCTTTATCGGATTCATCTTCGGTATCGGCTTGAATTGCATCACCGGCGGTTGAAATTAAAGTCAACTCCGCATAATCCACTTCAACTGAGTCTTTGCCCTTCAATGCATTATTGACCGCCGTCACCGTTACTTTGGGATAACTGCTGGACGATCCTTTAAATCTTAAATCGTTGCTGGAATGGATCCCGTTATTGAAGCGGCCGTTCACAATCAAAGTCCCGGAACCACGAATATTTAAATCGTCACTTGAAAAAATGGCCGCTTTAGGATCCTCTTCCACAGCATCTTCATAGGTATAACTCGTAGCATCGGTGAAGGTATTGATCGTCCCTTCGCTTAGGTAGATATTGGTCTTATCGGCGTTAATTATGTATACAGGACTATTTTTAGTGTTGGCAATCGTAACGCCGCTGAAGACTAAATCCACCACATCATCGCCGGAAGCATTCACTTGAATTTGAAGATTGGTGGCGCTTCCGAAAAATTCATATGTGCCGGCTCCGGTAATATATAAATAAGCTCCCGATTGAGAAACAAATCCATTATTAGCGGATATTTCGACACCTGAAACACCCGATAAAACCAGCGAAACATGGTCTTCGCTTAAAGAGAGGCTACTATCATCGCTAGAACTATCGAGGGATGAAGAACTATCGCTACTAGAAGATAAATCCGATGTTTCGGTGCTTGTTTCGCTAGTCGTAACGAGACTCGATGAAACATCAACCGAAGAGAACTACGGAAAAGAGGTTACCTCACAAGCCGATAAAGGTAATACTAAAAGAAGTAATATTAAGAGATAAACTCGTTTAAACATATTATTCAACCGCTAATGATAAATCGACGATACCCGTTTCAATCGTCCAAATGTTGATGTTCCATCCCATGGTGGCCGGTGTTACAGTATTTAAATCAGTCGCCGTTCCATAGCTACCGGTACCATTGGATTTGCATCAGGTCTATACGGTTCTAAAGAAATCATTCTCACACCTAAGTCTGTAAGTTGCGACACACTTTGTGATAGATACTCTTTTCCGTTATCACTTAGAACTACGCTTGGAATCACACCTTTGATGTTCATCTTCTCATCTAAATCAATACCGTATCTGCTAGCCCATTCTTTCTTGTCTTCAACAACGTTATTAAAAAGTTTAATAACACCATTAGTGCTTCTGTCAAAGCCTAAATAATAACCAAGACATAGTTGAGTGTATGAATCGATACAAGCACTTAAAATAGGTCTTTTGGCAACATTGTCATCAAGAACATAAATATCTGCAATTGTACTATCAATTTGTGCTATCCCAATCTCACTAAAATATGAGTAGTAGTCACCAAGATGAACTCTATGATTCTTCTTGTACTGAACTATTCCATTTCTTGAACAAACATCATTAGTAAGAGTGCGTGTCTTGTAATAGAAATACCTAAAACAATGAAACTCCGGAAAATCTTTACTCAAGTTACCTTTTTCATCCATGAATTTATCTCTGAGCATAATGATATAAACAGTCTTGAGAGACATCTTTTTTGATGTGTAGAAGTATTTATTCAAGAAGCATCTAAAAGTCTCTTCTAGTGGTGTTAAACCTTGTTTTTGAGCAATATATAAAGGAGCCATATAAACAATGTCTTGAAAGACTAGAAAGTTAATCAAATACTTTCGAATCGTTTGTTTAGAAACTTGAAATTTTGCAGACACTTTGTCTATCATGTCTCTTCTCAGAATCTCATCGTCTATAAACGGAAGAATAGGAGAAATCAAACTGTATCTTTCGTACATTTTCTTCTTTTGAGTTGGGTTTAATGAATCAAGTGTTCTAGAACTTGTTTTAGTTAGTTCCAGTAGTTTGTTCATGTCCACCATTACCATGTCACCCAGAGCACCTTTTGATGTATAAAATGGCATCCGCTTATTGATGCAATCAATTACTAGAAATTTATCCTCTTTTATAGCCAAGACTCTTAATAGAGTGTCTCTAAGAAGGAGGTCATTTATTCTCATCAATGACAATCCCCCAATCTGAATAGCCTCTACTAAGCCAATAGACTCTAGAAACATCCAATAATTTGATTGTTAAAGGCTTGGTTAGATGCTTTCTAAGAACACATTCTCTAATCCTTGTGGTTCCATCCTTCAGAGTCATGACAAAATCAGTTGAATAAGTGCACTCAATATCTAAATCTTGAAGTTTAACATTGAGCCTAACTTCTTTAACGTCATTGTCCTTGTCTAACTTTTCAAGATAGCGAAGTTGCAAGTCACTATAGCACCTACAAACACCACTACTTTTATCTGAACTGACTCTAATACACTTAGTACGAGTGCGTATGTTTCTCATAAATTTTCCTTTCAAATGATTAAAATAAGAAAATAATCACTTCTCGATAAGGTTTAATCACTCTGAATCTCTGTTTTAATCACTTTCACAAGTGTTTTAATCACTTTTTTGTATTAAAACTTGAGATATCGAATAGTCATCGTGTCATTCTTCCACGCTGCATATCCTCTTTTGTACACATAATCCCCAACCTCACCTTATTAGAGAAAATTCAGCGTGGAACAATGCCAATTAATGTGTACCAATGAGGCTAAACTAGTGTTCTAATAGATGCTGATATATAGAAAAAGAGCCCTATTACTAAGGCTCTAATTCTTGTGTACAATTTGGGATGTATAGTACTGTGCTTGTACACTTTGTCATTCTTCCACGCTGCATATCCTCTTTTGTACACATGATCCCCAACCTCACCTTATTAGAGAAAATTCAGCGTGGAACAATGTCAATTAATGTGTACTAATCAGATTAAACTAGTGTTCTAATAGATGCTGATATATAGAAAAAGAGCCCTATTACTAAGGCTCTAATTCTTGTGTACAATTTGGGATGTATAGTACTGTGCTTGTACACACTTTTATTTTTGATGGTGGAGCTGAAGAGGATCGAACTCGCTACCTCATCGTTGCGAACGATGCGCTCTCCCAGATGAGCTACAGCCCCGATCGTCTACGTCAACCTTGAGACCTGGCAGGAATACCGCTTCGGATCGACTTTGCCGGTGACGCTAATCAGCGCCGCGGTGATCCAAGGCGCGGTCACCGCTTCGGATGACACCCTGCAGGTTTATGAACTATCGGACTTCATCCAAACCCTGCCCGGCTATGGGGCCCAAGTATTGACCTTCTCGATCATGATCGGTTTCTTGATTCTGATCGTGGCCTTTGTCCTCGGCATCTTCATCTATGTCTTGACGATTCAAAAGACGCCCATGTTCGGGGTCATGAAAGCTCAAGGCATCTCCAACGGCTATATCGGCGGGTCGGTCGTCATGCAGACGCTGATCATCACCGCCTTCGGCATCTTGATCGGCTTGGTTTTGACGATCGTCTCGGGGATCTTCCTCGGCGGCGTCGTCCCGTTCTCAGTCAATCCCGTCTTCTTCGTCGGCATCACCCTGGCTTTCTTCCTGTTCTCAGTGACTGGCGGCTTATTCTCGGTCCGGGCCATCTTGAAAATCGACCCACGGACCGCCATCGGTTAAGGAGCGCATCATGAACACACTCATCGAGATGCAAGGCATCACCAAAGACTTCATCCAAAACGATGAAATCATCCATGCGCTGAAAGAGACGAATTTCGTCGCCGAAGCCGGAGATTTGATCGCCATCATCGGACCCTCGGGTTCCGGCAAATCCACCTTCTTGACCATCATCGGCGGTCTCCAGACCCCGACGACCGGCAAGGTTTTGATCGGCGGGGAGAAATTCAGCCAATTGAACTTGAAGGAACGCAGCCAAGTGCGGTTCGACAAGGTCGGTTTCATCCTCCAATCCTCGAACCTGATTCCTTTCTTGAAGATTTCCGATCAACTGTTCTTGTATAACAAGATCAAACGGAACAAGCCGAACCAAGCCCGCTACGAGTCATTGATTGAGAAACTCGGCATCAAGAAGCTCGTCAACAAATACCCGAACGAACTCTCCGGGGGCGAACGGCAACGGGTTGCCATCGCCAAAGCGCTCTACCATGACCCGATGGTCATTTTAGCCGACGAGCCGACCGCCAGTCTAGATACTTCCCGGGCTTTCGAAGTCGTCAAACTGCTCTCCCGCGAGACCAAGGAACAACAAAAGGCCACCATCATGGTCACCCACGACGAACGGCTGACCGAATACTGCGACAAGGTCTATCAAATCGTCGATGGGGTCATGACCCGCAAAAAATAGCCTTTAATTAAGAAAACTATCAATAGAAGGGGCTGTTAAGAAACCCAAAGTTGATTAACGGCTCTTTTTTATGAAAAAAACAGATAAACCATAATGATTTGATCTGTTTTAGTAGAATATCTCTTGTCTAGAGAGGTTTTTCTATGCCCAATTTTACCATAACAAAACAATTTTTGCTGCCTTCGTTCGAATTATCAAACAAGGAACGAGAAAAAATCGATGCTTTTCTTGAAATTTTAGATCAAGCAAATATAGAAAAATATATCGGTCTTGATTATGAAAATGGAGACAAATCTCAAGGTGGCAGACCATCATACAATCCGTATCGTTTGTTTGCCACTATTGCTTATGCTTTCTCAAAACATTCCGGGAGTCTAAGAAAGATTGAAGAAAGCATCAATTACGATTTACGGTTCATCTATTTGATGGAACAAGATCGACCCTCGTATGTGACTATATCGAAGTTTCTTAACAATATAATTGTTAAGTTTCATCAGGAAATCTTTACATCAATCGTTAAGACAATTATTTCTAAATTCGACATCAACATTGATGATGTCTTCCTAGATGGAACCAAGCTTGAAGCCAATGCCAACAAATATAAGTTTGTTTGGAAGCCCACCACGTTTCACCTTCGTCTTAATGAAACGATTAAGGGTTTAATCAATAAATATTTCGCCGACGAATTCAGTAAGAATAAAATCTTGAAATCAAAAGACGTCGGATTGTATTTGGATTGTCTTCTTAGACAAATAGATGCGCAGGGCATTGATTTAAAATCATTAAAATTTGGACGAGGCTATCATTGCCTTCCCATCGTTAAAGATTATCTACTATTACAAAAGTATCTTTTAAAAACGCTTGAATACGAAGAAAAGGAAGCCATATGTGGTCAAAATCGTCATTCGTATTTCACGACCGATCACGATGCGACTGCCATGTGTCTCAAGGAAGATTATTATTCGGGGCTGGGGAGCAACATGCACGCCGCATACAACGCTCAAATCATCGTGTCAAAAGGGATTATCCTTGCTTATTATGTCGGACAGGAACGAACTGATTATTATGCTTTTATTCCCATGCTAGATGCTTTTAAATATGGGTTTGCTGCCTATCCCAAACGATTATGCGCTGATGCTGGCTACGGTTCGTATTCGAATTATCAATACCTGAAAGCCCATCGGATCGAAAACTATGTTAAATATCAAAGTTGGCAACAAGAGATGACCGGAACGCAAGTTGACCTTTTTTCATTTAATGAATTCGGCCAGCTTGTTTGTTTAAGAGGCAAGGTCGCTGTCACATTCGATTTGTACTATGGTCGCCGCCCTAAGAAGGGTACGATGCTTTATGTTGTCACTGGTTGCAAAGGTTGTCGCCTTAAGTGTATCTGCAAAGCACCAATTAAAAATAAAGACGAATCAGAACGGGTGTTTGAGGTTAATAGAGAGCTACAGTTTTTTAAACAAGAAGCAAGAAGTAATCTTCTTTCCGTTAAAGGAATTGAAATGCGCGTTAACCGCAGTAGCCAAGTCGAAGGGGCGTTTGGAGTCATCAAACACGACATGGATTATGACCGCATTCGGCGAAGAGGCTTAGAAAATGTTCGTGCTGAATTTATGCTCGTTTCTCTCGGTTATGTAATTCGAAAATTATTCACCCTAATTGACGGAACCGCCAAACTTGATTATTGGCAAGCTCCTCTTGATTTACAAGCCGCGGTCATGCCTGAAGCGAACATTAAAAAATTGCTCAAAAAAACAAAATTAGGGAAGAATGAAACGCTTCGAAAGAGTTACAAAAGGCATAGAAAAAGGGCCGCAAGAAATGCTGTGGTTTCTTAACAGCCCCTTTATTTTAAATATTGATCATTTATAACGCTGACCATATAAAAGGCGGTTTCCATACGGTGATCGCTTCGACGACCGATTGTATTTCCAAAGGAAAAGTGGTATCTTCTTTACTAGCGTAAATTGGTAATTCTTTTTGTTAATAAGTGGTAACGCCCTCTTTAATAGCGCTGCTTATCTGGAGGAAAAAACAAAATGATCATCGGTGTCCCAAAAGAAATCATGCATGGCGAAAACCGCGTTTCCGCCACCCCTGAAACCGTCAAAAAAATGAAGTTGGATGGCCATCGGGTGTTGGTGGAGAAAAACGCGGGGGAAGGTTCTTTCTATCATGACGATCAATACATTCAAGCCGGAGCGGAAATCATCGCCGATCCCAGAGCCATATATGAACAAGCCCAGGTCATCTTGAAGGTCAAAGAGCCGCAATATAACGAAACACGTCACCTCCACGAAGTCGACATGATGCATAAGGGTCAAACCCTGATCACCTTCATCCATCCGGCTTCGCCCGTCAACCATATGATGGTCCGGAGTCTCGCCGACAAAGGTGTGACTGGATTGACGCTGGACGGCATCCCCCGCATCAGCCGCGCCCAGTCGATGGACGCTTTGACTTCGATGAGCACCTGCGCCGGATACAAAGGTATGATCATGGCCGCCGACGCCATCTCCAAATTTCTTCCAATGATCGGTTCCGCCGTCGGTATGATCCGTCCGGCGACCGTCTTCGTGCTTGGTACCGGCGTCGCCGGCTTACGGGCCATCGCCACGGCCAAGAGCTTAGGCGCCGTCGTTTATTCAGCCGACATCCGTCCCGACGCCAACGAACAAGCCCAATCATTAGGTTCCAAAATAATCGATTTGGGCATTCCGCAAGCCATCGCCGTCAGCGAAGAAGACGGCAAGCACGCTAACAAACTGCCAGAGCCCTGGTTGCAGGTCGAACGCGAGAAGATTCTCGACATCGTCAAGCAAGCCGACATCGTCTATCTGTCCGCTTTATTGCTTGGCAAGAAAGCCCCGACCTTAATCAATGAAGACATGGTCAAGGCCATGAAACCCGGTTCCTGCATCGTCGACATCTCCATCGACCAAGGCGGCAATTGCTCCTTGACGGTCCCTGGGGAACGCGCCATTAAACACAATGTCATCATCGAAGGCTGCAAGAACATCCCGGGGATGATTCCCACCAGCTCGACCTGGATGTTCTCCCAAAATATCTACAATCTTTTGAAATACTTGGTCAAAAACGATGCCATCCAACTTGACATGAATGACGAAATCATCCAATCCATCCTTGTATGCCATGAGGGAAAACTGGTCCACCAGGGTACACTCGAAGCCATGGCGCAAGTCCAGGCTTGAGTCATGACCATTCTCCACTTCATCCTGCTCGGCGTCTTCGCCGTTTCCACCTTAGTCGGTTATCTTTTGATCCGTAACGTCCCCTCGCTTCTCCATACCCCGTTGATGTCGGGCATGAATGCCCTTTCGGGCATCACTTTGATCGGAGCCCTCGTCGCTTTGGCCATCACCTTCCGCGCCCAAGCCATCATTTCGACCATCCTCGCCGTTTTGGCGGTCATCGCGGCCACGATCAACGTCTTCGCCGGATTCGGGGTCACCCATCGGATGCTTTTGATGTTCAAAAAGAAGGATGATCGCCATGAATGACATCTTTATGGTGACCATATCCCAAAACATGTACTATGCCGTATCGGCCGGACTGGCCATTTTGGTCCTGGTCGGCATCTTCTTGATGAGCAAAGTAAAGACCGCTAAGACCGGAAACGCCTTGAGCGCGATCGCCCTTTTAACCGGTGTCGTCGTCAGCATGATCCGCTACGACCTCTTGCCGATTTGGGTGATTTACGCCAGCATCCTATTTGGTTCGGCCTTCAGCCTTTGGCTGGTTTTGAAAATCAAGATGATCGAGATGCCGCAGATGATTGCCCTCCTCAACGGTTTGGGCGGCCTCACCTCGCTCATCGTCGGCGGATTCGCCATGTTGGGCATCGGCAGCGACCAAGAGGTTTTCTCCACCGCTTCGGCGATGGTCGCCGTATTCGTGGGCGGCTGGACCTTCGTCGGCAGCCTGATCGCCGCCGGGAAACTCCATCGGCTGATCAATCAAAAACCCATCGTGCTCAAAGGGCATCGGATTTGGCTGAGCTTGACCCTCATTCTCACCTTGGCCGTGATGGTTATCGGATTATTCAATGTTTTAAGTTTACCAATCGCTTTAGCGTTATTAACCGTTCTCAGTTTCGCTTTCGGCTACTTGTTCACGATCCGCATCGGCGGGGCCGACATGCCGATCGCCATTTCGCTTCTCAATAGCCTATCCGGCGTCGCCGGAGCGGTTTCGGGACTGGCCGTCGGCGATGTATTGCTGGTTTCGGTCGGCGGCATCGTCGGGGCGTCGGGTCTCCTGTTGACGCAGATCATGTGCCGGGCCATGAATCGCCGGCTATGGGAAATCCTTTTAGGGAAAACGACCCAGAAAATATCTTCTCATCAAGAAAAACCCAAGCTGGTCACCATTGAGACCCCGGAAGAAACGATCCTTTCAAACCCGGATTTCAAGGAAGTGGTCCAGGAGGCCAAGGATGTCATCATCGTGCCGGGATACGGTATGGCCGTCGCTCAAGCCCAACATCTTTTGAAACAGACAGCCGACTATTTTAAAGGGCGGGGAGCGCGGGTCCGTTATGCGATTCATCCGGTGGCTGGAAGAATGCCGGGCCATATGAACGTCTTGCTGGCGGAAGCCAATGTCGATTATGACGAATTGTTCGAAATGGACGATCTTAACGACCAATTCCAATCGGTTGATTTAACGATCGTCGTCGGGGCCAACGATGTGATGAATCCCGCCGCCCGCGCGGCCGAAGGGACCCCGATCTACAGAATGCCGATTCTCAACGTTGACCAATCCAAACACATCTTCATTTTCAATTACGACACGAAACCCGGATACGCCGGGGTAGACAACCCCCTTTACCAAAGGAAAAACGGCGTCTATCTGTTCCTTGGTAACGCCAAGGACACCTTGAATACCTTCTTGAACGATATCAAAACCAATTAGTAATCCAATCTACATCTTTGCTTAAAACACTCATTGAAAGTAAAAAAGGCATACAAAGTATGCCTTTTGTCATTCTTCCACGCTGCATATCCTCTTTTGTACACATAATCCCCAACCTCATCTTATTAGAGAAAATTCAGCGTGGAACAATGCCAATTAATGTGTACCAATGAGGCTAAACTAGTGTTCTAATAGATGCTGATATATAGAAAAAGAGCCC